>JAABUK010005538.1_pt1 | contig 19531 bp, 10 predicted proteins | sample 5559141 | NCBI WGS metagenome assembly JAABUK01 (sample SAMN10711869, study PRJNA513367) | rock metagenome | isolation source: Antarctica rocks | place: Antarctica: Victoria Land, Pudding Butte nord | collected 2016-01-03 | reverse complement strand
CCGAGCAAGGTGAGGGATCTGTGGCGTGATCGAAGGAATCCGTCGCAGTGGTATACGCTGTGGGCGGTGATTGTGATTGGGGGGGTTTCGTTGGTGTTGCAGTTGGTGCAGATTGGGATTTCGGGGTTGCAGCTATGGGGGCAGTTGAGGGGGGTGGGAGGGGGTGGGTAGGAGAAATTAAAAAAGGGGGGGGGGGAGGGTTGGTTAGTTGGTTGGTTGGTTGGAGGAGTGGGGAAAAGTGTGGGTTGTTGGATTGGATGGAGTTCTGGGATGGATGGGAAGGTTAGTAGGGAGGAAGCTCGGTGGTATGGATTATTACACGGGTTTTCGGTTTGGCTCAAGGGGGGTTTGGCTGAGCATTTACCTAATTTTGCCTGCTCTAGCTAAAAAATTGGGGTTCGGAAGCTGGTTGGTAGGCAGGCAGGGCGGAATTATAGAATTATGTCGTTAACATTATATAAAATAGATCAGGTCGAATGAGTTTTGAACAACAGCTTTTTCCCGTCATCTGAGCCGTCAAATCTCTCATCTCATCATCTCCAAAAATTGGCAATCAGATTATCAAACGCCTCCTTGCCGCTCGGCGGGCCACTCGATGACTCGTTATGTTCCGTCAGCTCGTAGTACAGCTGCTCCGCCTTCATCGCCTTCTCATCCGCTTCCAGCTGGAACTCCGGCAACCGCCTCAACGCGTGCGAGAGCTTGTACTTTGTCTGCGCGACGTGGCCGGGGGAATAGGTGGCTTGGAGGTTTGCGATGGTGAGTGCATGTCGGAGATGGTCACTGGTTTAGTGAGGAAGAACAACAGTCAGCTCTACCTCGGAAGACCGCGCGCGCGCAGATGGAAAGATAATGAAACATGTTACTTACATCGCCTCCTCCGGACGGTGGCGGTCAAGCGCAACACAGCCGAGCTTGTAGTAGCAGACGCCGACGAACTCGTGGGTTGGCGCGCCGTTCTCGGCCCAGCAGTTGCGTGCTTTCCAGTAGTTCATGCTTGCTTCGTCAAGGCGGAGCTGCGATCGGAAGACGTTGGCAGTGCCGAAGTAGGAGCTATGGCGCGAGAAATGAAAACGTCAACGGCCAGATTACAGGTTACAGATGATCGAGAAGACGGGACCTACTGTGCAAGTTTTGCCCAGTTGGCCGTGGCGGTTGCGGACTGTCGCATGACGAGGGCGAATTTCTCCAGGGCGTCGTTAGTTCTGCCGATTTTCCATAGGCATCGGGCTAGGTTTCTGTTGGTCAGGGTGGTGGGTCGGACCATCTCTGCGCCGGGCTGCCTGTGGAGCTTTTCGATCTTGTCTTGCCATGCGTATGCTTCGTCGTGTCTGTTGAGACATGCCTGAACGTTACTTTTATGGTTGTAGAGTTGGAGCGAGCGGTAGGGATCGGGTTCGTCGCTGCTGTGGTGGAGGGCGATTGCGTCGCTGATGTAGCTGTCGCTGAGGGGAAAGTCGCCACATTGCTGCCACCGGACGCTGTTGTGGAAGTCGAGCTCGATCACCATTTCCGGATGTTCTTCACCCTTGCCCCATTGATCCATGCCCTTTTTGGCAACTGTAAGCATTTTATCGAGCTCCTTGTAGCTTCCGTTCTCACAGAGATACCTTTGGGAGAATCAGCCAAGGGGTTTGGAAGCAGAGGAAGTATAATATATGGAGGCATACCGAGCGCATTTGATGAGTAGTTGACAGAAATCTTGTGAGGGCTTCAACGGAGACTCCTCGTTGTAGATCTCCATCACACTGAGAACGTGCTGTAGATAGAGAGCACAAGTGCTCCAGACCACATGCATCTGATGGGATTGCTTGGGCCGTCGAGGGAAGGCCACGTCTAACAATTGCGAGGCATCATCGAACGTTTTCTGAAGCTTCACTAACGGCAAGTTATATCGGAATTGCGACTGAACAAGGCGATGTAGCGACAGATCTTTCGTGACCTTGTCTCTCTTGACCAAAGCCAGTGTAAGAAGAGTTCCAACGGCATCAGCGTAACTGAAGACATCAGCAAACATAAGGGTAATTGTATATTGGAGCACTTACTCAATCTCATCGTCACAAAACTTAAGAGCTTCAGGGAGAAGATCCGAGTCATTTGGCTTGAACAAAGCTCGCGGTACCGAGTCCGGCATAAGAAAGGCAAGAGCTCCTAGTAGAGCGAAGGAAGCTTCATCCAGAGATTCGAAGGACAATTTCCACACAGTGTCCAAGGACGTCTTGTGCTCCATCTTCTGGGCATTTTGACTATACACCTGCAGAAATTCTGCAATAGACCATCCTCGTTTATGTATGAGACCTGCCATTTTGCTGATTGCGAGGGCATGCCCGCTGAGACGCTGCGAGAGTTCCATGGCCGATTCGGCTTCTTGACTGGTAATGTCATTGGCAATATCCATGGAGAGAAGGTGGAGAAGAAATTCCGAGCCTTTCACAGACTCAAATGGGGGGACTTCGATCCCTGCGCCGGCGGGTTGAAATGCTAAGCTATGATTTCGAGTTGTCAGGAGGACACAACCTTCTGACGCAAGTGGCCAATATTGCAGTAGCTGTTCTGACGTTTCGGCGTTGTCGAATATGAGCAACCATCTCGCGCCTAGATTAGAGATCAGCTGAGAAGATCCATCAAATCTGACATAGGGTTCGACGTAACGTACGAGTTCTCTGGAGCCAGTCCAGTACCAGCACCTTGTTCTTTTCATGATGCTGCTCATTTGCACCTGACAGCTCCAGACGTTGTGCTAGGTCAGTGAAACTTTGGGCAAGTGCAGTCGCAGTCTCACTATACGTCCATAGCACAACGTCAATACTTCGCTCTTGGATTCGCTTTTGTGCATACTTCAACGCAATTTGGCTTTTTCCGACGCCGCCGAGGCCGTATAATGCTAGTGATTTAGGCTTCTGATCGTTATTGCTGGCATCTATGGTCTGAAAGTAAGTATCAATCTTCTGTATCAGATCTTCCCGGTCGTACACGTTATTATTCTTCATTGCCGGTAATACTATGCACGGCAGTTTGGCTTTGTCGTGAAATGCTTCCGGCGTCAGTGAGAGTAGTTTCTGTAGTCGGGTAACTTCGTCCATTCGCGAATCAGAATGCACAAGCTGAGCAAGCCGTTCGATCCGCTCAAACGCTTCATCGATGCGCCGTATGCAGTTTTGGTATGATTTCACTGCTGGTCGCCAAGAAGAGTCCTCATTCTCTGAGAGGTGGTGAAATTGGTTAGGCACGACCGAGGATTGGAGTAGGACTGGAGTAGGACTGGAGTAGAGCAACTCACCGAATGACTCGGCTCGAAAATGGGTGATAAGGTTGGTCAGGAATTCTAATATCTCCATCTGTATCTCGACGGCTCCTTCTTTGAGCTCCTTGACGTCGGGTGATCTCTTGCTGAATCCGTTGAAAAGCTCCGCCTTTCGGCCCACAATCTTGAGCTTACGAGAGAGGCGATGAAAGGCGGTTTCTGACGTGCTCAAAATCTGAACGAAAGTCAATTCTCCTTGGAAAACCGTGGAATGCAATTCAGAAAACACGGTACCTTGATGACCAGGTATAATGCTCCCCACAGGGTTGAGCTTGAAACCATCTTATCGAGACTCGCTTCAAAGACAGTTGATAACTCCTGGAAGTGTGCTATGGCTAACGGTAGCATCGCAAGCTCTTGGGATGTGATCCTGCTAAGAGTGGTGACTTGGAGCTCTTCGATCAGGTCGTACACAGCTCCCGCGTCCTGCACGCGTATGACTTGTCTCAAGTCATCTCTTTCGAGGCTTTCATGACAGCTCGTTACGGCCAATCGCCACTGATCTACGTAGAGTTTGTATCTATAACTGATATCAGCAAAAGTAATAAATGAAGAAATCGAGACCCCACAATTCTGAGGTGACCCTCATCATGATTCAAGCTTTCGCACAAATTCAGCGCAATATGCTCAGTTGAAGGCTCTTTCAGCCCCAAAATGGAGACCTGATCTTCTCTTGTCCCAAGCTGTAAAATTTAGTTGAGATGGGTTGTAGGCATAAGTCAGATATCCGTACTCAAGTCAGCAACTGGCATGCTGCGCATGAGAGCCCCCGCAAAGTAATGCCTGCTACATGGGCAGGTAAGTAGGAAGTTCGCCGGTTTTTGCCTCATCATGCACGGGACGCAGAGCCATCACAGCAGTGGCTGGCTACCCCCGGAAGGATTGATCTGTGCTGGACGACGCGCTTGGGAGCGACGCAAAGGGTGAAGACCCAGGATTGGATGCCTACCTGCAGATCTGGAGGCATTAGCGGGCCCTTCGAAAGAGTGCTCGAGTACCTTACCGTACAATACCATACTTCGTTCTTCGCGCCTGATCATCTGACGGGAAATGTCGAATTGCTTCTAGGACGGGATAATACTATTACTCATCTGGGCAGTCCGTCCCTCAAGTCGACTGTTCTGCCAGACAGCCACTACCAAGTTAGTCAGCAGCCTCAGACCGATATCGCTTGGTAAGGGTTGAGGAGGCTTTTCCAACAGACAATCAACTATTCTTTCTTCGACTGGAAAGAGTCATGGCCAATCAAATTGATCCCGTACTGTTACGACGCGAAATGGACAGTGTCATCACGCTATCATACTTCTGTGCGATCATAATCTTCGTCTCGACTCTCAGAGCTCATTATGTGCCCTATCGCACTCGTTGTGGAAGCGCTCTAGCATCCTACTGACATTGACACTCAGTTTGGCTCCTTGAAGACATTACGGCCTGTTTCGAGAGACGTGGGTAGTCCAGCCTTGCTGAGGGTGGCTGAGGCGAGGTTGATGAGCATTAGATCACTTCCTGAGGCGCCATTCGTCAGTATATCGACAAGGCAGAGGCTTATTGAGCAACTTTGCCTTTGGGTCCCAATAATGACACTGAGACAGGAAGGAATTCAGTACGCTCCGTGATCTTCGAATGGTAGGGGATTTTGTCCACTGTGCATCTTAGTGGAAGCGCTCGTGAATTTTTCCTCCGAGCCTTACCGGGAAGCACAAGTTCTGGAATTCCAAGCCAAGATCCGAAGGTGATTGTGTCAACTCCAAGCCGTGCTTGAAATGGACCGCTTAGTACATCTCTATAATCCGGTCTGGTCGACAGGACCGGCAGAACCACTATTCCAGACAAGTCTGATTCAGGATCATTTGAGAGCAGGGTACCAGTTATCCACTCCCTGTAAGTCTTCAATTCTTGCTCTGCTTGCGCCCGCTCTTCCGGATCGATTCCAGCACCGAGGCCCCTTAATAAGTTTAGTAGATGCGAACGCGTTCATGATCCTACAACCTTGTGCTCGGGTCTTACCAAAGATAGGTCACGTGAGGTCCGACGTATGGCTTCTTCCCAAATGAATGCGCATAGTCTGCACGAAATTGATCCCATTCGTGGTACGCATCGTAGTAGAATATGTTATACCCAGTCTAGGGCTCATTAATACCTCTGACGACACTGGAAAGTATGGATTCTTATGATCACCTTGTGGAAGAATTCTTGGAAGGATTTCCCTTCAGCGAGAGGATGGGGAGCTTTTCGCCACAATTCCGCAAGATGGATATTTGTTCTTGATATTCCTAGTGAGGTCTCGAGAGCCGAAGCTACCTTTTCCACTGTTTTGTTATGGAATTCCGAGAAGTCTGCACACCAGTCCGTAATACACAAAATCCGCTTCGGAAACTTTTGAGCGGAGCATCAGTGGAAGAAATGCAGCTGAAAGATCGCGGCAAAGAGATGATTTATACCTTGAGAGTGTCCTTGATAATAGGACTCAAGGAGCTTTTAGCCAGGCCATGTAGTTGTGACAAATCTCGTGCCATTAGGCCGAGAGTGTCGAAACCCTTATTCTTGGTCAGATGATATCATGCCGAGAGCGATTGGGTACTTGCGGGACTTGGGCATATATTCCTTTCATGGAAGCTGCCAGATCCACTGTACAACGAAGACCATAAAGTCCACAAGCAGCCGCTGGCCATCGAATGCTGCCATACGCTGTTGAATCTTAGTCTGTAGTCTCTGCTGACCTGGTGTGGAGCACTCACTATCACTTCCAAGCGAGAAGTCTAACCATTTGTAGCCGGCTAGACACGCAGCACCGCCAGATGTGCTCCCTGACGGTGTCTGGTATCCATCAGCGCGGGGATTGAAAGGACAATGAAAGTCGATCCAATACTCAGGAGCACGCTCTCCACCTGCGAAAGCTGTCATCTTAGTCTTTCCCACAATAACTGCTCCCAAGTCAATAAGCAACCTCAGATAGTCAGCGGTGAAGGTGTCCGCGTCATGAGACTCCAGAAAAGCTCGGACGTTGAGAGCCGACTTAATTCCAAGAAGGTGAAAGAGATCTTTCACCGCGATTCTGTAGCCGCCCAATGGATGGGACAGCGATGGTTGTCTGTATAACCGACTGTGGACAGCAACTGCCTTCCAGTAACCGTCGGATGAAACTGCATTGAGCGGGTGAAACCTGTTGATGGGCTAGTCCGGAGTATACGATGTATACATAGTCAAAATGGCCTACCTGTATGGATCCGAAGGATCGGATACCACCGTCGTCTGGAAGGATGCCAATTCATCCGGATACAGCTTCCACGCTTCGCAGACACGGCCTCGGTAGAGAAAATATGGCCCACTTGGTAAGGTTGTACCATCTACAAACGAGTGAAGACAGATTACCTTCTGAACATCCCAGGACAGGCAGGAGCGAAGCTTGTTCAGCCAAACAGGATCCAGATTCTCTGACGAGGAAGCATTTCCCCATTGCACGATGATTGTTGGAGACAGAAAGTCCAGGGAAAACACATCATCGATCTCAGCAAAATGCTTGACTTGTTGGAGAATGGAATCTTGTGTCAAACAAGTCGTTGTGGACGAGAAGAGAAGCACAGGTAACGGTCTCTCATCGTCTTCGAATCCAGGGACGGCAATTTCCTGGTGAAAGATCAGTGCAATTCATGTGGCTGTTTCATATATGCTAGATACTATAGTACCTTTGTGGCGCGGCGGACGAGATAGTGACCGAATTGGAGGTTGATGTCCACATCAAGTGGCATTGAGGGCAACATAGTTATTTGCATTGTGATCTGTAAATGGCGATGGATTCCCTAGCTTTATAGGTAACAGGTAAACCGAGACCTTGCACAGTTGTAGTGATTATGACTTGAGAGTGACTGATTGCTCAACGTTGCGCAAATGAGATGGATCGCAATCGTGAACACAGGAGTAGTATTGAATTGACTGGCATAATGAACCGAGCCACATAAAGCAGCGCCACTGCATGGTACAGCACAGCAGCTTCCTCATCGGGGGGACTCGTGCAAATAGTCAAGGCAGAACACAAGGCTGAACCACTAAACCCTCTGACATTTCATCAAGGATCAGATAAGCACCACAACGTCCAATCGATGTCTTGCGTTACAACAAGCGAATCAAGCAGACGTCTGATTTGGGTGTAAAATACTGTATGGTAATTAGAACTGTGGCACCACTTCCGAATCCATTGAAGGTTCGGTCAAGACCACTTAGCGAGCCACTTCACTTCGCGAGCCACTTTCGCGTTTAACTGTTAGAAATTGTCAAGGCTAGCTATGGCAAGGTCCAGGTATCAGGGGATTGTGCACAGTGCTTCTGGGTGCTCCTCTTAAGCACTCTCGAGCACTTGCTTTTAAGTGCTTCTCTCGAGCATTTTCGAGCACTTGTCTTGATATTCATCTCTAATTATCCTGGCTGGATGTAACTTTCTGGGTTAGATCTGTTATAATTCTAGAAGATGTTCATCTGCGGGATCTACTGTCTTAACTGACTGTCAAGACTTTAACAGTCAGAGCCAAGTTTATCGACTGCTGATCTGTAGCTGTAATATTATGTTCTTCTAAGTTAACTTAATCTCTTAAGCTATTTAAACTTATCTTTATAATTTTGATAATTTTTACTTTCTTCTTTCTTTATTATATCTTAATATCGTGTTAATAAATCTTTCTCTTATAAACAGTGTTAGATTTAAATAAAGAAGATAACTTTATTAGAAGTACTGATTATAATTGTGTATTTTATTTACGCTAAATAGAATTATCTTTATATATTTTCTAAAGATGTTTTAAAATATTTAAAATATATTTATTATAATATTTATTATAATAATAACTTCTCAAAAATTGATTTTTAAAGATTATAATAGAAAGAGCTGCGTTTAAAAGCTGCGTGAAAGATAACTCTTCTTCATCTTTAATAAAATACTGCGAAGATAATGAGTCTAAACTTTTATATTAAATCTTTTTAAACAGCTTAGAGTAAGATAATTACTTAAAAGATTAAATCTTTAAAAGAGCTTAATTAAGAAGAGAGATATTCTGAAAAGAAAGAGTTATTAATTAGTGTGAATTTAAGTGTTACTTTTAATAAAGAGCAGCTAACTACTTTTTTTGATTCTTCTTATATTAAGAATTTCGGCGATAATAATTCTTAAGAGTCACGGAATTAAGATTTGTTTCTAATTTTTATATATTTTTCGATATATTATATTCTAATTATTTTATTAAATAATGAATTTTACTTTTAATCTCTTAATTATTAAACACTTTTTTTATTTTATACTTTTAATCTTAATTATTTAATTAAATTAAAGTCTATTTAACATTCTTTAATATAGATTTTAGAAGAGAAATATTAAATATAAAATGAATTCTTATAATGTCTGAGAGTTTAAGTTTATAAATTGATTTATTTAAGACTTTCTAAATTAAATAGAGATTAAGTTTCATGGGATTTAATCTTATATTAAATCTTTTAATTTTAATATTTTAATAAAGTAAATATATTAAATTCTCTTCTTTAAGATTTGATCTGTTAATTCTCTTAGAATTATAATATATATTAGATCTTTAACTAATAAATTCAAGATCTTTTATTAATTTTTAATATAGATTAGTTAATAATTATATATTAATAACTGATTTTTGTGCAAGTTATTTTATTTCTCTTAATTATTTATATAAAATTGATTTTTACTTATAATTAATATAGAAAGGTGACACTTCAGTTATTATTAAGATATTATTATATATAAATTATGTTAGTAATAAAAGTATTATTTAGTTATTCTGACGATAATTTATATAGTATTATAAATATTGTTTTAATATCTAGTTAACTCTCTTAATTTATTTATTTATTTGTGAGTAATAAATTATAAACAGCTTATATTTAGTTTTAAATTAATTTATTAATGATTTTTAGAATTTAGAAGTAAATAGTTTATTTTGATTAGAGATGATCTCTACTAATATATTATGATTTGCGAATACTATTAATAAAAATATATAGATTAAGTCTTCAGCGTTCAATGCTTTTATATAATTAATGAAGTAAGTATACTTTATTAATCTATTAATAATGATTAAAATATTATTATAACTGATATTAATTATTGAGTTCTTAAATAATAGTAGCTTGATAATAAAGTTTAATATAATAGATTTTCATACTTCTTTAAATTGTTTTGAAGATTATATCTTTCTATATAATTTATATTAAAAGTGTTTAATTTTTTAATAAATATTGTAGTTAACAATTCATTATTAGATTACTTTATTCATTTCTAAAAAATAATAAAATTTAGAAATATGTTTTAAAGTCTTCTCTATTTCTTAATATTTATAAGATATTTTCTTATAATATTATTGAATAATTGTTTTCTTTACTTAATTTATAATATATATCAGTTCTTTATATAAGATCAGCTCGCTATCTTATTTTTAAAAGACTAAATATTTTTCAGAATTTTTTTAAATTTCGCGAGATAAATAATTGTTTAAATATAATCTAATAATTCGATCTTTCTAATCTTAATTAGAGATCTGAAATGTCGAAGCGATTATAATATAATTATATATTATAAATTCATTTTTATTCTCACATAAAACTGATTGTAAAGCGATTTTAATATCTCGAACATAATTCACTTAATAACTTAAAGTATTAGCTTTAACATTATTATTTTTTTTTCGATAAGAAATTTTAAAGTTATAGACTGATAATAACTTAGATTATTATATTTAATATCTATTTAATATCTTAATAATGATGAAGTATAATAGATTTTTATGATTTATATATACTTTTATAAAGTACTTGAATTCTTTTAAGTATACTCTTTATTTATTAAACGCGATAATTATAATTAGAAGTTTTTTATTATAAATCTTGTAATTAAGTTTTACTGAAATTATCTTTCTAAAATAAAAGATAATAAGTCTTAATCATTCTTTGTTATTAGATTAACTTATGCATATGTTAATAATATAATCTGATATATTTATTTTAAGCACGATTTATCTTTCGGAATTAAATATTATGAGAATAAAGACTGTTATAAATTTTTATTTCAGCTTTTAAAACGAAGATTCTATTTCTATTTCTTAAATAAAGAATACTTTCTTTCGAGTTATTTATATTAATAAGACGATCATCTTTGAGTAATTTATAATAAATCTTTAATAGAAGTTAGTGAATTTAAGAAATGATTATAATTCTTTTATTAATATAGATTATAATTATTTAAGTATAATTATTATCTTAAATTTATTTATCTGAATTCTTATAATTATTAAAATGAATTTAAGAAACTTGATATTTTACTTATAAAACTCACACTTTTTAATCTTTATTAATAGATTTTTTGTCTGAAGAACATGAAATATCTTTCGAACGTGTTTAATATATTGTTTCTTAATTTCCGAGTATATGAGAATATTATTTAAGTAGACGATATAGAACTAATTTAAATATTCTCTCAGAATATTATTTATTAAAGATTAAAAGAGAATTGAAAAAAAAGAATTCAGCTCTCTCATTAAGCAAATCAGCTCAAGAATATCGCTATCATTATTTATAATATTTTGAAGTTAGCCGTAAAAACGAATAAAGAAGGAAAGGAAGTTATAAAGATAGAAAAGATATAATTAATAAAATTAGTGAAATGTCTTGAAAGTATTAAAATCAAATTATAAACATTAATAATCTCTTATATTCTCTCGTAAATTCTTGTAAATATTAAAGAGATAAAGAAAGAGTTGAGAAAATTATAAGAGATTAAGATAAAGATATAAAGTTAAATCGCAGCAGAAAATCATAAAGAGATAATCGGAATTCTAATCGCAGACATTTAATATTAATAAATAATAATAAATTAAAAGAATAAAGAACTAATTATAATCATTATAAATTAAATATAGAGAGATGAAATAAATATAAAGTTAATAGTAATATTATTAAATGTAATTAGAGCCGCGGAATCACGAAAAGTTATGAATAAGATAATCACATTTTAGAGACTTATAAGAGAAGACTATTTAGTCATTATAATCTTATAAGTAAGTAAAGAAGTTTTAGAAATAATAATAGACTGATTATAAACAATTATATCGAGCGCAAAGATCAAAAAATTTATTTATATAGTTAGAGTTCATATCATTTATATTAAAGTAATAAATGATTAAAATCAATTATAAGTAATTACTAAGATTCTTAAAGCTAATTAAAGACTTTACTTATAAATAAAGTTAGTAAGAGTAATCTGAATTAAATATATAATTAGATAAGAGAAGATATATAAATCGTTAATCATTATAATTAAAAGTATTAATATAATAAATCAATTAATCACTTATAATTTAGTTTATAAAAAAGAAATAAAGACTTATAAATGATTTATCTTAGAAGTAAGAATTATTCAGTATATATAATATTAGTAGTATAGATATATTGTAAAATTCTGTAAATCTAAATCAGTCTATATAAACTGCGCAGAAAGTCATCTTATAAGTAATTATAAGAAAGATTAGAAAGATGTAATCTCTCATATATATAAATTATATAAGAGTAATTATTAGACTTAAGAGAAGAGATATTATTTTAAATAGTGTAAGATAAAACGAATTAATAAAGCAGTTTAAATAATATTAATTTTATATAAGAAGAGTTGTGAAGATATAATTAGAATAATATAATTCATATTCATAATATTATGATTTTAATTCTAAATAAGAGATAATAATAAGTGATAATAAGTTATAAGAGAGCGTAAGAAATAACTTAATAATCTGATTAAAGTAGTTAGAGCGATTAGATAGATATAACTCTTCTAAAAAAGAGTCCGCTTAGATTCAGATATTAAAGAGATAAAGATAATTATAATAATCAGCGAATTATTATAATTTCTTGAAATTAGAGATATGAAAATAAAGATAATCGCAATAATTAAGAAAGAGTTATATTTAATAAAAACATTAGAATCAATCTTAAAATAAGAATTATATTATAAGAACTAAAAATACTGCAATATAATATTAATTATAATAAAGAAGTAATATTAATCTCACTTCTATATGATTTTATAATTAAAACATTTAATATTCTTATTATTTAAAAATTCTAAAGAAATCTCTTTATTATAATAGATTACAATTCTTTATAAGTAGAATTCTATTTAATTTACTTATTTTGAGAGTTTATAAGAGTCTGCTTTTACATTAATAAAAGATTATATTTACGAAGTTGAAATGTAATAAATTATAATGAAGATGTATAAATACTTATAATTTATATTGAAGAAAGTAACTTAGATATAACTTATCAGATTCAGATGTATAATATTTATAATTTCAGTTTAGACTCATACTTTAATAGAGATGCGGAAACACTCGATATACTGCGTAAGATCTTAAAAGTAATAGATATAGAAGCGGAATATATTATAATTAATAATCTTAATCTTTATCACTTATATTAGAGCGGCTTAAAGAGGCTAATCTAACACATAATAATAAATATTCTAATTAATATTACTAATAATTATTTGCTTAAGCTCACAATTCTTCTCGAAATAATAATATAATAGACACGTGAATTATAGAATATAATAGATCTAATATTTCTTTCGCGAATATTTATAAATAAGATAATAAAGTGTATAGTTAAATCAGATCTGACTTAATCATTTAATTATATTCTAATTAAGCTTACTCTTTAAATATAATTATAATTACTTGTAATTAAACGCAGAAGATACTGAAAGAGAATTGATATTGAGAAGATAATAATGATATTGAAAGATAAAATTTTAAATATCTTACTTTACTTTAATAAATAAATAGATATAAGAATTCGCGAGCTTCTATAAGTATTTAATAGAGTAATCGAAGTTAGTGTATTATAAGTGAAACTCTTTAAATACGCAAAGAATTTCTGAACGAATGAGTATAATATAACAGTTTATGAAGCAAGAAAAGTTTAATACAATATATTATGAAATCGTATAGAGAATATTGAAGATAAATATCGAGAAGCTAGAAATTAAAAGATATTGATTTTATAAAGATATATAAAGAATATATTTCGCTCGCAATTAATTAAAATTACGTGTATTATTTAAGGAATCTGAAGATTAATGAAGTAAATTAAGATTAAGATAAACAAATCACAGACACTTTTACAGCTTCTATAATTAAGAGTAAAGAATTATAATAGAGCTCAAATATATATAATTAATATAGTATCGCAAAAGATTAATTTATTAAAGAAGAAATTCTTCTTATAATTTTAGAAAGCAGATTTATAAGATATTTAGAATACTTAATATAAAGAAAGACTTAATTTTGAGAAGAAGATTATAGAAGTGAAAGTATATAATATATTATAAAAGATTGTGAAAGATAAGACTTCCGATTTTAATCAGATCTTAAATAGAATATTTAAGAATATAATAGAGTGATTAGTCTCTTATCTTTATATAATATTTAACGTAATATTACGAAATAACTATTACTTAAATATATGAAAGTAGATAATCACGCTAATTCTTCAGAAACTTAATAAGAATGATTACATTATTTCTAAAGCATACCGCCCGATAACACTATTTAATATAATGAGGAAACTTCTTAAACACATTATAATATGTAAGCTCTTATAATTAATTAAAATCAATCATCTTCTTTCAAAAATATAAATAGAAGCTCGGAAAGATAGATTAGTAGAAATAGCTCTTCAACTTCTTATAAAGTAAGTATATATTATTTAAAATCTTTTAAATTTAAAGAAGATTATAAATCTTCTTAGTTTTAATATCTCAGATACATTTGATTATATATTATATAAGAGACTAACACACAATCTTAAAAAAAGAAGAATTCTAAAGATATTAATAAGATAAGTAGAAAGCTTTCTTAAAGATTATATTATAATGATAAGATTAATTAAGAGTGAGTTTGAATAGTTATAAGTAGAAATAAATATCTCGTAAGAATCTTTAATATTATTTATTCTGTTTCTCTTCTTTATTATAGATCTATTAAATATTATAGATAACGAAGCTTTATAAGTATTCTCGACTGGATTTATAAATAATATTAATATTCTAATATATAGAGTATTAATAGAGCGCAACTGTAAGTGTCTAAAAGAGATTTATCAAAAGTATATATAATGAACCGCAATTTATAATGCACGCTTTATATTAGAGAAATATAAAGTTCTTTATCTAATAAGATTGTTAAAGAGATTCAATTTAATAGTCATATTAATACTTAAAGAGATATAAATTAATATAAAATCTTATATTTAAATACTAGAAGTTTAGATTAATATTAAGCTGAGATGAGAATTATATCTCGTAAAGATTTAGAAAAAATAGATCTCATTATTAAATATAATAAGTCGCATTATATTATTAATATAAGAAGTTATATTTAAGAAGTTAAAACTAATTTACAGCTCTATTATTAAATTAGCACTACTATATAACATAAGTATATAATACGAATCGTAAGAAATATCTCTCACTTATAAAATAGTAGAACGATAATTTAAAATCACTTAGAATCACTTTCTATAAAAGATCTTTAAAGTATATTAAGCTGTAAATAAGTGTATTCTAAAGAAAGAAATGGAAATCTATTCAATCTTAATTATAATAAATAGATTAATAGTTTTAAAAATGTGTAAATAGATTCTGATTATAGAAGACTATATAATTTATTAAGTATATATAAGAATTTGTAATAGAGCGTTATTAAGAAGAATCTTAAGCTGATAAATAATATTATTAAATATTAAAAAATAATAATTAAAAAAGAGAATCTTAAAGAAATTCTAAATGAATAACTTATTATTAATAATAGCACTCTTATAATAAAATATAAAAGAAAGCGGGCGGGAATATTAGTTAATAATATGGAAATAAGCTCTTAAGAAAACACTGACTAATATATAGAAGATATAATAGACAGCATATCTCTAATTCATATTCGCAAATAGAATTAAAAATTTAATACAGTTTAATTTAAGTTGCAATCACCCGGAACTTTACAGAGAATCAATGAAGATAACTAGCGCGCTAATCACTCAGATCTGAATAGAAAAGATTAGACTAAACAGATTTCTTATAAATAGAAATGTTTTAGATTACATATCTGCATGTTTCTGCGACTAATAATAATAAATAACAAAACATATTATAATATTATATCCGCTCTTTATAAGTAAGAGAAGAATACTATTTTTAATCGCAGAAATGAGTAATTATTAATAAATACTTATAATTATTTATAAGATTAGAGTAATAATATATTTTCTTTAGAAGATAAGACTTCTAATATAATTTTAAGTAAGTAATATCTGAATCAAAGAATTAAGATCAGAATCTCACAGTAAAGCTTATAAGAGATCGCAATTATGTGATATAGAATGTAAATAAAAGGAAGTAAGATAAGAGTGATAGATTTTTTTCTTTAAAAAGGTTTTCTACTTTTATAAATACATAGATTTTCTTATTAATTATAAGTTAAATAGAAGTAAGAATTATTATTATTAAAGATTAAAAGAAGATAGAGATATTTATCAACTTAAAGAATATAATTAAATACTCATAATAATTATAATGAGTTTAAAATATAGTTTTTCATTTCTCTTTCTTCTTTATTTTTATTAGATTATACGCTTCTTATAAATTAAGTGTAATAAATCATTTTATCTTATAAATGCGATCATATAATTCTGAGATTAATAATAATATATATTAATTTTTTATCGTGATATTATTTAGTTATTAATAATTGATATATAAACACATTTTATTATTGAGTTTTAAAACAAATAAAACTGAATATTCTGTAGATAAAGTTAAAGATTAAATAAATTCTTTCTTCTAATTCTTATTAAGATATTTCTATAGAATCTTAAATTCTTTCTTAGAAAGAGAATAAATAGATTTATAAATAGATTTATAAATAGATTTCTTATTAAATTTTAAAGAAATCTTATGATTTTAGAGTTAATACTTAAATAGTATTAATGCGCTTTTATTTTTAATAAATAAACATTTAAATTCGTTATATTTAAATAGATATTCGAGGAAATTTTCTATTATTTTTATTAGATATCTATTATCGAGTTTTACTTATACTGCTTTTATGAATAATATCACAACTATATTTAATTTACAGGCGCAGTTAAGAAAGCTAATAGTTCGTTATTTTTAACTAACTACTAAGTTATAAGCTTTCAGTTATGAAATGCTCAGAATAATATTATATTTAATTTTCATAATATTTAACACTACTTATTTTGTGTGTTATTAAATATTAAGTTTTAGTGAGTAAGTTTCTATTTTCATTCATTCTTAATCTTATTTAATAGAACTTTCATCTATTAATATTAATTAATAGAGTTTATCTTTTTCTTATATAAATAGACGAAATCGAATCACGTATATTAAAGAGATGTAATTCTCAGTAACTTCGAAATCGATTATAATTTTAATCTAATATTATTCTATTCGAGTTTATATAATTAGATATCGTGTGTAATTAATATTAATTACTATTATTTTCTAAGATTTAAGAGTAGATTCTTTATTATATCTCGAATTTAAAGAGTCTTCTTATTTTTTAACTCTTCTAATCTAAAGTTTCTAAAATAAGTATATTTCTCTTTCGCGAAATAACATTCTAATTTATTGTATGAAAAGTGTGCGTATGATTTATAAGAGATGCGATATTTTTTATCGCAAATTACTTTTATCACTTCTGATTTCTTAAGTTTCTAAATTTATATTATACTTGCGCTTTATATCTCTTTAAAATAAGCGGGAATATTAATTTTATATAAATTGATTATTTCTTGAAGATTACTACTCTAATAATAATAAATTTGTTTTTAATTCTAATCTGAATAGTTCTTTATATAATATATTCTTAATTGTAATTTTAACTTAATTCTTTATAATATTTTCTCGGGCGTATATATTTTATATTGATGTTAAGACTTCAACTCACAGTTTATATTTATATATAATATTAATTCTCAGAATTTAATAATTATTTTTACGTAATTCTTATTATATTTAAGATTGCTTGATATTCATTTCTAAAATATCTTAAAGATAATACTTAATAACTATTATATTTTCTTTTATTTAAGTTTCTTAAGATATCATTTCAAGTCGTTCTTATCTAATTTATAAATAATGTATTAATCGTTATAATAAGCAGTTTAGAATATACAGGCGTGAAATAATTCTATAATTTCTTAATCGCGAATCTGCTTAAGCAGTTTAATAATCATTTCTAATATTGATATTATAATATTAGCGCAGCTAATATTTCACGTGTTATCTAATTCTTTTGTTATCTATTCTTTTAATCTGCTTAAAATAGTATGTAACTGTTATTTATTTAAGCAATTATTAACTTAATATTCAGATTTTTTGTAATAAAGACATAAATTCTTTTTCATTCTCTCTTCTTATTAAGTTGAAGAGAGTTTACTTTAATTAAATTTCTTTTTAAATCTTTTATAATTTATGATATTCAAATTTATTTCTTAAGAGTAATAAACTTATTTTACTTGATATTTATCTTTTCGATATTTATTAGAAATAAAGATCTGAGAGCGTTCTTACTCTTTTTTTATTTATCTTTTATATAAACGATTATTTATTTTAATAAATATATTAATCAAACTTTTTAATTTATTTAATCTCTTAATTCGAGTCAATTCATTCTTAACTAAATTCTTTAGTTCTAAATAATACTTTATTATAAGTGCTGTATCATCTTATTTAATTCTTAATATAATCTATTGAAACTTAAATATATATTCTATTACTGAGTTTATCTATCGAAGTTTTTAAACTTCTCGTTTAATAATTTATTCTTCATCTACTTTTTTATATATTCGTCTAATACACTTCTTAAAGTAGAAGTAATTAATGAAAATTCTTTTTATTTTCACTTTCTTATCTTTAATTATCTTCTTTAAGTAATTTATTAAATGTAATTCGAATTAATTAAAGACTTCATTTCGAAGATACGTGACTGCGAATATTATCTTAACTTCGATCATTTTCAGCTTTTGAGTGTTAAATTAAATATATATATCAACTTAAATTAAGAAGGCCCGAAGTTTCTTTCTATCTTTATAAAATATATTAAAAGTATTAACTTTTAAGAAAGAGTGATTTATATCAGCGATTTCTTCTTAATTTTATTCTTGTTTAAAATATAATATATTTGCTTTAATAAGACTTATTATAATAGAGTGATTGATATTCAATAATAGATAGTTAAAGTGTTAGGAACTGTTAAGACTAATTATAATAAGATTCAGATATTAGAGAATTATATATAGTGCTTCTGAGTGCTTCTCTTAAGCACTCTTAAATACTTACTTCTGAGTATTTCTTTTAAGTACTTTCGAGCACTTATCTTAATATTTATCTCTAATTATTCTGACTAAATATAACTTTTTAGATTAAATCTATTGTAGTTCTAAGAGATGTTCATCTGCGGGATTTATTATCTTAACTAACTGTTAAGACTTTAACAGTTAGAGTCGAGTCTGTCAGCTGCTGATCTGTAACTGTAATATTAACGCGCTTAATAATTATTTATCTTTAAATACTTATAACTTCATTAATATAAATCGAAAAAACATCTAATTAAGTGCATTTTATTAAATAAGCTGTTAATAAGTATAAGCTAAGCTTATTTAACTTAATTCGGAAGATTACAGTTCTTCACAATATATTAAGATTAATAATTAGCAATTAACGCGTAAATTATAAGTTCATTATAAAAACTGAGTATAAATCTTAATATCTATTAAATAAAAAAATAAAAAGTTTTACTTTAATATCTTTAAGATCTTTAATAATAGAATTTATATTTAAATTACTTTTAAGTTTATTAAATTATTTATATAAATTTAAAGAATAAGAAAACTAAAATTATCTAAGAAAATATTATATTATATACTTATTTTTTAATATTTAGAGCTTAAAACTTATAAAACTTATATTATTAATATCTTTTAACTTTTAACTCTTAACTCTATTATTATTAAGTGCTTTTTTATTAAATTTAATTATATATAAGCTAAATATATTATTGAAACTAAAAAACATTTATAATATAAATTTAACTAACTTTTAAATAAATTAAATAATATTATATTATATTATTTTTAACTCTTTTA
>JAABUK010005537.1_pt1 | contig 19534 bp, 12 predicted proteins | sample 5559141 | NCBI WGS metagenome assembly JAABUK01 (sample SAMN10711869, study PRJNA513367) | rock metagenome | isolation source: Antarctica rocks | place: Antarctica: Victoria Land, Pudding Butte nord | collected 2016-01-03 | reverse complement strand
CCGCCTCAAGTACTTGAGGCGGGCCTTCTCGTTGCGACTGAAGGGTGGATTCATCAGGGCAGCGAGGGCAGCGGCTCCCGGCTCGAAAGCCAGGCGTCAGGAATCGCGGAGCGCGAGCTGAGGCTCACGATGCCGCCGACCATGGCGCAGGTCGTGTCGCGGTCGCCCAGGCCCGAGACGGTGATCCACAGCGCGTCTTCGTAGGAGTCGAGCCGCTGCGAGGCGCTCCACAAGACGAAGGGCACGGTGTCCTGGGCGGTGACTTCGCCGCCGTTGCCCAGCATATCGGTCACTTCATCGACCGCGATCTCGCCCCACAACGGCATATCGCGCCCGCACTCGATGCCGTCGCGCACGGCTCCCGGCGGCACGTGCGGCAGGATCAGCTCGAAGAATTCGGCGGCAAATACCTGGCGCGCGTCCTGGGCGGCCTGCGAATCAGCTTGGGTGCTCGCGGCCAGCGTGGGCTCCTGAGCGATTTGCTCGCGCAGCTGCCAGGCGGCTCCGGCTGCGACCGCGACCGCGACGGCTCCCGCGACGCCCTGCTCGTGCGCGTGCGTGACCCGAGCCGAGCGGCGGGCTTCGCGGGCGCAGCGGGCCAGGTCATCGCCGAAGAAAGCGCCCACGGGAGCCACGCGCATCGCGGCCCCGTTGCCAAACGAGCCGCGCCCCTGGAACAGAGCCGAGGCGAGCGAGCGCCAGTCGCCGCCGCGCGCCAGGTCCGGCAGCAGGTCGTGCATCGCCGAGCCGTAGCCGCGCGCCGGCTCCAGCAGGTAGCGCCGCCCGAAGGCACCGGCCAGGGCCTCTTCATCCGCTTCGCCGTGCGCCTCAAGTACTTGCACGAGCGAAAGCGCCATCGCGGTGTCGTCGGTCCACTTCCACGGGGCCTGGGCCGGCACTTCGCGCAGCGCCTGGCACTGATCCATCATGTACTCTTCGATGCGCTCGGGGTCGTAGGGCGGGCCCGGAATCACGTTGGCCCGGATCAGCTTGAACACTAAGTCCGGCGAGAAGAAGAAGCACTCGCCAAACGCATCGCCAACCGACAAGCCTTCGAGCGAAAGCCGCGCGCGCTCCAGGGCGCAGAGGGTGTTGTTCATCATGCTGGGTTGAGGTCAAGTACTTACGCCTGCTGAACTGAGGCCAGGCGCTATTCCTCGGCGTAACCGAAGCGGCGCAGCCAGGTCTGGTTCTCGCGCCACTTCTCGCGCACCTTGACCCGCAGCTCCAGGTACACCTTGCGGCTCAGCTGCGACTCGATTTCCTTGCGGGCGCCGGCCCCGATGTCGCGGATGCGCGCGCCGCCCTCGCCGATCACGATCTTCTTCTGCGACTCGCGCTCGACGAAGATGAAGCCCGAGACGAACAGCGTCCCGTTGGGGCGCGGCTCCATCTGCTCCAGCCCGACCGCGATCGAATGCGGGATTTCCTCGCGCAGCTGCAGCAAGGTCTGCTCGCGGATCAGCTCCTCGATGTGGAACTCAGGCGAGCGGTCGCCGACCATGCCGGGCGGGAAATACGCCTCGCCCTCGGGCAGCCTTCGCACGATGGCGCCCTTGAGCTCCTCAAGCCCGCCCCCCTTGAGCGCTGAGATCGAGAAACTGGCCTCGAACGGGCGCAGCTCCTTGAAGGCGTCGCCGTTGGCCTGCCACTCGCGCGGGTTGGTGATGCGGTCGACCTTGTTCAGGGCGAGCAGAACCGGCACCTCGATCTTGGACAGCATGGCGGCGGCGCGCCGGTCGTCGTCGTGCGGCACATCCGAGGCGTCGGCCACGAAGACCACGCACTCGATGTCCGAAAGCGAGGAGCGCGCGGTCTTCACCAGCGCCTCGCCCAGCTTGTGCAGCGGCTCGTGGATGCCCGGCGTGTCGAGGAACACGAGCTGGAAAGCGCCCGCTTCCTCGTGCTTGGGAGACGAGTTGAGCACGCCCGCGATGCGGTGGCGCGTGGTCTGCGGGCGCGGCGACACGATGGCGTGGTGGCGGCCCAGCAGGGCGTTGAGCAGCGTGCTCTTGCCCGCGTTGGGACGGCCCCACAAAACACAGAAGCCAGATTTCATGGGTTGATTTTCAATGCGCCAGGCCGCAAGTACTTGGCAGGGGCTCGGGGCGCGCCGTGCTTACTTGCGCTTCTTCCTGGTGATCATCTTGATGATTTTCTTGAGCAGGGCGGCGATGACGAACTTCCATAGCAGTCTCATAAAGTGGATTCCGTGGGCGTTTCCAGAGGCGTCTGGGCTGGGACGCGGCGGGCGCGGCGCGGGTCGGGGACGGGAATGGCGGCCAGCAGCTCGCGGGTGTATTCCTGCTGCGGCTCGCGAAAAATTTGCTCGGAGGGGGCCAGCTCGACGATCTTGCCGTTTTGCATCACGGCCACGCGGTCGCACAGCACCTTGACCACGCTCAGGTCGTGCGAGATGAAGAGCATCGTCAGGTTGAGGCGTGTCTGCAAGTCGAGCAGCAGGTTGACGATCTCGGCCTGGGTCGAGACATCGAGGGCCGAGACGGGCTCGTCGGCCACGATGAAGCGCGGGTTGACGGCCAGGGCGCGCGCGATGCCGATGCGCTGGCGCTGCCCGCCCGAGAACTCGTGCGGGTAGCGGCTGGCGTAGTTCGCGGGCAGCTGCACCATCTCCAAAAAGTGCGACACGTTGTGCGTGCGCTCCGAGCGGGCCATCTCGCGCAGTTCGAGCGCCTCGCCGATGATGCCGCCGACCGTCATGCGCGGGTTGAAGGCGCCGTAAGGGTCTTGAAACACGATCTGCATCTCGCGCCTCAAGAGCCTCATCTCGGCTTTTTTCAGGGCGAACACGTCGCGCCCGTCGAAAGTGACCGCGCCCGCAGTGGCGTCGATGAGGCGCAGGATCAAGCGGCCCGTGGTCGATTTGCCCGAGCCCGACTCGCCCACCAGCCCGAGCACTTCGCCCGCCTCGATGTCGAAGGAGACATCGTCCACGGCGCGCACGACGCCCGAGCCGCGCCCGGCAAGGCCCGAGGAGCGGGCGAATTCTTTGACCAGGTTCCGAACCGAGAGCAGAGGCATGAGGAGGCGCAAGTACTTGGGGCAGGCTTTATTGTGCCAGGCGCGCCCAGTGCTGAGGGCTGACCTCGACCAAGGGCGGGATGGCTTCCTGGGGCGAAGGGTTGTAGCTCAGCGTGGGCAGCGGCTGCTTGAGCGGCGAGTCGAGCGTTGGGATCGAGCGCAGCAAGCCCTGAGTGTAAGGGTGGCGCGGCGCGGCGAAGATGCTCTGCACATCAGCCGCTTCGACGACCTTGCCGCGGTGCATCACGACAACGCGGTCGCACATCTCGGCGACGAGCCCCATGTTGTGCGTGATGAGCAAGATCGCCATGTCGCGCTCGGCGCGCAGCTTCTTGAGCAAGTCGAGCACTTTGGCCTGCACCGTCACGTCCAGGGCCGTGGTCGGCTCGTCGGCGATGAGCAGGTCCGGGTTGCACGAGAGCGCGATGGCGACCATCACGCGCTGCCTCATGCCGCCCGAAAGCTGGTGAGGGTAGGCATCGACGCGGCTCGCGGGCTCGCGGATGCCGACTTCGGCCAGGGCTTCGATGGCGCGCGCCCGCGCCGGAGCGCCGCGCAGGTTCTGGTGCAGCGAAAGCGCCTCCTCGATGTGGTTGCCCACCGTGTACAGCGGGTCCAGCGAGGTCATGGGCTCCTGGAAGATCATGGCGATGTCGTCGCCGCGAATCTTCCTCATCTCAGGCTCGGACCTCGGCAGCAGGTCGCGCCCCTTCCACAAAATCTGGCCGCCCACGATCTTGCCCGGCGGCGCGATGAGCTTGAGGATCGACAGGCTGGTCACGCTCTTGCCCGAGCCCGACTCGCCCACGATGCCCAGCACCTCGCGCGGCCCGACCGTAAACGAAACGTCGTCGCAGGCCTTGACCACACCCTCGTCGGTGAAGAAGTGCGTCTGCAAATTGTTGACTTCGAGAAGCGCCATGGTTTTAGTGAGGCCCGTGAGGCCCGCGAGCACTTCAAGTACTTGCAGGCGGCTGGCAGGCTATCGCGCAAGCTACTTGCGTGTTTTGGGATCGAGCGCGTCGCGCAGGCCATCGCCCAGGAAGTTGAAGGCCAGCGTGGTGAGCGCGATGACCAGGCCGGGAGCCAGAATCCAGTGGCGCTCTTCCAGCGTGGTTAAGTCTTGGGCCGCCGAGAGCATATTGCCCCAGCTGGCCATGGGGTCGCGGATGCCCAGGCCCAGGAACGAGAGGCCCGCCTCGCCCAGGATGTAGCCCGGCACGCTCATGGTGGCGGCGACGATGGCGTAGGTGAAAGTCGAGGGCAGGATGTGGCGCACGATGATCTTGAAGTCGCTCTGCCCCATCGAGCGCGCCGCCTCGACATACTCGCGCTCGCGCACGCTCAAGGTCATGCCGCGGATGATGCGCGCCATGCCCGCCCAGCCCACGAAGCTCAGGATGCCGATGATGAGCACGTACACCACGATCGGGTTCATGTCCGCGGGCAAGGCAGCGGCCAGGGCCAGCAGGAGATAGAAGTCGGGCACGCTCATCAGCACCTCGCAGCCGCGCATGATGAGGTCGTCCGCGCGCCCGCCGTAGTAGCCGCTGGCGCCGCCCACCAACATTCCCAGCGTGAAGGTGATCGCGATGGCCAGCAGCCCCACCGAAAGCGAAATCTGCGAGCCGTAAAGCAGGCGCGAGTAGTAGTCGCGGCCCTGCTGATCGGTTCCCAACACGAAGATGAAGCCGTTGTCCACGCCGAACAGGTGAACCGAGCAGGGGATGAAGCCCAGGATGTCGTAAGTGTCGCCGCGCATGAAGAGCCTGAGCGGGCGCGGCTGCGAGGCGTCGGGCAAGTCCACGGTGTCGAAGTTCTCGTCGCGCGAGCGGATCGTTTGATACACGAAGGGGCGCAGCGAAAAGGCGCCTTCAGACGTGCTGAAGCGAATCTTCATCGGCGCGTGGTAGCCCAGCGAAACGCCGCCGGGGTTGGGGTTGGTCGCTCCGTAAGGCGAGAGGAACTGAGCCAGGGCCGCCGTGCCATACAGAAAAACCAGCATCCACAGGCCCAGCATCGCGAGCTTGTTCTTCTTCAGCTCGTGCCACGCCAGCTGCCCCGGCGACAGCGTGCTGCGATCGAAGACACGGGCCGCCTTCCCGGTCAGGCCCTGCCGCCCGGCCCGCGCCTCGGCTCCCGAAGCCGAGGCGGCAGCCAAGCCGGAGCTGTTGGAAATGCCATCCGGGGCGCTGCCCGAAGCGTTGGCGGTGGCATCGGGCAGCGCGGGGGCCGCGACGAGCTGGCCTTCGTGCGAGGCCGCTGTGGGGTCTTTCTCAGGCGTGGTCATGTTCTTGGGAAGCAGAGCATCGAGCCTACAAGTACTTGCTGCCTTGCGGATCGGGCCTTGGCTGGGCCTTAGCTGGACTCGAAGCGGATGCGCGGGTCGGTGATGGCCAGCAGCACGTCGGCGATCAGGTTGCCGACGATGAGCATCACGCCGCCCATCACGAAGGCGCCCATCGCCACGTATAAGTCGCGGCTCTGCACCGATTCGAGCAGCAGGCGGCCCAGGCCGGGCCAGGCCATTACGTTCTCGACCAGAGCGGCTCCGGCCAGGAGGCCCGAGATTTCGTAGCCGAACAGAGTAATCAAGGGGTTGATCGAGTTGCGCAGCGCGTGCTTGTACACGACTTTTTGCTCAGCCAAGCCGCGAGCGCGGGCGGCCAGGATGTAGTTCTCGCTCAGCACGTCCAGCATACTGCCCCGCATCTGGCGCATCAGGCCGGCCACGCCGCGCGTGCCCAGCACTAAAGTCGGCAGAATCAAATGCCACGAAGTGTCTTTGACCTTGCCGAACCAGCTCAGCGAGTCGTAGTTGACGCTGGTCGCGCCGCCCACGGGGAACCAGCCGCTTTGCTGAGCCAGCTTCATGGCGAGCAGAGCCATGAAAAAGCCCGGCAGCGAGATGCCCAGGAAGGCCAGGAAATTCCAGATGCGGTCGCCGATGGAGTTACGCCGCCGCGCGATGTACACGCCCAGAGGAATCGCCACCGCCCACGAGAAGACCGTGCTCCAGAACGAAAGCAGGAAGGTGTAGTACAGCCGCTGCCCGATGAGCGCAAAGACCTCGATCTTGTAGGTGAAGGAGAAGCCGAAGTTGCCGTGCAAAGCGTTCCACAGCCACAGCCCGAACTGCTGGTAGGCGGGCCGGTTCAGGCCGAACTGCTGCTCCAGGCGCGCCACGGTCTCGGGCCGAATCTGTGGGTTCGCCTTGAGCGCGTCCAGGTAGTCGCCCGGCGCCAGCTGCATCACGCAAAACGAAATCAGCGTGATCCCAACCAGAAGCGGCAGCAGTTGCAGCAGGCGCCGCGCGATGAATCGAGCCATGAGGTGAAAAGTAGTAGCAGCCCTACTCGCAAGTACTTGTAGGCGGCGCGCTCTTGCAGAGCGCAGTTAAGGGGCGTCGCGGGTGGCCTTGAGATCGAACCACTCGTCTGAGTTCCAGGCCAGGCCAGCGGTGTTGGAGGGCTTGAGGTTGCCGAACTTGTTGCGCACAGCGCCCAGCACATCGGGCGTCACCAGGTACACCAAAGGCTGCTGCTGGGCCACAATCTGCTGCCAGCGCGCATACATCGCCTTGCGCTTGGCCTCGTTCATCTCCTGAGCAGCCTCGCGGAAGATGGTGTCTACCTCGGCTTCCCACTTGGTGTCGGGCTTGTCCTGGTAGGGGTTCCACGAGTGCAGGTTGCCCGAGCTGGTCCAGATGTTGCGCCCGTTGTGCGGGTCCACGCCGCCTCCACCAAAGCCGTAGAGCGCGGCCTGCCAGTCGAAGGGAGGGTAAGGCTTGCCGGGCTGCGGCTTGGTGTCGATCTTGCCGAACATGGTGTTGCCGTCGATGGGTGTGAAGGTCACGCCCAGCCCGACCTGGCGCAGGTTGTCGGCGATGATGGCCACCATCACCTTGCGCTGCGAGTTCTGCACGTTGGTCAGGATGTTGAACTTGATGTTCTGGCCGTCCAGCTCCAGCACGCCGTCGCCGTCGCCGTCCTTCATGCCCATCGCGAGCAGCAGAGCCTTGGCCTTGGCGACATCATAGGGATATTTGGCCACGTCCGCGTTGTAGAACTGCTTGTTGGCCGGAGTCATAGCTCCGTAAAGCGGCGAGGCCAAGCCCAGGTAAACCTGGTCGATGATGCGCTTGCGGTTGATGGCATAGGCCACGGCCTGGCGGAAGCGAACGTCGCGGAAGGCCTTGATGAGCGCCGGCTGACGCTTGGCCACGACAGAGCGCGGGTTCTGGTTGAAGGAAACGAAGTTCGTGGTTTCCGAGGGCCCCAGGTTGAAGGTGGTGTAGTTGCCAGCTTTTTCGCCGCGCTTGAAGCCTGGGAAGTCGGTGTGCTGGATCTCGGAAACCAGGTCGGTTTCGCCCGAGCGGAACTTGAGCGTGATGGTGTTCAGGTCCGGCACGATCAGGTTGACGTAGGTGTCCAGGTACGGCAGGGGCCGCCCCTGCTTGTCCTTCTTCCAATAATTCGGGTTGCGCTTGTACACCAGGCGTTGGCCGGGAACGTAGGACTCCAGAATCCACGGGCCGCACGAGACCAGATCCTTCACGTTGACGTTGACGCCCCAGGTCGAGTTGAACTGCGTCGTGTTGGGCTGGCCCGCGCGGTAGGCCGCTTCGAGCTTGTGCTTGGGCGCGATGGAAAAGCTCAAAATCTCGCGGGCCGGAGCGTAGGGCGCGGGGAACGTGAACTGGACGGTGCGCTCATCGAGCTTCTTGTATTGCAGGGGCACGCGCTTGAAGCCACCCTTGCCGTCGGGCGCATCCAGCAGCATCCCCTCGCGCATATTGGTCTGCACCTTGGGGTCATAGATGAGATCCATGGTGAAGATCACATCGTCGGCAGTCAGCGGCTCGCCATCGCTCCACTTGAGGCCGGGCTTGAGCGTGAAGGTGAAGGTCTTGTTGTCCGCCGAAACCCTGGGCAGCTCAGCCAGGCGGCCCTCCCACTGCTGGGTGTAAGAGTTGCGCCCGATGAAAGTGTCCAACAGTGGGCCCACGGCACTGTAAGAAGACTGCTCGGCTGCAGCCCAGAAGTTAAAGGTCTTGGGATCGGAGAAAAAAGCGTCCGTCAGGGTGCCGCCGTATTTTCCGGGCTTGGAGGGCGGCTCAACAACCTTCTGGCCGCTGGCTTCGGTGTCGGTTGAAGCCTTCACGCCCGGCGTTCCGTTGGCCGTGGCCGCATTGGAGCCGGCGAACTTCTCGCCGCCACCGCCGCAGCCGGTCAAAGCCAGCGCGAGCGAAGCCACAGCAAGAAGAGGAAGTTGAAGCGAGAAGTGGAAGGGACGCGGCATGGTCGTGTTCCTTTGAAAGATTAAGCAGATTTTAGCAGAGCGCCCCGATTCGGCTCGGCTCAGGCTCCTTAAAGGCTCGGCTCAGGCTCGGCTCAAGCTCGGCTGCGCACGCGCGAGCCCGAGCCGGGCGTCCCCGCGCCTTTAACGAGCCTCTAAACGGCAGGCTCGCCTCATGGCTGCAAGTACTTGGGGCCCGACTTTTTCCGTGCGCGCCCGCAGCCGCCGTTCTAAAATGACTTGCAGCTTTGATTGCCGGATCGCCCGTCCCTTTTCCACGGCTCTCCACTATGACACCCTCCTCAGACGCCACGCTCAACGCCCGCCACACCCTCGAAACCCCGCGCGGCCCGCGCGACTACTTCTCGCTGCCCGCCCTCGAAGAGGCCGGGCTCGCCCCCATCTCGCGCCTGCCCATCTCGATTCGCATCGTGCTCGAATCCGTCCTGCGCAACTGCGACGGGCGCAAGATCGCCTTCGACGACGTGCGCACGCTGGCCGCCTGGAAGCCTAACGAAGCGCGTACAGCCGAGATTCCCTTTGTCGTCGCGCGCATCGTGCTGCAGGACTTCACCGGCGTGCCCCTGCTCGTGGACCTGGCCGCCATGCGCTCAGCCGCTCAGCGCGCGGGGGCCAACGCAGGCGTCATCGAGCCTTTAGTTCCGGTTGATCTCATCGTGGATCACTCGGTTCAGGTCGATTTCTCCTCGGTTCCCGACGCTTTGCAGCGCAACATGGAGATGGAGTTCAAGCGCAACGCCAGCCGCTACTCGTTCCTCAAGTGGGGCACCCAGGCCTTCCAGTCGTTCTCGGTGGTGCCTCCCGGCATCGGCATCATCCACCAGGTCAACCTCGAACACCTGGCGCAGTGCGTGCTCGAAAAAGACGGCGTGCTGTATCCCGACACCCTGGTTGGCACCGACTCGCACACCACGATGATCAACGGGCTGGGCATCGTGGGCTGGGGCGTGGGCGGCATCGAGGCCGAGGCCGGGATGCTCGGGCAGCCGGTTTATTTCCTGACGCCCGATGTCGTCGGCGTCAACTTCACGGGCCAGCTCAGGGAAGGCGTCACGGCCACGGACCTGGTGCTGCGCGTCACCGAGATGCTGCGCGCGGCCAAAGTAGTGGGCAAGTTCGTCGAGTTTTTCGGGGCCGGCGCGGCTTCGCTGAGCTTGCCCGACCGCGCGACGATCGCGAACATGGCGCCCGAATACGGCGCGACGATGGGCTTCTTCCCCGTCGATGACGAGAGCCTCAAGTACTTGAGCGACACCGGCCGCGAGCCCGAGCAGGTCGAGACGGTGCGCGCCTACTTCCAGGCGCAGCAGATGTTCGGGATGCCACAGGCCGGGCAGATCGACTACTCACAAGTACTTGAGCTCGACTTGTCAAGCGTGGTGCCCGCGCTGGCCGGGCCCAAGCGCCCGCAAGATCGCGTGGACCTGAGCCAGATCAAGCAGACCTTCCACGACCTGCTGCTGGCTCCCCTCGGGCGCAACGGCTACGCCAAGAACGCCGAAGATCTCGATCAGCGCTTCTCGACGACCATCGGCGCTGGGGCCACGACTGACGGCAATCACAACAACGGCGGCGCGAGCAAGACCGCTGCGGGAACGGAGACGGGCATCAGCACGGATGGCGAATCGCTGGCGACCTCGGCTCCTCCGACCGAGGGCAACACGATTGTGGCTGGGGGCGGCGACCAGGAGCTTGTTCCCGCCGGGCACAACCCGCTCGAAAGCCTGAGGAACACCGCGACCTACACCGAGCGCGAGATGGTGGACAATCGCCCGGCGCCCGACCGCGTCGAGGCCAGCGATGCGGTCATGGCCCAGGAGTTCCCTGCGGCTCAGGCCGACCTGGGGCACGGCGATGTCGTCATCGCGGCCATCACCAGCTGCACCAACACCTCGAACCCCTCGGTGATGCTGGCGGCTGGGCTCGTCGCCAAGAAAGCCATCGAGCGCGGCATGAAGATCAAGCCCACGGTGAAGGCTTCGCTCTCGCCCGGCAGCCGCGTCGTGACCGAGTACCTGGAGTCCACGGGCTTGCAGAAGTACTTGGACCAGCTTGGCTTCCAGACCACGGGCTACGGCTGCATGACCTGCATCGGCAACAGCGGCCCGCTGGACCCGCGCGTCGAGGAAGTCGTGGTCGGCCACGACCTGATCGTCGCCAGCGTCCTGTCAGGCAACCGCAACTTCGAGGCGCGCGTGCACCAGAGCGTCAAGGCCAACTTCCTGATGTCGCCGCCTCTGGTTGTCGCCTTCGCCTTAGCTGGGCGCATCGACATCGACGTCGAGCACGAGGCCATCGGGCGCGACCGCAGCGGAGCCGAGGTCATGCTCAAGGAGCTGTGGCCTTCGACCGAGGAGGTTTCGCAGCTGCTCAAGCAGGCGTTTGACGCCACCAAGTTCCGCGAGATGTACGGCGGCGACTTCGCCCAGCTCAACCCGATGTGGAACACCGTCCAGGGCGCGGACGGCGCGGTCTACGAGTGGGACGCCAACTCGACCTACATCCAGGAGCCGCCGTTTTTCACCAACTTCGCGATGGAAGCCGGCACCAGCTCGGACATTTTGCACGCGCGCCCGCTGGCCATCTTCGGCGACTCGGTGACGACCGACCACATCTCGCCCGCCGGGGCCATCAAGCCGACCTCGCCCGCGGGCTTGTACTTGCAGCAGAAGGGCGTCGAGATCGAGGACTTCAACTCCTACGGCTCGCGGCGCGGCAACGACCGCATCATGACGCGCGGCACCTTCGCCAACGTGCGCATCAAGAACCTGATGGTGCCCGGCGTCGAGGGCGGCGTCACCACCTACCAGCCCGAGGGCGAGCAGATGTCGATCTACGACGCCGCCACCAAGTACCAGGCCGCCGACGTGCCCCTGATCGTGATCGCGGGCCAGGAATACGGCACCGGCAGCTCGCGCGACTGGGCGGCCAAAGGCACCCGATTGTTAGGAGTCAAGGCGGTCATCGCGCAGAGCTTCGAGCGCATCCACCGCTCGAACCTGGTTGGCATGGGCGTCTTGCCCCTGCAGTTCAAGGAGGGCCAGAGCGCCGCCACGCTGAGCCTGGACGGCAGCGAGCGGTTCGACATCGTGGGGCTGTATGAGCTGAAGCCGCAGGGCGAGGCGAGCCTGGTGATCCACCGCTCCGGCGGCGAGGTCGAGGAGGTCGCGGTCATCGTGCGCATCGACACCCCCATCGAGGTCGAGTACTTCAAGCACGGCGGCATCTTGCCCTTCGTGCTGCGCCAGCTCATCACGCAGGCGCAGTGAATTGACAGGCCCGGTTGAAGCGGCAAGTACTTGAAGGCAAGTACTTGCCCCTTTGTGGAGGTGACGAGGATGACAGCAATTGCAGCGCGCCTGACGGCGGAAGAGTTTGCCCAAATGGAGTTCGGTGAGGATCGGGCTGAGTTAGTTCAAGGAGAGGTCCAGTTGAGGCCGCCTTCGGGTTTTGATCACGGGAAGTTGTCCAATAAAGTCGCGCGGGTCTTGGGCAACTACGTTGAGCCTCTGCGCGAGGGCGATGTCGGCGGCGCGGAAACCGGCTTCCGCTTGGCCCAGGACACCGTGCGCGCGCCGGACGCCGCTTTCATCTCCAACGAGCGGCTGCAGCAAGTTCGCGAGCGCACCGGGCAGACGCGCTTCCCTTCTTTCCTGCCCACAGCGCCCGACCTGGCCGCTGAAGTCGTCTCGCCAGGCGACCGCGCCGACGACATCAACGACAAAATCGCCGACTACTTCGAGTTCGGCACGCGCCTGGTCTGGTTCTTCTACCCGTCCAAGCGCACCGTCCACGTCTACACCTCGCCCACCCAGGTCCGAATCCTGACAGAAGCCGACACTCTCGATGGCGGCGAGGTGCTGCCTGGCTTCTCGTGCGCGGTGCGCGAGATTCTCAGCGTGTTGTAGCGGCTGCGCTCAGCTGCGGAGGGCCGTGGCTCCGGCAGACGCGGCCTTTGCTTTTCGGGCCTGCAAGTACTTGCAGCGTCCAATTAATGGGTCGCCGATGTGATAAGAAGAATCAAGCCATGACCTCCTTCGATTCCGAGCCGCCCAGCGCCACGCCCGAAGCTCCAGCCCTGGCCGCGCCTGTGGAAGCCGAGGACGGGGCTCAGGCCGAGGACAGGGCTCAGGCCGAGGAGGTGCTTGAAGCCGAAACGGTGGCTGTAGCGGTGCTTGAGTCGCAGTTGCTGCGCGACAAGTGGCTCAGGGAGTTGCCCGAGGACATCGTGACCTGGCTGGTGTACTCGCTGCCAGCGCGCCCGCTGTGGGAGTGGCTGGGCGAAGAGGCGCGCGGCAACCTGCGCCTGGTTCTGCTTTCGGGCTTTCGCGCGACCCCCGCCAACGTCAAGCAGCCCTCTGTGACCAAGCGGCTAGCCAAGCACGCGGTTACGCACGCGGCCACGCACATCGAAATCCTGCGCGGGCTGCTGGACCTGTGGCTCGCGACGCACGAGCCTCTGCTGCAGTCGATCGACGAGCGCGACGATGATTCTTTGATCGAGCTGCTGCCGGCTCTCTTGTACTCGCACGGCGGCGAGGCGCTGCTGCTCTCGCTCACGGAAAGGGGGCGGCACAAAGTCTTCGAGGCCCTCAGCGCCCTGGGCTTCGAGAGCGAGTCGCAGCCGCCGCCCCCGGCTCTTGCCGCCAAGCTCGCCAACGCCTCAGCTCAGGACGACGCCTCAGCTCAGGGCGAGGAGGCCGCGAGCGCGGCTCGTGAAGAAGCCTCTCCCGGCGCGGCGGCTCAAGAGGAAGCAGCACGTCTGGCGGCTGAGCTGATAGCGGCTGAGCTGAGCGAGGCTCGCGAGCGCGAGGCGAAGCTGCAGGCCGGGCTCAGCGCGGCCCTGGCGCGCGCCGACAAGGAGCGCGACAAGGCTCAGCTCAAGGCCCGCGAGGCCGAGCGCGCCTCCAAAGCCCTCGAAAACCGGGCCGCGACGCTCGAAGCCGAGCGCACCGAGGCCAGGAAGCTGCTGGACCGCACCGAGCGCCGCCTGCGCCACGTCGAGCGCGAAAAAGACGAGCTCGAAGTCGACAACAAGAGGCTGCGCCGCCAGATGCGTCGCCAGCAGGAAATCTCCGAGGATGTCCGCAAGCAGCTCGCGCGCGCCAACGCGCAGCTCGAAGAGCTGAGCCCAACACTCCCCGCCAGTAACCAAGCCAACGGAGCCGGGCGCGCGGCGGGCGCGGCCTCAAGTACTTCGAGCCCTTTTGGAAGCCCTGCGGCGAGCGCGCCGCGTGCGCTGTCGCCGCTGGATCGCGAGTATGTGCTGCAGGCGGACCGTCGCCAGCTCAGCGTGACGCCGCGCCAGGTCAAGCAGCGCATCGACGCCAACGACGAGGAGTGGGCCTTCCGCTTGATCCAGGCTCTGGAGGCCGTGGCTCAGGTGCACCCCGAGGGGCACCGCGCTTTTCTGGAGGCGCTCAAGCCGCTGGGAGCGTATTATCGGCGCGTGCTGACCGCAGACACCCTGCGCGTTCTGGTGGACGCCTCGAACGTGGTGCGCTACGAAAAAGATCAGCGCGGGCGCGGCCACCTCAAGTCGCTGCTCGAAATGCGCGAGGAGCTGAGGCGGCGCGACTGCTTCCCGATCAAGCTCATCGCCGACGCCTCGCTGCCCTACTTCATCGACGATCAGGAGGAGTTCCTGGCCATGGCGAGGCGAGGCGAGGTCGAGCTGTCGGCTCCGGGCCAGGAAGCCGACGAGATACTGGCCCGCGAAGCCCGCCGCACCGGGGCCTACGTCGTCACCAACGACCGCCTCTTCTTCCACAAAGCCACGCCCGACTTCGAGCCGCCCCGCATCACCTTCCGCATCATCGACGGCCTCCTCATCGTGGACGAGTTCTAACCACGCTAAGCAAAACCTTATTTTCTAACCCAGCACAGCAGCATCAAAGCCGTTGCTGCCGCGAGTGCCGCAGGCAAGACGCCACAGGCAAGACGCCACAGGCAAGACGATGAAGGCGAGTCTCTGCAAGTACTTGCGGGCTCGGCTTGGAGGCGGTTGGGCTGGGGGCTTGGCTCGGTGGGAGCGGCTTAGCTGGCCTGGAGCCAGAGGCAGCCTTCTATCTGGAGCTTTTCATCGAGGCCCGGCAGCACGGCGTCGTTGAAGGCGTCGAAGATCAGCCTGTTCCAGTAGCCGCGCGCGACTTCCTGGCGCAGCACATCGAGGGCGCCCTCGTGCGACATGGCGAGGCGGTAGGGCCGCCAGGTTCGCAGCGCGTCGTAGATGTCGGGCACGGCGAAGATCTGCGCCAGGATGGGGATGGCCTCGGACTTGAGGCGGTCGGGGTAGCCGGTGCCGTCGGCGCGCTCGTGGTGGTGGCGGATGATGGGCAGGACAGGCTTGAGGGCCGCCACGTCGATGCACAGCCGCTCGCCCAGGACGGTGTGCGCCTGGATGATCTCCATCTCGCGCGGCGACAGGCGCTGCGCCTTGTCCATGACCGCGCCCGCGATGGAGACCTTGCCGATGTCGTGCAAGTACCCGGCGCGCTCCAGAGCCAGCTGCTGCCAGGCGTCGCAGCCCAGAGCGGCGCCCAGGGCCGTGCTCATCAGTGACAGGCGGCGGCAGTGGCCGGCCACGCGCTTGTCCTGTTCCTCGACGCCCGAGGCGACCTTCATCAGGGTGGCGATGGCGTTGCCGATCTCGGCCTGGTAGCGGCCCATGCGCAGCAGCCCGGCCACGCGCGAGGCGGTGTCCTCGCCCTTGGCGTTGCGCAGCAGGCAGTCGTCGGGCGGCAGGTACTCGCTGTTGGGAGCCAGGGACGCCTCGGCTTCCAGGGCCGTATCCACCAGCAGGGCGACCGGGGTCGAGCCCAGCTCAGGCGAGGACTTGAGCGCGTGGCAGATCATGCGCCCGTCCGAATCGGGCAGGCGCAGCGAGCACAGCACCACGTCGAAGGTGAACCGCTCCAGCTGGAACTGGGCCTCGCGCGCGCTCTCCACGGCCACCACGTTGTGCCCGCGCGAGCGCAGCACGCCCAGAACCAACGACGACTCGGAGTGCGGCTCGATGAGCAGGATGTCACCAGGGCGGATCGCTTGCATTCAATTCTCGATTTTTAACTCAGCTCCCAGTTTGCACGCGGCGCCTGCCCCAGCGCACCCCAGGAGCTTCGCCACTGCTCTATCATGGAATCGCAAACGCAAACGGGAGCGCCAAGTACTTGAGGTACTTAACGCCCCCGCTGGAAGCCGGATGAAACCAACGCGGCAGATAGCGCCAACGGGAGTCGAACCCGTCTCTCAGCCTTGAAAGGGCCGTATCCTAACCGATAGACGATGGCGCCAAGCGGAGACACATCTTACTCAAGCGATGCCGCAAACGCAAGCCGCAGCTGCAAGCGCCACAACGCAAGCGCCACAACGCGGCGATAGCGAAGCTGCTGCTGGAATCGCCGGCTGTTATGCTCAGCTCAGTTGCGCGCCGGTGCCGGCCTGGATGAGGAGCGTAAGCCGAAGGGGTTGGCCTGCAAGGGACTGTGAGTGTTCTATCGATTCGCTTTTTGTGTGGTCGTGTGCACCAAAGCTGGCTGCTTCTTTTTCTGCTCATCGTCTTCGCGGGAGCGATGTGGCGGCTGTGGACGTTCTCGGTTCCGGCCAGCTTAAGCGCGGCAAGAGCTCCGCTTTGCTGTTCTGGCGCTGCATGGTGACGCTTGCGATTTCGCTGGGCCTGCCGCTGGTTCTCTGGGAGCTGTGGCGCGATCGGCGTTGGCGGGCGTTGCGCCACGCGCTGCTCGCGCCCTTCCGCTCCTGGACTGGCCTGGATGAACCTCGCAAGCCAGAGCTGCAGCCACAAGTACTTGCAGCGTCGCTTGCCGCCGAGATGAGCCTGGTTCGGGCGACTGCGTTTTGCTGAGGCTCTGTCACACTTGAGGCGATGGACTCTCTTCTTGCCTCTTCGCCTCAGCTGCAGCGGGCTGCGCGCTCGCACATTCCGTGGCGGATCACGGCCATCGACCGGGCTTACGCGCGCGAGATGGTGACGCCCATCCTGCTGGGCGTGCTGGTGATTGTGCTGGTGCTCTCGGTCAACTTTGTGTACTGGGGCATCAACTCGGTCATCAACCAGGGGCTGGGCTTTGGCATCGTGCTGCGGCTGTTCCTGCTCGCGATTCCGGGTTTTTCGATCCAGGGCGTGGCGGTGGGCGTGATTTTGGGCGTGTGCCTGATTCTGTCGCGGGCCGTGCGCGACAACGAGGTCATGGCGCTGCGGGCCGGCGGCGCTGCGGTCATCCGCATCCTGATGCCGTTCTGGTTCATGGCTGTGCTCGCCTCGGGCGCCGACTACGTGCTGCTCGAATACGTCGCGCCGCGCACCAACGAGCTGGCCAAGAAGACGCTGCAAACTTTGATGCACACCTCGGCCACCCAGCTCATCGAGGGCGACAAGTACTTTCGCGTCGGGCAGTATTATTTCTACGTGCAGGATGTGCAGAACAAGGTGCTGCGCAACGTGATGATCTACGAGCGCAACACCGGGGCCTTCAGCTCGCTCTCGACGGCGACTTACCCCAGCGTCATCATCGCGCGCGAGGCTCACGAAGACCCGCAGAAGCCCAACAAGTGGGTCTTGCTCGACGCCGTCATCACGCTGTATCACGACGACGGGAGCGTCTCGAAGCAGATCAGGATGAAGGAGTTCTCGATCAACGTCGGGCAGGAGCTGTCGCAGTATTGGGCCGAGGACAAGGGCCCCTTCGAGATGACGCAGGACGAGCTGGGCAAGCGCATCGACGCGCTCAAGAACGCGGCCTACGACGCCCACAAGGTGCGCGAGATGCGCGTCGAGTACTACCGCCGCTTCTCGATGCCCTCGGCCTGCTTCGTGATGGCGCTGCTGGCGGCTCCGCTCTCGCTCAAGTTCGCGCGCCACGGCTCGTTCGCGGGCCTGGTGTGCGCCTTCGGGCTGGCCTTCGTCTACCAGGGGCTCGACTCGTTCTTCCGCGCCATGGGCATCGCGGGCCGCCTGGAGCCCAGCGTCTCGGCCTGGAGCACCAACGGAGTTTTGATTCTGCTCGGCCTCATCCTGCTGTGGCGCGAACGCTAAAGCCGCCCCAAGCCCCCTCAAGTACTTGCGGCTCTTGAAGAAGCTCGAAGAAGCTCGAATCGCAAGCGCGCTACACTCAGGCCAAGATTCCAGCCGCAGCCCGACCTTCCGCGCGATCCTGACCTACCCTGGCCTCACCTCATGCCCAACCGCCGCCCTCGCCTCCGCTGGCTCCCGTACTGCAACTCGTTCCTGCTCGGCGCGACTGTCGCCTTTTGCTACGACCAGTATTTTCAGCAGCGCCCGCCCGCCCTGAGCCCAGCCGCCGAGCCTCTCATCCAGCTCCCGACCGCGAGCGCCACGGCTGCGGGCTCAAGCCCATCGCCCACGGTGAAGGTGCCGCCGGCTCAAGTGCTCAAGACGCCGCCGCTGATCGCACGCGCCGCGCCCGGTGCGCCCAAGAAGGGCGCTGCAAGTACGGCGAAAGCGCCTGCTGCGGAGCCGCCGCGCTCGCGCTTTGCGGGCGGCGGCCTGGAGCGCGAGCACGCCCCGATCGATTTCGGCGCGCCCCCTTCAACTGCTTCCGCGAACTCCGCTGAGCCCGCCTTCGAGTGGCGCAAGCCGCAGCCGAATCCTTCGCAGCCGAACCCTTCGCAAGCGAGCGCCGCGCCTGGCGCGAAGGGCGGTGCCGCGAAGGGCGGTGCCGCGAAGGGCGGTGCCGCGAAGGGCGTCTCCGCTGCGATGCGCCCGGCGGCCTCAGCTCCAACAGCTCCCGCGCGTGGCTCGAAGGCGGCGGGCGACGCGGCTCACTCGCAGTCGAGCGCCTCCAGCGTGGCGGCGGCTGAAGTCAATCCCGGCGCGCCCGCTGCTTCGGGCCGAGCTGCAAGTACTTCCGCTGCTGCCCCAGCCGAGCCCGCGAGCACAGCAGGCGCAACCTCTTCCGCGCCGAGCCCAGGCCCCAGCACGGGCGCGGCGGGCGCGGCGCCTTCAAGCCCTTCAAGCCCTTCAGCCGAGCCTTTGAGCGGCGCGGGCGGCGCGGGTTCGACTGCTGGGGGCGGGCCTGCAAGTACTTCCAGCGCCGCGAGCTCAGCTCAGCCCGCAGCCAGGCCCCCAGCTCAGCCCACGCGCAAGCCGGAGGACCTTTCGCTGGCTCCTGCGGCAGGCTCGACCTTGCCCGCGCGGGCCGAGGCGGGGATTTCCTCACGATCTACGACCTCCAACACCAACGCGCTGTCGCCCGCGCCGCCCGAGGCCGGGCTGCCGCGCACCGATGTCTCGGCTCCGCTGCCCTCGCTGAGCGGAGCGGCCTTTGGCGCAGCCGCCATCGCGGGCGGCGCCATCGCCTCGCGGCTGGGGGCCGAGCCTCTGCTCGAAACGCAGGGCGTGGGCAGCACCCTGGCCAGCGGAGGCGAGGTGCCGGGCCAGAATTTCACGCTCACCTCTGACACGCCGCTGCTGTATGACACCGAGCGCGGCATCTCGCTGGCTCAGGGCAAGGTCACGCTGGGCTACGGGGCTTTTCGCGCCGTGGGCAAGCGCGGCGTGGTTTACCTGAACGCCACGCCGCGCATCGCCAGGCTCTCGGACGACCTGACCATCACGGCGCGCGTCAACGGGCGCGAGCAGACTTTCACCGGCCAGTCGCTCACCTTCAACCTGGACACCGGGCGCTGGGAGCTGACGAACATCCACGCCACCTTCGCGCGCGACCTGTTTCCACCGGGCCAAGTACTTGAGCCGCTGTTCCTGCGCGACGGGCGCGTCTTCGGGCAGGATCAGGACGTGGGCGGCTCGAAGTTCAAGTTCTCCTCGTGCGACCGCGACCACTACTACCTCTCGACGCGCCAGGTCAACTTCTTCCGCGACGAGCGGGGCAACCCCGACCGCATCGTGCTGCGCCACAACGCGCTGTATGTTTTGGGCCACAAAATACTGGAGCTGCCCAACTTCGTGTACTCGCTGCAGGGCGACCGCTCGCGGCGCATCGGGCTGCAGCCTCAAGTTGGGCGCAACGCAGTGGACGGCTTCTTCGCCAAGACGATCTTGGACCTTTCGGCCAACGCGCACCGCACCGATTCGCTGCTGGTGGACACGCTGCAGAAGCGCGGCCTGGGCCTGGGCTTCAACCGCGAGCTGGCGGGCGGCGCGGGGCTGCTTTATTTGTATGGCGTCAGCGGGCGG
>JAABUK010005535.1_pt1 | contig 19535 bp, 20 predicted proteins | sample 5559141 | NCBI WGS metagenome assembly JAABUK01 (sample SAMN10711869, study PRJNA513367) | rock metagenome | isolation source: Antarctica rocks | place: Antarctica: Victoria Land, Pudding Butte nord | collected 2016-01-03 | reverse complement strand
CACTAAGCCTCACGGTCCAAAGTACCTACATGCGATTCTCTGCAATCTTTTACGTTGAGAATGTCCAATTCTGAATAACGATTATTCTGTGGTATTTTCTGTGATATTTCCAATCGAGGTTGGAAGCAACAGCTCAGGATGAACCCAACTCTCCCACCACGCATGTCGGAAATCAAGTCCTGTCTCCTGCACATGCTTCGAAACAGCCACATACCTCCGCCTCATCTCTAGATCCGCTCTGAGATAGCTCCCACGCTTCGCTCTCCGCACCGCCCGCTCCAACGCCTCCATCATCGCCAATGATGTCAACGGGCCCACATTCCCCGGATCGTAAGCGTCGTTGTTCGCACTGTTCCGCGCCATAGCTGTAAAGTACGTCGTGCTGGCCGGCATATCGAGATTTGTGGGGAAGTTTGTGGTGGGAGCGGTGACCCAATCTGCGGCGTGTTTGAAGCCGTGGGTGGCGTAGCCGCCTTCTTGGTCGGTGACGACGCATTCTTGAATTAGGTAGAGGACGAGTTGGCGGAGAATGTAGGGGGATAGGTTGACTTGGAGGTCGTTTTCGGTGGCCCATTTGCCGGAGGCGAAGACTGTTATTTGGCATGAGCCTGGGTAGGTCGGTTGTTAGTTGCTACCACGACAGTGAATACTTGGTATGGCTCGTATTGGAGTTCTGTGAATATGTATAAAGGATAATTCTCACCGTAGGTTCGGGTCAGTGGGAATTTATATTCTTCAGAACCTCCTGCTCCGTTGTGCCATCGGACCCGGTCAAATCCACTGGGCATACTACGGACGGCCATTACGCAGTCTTCGGTCATGAGCTCATTGGCAGCGGCATACCAATGGTCACACACCCAGAAATCTGGTACTGATAGCGGAGGGAGGCTGGCCACTCCGGCGAGCGCAGAAATGTTCATCAATGCTGATATCATTGCGGCGACGACTATTTTCCACAGAGAGATAGAGAGAGAGAGAGTCAAATGAGAAATTCTTGTTTGGGTATGTGGTCCCCGTCAAATGCATGGCGGATATGGTGGGTGTCGCATGTTGAGCTAGAGTAGCCGCAACAGTGGCACTGACAGTCACGCTGAGCTATTTCCGACTCGCGTGAGGTGTGCTTACATCTCAGAGGGAAGGGGGTTGATACATCGTTCACTTCAAGCTTTAAAGTGGAAATGCGGGAATATCAAGGCTACTGGAAAAGTCCCCTTCTCGCTCAGTCCTTATTGGAGTCTATCAAACATTAGCTGTTACCGACGACAATCACCACTTCTGGCTAGTTGACATTGGTAGACCTAGTTTTAGCACTTGTGGTAGCTGTAGCATGAAGCTCGGGTCATTCATGGCATTCATGGCATTCATGGTTGTGACCTGTCTGCACAGGACGCCTCTCACCGTGACGAATATCCGTTGGGTCACTCTGAATATGTGGTGTAGATGGTCCATAAATGATTCATCAGCAGCGGCATCGAGCTCGCCAGCGAATGTAGCTATCATCTTATGACCTAGTTTCCTCGACGCTGCCCCTGCTGAAGTTGGCGACGGCAGCGCTTCGAAGCTGTTGTGCTCTCATTGTCACTGGCAAGTCTGATACATGCTCATTGCTGATGTTTTTACTTGGTTGAGCATACCCTTGAGAATGCTTTCGGGCAGACCTTAGCAGTGGCCTGTGAAGCAAGAAGACACCATCAAAGGCTAGTTGCCAGGCTCGCCAAGAAAGAGCTAACAGGCTAGCGTCCGAACAAGCGGTTCCTAGTCCCAATTTGGCGGCCTCAAATCTTCCTCTTTATTACTCTTGTGTATGGCTTCTTGTCGTAGTGAATGAAACGACTATCTGCGAAGCCCCTCTTCCTCTGATTACTATTCATACACCACCTAATCAGTCTTTTCCAATTCTCTCTCTTCTCTACACACCCAATAGACCGCGCACAAAGGCTTTATCATGGACCCTTCCGATTCCCCCAACTCCACTGTAAATTGTTTATCTGTACGCCACTACACCCAGATGTGCAGGATTGATCAATGGCAAAACCCTCAACATTTCCGACCTTGGCATATGAATCTGTCCTGCTGCCTCCGGAGGGCTTCGGCAGCCACCGCTCCACTAAGTGGGCGCGTAATGACAAAAGGCTGGAACATCTTGCCGCTAGTGCTTGATTAACACACTCATTTGAGTGCGATTGAGCAAACTCACATATCTAGATGAAGATATATATATCATCCTCGTGGCAGGCGTGTTCTGATCTTGTGTTGCAATTGGCCGATTGATACTTTGGGTGCTTGCCAATGATCCGGTTGAGCAAAGTAATATTGCTGGATGGAAGTATCGATCTTATACTCGTAGAAACCGTGTGCTGATCTTACATTGCAATTGGTCCGTTGTTACTTCGGATGAGTCCAGATGCTCTGATTTGGTGTAGGTGAAATGGCCCGGGGGAGCATGTTTGTCGCTTCCGAACCTCGTATGTGAGAACCTTATACTTGGCATCTTTATGAATAGGAGAAGAGTCTTTCCAGATATTCTAGCTGGCAGCGTTCACATCTAGTGAGGGTTCCTTCCACCCATACTTCCTTGAGAAGCAGGGAAAATTTGTTATTGCACGTTCTTCAGTCAAGCAAGACATCTGATTATCCTACCTCGCTGTCATTCTTTGCCCACCCTTCTCGCGATTATAAATGCTGTTCGGTCTTTACTCAAGCTCTGTTATCGCGCTTCCTGTTGGAAATGCCTGTCCACATCATGCAAACGCTCTGTCTGTTTGCGATCATGGCACTCGCTGCCTGCGTCTCCGCCCTACAATTACGGCCGATCAGCATCATCGACTACGAAGATGCTGTGGGATTACACCGGCGTGCATTGGTCGACTTCACGGACCTCGTTCCCAGAGACCATTCTCAGCTCATGTATCACGGCATGTCAAGTACTGAATCCAATACGGCTTGAGGGGGCTCCATGCTAACATTTACCAGACAATGGCCAGCATCACCTGGCCAACCTAACAGTCTATGCCCCAATCGGTCTACCAATGGTCACCATGGAGCGCTTCGAAGGCCTTACTTCCTCTGTGGACTGCAATGGCGACGATGGAATTGTATCATTGACGTTCCAATCGCAAAATGCATACGAATTTGCCTTGCAGGAATGGGCCTATATCAACGACAGCGATGATGATCACTTTCTGCTCATTGGTAACCATGTCAGCTGTGGAGCAGGTAATGACAGACAGCCTTACCTGTTCGTTCTTGATTCGTCCGTCAGGTTTACGCAAGGCTGACTGATTTGTAGCATCTCAAGTATATCGGAAGACATTACTATGCTCACTACGCATTTGACGGCTCAGCCTGTTCCTTGGTCCGATGTCGCAGGTACATATGATCTCGAATTTGGACACCTTATGCCTATCCAGAGGCACAAGCAGCACAAGGAGGGAAGTCTTTTCGATTGTACAGATGGAGACTGTGATCTCGACGGCGACTCTTCATTCAATTTCGAGATTGGGAAAAGAGGTGAACGAGCTAAGCTATTTCATGACCATGTCAAAGTGACTGTCGGTTCTCACTCTGTCGATCGCTTCATCCTCGATTGCGTCAACTGCTACATGTCTGGATCCTTCAAAGTCGTTGGCCACCTCAAAGTTAAGGACTACGACATGGAGGACTTTGTCCTGGTGGTATCTCCACACGACATATCTGCCAATTTTGAAGTCGAAACCACGTTCGCCTATTCCGAGAAACCGGACCTCTTGAACAAATGGAAGAAGGAGAATTGGCATATGCAGGTTCCAGACGCCGGCATTAGCGTAGGTGATTGGCTGAATGTAGGAGCAACCTTGCACAACGAGATTGGATGCGGCATAACCTTCAAAGGATCTGCTACTGTAGCCTTTGGTGTCGGATTCAGCATTCCCAATGAAGCACAGGCCACACTCGACGTTGGCAATCAACACAAAAGCTCGGCGACTGGATGGTTTGATAAAAGCCTGGTAAAGCCGACGGCGGACATCCACAACGCATCTGGTTCAATTAATTTCGAAGTTTACGACCGGCCCAAAATCGTTTTCGGAGTAGACGTGAAGAATGTCGAAAATTTCGATGTTTCTCTTCAGATTAAGTTGCCGGTCTTGAGTCAATCCTTGGAGGCTGCATATGGTAAGCATACCTCGAGCAATCTTCGACCAGAATCGCAAGCTAAGATACACTCCAGATGAGACTGGGCTTTGCGACAAGGATGACGGAGCTTTGACGACGGGTATCAAGGCCGAGACCAAAATCGGAGTCACGGCTGACCTGGTGGCCGAAGCCAGGTTGGGAAAAGGGGACAAAGGCCCTAAGACACAGGGTACGGTCAGTCTGTACAGTACTGCGCTGCCAATCGCCACGACATGCGTTCCAATGTTCATCCCGGCATTAGTAGCAGCGGCTCCCACAGGTTCACCGGACAATTCTCTCGGCGCGCTCCGCGGATGACACGCCATCGATCATGGGCAGCCAGAGGTGAAGTCTCTTGACTGCCGGAATCCACGGCAATAACAGCACGTCTATTGAGCACACGCCGCCAACTCCCCACCACACGATAGCGATGGGATTTATCCTCGCTCTTCCCAACACTGCGGGTCCCCCAGCGCGTCCAAGTCGCGTTTGAAAGTATTCAATCAGCCAATGGCAAGATTGGGAGGCCTCGCCCTAGAGACACCACATGTTTCTCCCGATGCTGACCACGATTCCGAACGAGGCAGGATTGGGCGGGTCCTACGGGGTCCCCCAGCGCGTTGAAGTCGCGTTTCAATGCACATTACTCAAAGCAAACCCAAACGCATCGCATCCTCGGTCCGCAAACTTTCACAACTCAGTGATGTCCAAATCATACAGCTGGGACTCGAATTCGTACAGAAATTCGCGGGGGATGCAATCCAGGCATTGAAACCAGTGCTGCGAGATATTAGAAAACAAATGGAGGCATAATTCGAAGGCAAGAGGATGGGATCCACGGCGGCAAAACTCAATCCGGCTGTTGAAAGCAGACGCCTCACCCAAGTCTTGTTGAGCATCGAACGGAGCTGTGATGCCACGGAAAGAGACATCTACGCATTCATCCCAACGACGACAGCTTCTTCATCATCCCGAGGTGCAATGGCTTCCTTACAGACAAAGTCTCCTCCCTGGATCTTAGCTCCTCGGCATGATCTCTTCCAACACTCACGCCTTCATGCTTCAGCTGCGAACGTTTGGGAAGGCGGACGCATGGATGTGAAATGATCACGGGATGCTCAAGGAGATGGATAACATTGTGGTGGATCTTCCTTGGCGAAGACTGAGGGTTGAGCAAGAATTTGAGGTGTTGAGGATGGCTAGAGGGTTCATTGGGGTGATGGGTTCGTCCTAATAGCGGAGGAATGGAATTCTTGATCCGGATCAATATGATAGACACTTCAGAAACTACCACAGCAAGCGACTATCGACTAAAAAAACCATCCACAGCACATATAAGCTACTAGTCCCTTACAAGGAATAGATTTGGCTCGATGGCGCCGGGTCAATGGTGGAGGTTGTGTCTCTCTCTGGAGATTTGTCCTGAGACTAGCAGCTCATACTACCTCGGGCTCAAAGACCATTCCCATGTCGTTTCTTTCTCCCAAGACCAAGCACAACCTTAATATCCCGCTCATCCTGCCCCTGCTATACAGCTCTCGTAGTATCACTTCCTTTTTCTCCTTTAGCCAGTCTTGCGCTTGATGGCGATTCCCCTTCCCAAAGCCCTTCGTCGGCAGCTACTTCTGCATCTGACCATATAAAGCAAGATCAATGACGTTTAAAAAGAGCAATATTCAAATAACACTGATCAAGCTACAATCAATCTTACTCAACCAATCATAGGTCTCTCACACAAGTGTTCCCTTCTGAGCATGCATACGCAGCAGTGGCATTGCAGAGGCCATCATCACCGAGCCGCCGTAGGGATTGCTAGATGTGCTAGACCACTGCAATTTCGTCAAGATGTACTCTCCGTAAGCTAGGTGGCGGAATCTTATTTCTAGGATATCTCTGCTTGGATATGATATCGAGTATCATCGTGCGTTGAGACACCTATCGTAGGCATAGGGGATATCAGCCACACAAAAGCACGAACTATTTACCTCAGCAATGCCGATGCCAATCAGAGCAGTCTGCATGAATCAAATGCTTTTGTCCAGCTGGCGGCCGAATTTAGCCCAATACATCAGTGCCCACCCGAGCATTCAGAGTGATCAAACATCATCAAGTAGTGCTGAACAGCCATCTGCGTCAGTTCTTAACTCTTGACATCTGCTGCTGTTGAGTAATGAACCTCCCCGGCGCCAACCCACTAGAACCTCCCCAACCAATGTTTCGGCCACTCCACGCCTCCCAAAAAGAATAAGAAAACCCCAGGAGAGAATTTCAAAAAAAAGAGAAGAGGTGTGTAAAGATTGTGTGCAACCTCCGTGAATCGAACACGGACCTCCACCTTGGAAGGGTGGAATCCTAACCATTGGACCAAGGAAGCGGGGGGTTGCTGGTTTGGGATGGTGATCATACGCTATTTAGAAACATATCACGATGATGGTAGGACTGGGACTGGAATCTTCACTGCAATAATTCCGAAATTATATGTTAATTCTGCAAGAGTGTTTACTACGAGATCCTGTCTAAATAAAAGTAGCCCATGCATTCATTTCGATGACCGAGACGCCATACGATATATGATCTCCCTCGCTATGTATATGCACCCAGTAGCCCAGCTGTAGATGCGTCGATCAATGCGCGAATAAAGCCTTTTCCCATCCCTCTTGCCACAAACAAACAAGCTTCCAAATCGTCGCCAAGCCAATGAAAAGAAGAGATCCCCATGCAAACGACACCAGCACGACCCTAAATAATGTATGCAAAGGGGGAATCATCGCACAAATGCCCTGTTTCAAAGCCATCCAGCCCCAGATACCGTAGTCTTTGTTCCTCCAGATCCAGTCGCAAGCATTGACCCGTGCCACATGCTCGCAGCCCTAGCTTTTCCGTGGTATTGTATGAGCCTTCTGAAAAGAATGTAGTCTCCCAACGCCTGCCCCTGTAAACCCAAATGTTCTCCACAGCGCCTTGCCAAATGATGCCGTCGATTAGTGTTTCATGTGTTGTATGTCGTTATGACTCATGCCGAATGATGTCGTCAATCAATGTCGCGTATGCCAGAGACTCGGGAGCCGCTTCGTAGACCACATCGTTGACCTCCCAAGTGACTTGGTCAACGTCCGTACATATCATACGAGTAGTGGGGCGCCTGCCCACCCCACCCCGCCGTCATGCCGCTCGCATGCGGATTCCTCATCCCATTCATCCCCATACCCATGTTCATGGCAAACGAGCTTCCCATGCTCGTAGGACTCATCACGCCGTTCATGCTGCCAATTGGAGAGCTCAGGCCGGGTGGAGCTGCCAGCCCAGGCGGTGGTCCATTAGCCGTCGAGAAAGGCGTAATACCGAGTCCGTTCATACCCGACATGGGACCTGTTGAGGAAAGTGGTGTTGGTGAACCCATACCTCCAGCCTGACCACTACGCACGCCAAGAGGGTTCTTCGAGAAGCTCAGTCGGATCCCACCCTTGACACTGTTGTGTAGCGGATGCCCATACAGCTCATTTAATGCCTTCGTCGCAGCAGAAGTGTCATCAAACTCCACGAAGCACATCGGTCCATTTTGCTTGGTCCTGAAACACAATCTCTTGTATCCTCTCTGCTTCGAAAACATAGCCTTCAGTTCGTCCTCCGAAGTATCAATTGGCAGATTTCCAACGTAAAGCGTGTTGCAGGGAGGGTTCTGATCCGCGGGATTGACCGGAGGGTAATTGTGTCTCTGGTGATGTTGATTGGCCAATTGGTACGGAACGTTAGGGCCGAAACCGCCCATGCTACTGGGTGACATGGCCGTTGTGGGGCTCTGCATTGGGGCTGAACTCCTCGGAGATGTGAAGCCTGACATCGGGGGAGAACCGGGTGTGTTGGTGCTCAAATACAGACCAGTGAAGCGAGATGTGGGCAATTGAGGATTCGTAGGATGACGTGACAGTTGGCCCGACATATCGTTTTTCGCAAAGGCCACAGGGTCCTTGAGAAGATCTCCGGGTTCATCATCAATTCCATCCTCTCCAATGACGGCCTTTCCCGACACTCTCTGGCGATCGCCCATTGCTTGTCCCATCGGTGACTGAGGGGAGAAGAAAGGAAGCGGCGACACGACGTCGGGACCTTCAGCCGAGGAAAAGGAGCCTCCGTTGGTAAGACCAGGCACTCCTTTCGATGGCGAAATGGGATCCATAGCCTGGAAGGTGTTATTGAAGCGGGACGATTGCCGGAGTTGTCCGCTCGAGGAACCTGTAGAGGAGCCGGAGTTGGCCCTGTTGAAGACCGTATCAGAGGTATTCCTTCTGGATCCAAGACCACCTCCCGGTGATTGCCGGATAAAGTCCACGTGCAGAGGCGGCTCCTTCGGATTGTTCTGCTTTCCATGTAAAAGCGCTCGAGCTTCTTCAGCAGCATTTGACGTTCGAAAGCGTGCGATGGCAGTAGAATAACCTTGATCTTGTGGGGATGAGGAAACAAGATCCGCACGATCAAAATCTTTCGCAAATAGGAGCATAGTCCGTAAGGACTCGGTCGTGGTCTGTCGGGGGAGCTTGCGCATGAGTAAAGTTGTACTTGTTTCCATACCAGCACTCCTCTCGGATCCTATCGCGAGGCCCACGACAGCCAAGTCTGTATCGAAAGGGTTGTTGCCATTCTGGCTCATGGGAGAAATGGTTTGAGAGCTCGGGACGCGGTACGACATGTGGTTGGCGCCGGTGGGGTGCATGTATCCGTTCGTTGCCATTGCGTGCTACCCCGGTTGCCAACGCTTTCGATTTGGGAATTAACGCGAGCCGTCTCGTACGTGATAAGGGTCTCGAGTATAGTAATACGAGCGCGCTGTAGGCGTGTAACAGATAGCGTCCGGATCTTGCAGTTGCAGACCTTCCCTTTCTACCCTGGCGCTTTGGTATCTCTGCGAGTCTTTGGCAGGGTCAGGATCGAGGGGTCAGGATCTTCTGCCGAATTGGACAAGTCTTTCGCTCGTCAGGTCTGCGTGCTTCCGTAGTATCCGATCATCGCAGTATCCGATCGCATTCGAGAGATGAGCGCAAGGCCTGCGTGACTTGCGCGCAGTCAATGGCTCAAGGCTGCAGCTTGAGGTGTACCGATTCGGCGATGGAGCTGCAAGTCAGGTTCGATTGGTGCAGTGGCGAGAATGGCTATCAACGGCAGGATCAGCCTATTTAGTCGCGAGTATTCAATGAGTGTTATGGCAAGAACAGGAGTTCGTTGAATGGTTTGTGAGTCAAAGGAGAGGAGCGCTTGAGGAGGAAATGCGACGGGGCGGGGCAAGTGGAAGGGAAATTCGTGGGCGTGCGCTCGTTGAATATGATCGCTGGCAGGGATCGGGAAAAGCAGTCGATAAGGGGTGGGCGTTGATTCGTGCAGATGAGAAGGTTGAAAGCGTAGCGTCTTGGCGGTGCGCCTTGGTGCGTCTGAGCTTTTTCGCAGGGACACTGACAGGACGAGTACCTTAGAAGTGTAGCGATTGCTACCCCTCGTTACCCTAATTTGCGTACCTGATTCAAGGTTTCAGTGGGTCCAACGGGAGGAGGTTCTTCCGCTTTCCTCGAGGATTGGTGGGGGACCGGCGTGAGGGCAGTCTGTGATCCAAGTGCCCTTCGAGGCGCACCTTTTGTGAGGAATGTGGGAGGGGAAAAGTGGTGTGCTCGGGAAGGACGATCTAGTTCGCGATAGAATAGCCAAGGTACAGATAAAGGGCTCGCTTGCCTGCTAGTTGCGTGTAAGCGTGAGACCGTCACGATGAGAATTGGTTCGCATGAGATTGTAGTTGTCGAATGCTCTCTGATGATAAGGAACCAGAGAGTGCTGAACAGGGTGAGAAGGAGAGAAGAGAAGAGAAGTGGCTTCGTTACCTTGATGAACGGGAGCCCCAGCAATCCCCAAGAAGCTAGAACTAGCAGATTGGCGGGGACTGCGAGGCAAACTAGGGTGTATCTTCCGCGAAGCCGGAGGGGAGGGTCATTGCTACCAGACTCTGTAGTCATATATTGTTGCTACTCATTGTAAATTAATTCATAATCATTAATTTACAATCAATATACAATGTACAGATTACAAGCACTCGTAGTGGAGGCATCTCCGGGGTTCGAATCTCGACAATTGGCGATTGTCTGACCACGGATATGACTACTCGGCGTCCTAGAAAACATGGCATTGGACTGCTACAAACAGCGCTCGTTGGAGCCTTTGACGGCACAGGTTCTCGTCGGTACCATGTAGAAAGCTACCACAGTACAAGACAGACCAGGTACCTCGATACATCGAGATTCGTTATCGCCTTGCCCCACTCTTAGCGCGGCACCAAGACAGCAACCCTTGCTTTGTCCAGTCTCAGCTCGACCCCTCTCTGCCTTTTCACTCGTCGACGAGATGATCCGCCCCCTGCCGCGGCCGGCATCATCCCAGATCGTTGCCATGGGCTGGCTTACGGCACTCGTCGACGAATCACTGATCGGCATTGCATAGTGCTGGCGGTAACCTGCAGCTCTGGTGCGTCCCAGCAACTCGGGTTGGTGCCATGGTGGCAGCGCTATTAAACACTCAACGGTCACGAGTGCGGTGGGGTGACTGCCGGTGCAACTGCGTTGCTTTCTCATTCGTAGTCAACGAGACGGATGTGTCTGGGCTTGTGCAGCATCGAGATTTCGTCCTGTTGGACGACATATCGCTGCTGGTGACTCTCCGGTGTCGGCGACAGCGCTTCGATGTCGGTATTGCAATTGAGGCTCTGGTCAAGCATGGTAGGAGACCAATTTAATCGCAGCGTGTGCCAACACCTGACAAGGACCTCTTGAATGCTCGTAGATCACCTTGGATTGGAGCCTTTGGAGTGTGATGAAGTGGGTCGTCCGATTGTATTCATGGCCGGCTTTGATTGCATGAACCTTAGAGCATCAGTAGTCCTGTACGCCTGTCTGGCCTGTTGGTCCATCTGTGGTCTCGAGATCTTGATCTGGTCCAAGCCAAGTAGGCTCTTCCTCATCAAAGTATTTCTCCTGTTCTTCCAGCTCCTCGATCCCTTTGTTGTCATATGCCTCATCCTCATCCACAGCAACGTACTCGAAGTCAGGATCCTCTCCTCGCAGAAACATCAATTCCATCTCCTTGTGCCATCTCTGCAGACCTTCTTCTTTGTTTGGAGGGACCTCGTCCTTTTCCTCTGCAACAATTTCGCCCGATGCGTCCCGCGTGTATCTCATCGAAGTAGCGTCTGGGTTCGCCAAGGCATCCACCTTGGCTTCCGAGCGCCAAAGATCGGCTTCTAGCACTCCAGAGTATCCTTTCTTGCGTCCTTCGGCCTCCCGCTCCGACGCGGTCTGAAAGCGACGGACAAGGCGGTCGTAGGCGAGAGGGTCTTAGTAGGATCAGCTACATGAACTGTGATGTTGTTGTGCATGGCAGACCTGCGAGCTCAAGAGATGGCGACAAAAAGTACTCTGGGTGTGAGTCTAGGTAGCGCTTTCGGCGGTTCTTAATCCTGACGCGAGCTTTCGAGCTTGGTGATCGAGAAGCACGTTTGGAGAATTGGGTGGATGAACGCACAGACACCACATCTGCGCCGTCGTCTTTGGGTGATGGTGGCCTTATGTTTTGTATGGGCAATGAAGACATGATGGGAAGCGTAGGTAGAGGACTCGACAATTCAAGCTCGTAGAGTTTACGCCAAGGATGATCGACGGTAAGGCTTGACATTAGATCTACTAGCGCGATGAGCACGACCTTCGACGCGCCTTTCCCCTTCTGCAGCTTTGGACACTTCTGATGAGGTGGAGGCCAAGGGATAATGGTCCTCCGAAATAGTCCTTCCAGCCACAACGATGCCAGTGGTGGTGATGGTCTCTGGGATGAGGCTATTGAGACCGGCCAAACGCAAGGCCAATCTCGCTACCTTCTCACGTGTCGCGCTAACATATCCTCAGGGATCGCAAGGGATCCGGACACTGACAGTACTTTGAAGCTTCAATATCGGATCACAATCCCCGTCTTGATATATCTCGGGATCGTTAGCTATTCATGATGGCAACACCTCGACGACGACAAATCCATGGAACATCAGCACCCTCTAGGGGACCATTCCCTCAAAATAAAGTGACGATGGCTCAAACAGCAGCCCGCCAGATTGTCAGAACCATTACGACACTCTTGTTGGCTACTCTATCTGATCGCATCTGCAAGCTATCTCTCAGTCCAATTTACGGCTCAATATCCTCGGACCTTGACATTATCTGGTTTCTGATACCATTAGTAGTGGTGTTTAGCATAGTCCAAGAATACTGGGGGACGACGTTGTCAATTCCGATTAGCTTGCTTGGCTACCTCCCGCCGTTCGCACTACCCATCCTGGCAAAAAACAGTGGCAGACTTGGACCTTATTGGGGTCCACGAATCACTTATGCACTCACTTCCTTCCCTATTCTTTTCGGGTCACTTGCTGGTATTGTCGCCTATTATACGCGAGCATCTCATCAAAGGGCGAGGACGATAGCGAGGCCGGAACACAGGTTCCTCCGTTTTGGAATCAAACAGGCCTTTGTTGTGGTCTCGAGCTATGCTTTTACGCGTGTATTGCGAGCCTTTGAAGGGACTGCTGCATCTCTGATATCGTGGGTCATGGGCCCAACAAGTGGTGCCCCTACCGGTCGATACGTGATGCAAGCTATTGTGGCGTCTCTCTGGACAACTCTTGCGCGCTCCAGATGGACGGCATCTTTTGGGATCCTACCATTACTCCACGTCCTTTTCTTCAATCCCCATGTGCCATTGGCGCACAACACGGCGATTATGAATGCGACTTTGCATACTGCTGGGTGGTCACTCATAGCCCGTCAAGAGTCGTCGACAGGTTACATCTCCGTATTGGACAATGTCAAAGAAGGCTTCCGTGTGATGCGTTGCGACCATAGCCTGCTTGGTGGAGAATGGAGGAACAAGCCAGAGGGACATCCTGCCAGATTTAACGAGCCAATCTACGCTATATTTGTCATGCTGGAAGCAGTAAGGTTGGTTGAGTCTCGGTCGAAGAGGATACCCAACTCGGTAGACGAAAACGCTCTAATCATGTAAGTACACGTTTCGACCCATTTTCACCGTCTCTTAGTCAGTCTGCTTTAGCCTAGGTACAAATTGGTAGCTCGTACGCCATAATATCGAAATGCTAAAGGTTGAAGATTACTCTCCTTTCGCCTGAAAGTTGCCCTTCCCCATAGATTACTGCATAGCCTTCCGATAAATAGCCATCTAAGTCAGCACCTTTCCCATTGGGTTGGCTTCTTGATTGTCAATACTGACACCAGCGATGGTCGCTCCGTAGCGGTCTAGGTGTCGGAACAGCGCCATCTGCACTTATTGCCCACGGCATCCATACCACAACGGTCGAAATCGATCCAATTGTTCATGACTTTGCGACCGATCATTTCGATCTTCCCTACAACCATACATCAATCATTGGAGACGCAATTGAGGTGGTCAGCGATATGCAAAGCAATGAGACAAGGCACAGATATGATTTCATTATTCATGATGTTTTCACTGGTGGCGCAGAGCCCATCGACCTTTTTACCTTGGAATTTCTAACGGGCTTAAGCAGTCTTCTCAAAAGTGATGGGGTCATCGCAATAGTGAGTTGGACTGCTTGCTCCCTTCCCGTGTGGCCTGGGCTGACCCATGGCAGAACTATGCGGGCGATCTGCTTCTCCCTTCTGCAATCTCGGTCATTCGAACTACTCTCTCTGTATTCGGAAAGTGCCGCCTATTCCGAGAAGTACCTGGGCCGATACCAATGGGTACTGAGGACTACACTAACCTTGTCATGTTTTGTCGAAAATCAAGTGAAGACTTCACCTTCCGTACCCCAGTCGAAGCAGACTTTCTGGGCAGTCCTGCACGCCGACAGCATCTTTTACCAAAGAATGAGATAAATGATGTTGAGATGATGGTGAAGGGAAAGGGCCAGGTCCTCAGAATCGGCCAGACGGAGCCATTGAAAGTGTCCCAAACGCGTAGTGCAATGGGACACTGGAATTTGATGAGGAAAGTAATGCCTGATGTTGTCTGGGAGACCTGGTGATATTGGCATGTTTCCTTGCTTAGGTCGTCACAAGAGCCTGTCACAGCCTGTATCAATTCTCGGGGTCCGCCTCATAATGAATTTATCAAATTTTCCCGATGGATTCCACAACGACTTTTGCTAATTTCGCCCCTTCTTCCTCCCACGCCTCCGTCTGAAGATCCCAGATCGAGGGTTGACGGGAGATCCTCGCAGGGATGCTCAATGGCTGCATAACCAAGAAAGATTCCCTGCAACAGAAGGTCTCGATCAAGCAAATGATAATACCCACACGTAAACCCGTAATCTCTTCCATAAATTGGGCGTGAATCGTCTGTTGAGGACTGAGTTCGATCTCCGATATTGCAGATTAAGCAGGCGTAGAACCAGCCGTCTGTCAAGCCTGCATGGTTCTGGCCCTGGAAAGAACGACGCCGGAGATACGAATTCGATCCGGGTGTGACGAGGCAAGCCAAAATCAAATTTCACACCAGCGAAGTCCGTTCCGCTCTCTATATTGAAGGGAAAGAGATAATCTATATGTAATAGTACCTTGGGAGTCGCGATGAAAGGAAGATGAAGGGAGCATGGGCGACTTGAAAGCCCGTCTACAGCCGCTGTTCCGCCGCAGCTCAACCTTCTCTTCCACCAAATCTTCAGCATCAGACTCGTCCACCACACCCAGTGTGTGGGGAGAGAGCCGCAGCTGGAATAGGAGCACACTTCGACTTTCCAAGAACCGAAAACCACCTCTACCAGACCCCGTCTTCGAAGATACGGAATCTTTACCGCACATTCCCCCTACCACACCGTTAGACATCCTCATAGGAGGGGGAGCAGAGCAAACTCCCGCGACAAGTCCTGAAAGTCTGAGAACGCCGCCTCCAGATAAGAACATCCCCAAGTTAGCCTTAGTCGCACCTACGCCGACGCTCAAAGGCCGTTCTAAAAAAGCAACTGAGGTCGATGAGCCGCCTGCAGAAGAAATAGGGCACTTGGCAGAAGCAGATGCCTACACCAGCATTGGCTGTCCGCGCCCAAGCCTTGCACACAGGGGACAATCGATTGTCGATAAATCCCAATCACACATCATCGCCGACCTCCTTCAGTCCGAAAGCCCACAGCTACCCCCTACAGACCTGAACTCACTCGGATCCCGGCCAACTTCCATAAAGATGCAGCGCAAAAAGATATGGGTGAAGAGGCCAGGTTCGTCCGCTACACAGGTCATGATCAATGAGGAGGACCTGGTGGATGATGTAAGGGACATGATATTGAAAAAGTACGCCAATTCACTCGGCCGAAGCTTCGATTCCCCAGATGTTACATTACGCATCATATTTCGACGTCCCTCAGGCAGGCATTCACAAACCGAGCGTACGCTGGGCCCCGAAGAGGCTGTATCGAAAATACTCGAGATGTACTACCCGGGTGGCCAAGCTGTGGAGGAGGCGCTCATTATAGACGTGCCACAGAAGCGTACACCTAAGCAATCCCCACATTTGGCCATGCCATACTACCTCGCAGATGATGTCCGGCCTCGAGAGAATGGCACTGATTATTTCCCACCCATGCCTCCGCCAGGCCAGCGATCACCCCATATTCCTACCAACGTGTCCGTCTCGAGTCCGCAAGGGAATCTACATCAAGCTCCGCACCCAATCGGTGTACTCACTGCCGGGCACATCTCCAATCTCCCTTCCCCAGGTGGTCGCATGGCTAGGCATTCATATGCTAGGCCCAAGTACGGGCGGCAGCATACCTCCTCGCCTACGATAATACAATCAGTGGCCAATGCGCAGCAGAGTCATGGTGGGTTAGACTAGTCTATGTGATGATGAGCTCAAGCTAAATGTGAATAGATAAACCCTCCAATCCTCCACCCATGCCTACCCCACCAATACCGGAAGAAGTGACTCCCCACGAAGCTGCTACTCCACCAGCACCCCGTAACGCCTCACCTCGACCCAGACCTAACAACAAGCGGTCTAAGAAAACAGTGGATCAGACTCCGCAAGCCTCTGGTTCGGTACGCGATGGGGCAGTTCCCCCTATCAACGTTCTCATTGTCGAAGACAATATTATCAACTTGCGCCTTCTCGAAGCTTTCATGAAGCGGCTGAAAGTCCGGTGGAGTACAGCCATGAACGGGAAGGATGCTGTTACCAAATGGCTAGAGGGAGGGTTTCATTTGGTGCTGATGGACATTCAATTACCAGTGATGAACGGTCTAGATGCTACAAAGGAGATCAGACGACAAGAGCGGCTCAACAACATTGGCGTCTTCTCGGACAGCGCGGCCACGACGCCCACCTTCCCCAACGGAAACACCGTTGACGGCATACCGGACCGTGTAGACAGCTTGATGAACACCGCATTGTTCAAAAGCCCTGTCATTATCGTTGCCCTAACAGCCAGCTCGCTGCAGAGTGATAGGCACGAGGCCCTTGCGGCCGGCTGCAACGACTTTCTGACCAAGGTATACGGATTCCCCCAATCCCTCTACTTTGCGCTACGCCGCTGACTCAAAGATCACAGCCCGTCAACTTCGAATGGCTGACCCGCAAAGTCATGGAATGGGGCTGCATGCAAGCCCTCATTGACTTCGACGGATGGCGCAAATGGAAAGATTTTAGCCAAGCCAAACCCGCCATTGCAGACAACAGCAAGAAATCCACCGGCGCGAACAACGCTATTTACAAGTCTCCCAAAGCCAATCCCAACGGCAAGGTTCAAACGCCTGTGAAAAGGGAGAAAGAGAAAATGTCGTTGGGGTTGAGCAAGGAAAACGGAAGCGACAACACGGGCACCGGGAATGATACCACTGACTCCGGGACCGGGGATGAGATCGTTGTAACAAGTGCATAGACACAGTCCACACGTGTAACATGTGGAATTCGTTTGGGATCATTGGCTTCTTTTCTTATCATGGCAGAGCATATTATCATTTTCAGCATGGCGTATGGACTAAAGGGAGGGATTGCATAGCGCTTGCATAGTCGTTGGTATACATGTATAGTGTTTGTGCATGATGACAGGAGGAAAGTGCTGCTAATATACTGTCAGTATATTAAGGTACTGGATGATACTAGGTTTGTCACATATTCCGACTTCACAACTGACAGTATTGGAGTTACTTGGTGTCATCCTCCGTAGAGAGAAATGGAATACTATATCTAATTTTGTTTCAATAATAGCTATAATACTTTATACGTACTTTAGTACTACGGGCGTATTTGTCCCAAAGTCATAATGCGCTACTAGCTAGATCAGGCCTAGTGCGGTAGTACTTTGATATGCTTTCCATCTCTCGTGCTCTTTACTAATGCATCTCCTTACTAACTCGTGATGTACCTACAACTTCCAGTAATAGAGATTTAATGTCGGTACTTCCGCGGCTCCGCCTTCGGCTCTAGATACAGCGAGTCACCTTCTACATAATCGAAGGAAAGCCCTGTGCCAGCATCTCATTCACACATCCCAAATGTTGGCACAGCCTTGCTCGGAGTGCCTTGCAAAGGCGATCGCGAACCCTTGTTTCCTACTCAGGATTCCACATTCTGTGAGGCCTCACAGTTCCATCTCCTATCAAGGTTGATTTACTGTCATCGGTCATCTATCCGAGAAGCAACAATCCGTCTATCTTGTGTTCTAGTTACATCCAGGATGTTACTAGATCTTAGCAACGGAACGCGTTCAACACAATACAACAGCGTTGAGGCCTCTCGTACAATGCCCAGCCTATTGCTCAAGACATTTACCCTCCGTATAGCTGTCATGGCAGCTTATGGTCATCTGGGTACCTTGCAAGGCCTGTCCGAAAAATGGAGAACGGCACTGCCTCGAATGATTATATTATTCGTCTATCCTGGCGCAACTCTTGCGGGAGACTTCCTTTCTAGTTACGTTTTGACCCTATTTAACATTACGTCAGTGCGCGAATGGTCCTGGAGGTTGTTTTTGCTATGGGCAGCCGGGTACAAAATCGAATATCAATGGAAAACGGTCAGATACGATGGTATGACAAGTTGTTTTTCCGATATAGGGCTCTTTCCATTTAGCTCACTGAGCTACACACCGCTGCCTTGGTCATGGGATAGGCTCATACTCAAGAGTGGTCGACTTGTCAGCCTTACTATTGTTCTAGCTCAGGCTATCGCTAGTTTGATACTTGTTGTCCGGCGCCTGCGGCTTCATGCGGCATTATTATCTGACTGGAGTAACGGCCTCTATGCGATCATTGGGATCCTGTCTGTCTGCCACTCATTCGTCCTAATGGCGATTGATGGTGGATTGGAAATCCGTGGGAATGGGATATCATCTTCAAGTTGGACTACCCCTCACAAAGTCACGATCACAATTTTGGACGATCTACCCGAATTCCCAAGAACAAATTCTTGGCCTATCATGGTTTTTGAACTCTTCTGGGGCTTGTGGCCTACGCAGTACATACAGGGCCAAGTCCTCCTAGAAGCAAGCTCAATTCGACCTTCCACTAGTTTCATGGAGGGATCGCTACCGAATTACATACCGGCATTGGCAAATCTTATCATCATTGCCAGCGTGTACGTAGCTCAAATAGGGTTCTGTGGGCAGGGTTTTATTCGTCGATACATCCGCAGCAGGAGAAATCAGGATGCACGGACAGGTGCGTTCTGGTTGGCCGAAGTCGACCATCTCGAGCTAGTTTAGCTAGGGGTTAGTGTGAGGGGTTGGCTATTAATTAGGGAAACTTAAGTAGTATTAATACTATCTACCTATTAAATTCTACTTATATTCTCTATCCTTTTAGATCTAAGTTATATATATTTAATTATTTATTTTTAAAGCCTAATATTAATAATATTATTAAATATTTATTATTTTTATTTTTATTATTTTTATATTTACCTTCTAATCAATTAAACCCTTTTAAATAGCTTATAAAGAGATTATTATTACTAAGAAAGTTATTATTATTAAGAAGGTAATAATTAAATACTTTATATATTTTTTTATTAAGTAGTTAGCTAGTAAATTTATTATTAATTAAATTATTATTATTAAGAAAAATTAAAAATTAAGACTACTTATAAAGTAATAAATAAATAAATATATTATTAGAGAAAACTTTAACTTTATTAATAATCTTATTATTAATATTAATATTAGTAAAGATATTAAAGAAAGTAACTTCTTAAAGACCTTATAAATAAAAGTAATTAAAAAGGAGATAAAGTAATAATTAAAATATAATAAAAAGATAAATGATTTATAAGATAATATAAATATAATAATAATTTATAATTAAAATTTAAGCCTAGTTATATTAAAGATATAAATAAAT
>JAABUK010005534.1_pt1 | contig 19537 bp, 25 predicted proteins | sample 5559141 | NCBI WGS metagenome assembly JAABUK01 (sample SAMN10711869, study PRJNA513367) | rock metagenome | isolation source: Antarctica rocks | place: Antarctica: Victoria Land, Pudding Butte nord | collected 2016-01-03 | reverse complement strand
ACTGAAGCGGCCAGTGTCAAGAATTGTCTGAAAAGGAGTGACGCAACGCGCATGCACTGTTCTGTGTGAGCAGTGTTTATCTGCTGGATACTACAGACAACGCACGTTGCAGTGTGGTGAGAGAGTTGCTCTAGCTCGACTGTGATACGCAATGGCGAGGCGACGGCCCTTGCCTACGCCGTAGGCCAAATTTTGCGCAGGCTGCAGATCAACTCCGAAACAGTCTGCCGACTTTTGAAAATGTATGCAGTAGCCCCTGCTCAGCACTGACCAACAATCGAGCACGCGCATGTAATCAACAATGAAGCGAATGTTCAGAGCAAACAACGAATCCTTTGCTTTCCGAGACCATGAGACTTCGGACACACGTTTGGACACAGGTTAGTCACAAACAAACCGCTTAGTCATATTCCAGCTTCTGCAGATGCTACTTTCTTGAAAGAATGCAAGCCAGTGCTCATGTTACAACAAGCTAGGCAAAGCTGGCCATAAATAACGGCTATGGACTGACGTAAGCGAACATCTGCATCTTTTTCCCAGCATCAGTGGTACCCCAATGCGCCCTACAGCCAATGGGAGCAGATGAGGGCGAGAGGGGGTGCCGTTTGTTTCCAGCCCATGGGCCAACCCAGTCACCAGGTAAGCTCAACTTGCAGATGCACTCACCAGCAGACAAGTTGCTGCAGCAACTTGCATCGCAATTGCAAATTAGCACCCATCCAACAAGCATGCAGAGCCATTCGATAAATCAGTCACGCAGCTAACTCTGTTCACACGTGCTTGCCTCCTAGGCATACAGACATTTGACCAATGATCAAGTCTACCCTGCCTACATGCGTAGCAATCAATACAAATCCTTGCTGTCTTGACATCTGGTCAGGTCAAGGCAATATCACAATGTATGGTCCTTCAAGGGCAAGCATATTATCGTGTTTAGCTACCTGCTTGTTGACACTAATGTATATGCATATCACCCTGCAATCAAGGCTTCTTCCAGCTGTCTCACTGCTGCCAAAATGTCATCACAATACACAGAAAGCTCTGTAGTACCACCTTCCTCAGCCATGCTGCCTATCAATGCGGATTCACTGAGCGCCAAAGCAGGCATGTTTGGCATAACCTTCATCCTTAACCCACTCAACACCTGCAAGATCATCAAATGCACAAAATCAGCTACAATGGGCAAAACAAGCAAGGTTGCCAGGCATGTAGATGATGTATAGGCAAGCCTGTGATCATCAATATAAGACTCAATGGCATTGGCCTAAGAAAGGAGCTGATGCTGACGTGGAGCTGAAAAGATCATGTTGGCAGCTGCCAGGTATCCATGCTCACCTGCTGCAGCTGAGCAGCTGCTTTGCCGCCACCTCTGGTGCGGTAAGTGATAATGACAGCTGGCTTGCCAAGCCACTCATGGTACAAGTAGTCGTGCATTCTTTAAGGCTGCTGGATAGCCCCAGTTGTACTGGAACACAGCAAGCAAAAGCATCTAGTTTCATCTGCACTATTCCAAATTATGCAAGAGGAGGGCATCTTCAGCTAGATTAACATGTTGCAGGCCAAGCACAAGCTGGCAGCATGCATGCAGCAGAGTCTTTGAACCAACAAGAAAGCTTTCCAGTGTGAAAGAACAAGGCTGAGCTCTGGTACACATATGACTTACCTGAGGACTCACAAACACAAAACCGTCCAAGGTCTTTACTTTTGCTTGCCAGGCCTTTGTGTGCTCATGCACAGGGGGGTTCCGGGCTGGCACTCCTGGCTCGTCAAAAAGGGGAAGATTCCACTGGGACAAGTCCACCAGTTCATACGAGCAGCTGTTGCTGGAGCTGCCGGCGGAATGTTGCAGGACAGTCTTGTGCACCCAAGATGCTATTGGTCTGCCATTGCACGCAGGTCTTGTACTGCCAATAATGATCCCAATAGCTTTTGCCAGGCTGGGGCCTGACGTGGAATTTGCTTGCATGTTCTAAGTGGACACTCTAGAATGAAGAATACAGAAAGACCTTGTAGGTGCACTGTGACACGCTCGAACGAAGGTCACACGAATCACAGTCAGGAAGGTAACAAGGCACACTAAGGGTGTGTACTGAGTTATCCTGTCACTTGTCTGCCGAGCGAACGCACACGCTATCACGTCAGGGCACAGGCCGAACACTGCGGTCTAAGCTAGGAATGTCCAACGGCAAGCCGCAAGTTATCTAGGGTGACAAACAGTCAACGAAAGATGGTGTAGCAGACGGCACCAGGTTTGCCGTCAAGACATCAGGAACCCAGCTCAGCAGAGTTGGGGCAGTTCTGTCTTTCTGCACCAGGATATGACCTAGCCCCTGGGCATGAGGCCAACATTGCTGATGTCAAGTTGTCTGCTCAATGTTTCAAATAAACTCTGAAGCGTGACTAGGGATGTGTATGACGGGGACCACGCCTGAGTATGCCTGTGAGTATGCAATGCATTGTGAGTCAGAACGAATGTTGCAGCTCAGAAGAGGCAGGTCCTTGGATGCCCAAGTTTTGAGAGGCACATACTTGATCATCCCAACAACAGTTCATGGCCACTGCACTATAATCCCATGCAAGCTAGCAGCGTTGCCCCACCATTCTGACCACAACCACTTGGTTTTGCAACAGCAGATTTCACGTCACAGCCTCCATCATAAGCTCTCCTTAGGTTGGCAAGTAGCTAGCTCTTCATGAATCAGCCTGTCATGTAAGATGATCTTTCCTGTACATTTCCAGAACGTGTCTTGATCTCAATGCCTTGTCTTGATCTCACTGCCTTAATTTGGTTATTTTTATGAGTGGGATTGACGCAAGACGTCTATTTGGAGGCTGTATGAATTTGATAGCTGTGCAGGGTTTCTGTGTGAAACATGGTAGGTGGTGACAGACAAAGTATGAAAAGCAATGTTGTCACTTGACTCTGACTGGTATAGTGTACACTAATTCATATAAAGCAAGCTAAGCACACCTAGCAACTGTCTAGCATCCTTTGCAGGCAGCTAGCATCTTGTAGTATATGTTGCTAGCGCAGAGGCACTGAAATCTTGACTACGCTAGTTGACAATTGGAAGCGTTACTTAAGACATGCTTGCACGTACTTGCACAATGCTAATTAGTTTATAAACGTTTAACGGCCCTAGCACAATGCTATGATTTGCCCTACAATTTGCAAGGCCACATACGCCATCATGCAAGCAGAACCCCGAAGTTCAAGGGGCAGAGCAGTATGTCATTGCATCTGTTGTTATATATTGCTTGCATAAGTCAAGGCGACGATGACCTGTAAACCGGCCAATACAATCAAGCCAAATTGGATCCATGCAAATTGAAGCCATCATCGTCTGGGTCATCGGGGACCACAGCAATCACGTCACCAGCATCATAAGATATTCCGCCACCCCATGCCACTGTAGCAAAGCATGCGCTACAATCTTGAAATTCACCTGGTTCAGCTTCTTGCTCTGTGTCAACATCATAGTGTCTTCCTAACCAGTCTTCATAGTAACGTCTTCGTGTGGTCCTCACAGGCTCTACAGTTCCCTTCAAATAGGACACTCGAGCCCACCAAAAGTTGAACCACACCCATCCAAGTTTCGAAGGATACATGCCAGCCTTCTCGATTGTGGCATTTGCTTGGAAGGATGCAATCACCTCTCGCCAAGGACCAATTGTGCCTTCAAACAGCCAAGACTCAACTGTAGACCTGCCTCTGTGGTGACCGTGCCTCACCATACCTTTGCTGTGAAAGTACAGGAAGTATGTGTTGTCAGCAAACCCCTCAGTGACATCCTATAAACACCATTTTCCATAATGAGCTTCGTCTCGAGTGAAATAGATGTGTGCACGGCCTGGGCAATGTGAAATGCAAACCTGAGCAAGCAGCCAAAGAAGGTGCAGCCCGGGATATTCAAAACTATTTTCGTGGACTTGCGACAGGAGGGTTCCTGTTATTTTTGTCGATTGCCGAACAGGAAGTATAGAGCGAATTAGCTGTCGTCCTTCGCCCAAAAGAGATTCAAGCTCATCGTAAGTTAGGTTTGTATGAGAAGCCGGAATGCTCATGACCACATGTATTGTGGCACAATCTGAAATTCCTGTCCGCATTAGGTGTTCGAGTTGATGAGTTATCAACGAAGCCCAATCTTGATCTGGCCAAATCAAGCAGTTGTAAATCACGGATATATAAGCATCATGAGGACACGGTTCAGCTTGAGCACAGACGATCGTGAGTAGATGAGTGAGCAACAACAGTAGCGTGCAAGCCCTCATGCTGACGGGCTAAACGAGTGAGAAAGATAGACAAGAAGCAATGACGCCGTTAAAGGAGCTCGAGGTGAGTTCGTTCGGTCCGAGCTCCCTCGCACTTTTGCCAGTTCCGAATAGATAGGACCTAACGTTGGCATCTTGTGGCACTAAACTTTAGTGACTAAACTTTAGTGACTAAAGCTCTCTTTCAATCCCGAACCGTCTATTTCAACTCAGACTCGTCATCCCTACACTGGCAATCTCAACTCAGAACAGCCTGGGGGGACAGTCAAAACGCGTTGGAGATGTTTTAGGGAATAAAGCTCAGCGGGCAGGCGTAGTAGCGGCCGGCGTAGCAGAGCTTTACGCAACTGCATGAGCGTGTTGCAGTATACATCTTTGCCTGTTTCCTTGATAGATTGGATCCAAATACACTTTCCGAAGGCTACACTGATTTGCAGAGCTTGGTAAAATGCCTGGATCATAGGGGTATAAATGTATATGCATCAGATACAGTATACGTTCAAGCAAGGTTGTCTTCGGCTGCGCAATGCATTGAGATGCATCTTGGAGGCTATGTTTACAGTCATGGAGAATAAAATGCAGACTGAGAAGCTGCTGTGACAATAGTAGTAGCGTCTGTTGCTAATTGTTAGGACCAGACTGACAGTCCCGGTGACCGGCCATGAGCGCAAGCACGACGCATGTAGAGCAGATTTCGGAGTTTGTGTCAGTGGTTATACCTATATCAGCAGAGTAACAAGCCTTCAGAGTGTGTGTCGAGGCTCTGTTGAAGGGTGCAATCAGGCACATGCAGATGCTTGTCCACAGAACCAGGCACAAGACAGACAGGCTCGTGACCGGCGCACTGAAGCTGCTCTTCCTGGCTATCTGTACGTGCTCGAGTCTTCAGTCTGGGTGTGTGGAAAATCCGCCTATAAATTGACTATCTACAAATTAAGCTACTGCTGCATGACCATGCTTGCACCTGCACCGGCCTCGCTTTCACTGAAAGCTGTGTTGACCACCATACGGCGTATGCTTTTGCCATAAGGCTGTGTGTAGGAATAGGCTGTTGGGCTATTGGGCTATTAGGCTATTGCTGCTGCGCAATCAGTCTGATGGCTTACTGCTCTTGCTGCAGTGAGTCTTGCAACAGCATTTTGCTAACATTGCTGCATATGCTGTCTTTGCTTGTGTGGCGTGCATCATTTCTGTTTTGTACTTAAGCACCTATACATGACCTGACCTTTCGCTTACTGCCATGGCTCTTGCTGTCACCTGAGCTTCTGCTATCGTTGCATGATTATGCGTCTACCCTTGCGGTCTCAACATGGCCTGCTTGACAATGCTTTACTGTTCAGATGCAGAGGACTTCAATGTAGCTGACCTTGCTGCTGCTACATCAGCACACCTATCTTGCTTCTATGTTGTTGCATACAGGAACAGGTGGTTGGCTATTGTTGCTGCGCATTGATGGCTTATTGCTGTTGCTGCAGTCAATCTTACAACAGTACATTCGCTGAGATTGCCGCATATGCTTTCTTTGCTTTTGTGGTGTCGTAGACTTGCGGACGCGATCTGTCCTTTCAATCACCTGCCCGTATGTGATTTTTGCGTCTGCATACGCTTGTCCTATTGCAACACAACTTGCAGCAATAACTGTAACCTTGCAAGTTGTTGCGGCTTCCCAGCTACCAACGAACTGTATTGGTTTCGTAACTTGGGGGGGGGGGAGGACGATTTCCCAGCGTACCTTCAGCAATGTTAGATACGTGTGTAATTCCTCGCTCGTTACAGTATTGTGACTTGAAAGGCACAAATAGGCTGTTTTCCTCTTCAGTGAAAATTGACAGCTGCTGCAGATGAATGATGTATCAGCAGACTTCAGCAGCTGTTCTTCTTCCCTCGAGTAGTGGTGGTAAACGAGGAATGGGGCCGGCCTGATTTCTTTTTCTCAGCAAAAGTTCAGTCGCTAGTCACTGATTTGCAATGAATGATTTATGCGCCTGACTCCAACTGTTGGTGTTACTGTGAACATAGCTGACACGCAAGATTTGCATAGAGTACACGATACGGGAGCATAACAGGTGTCATCCTGCTCTTTTTCCGTATGCAAGACAGGCAAATTCTCACACTTTGGGCGCATATGTCACAAGTGTCTTCATCGACAGTTCCAACTTGCCACGTCCCTTCCTCATACAATCTTGAAATTAACATGACTACGGATCTACAATCATTGTGCATCTACAAGCATTATGCATTGCAATTGCTGACTCAGAGCCGCCAGGAGGTTTGCTCACAGTGTAAGGTGCCCCCAGCACCCCACAGACCCTGGTATGTACACTGAAAATGTAAAGTGTTTTGATGTATACATAATGTGACAAGATCTGGAATGCAAACATTAGGTAATAAAATCTTGACAGAACAAAGTGCGTCAGCCACCTCAAATAAAACTGCCCTGATAGCAGATGTGAGGCCGCTGGTCCACATGTCATCAAACAAATCCACAGGTACCAAAGCATTTCAGCCACGCCTGGCAACCTCAATTAGAACATGATCATTCAGCCTTGATTTCTTCCACCATGCTGGGCAGCGGCTCTTGCATGTGCTGCTGCAGATGCTGCTGCTGGTGATGCTCAGCCTCCTGCAGCTGTTGCTGATACTGCTGGTGGGATGACTCATGCAGGTGCTGATGCAGGTGCTGTTGTGGATCCAGCACCTGCTGGTGCAGCTGCTGCTGGGGCTCCTGCATCTGCTGCTGAAGCTGCTGCGGCTGGCCCTGCATCTGCATCTGGAGCTGCTGACTCAGCTGCTGAAGCTGCTGCATGTGGTGGTGATCAATGGCAATGGGTTGGTGTGGCATCGGCTGCTGTGCCACCTGATTCAGAGGCGAGCTCACATGGTCGTGGTGACCCATGGGATGCTGATGCATCTGCAGGCAGGAACACAATGTCCACCACTGTGTAGAAGGCACACCCCTGAACGCAAGGACTGAGCACAGCAGATAAGATGTACAACACCACTGAAGTGTGTGCGCATACAAGTGGTACAGGCTGCACACATACGGCAGTGGTGTGTGTATACATTGAATGCTATTGATCATGCACAGACGAACAAATAGAATGGTGCAGACCGAACAGTCACCACGAACATTCATTGTCTTGCATGTCAGGAGGTGATAGCACAGAACAAAGGCTACAGATATGACATAACATCAAGTGTGAACCACTGACTAGAGACACAGGCTTCAGACACGGCCTATGTATGGTGGGAAGAGGAGGCAAGCATTACCTGCTGGCCCATGTTGATCTGGTGGGGGTGCAAGCCCATCATGGGGTCCTGGGGGGGCATCATCATGGGGGGTGGCACAGGAATCTGGGGAAGGGGCTGCCTTGCTGCCGGATTCTTGGACAGATTCACCATGCCAGGCTCCTTGCACTGAGCACAGTGAGTGCGCTTCTTCTGACCAGCAGCCCCAAAGTTGGGCACAGCTCTGCCGCAGTGGCATTTGCGGGAGACCACATTCACCATGCCTTCCTCTTTGCAGGCCATGCAGTGGGTTGCCTTGGGAGCCCCTGTATGAACAAACACCATTGCTGTTTGGTCGAAATGGGGGACTGACATGTTTGACCAAGGCTGACTCAAGACCAGTCATAATGAAAGCTGTTGGGCGTTCAAAGTACAGCGCTTGAGAAACTGACACAAGCTGCACAGCTGGCGCACGAAATGCGTTGTCAAGCCCAAGAATCAACGCTGGCAACATTTCTGCAATTCAACATTTCTGCAATTCAAAACAACAAGCTGCACCAAAACACTAATATCGTATCATATGACCAACTGCAAGCTGACAACTGACATGGCAAGTGTGACTACCGTCCAGCCTGCTGTCCATAGACACAAACTGTGAGATGGAAGAGTGACATGCTGCATGCTGACCTGGCACGCCAAAGCTGGGAACAGCCTTGCCACACTGGCAGGTGCTGGCCCTGATGTTCACCATGCCAGGCTCCTTGCACTTAGCACAGTGCGTGGGCTTCTGCTGACCCCTGTGTGCAAAGTTGGGCTGGGCCCGCCCACAGAAGCACTTGCGGGGGGTGGACCCCACATTGATCATATCGTCAGTCTTGCACCTGTAGGCAGAAGCAGCAAAGAAGGTGTCAGTGAAGCCACATTTAGTAGATCGCAGAGTTGTTCATCATGTCACACCTGATCATGGCAAAGATTGCACAAAATAACCAACGCAAGTGCATGTTAAATGATGCATGGTACTAGCAGAGCAGGTCAGCTCACACCTCAACACACCAACAGAGACAGTCAAGTAGCACCCTACAGGTGCCATCGACGTTTGACAACAATTGTAACAACACCAGGGTTGTCAGAATACGCACAGTCTTACCTTGCACAGTGTGTGGCTTCTGACACCCCAGGCAGGGCATAGCTAGGCCTTGCCTTCCCGCACACACACTTCTTGACCTCCATCATGCCAGGCTCTCTGTGAGCCATACAATGCGTCGGCCTGCAGCTGCCTGTCATGGCAAAGGTTGCCAGGTCACCACAGGTGCATAAGGGAGGGTCCATGGGAGGCAGGTGCTGAGGCTGTATGGGGTGCAGTGGCTGGAGGTGGTGTGGCATTCCAACCTCTGCCATTTCCAGACCCTGATCAATCGCGATTTGTTGACTCCTGCAGGACAACTGTAGGTTGTCGAGTTGTGGATCAGGCCTAGACGGACAAGTTGCCTGGACCAAGTCGAACCCTGAGCGTAGGCGTCTATTGCCCAATCGACAGCAGCGTACAGCACTCTCACAGGCGTGTACCCAGAGTTGAGCTCAGTGTCAAGTAAGCTCACGGATAGCTGGAGAAAGTTTGTCACCTGGCAGCTGAAACAGCTTTGTCCGTCTTCCCCTCCAAGAAGGGACAGTTGGCAGGAACTTCAAAGCTCTTGCACAGAGCGCGCCAAAGACGACCTGACAAGCAAGTAACTGTCACAGGGACTCCTTGAACGAGTGTAAGCTCTTTCTTAACTTTTTGTGAGCTTCTGCGAGGTAAAGTGTTTGGGAAGGCGAACGGCTACTTTGCACCCTACAGCCCTAGTCAGAGGCACGACCGACACGATACGTCACTCACACGTCGCAACAAAGTGCACTGATCGCCTGCAGGCGATGGCAAAGTGCGAGTACTGGTTACAAAAACTCTGAAAGCGAAGTCTAGACCGCCGGCCAGAATCAGAGTTTTGCTTCCAAGATCCACAAGCCCAAAATGCTCTGTCATGTTCTAGATTCCCGGCGCCATCTAAGTATTGCGTAATGTACAGATCGGCTTAGCACACTGTATGTTACCAGCATGTAATTCATAAAAACTTTGTCGATACTAGATGGCAGAGAACAAGAAAGATGCTGGTCTGACAAGCTAACGTGCCCCCTCATGCATGTCTTGGGCATGAAGTGCAATGCTGAGCCTGTCTCGCCAAGCCAAAGCTGGCCAAGGCCGGCACGCCGAAAGTTATTTTAATTTTTTTTGCTGCTAATGTCTTCGAGGGCCAACTGACAGACGCACTGCCAGCACGAGCTCAAATCATGCAATCTTTGTTCAAGCATGCAGACCCATGCCATTGGAGTGATCGAGCTTACATACCTGAACAACTAAAGAGCATTGGTGTTGATACAATGACGCGTGTCACACGCGTCATAAGCGCGCTGACAGCTGCAGTATGCTCCTGGTATTCCACCTAGAAGCCTCAAGTGCTATTCATGCTGCTGAGAACAAGGCTACTGGCTTTCATTGCATGTATGTGTGTATATATATATATATATATATCATGTGGATCAGAGCTGAGGTGAAAGGCGGCATGTCTGGAAGCTACCATCTCACACTATCACATCATGAGTCAAACAACGGTTGCACCAACGGTGACATTAGACATTTACCTGGCATGCACACAGAGATGGACAACATGTCAAAACATACACTGCCATTGGGACTGAGCTGGAAGGAACACGCATAAGCTGTAGCATATTTGCAGCTCTCAAAGGCAGGGCAGGTGTATACAAGCACATATACAGCGGTGCAAAGGCACAGGTACATACAGACTTATGACACACACATCATGTACAAGCCCAGCTGCAGTGCTAAGCGGCAGCACTGACATGCATTTCGCTGTTTGTCTGCGTACATTAAATCATGACAAACTTCTGCGATGCCCTGGGACTCAGTGGACAGGAATTGGCTGTACTTGTGCATTGGACTGTCAGGTACTGCTGCGCTGCTGTTTCCACATGTCTATCTTGGCCTTGAGCTCAATATCGTCTACCAGATCTTTCTCAGAAAGCGGAGCTCTGCACACACAGGTGTGCAAGTCAGGCAAGTGTTGCCAAGGTAGTACTGGCTTGGAGAGGCTGTGAAGTGGACAGGATGCCTACAAACACAATCACTGACAAACAGTACAGTTTTAAAAGCCCTTGCACACTGATGTGTCCTCAGCATCCCCCTCTAAAACCGCGTCAGGGCATATTTTCCAGGACAATTCATGCAGCTCAGCTCAGCAACGACAGGCTCATGCATATTGCTGTAGCTACAACAGTGTCCACTGACAACAAGCAAACAGACTGGCACATGCTCCTGCATCTCGCAATTGCCTGCTGCATCATAGAACACCATCACTGACAGAAGTTTGCAGATGCAGCCCATGGCATTGCCCATATTTCACACATGCTGAGCACGGCTGTGACCTTTGCTGTGACAACCCATAAAGCAGACTTTATATGGTCACACGTCAGGCACACCTTATGTCACCAAAAGGGAAGGAGAGAATGCAGGGCATGCAAGAGTTTGCTGCCAGGACAAGAATGGTCACACAGTAGGCATAACTTAAAGAGAAGGAAAGAAAGCAGTGCATGCAAGAGCTTGGTGCCAGGACAAGAAACTACCTGGTGGTTGGGTCTCTAGGGTCAGACAGCAGCATGCGCAGGACGTTGGGTCGGTCCATAACAGCCCCTGAGGGCAGCTTCACTGGGTCCTGCATGACTGTGTATGTGATGGGGTCCAGGAAGTCATCTGGTGCATCTGCCATCTCCACATCATCTTCAGCGCCCTGCATGCGCATAGCATGACTCAGCGTCATCTGCTTGCGATGCCATGAATGTGAATGTGCACAAGTGTGCTGGTGGACAGCAGGTTCTCCATGCATCAAACTGCAACAGATTATGCAGATTTAAAAGCGCACGCGTAGTGTGCATAGCGTGCAGATTATCATGTCAACAACAGCACACAAGACAGGCGTGCTTGTGCTTTCTCTTGGTCACCAGTGACAACACTTTTCTTGGTTTCTTGTTTAGCAAAAAGTGATATAGCAAGGGTCTGTTCATTTCTTGTGGTTCAGAGCTTGACAGAGCAAGCAGGGTGTTGGTGGCTCAGGACAGCGTACCTGGTGCTTTGCAATCTCAACTCGCTGAGCCAGATTCTCCAGCTCATCTATGTCCATGTCAGCCATCAGCCCGAGTGATCTCAGCACCTGCATGCCATTCTGCAAGGATAAGCAGCCCACAAGAGCACCTTGCTCGTGCATAGCATGACACGTCTTGAAGTGGTCACAGTAGAGTGGTCCCCCTTTCTGTCAAGGGGTGACCAGTCAAAACCCCCTCAGTAGCTGGGGGGGCTTGCCAACCCCAAGCCCCCCCCCCCCAAGGGTGTTGATGTCTTCAAAGAAAAGCAGCCCGTTTCAGCACCTTTGTTGGATCTGCATGCCATGCATTGTGGCAAACACGGTCAAGTGGTGCTTCCAGCACCTGCATGCTATTGCACAGGGATAAACAGCACACCCCAGCACCTTGGTCATGCATGGCATGTCTTCTTGTGTGTAGTGCATGATGAGCATGCCTTACAAATGGTGTTGCCAGTTTCATGCCCTTGCTCTTGAGTGTTCTACAGGCAAGTCAAGGCATGATATGTTGCATCTTGCGCTCCATGTAGCACAAAACCTCTCAGATCTCAGAACAAGGACTCTGATCTTCCGCATGACATATGGAATACCTGATCGATGAGAACAACATGCAACCCTTCACAATGTTGTTCTCAGTGATCTTGTATTCAATATGTTATGCGGAAAGTCTGGGTGCTTGTTCTGAGGTCTGAGAAGTTGCAAAGACAACCCAGCAAAGCACCAGGCAAAGTTTCCTTCCAAAGCTCAGGCAAAGACCAGCAGTGTGGTGATCCAGCTGTGCAGCTTGAGCACACATGGACACCTCCATTGATTCCGTTGGTGGGTGTCAAGTTTGCTGTGCATACTGCACCATGCACACTGTTTGCAATGTAAGGAGCCAGCAAAGCACCTGGCAGATTTCTGGGAACATGTCTTGGCGGTAGCGGTCAGAGACAGCAGTGCATGCCTTGACTTGCCTGTAGAAAAGTCAAGAGTAAGGGCATGAGAAGTGGTCTGAGATGTTGCAAAGACAAGCCAGCAAACCACCTGGCACAGTTTCCTTCCAAAGCCTAAGCCCTAAACCTAAACCAAAGCCTAAACCAAAGCCTAAACCCTAGACCTGCTAAGGAGCCAGCAAAGCACCTGGCAGGTTTCTGGGAACATATCTTGGCGGTAGCGGTCAGAGAGGGCAATGGCGGCAGCAAAAGCGCCCTTGGAGTCTGCCCTCTCCAGGTGCAGGTAGATGCTGGCCAGCTGGGGCAGCAGCTGCTTGGGCCGCCATCCAAACTTCTCCGGGTTCTTCACCTTCAGCTGTCTCCTGTTGGGGCCTACAGGAAGGATACAAAAGCTATGAAATGAAACAGTGAGGTTCTGTATTGTGGGGGGGGTGAAAAAGGGGTCAACCTGCTGAGAAACATCGTTGCTGAGCTGTGCTTGTGACTTAAACCATGACTGAAGTTTTGAACCCAGGGCAATGATAGTGTCGTGTGGGGTAGGCAGGCCAAGACACGCAAGTTGTCACAAAGCTGAGTAGGGAGTCATTCGAATACAATTAATTTTAACATGAAAACTAAAAGAGAATGCCACAAAGCCCTTTACCTGCAACCAGCTGGACCAGAGACGATTTTGGGTACACAGGATATGTGTCGACCCTAGCCCACAGGTTTTGAAAGATGCAAGCCCTGACTACTAAATCAACCCAAGAGCACTGGGTCTCTAGATCCAGAAAGCCTCCACGCTGTGATCATTAGCAAGCTGACCTACAGATGGTCTGGTGCATGCCTGTGTACTGCAACATTAGGCATTTTGCATGACAACATGTCGCCAGGGTCAACAGTCAGACGTGTAGATTGACTGCAAACCTTTTAGCATCAGTTCAACACTGGACACAGCTGATGGGGCTGTGGTGGTGACGCAACATTATGCCATACTGTAAAAGTGTATGGGTGATGCTCAAGTGTCAAGAGTGCACACCCCGGGCTGCTGGTGACATCAACTCATATGGAGCCTGTCAACAATAATAATAATAATAATAATAATAAATAATAATAATAATAATGATTAAAACGTGTACTTAGCCAGCATCAGGTACGTGCGACGCAAGTCAGTTCCCTCAATCATAGTGGTGATGTCCATGTATCACAAACCATTGACCAAAGGCTACTCATCATGTACGTTTATCTTTTTTATTTCCTGTTCATTTACTCATTTTCATATACATTTGTTTATTTATATGTTGCCTCTCAGATTGCTGTTGCATGTTTGTGCATACCTGTGAGGAACTGCAAGAAGTAGTTGAGCATGTTGGCGACTCGCAGCACCATCTCGGGGAGCAGCCAGGTGGAGGTGACCTCGGTGGTGCTGTACTCCACCGTCCGCACCGCTATCACAGCCAAGGACAGGTACGTCTGGATCACCCGGCCTGCAGTGCAGCAGCAACAATAGTACCAACATCAACAATAACAATAACACCGTCCTCACGGCTATGACAGCCAAGGACAGGTATGTCTGGATCACCCGGCCTGCTGTGCAACAGCAATGCTGCTCAGAACAAGCCTCACCACTATGACAGCTAAGGACAGGTATGTCTGGATCACCTAGCCTGCAGTGCAACAGCAATAATCGCAATAGCAACAGTAATATAATGATAATCGCAATCATAGTAGTGTTATCAATAGTAGTAACAACAATACTAGTACCAATAATAATAATATTAAATAATAATAATAACAACAACAATACTAATAACAATAATGATGATGATGATAATGATGATAATAATGATGATATTATAAGCGCTTTCCACCTCTTGATGAGCTAGGTACAACAGCAATGCTTGCTTGTAGCAAGCCTGTCAGATAGATTTGTAACATGCAAGGCAAAAGACACAAGACGCCCACAGCGTTTTGTCCCACATGCTTGCAGACATACAGCATGCATGATTACTCACTCTCTTGTCTCAGCGCGCCTTCCTTCTCCTGCTGTTCTCGTCTGGACAGGGCATCCCAAGCTGCCTTGTTGTCCATCAGGGCCTCCATATCTTTGATCTGCAGTGCATTCAAGACCAACAAGCTGAGCATTGGCATCACAGCCGGAGGCGTGCCCTTCGTTTGCAGCATAGTTGCTTTTGTCGCACACCACATACACCTGTGCTTTCAAGCCAGGATGTCTGATGAGTCACAACTGGCTCCACACCCCAGACTGTAAGGTACAAAATGAAATGAAATGAACTGCATAGTGGCATCACTGCCAAAGAAGGAGCTTGCATGTGAACAGGCTACAGCCCATCAGCAGCCAGGCGGGCCAGTAATGACCAGCTGTGATGCAACAATGCAAAAGATGGTACATATACATTGGCGCGATGCCTGCAGATGTTTGCATGGTCCTAGTTGGCCCCAGCAGATCCTAATGGATGGATAGATGGATGGATAGATGAATGGATGGATAATTGGATTGATGGATGTGTGGAGGATGTGTGGATGGATGTCATTGGATGACAGCAGAGCGCAAAGAATTGCAGCTCCTGGTTTTTGCTGCTTTACAAATGTGACGTGTACACTTGCCGCTGATATGAGGTGTTTCAGAAGCTAACATGGGTAGGGCAGGATGGAGCACCTGGGGCAGTTTCTCCAGGGCTTCACCCAGCAGGTAGGTGCTGTCATTGATGATCATGTTGCAGAACTGCAGGTGCACATGCTGCCCCTCAGCAGCCCCCCGGGCATCAGGGGGGCCCCTGCCAGCTGCCAAAGCCTTCCAGGCCTCCCTGCAGGCATAGGGAAGCATTTCATGCATCACACACACGCACGCATACATGCTCAGACACACGTATGCACAGCTCTGGCCCAGGCACGGCATGAAGAAATGGATGTGTATGTGTGTCACAGACTGGCAGGCAGGCAGGTTGCGTTTGCAAGCTCGAGCAGCTTTTGAGGATACAGGAACATCACAATGATCAGAGAAATGCACATTCTGTAGTGCAAGTCTAAACCCAGAACACCTGCGGACTTGTTATAGGCATTTCTGCTTTACAATCTACAACTTGCAATCTCAGGTGGGCACATACAAAAGCTGATAACGAACCAGACTGCTGTGTGCAGAGCACAAGCGCCAGTTAGTCAGTCTAACTGACTGATGCTTGTGCTCTACACACAGCAGACTGGTTCTTTAACACCCAAAGTGTGTTGCCAGTGGACACTGGTTTTGTCATGCAGTTGCAAAACACTTGGCCAAAGCCCAGTTGAGCACAGTATGGAGCCCAGCGGAGAGAAGCTGTAGCCCTGGGCAGCCCGGTAATAACACTTGGCTTTTCACTTACTTGACGCTGAAAGGCGTAATCTTTTCGTTTTTTCCCCTCAAGCTGTGGCATTGTACCTGTGTGCTGGCATGCTCCACAGGTCTTCCAGGATCTGCCCTATGCTGGCTCTGGTGGAGAACTTCTCGTAGAAGGCGTTGCTGCGGTCTGTGAACTCAATGTCCACATATAGCTTCATCAGACTGCGAACCTGCACAATGGTAATGTCAAATCACCACTGATGATTATGAACATCATGACAGCTATGCCAACAAGCATCTGGTTTGAGCACAGTGAAGAAGGAGAGGAAGAAGAAGAGTACAAGGTTTGGCCAGCCGTGATGCTGGCATCGATATAATAACAATAATGATAATCTGCAGGCGTTCAGCTAAGTGTTCATGCCAGGTACCTACTAGGTGTGCCTATATCCTAGTTCTGTGAGCCAACTAGGCACATTGTTGCACAGCGTCTCCACAAGCGAATGGGACGCTGTGTCAAAATTGGCAGAAAGCGTCTGTTTATGTGCAGAGTTGCCTGAGGATGTAGCAGTCTAAGCCACTTATGGTGATAAACTAAAAGTTTGTGCTGAATGGTTAAGCATAGAGGCTCACCAGGTATTGTTGGACCATGGGGTGCCCTTCTATCAGGTTCTGCACTGATGCAGCCACTGGCGCTCTTCTTCGGTTCTCACCAGCTTGAGGTTGCAGCAGAACAAACAGTACCTGCACAAGACCACTTCTGCTGAAGCTTTAGAGGGGGGGGGGAAAGGCCTTGCGGCGTCAACTTGATGAGAAGCCAAGTACTATACCGGGCTGCCCAGGTGCTAAAGCTTCATGTACTGTACAGCTGCTGTCAGCAGTGTTGATCTCACAAGGTAACAAGTCAAGTGAAGGAACTGTCTGCCTCTAGAGCTGCTGTTGGCTGTGTTGTTCTCACAAGGCAACAAGTCATGAAAAGGAACTGTCTTCCACTGAAAAGCATGTATCACTGAAGTAACAGATGGCCATGCTTTCCGAAGCTTCTGACGCTTGTTCCAGTGTTTGGATCAAGTGCAAGATACTGCCGAGAGTAGGACCATTTGTCATCACAATGAAAGACGCTGATCAGTGGAAAAGAGATGCTGGTAAACAATGATACTTGTGAGCATAGTTGCATACTGCGGATCTGCTCTCAGCCTTGTCACTTTCACCATCAACAAGTCACCAAGATGACAAGACTGCCCACAAGTCCAAGGCATAGCAGGGCGTGCTGATCATATGGTAAAGGCATGCACATATGACGTGCAAGATCTGGCTTTCGAATGCTGGAGGGAAACTGGCGCTGTGTATGTAGTGTGTCACTGTAACGCATTGAACATCACCCATTCTGCAAGCAGTATCAGCAGGCATGGACACTCAGGAAGACACATACCTCTGGGGTGTTAAACGCACACAAAGGAGGGTTGTCAAGTTGGCTGGCAGGGGGTCACCAAGCATGGTGGCGGGGTATTGTCGAGCAGGGTGGCAGGGGTCATCAAGCAGGGGGTTGTCAAGCAGGAAGAGCTGCCTATCAAGTCTGTTCTTGAACGCAGTCCAAAACCAACGCAGCATCTGTCTAACATCAGCACTGTGTGATACACAACCACCCGAACAGTGCCTACAAGACAACATGCAGTTCAGTGTCTGCATCAGGGCTGTGAGACACACCTCTGAGATGCGTGAGCGCACGAAGGGGTTCTTCAAGCAGGCAGGGCTGCCCATGAAGACCACCATGAAGGTCATGATGTCCTCCACCTGCAGGCCCTCCAGTGACTTGGGCGAGTGCTGCCCCACATACAGCATCAGCTCACACAAGTCATCCACAAAATATTCCTGCAGACACAGTGTCAGCCCGCCATCAGGACGTTGCGCAGAGCCCATAGCTGTCACAAAACAAGACAGCATCAGCTCACACAAGTCATCCACAAAGTACTCTTGCAGACACATACAGCAACAGCTCACACAGGTCATCCACAAACTGCTCCTGCAGACACATACAGCATCAGCTCGCACAAGTTGTCCACAAAGTACTCCTGCAGACACATTGCTCTGGGCAGCCTGGTATAATACTGGGCTTCTCATTATACTGACGCTGAAAGGCATGGTCTTTTCTTTTATTTTCAGACACAGTGCTGGCCCATCATCAGGCCTTTGTGCAGAGCAAAGATTCCCATAGCTTTTCCACACAACAAGACAGGAGGATCCGGCACATTCCCTTGATTTACCCTCATCACACAGTAAGACCAAATGGGCTGTTAGTGTGTCTCACCCAGGACATGATAGGGTGAGACACTCTGACAGCCCACTTGATCTTGCTGTGTGCTGAGGGTAAATACTATACAATGTGCCGGATCCTGGACCCTCACCCCGATCAAGCAACGCACAGACCTCAACTAGAAGATCAAGAACCCTCAAACCTCAGTGCCCTGACCCCAACTTTGGATGGGGATGAAGTGCAGGGGTGAGGATTTCATAGCCTGCATGTTGATTTACCCCACCCGAAATGTTCAACCCTAGCAGCAAGGCCAAAAGTTTCATGGTGTCCACTCTAGTTGCTGTAGCACAACTGCTGTTGCCAGGAATGCTACCAAGCCTAACCCATGTTGCAGGAAGCTAACACTGGCCATGTTAATCAATCAATCAATCAAGTTGCATTTTGTTCATATGAAGCATGGGGTTCCTCCACACACACAGAGCAGCAACCCTGCATTGATACAAATGCACTCATGCACAAAGCATTGTGTAGCATTTGCTTAAAACTGACTTCCACGGGTTTAGCAAGGGCTGCAGACAAGCAGAAGCAAAATGGCAGCTTGCAAACTTGTCAAGAGGTCATGCTGCAGCGGGTGATGCTATGCATGTCACGTATAAAGTCAGTGTGTCCATGCAGTGCACCCACAAGAGCCGATGGCCCCTCATGGGGTAGGGCCTTAGCCTCAGCAGGATTTGTAATCTATGCTGGCAACCATCGGGGTAGCCTTGTACAACAGGCCTATCATGACTAAATATATAGATATAATGGAGTGCAGCCACGGCATGGGTGAGCCCTCACCGGTAGGCATCTGAACTGTACTGGTATTGGGTCAGGCAAAGGCACAAAGGGCATCTGGCCCTGGGTCAAAGGGGGAAACGCCATTCGCATCAGCCAAGTTGCCAGTAGGCGATAGAAGGCAATCGCATTCCTGAGAAGACTTGGTTCCTGCAGCATATGCCACCGGATGAAGCTAGCATGCAACGCCTGATGCATGCAGACAACAGGCGTAGGACATCGCTGTGCAGACACAACAACATTCCAATGGTGTGACACACTGAACGACTGAATCACCTTTCTGCAAAAGTTTGGTGCAGGCGACGTAACCGCAGCATTGCGCATATGCCAGTGACATTGGAGTGCAAAGCACAGACAAAAACAGCTTAGGCCAGTCAGGCAGTATACTTGACCTGTCAACCCCCAAAGCAGCATCTAAATGTATACATGCTGCACATGCAGTGTGCATGTGGTGTGAAGGCACCTGCAAGACAGTATCAAATCACCTAAATGCATACATGCTGCTCAAGCAGTG
>JAABUK010005533.1_pt1 | contig 19539 bp, 28 predicted proteins | sample 5559141 | NCBI WGS metagenome assembly JAABUK01 (sample SAMN10711869, study PRJNA513367) | rock metagenome | isolation source: Antarctica rocks | place: Antarctica: Victoria Land, Pudding Butte nord | collected 2016-01-03 | reverse complement strand
CATCAATTGCATGACCATCGGAATCGACATGTCAAGCCTTTTCATGCTGGTCATGACAGCAGGCATGTCGAATGCTGAAGACGTGGTCCTCAAAAAGATGCTGTATCTTTTCATCTGCACATACGCGCAATCCAATCCCGATCTGACTCTGTTGACCATCAATCTGCTGAACAAAGATTGCAAGGATCAGGATCCGACCATCAGAGGGTTGGCACTTCGCAGTCTGTGCTCCCTGAGGGTGGCAAATCTGATCGAGTACATTGTAAGCATGTATGCCAGATGTATGGCATGAGTGCATCTCAAACACCAGCTGAGAATGCCTACAGACAGACCTGATACATGACAACTGCAGGTATCCCCTGTATCACTAGCACTGCAAGACAGAAATCCTTACGTTCGACGCACAGCAGTCTTGGGTGTATTGAAAATCTATAACCTAGATGCAGCAGCAGTACGTAATGCAGGTGAGGCAAGTTCCCTGAGCCATTGAAAACATATAGCAGACATAACGTTCAGACAAACAGCATTCACGCGTCATGCTTGTGGACTGCAGGCATGCTAGAAGATCTGCATGACATGCTGCAGAAAGATCCAGATGCCCAAGTTGTGGCAAACTGTATGTCAGTGCTGCTGGAGGTAGGCACTGGTGCAAAGCTATGCCAGAGTAGCATGAGACAGCTGCCATGGGATGCTTGTTGTTGCTGGACACCACAGGCTCCTGTGTGCTTGTGCAGACTGGCTCAGGTCAGAGCCTAGTCACCAGAGCTCTTGTCATCTCATTGCTGAATCGCATCAAGGTATGCTGGGCACCCACAACTACCTCGACTGAGCGTTACCATAACTTCAGCATCTCTTTGCCCCTGTGTGATACTGCATATGTGAGCTTGCAAGTGAACGATTTTGAGCAATGCTGCATCCTCAATGCATGACAGCTACACAATTACAGTCTGGTTCATGTGGAAGACTTGTGCATGCATGTAATCATGTCTGCCATGACTCATGCATGCATGTGCTCATGCCTGTTTGCCATGACTCATGCATGCATGTGCTCATGTTTGCTGTTATTTCAGGAGTTCTCAGAGTGGGCTCAGTGCCAGGTGCTGGAGTTTGCCTCCCACTACCGGCCCTCTGATGAGCAGGAGGTGTATGACTTCATGAATGTGCTGGATGACAGGCTCAGCCACTCCAACTCCGCTGTGGTTATGGCTACTGTGAAGATATTTCTACACTACACACTCAGCATGCCAGCTACTCATCAGCAGGTGCTTTACACAACATGCAACTGCAGTGTGAGCAGTCTGTATACAGCTAAGCATGCCAGTGCCTATTCAGATGCATGACTTGGCATATCTTGAGTCCTTTGCAGGCCATGTGAGACTTTCAGGTACATCTTGTTGTGTTGCTCTTCTTTGTCACAAATCTCATAGTAAGAACTTAAGCTAGAGAATGCGTGTTGGCAACAGAGCCTGCTACCAGGCAGTGTTTCCTGTTCATGGTTGACGTAGTGCTTGCAAAACCACCAATGTATATGCAACAGTCTATATGTCAGTCAGGACTGTACACTCATGTTTGCAGGTTCTGGAGAGGATCAAGGATCCTCTAATGACGTTACTATCCAGAGACCACTTTGAGACAGCATACGCTGTGCTGTGTCATTTCCACCTCATTGCACAGAGGGCACCCATCATCTTCTCACAGGTGCAGCAAAGTCAAGCGCCTCTGTATAGCTGCAGAGCGCATATCCAGCCATTTGCTCACTTGCAGAAGCTACTATTTGGGGTTTTTTCTTGTCCATGTTGACATTTGTATGTTATCAATGCAAAGGATGTTCATGGACGACCTTTGCATTGATCACACTGCGCTTCAGCCTCTGTCCAGCAGCCAGCATGCTGCAAGGCGCAAGTCTCATCCTTGCTGACCTGCATTTCAGATCTACACAACTTTCTACTGCCGCATCAACGAGCCTTCCTACATCAAGCACCTGAAGCTGGACATCCTAGCTGCCATAGCTGATGAAACCAATGCCTATGACATTGCCACAGAGCTGACAGAGTATGTGAACGACATTGACGAGAAGCTGGCTAGGAAAGCCATTCGCACTGTGGGCAAGATTGCACTTGAGGTAAATTGTGCTGCAAGGAAAGGGCATGGCAAAACGCTGTGCATGTCTTGTCTGGCAACTGCTGCAGTTTGGACACATCTGGCTGGATACAACTTGTTGAGCCCCATTTGTGCTATACCTTCATTGCTTTTTTTGCTGTCTCTTCCACACTTTGTTGCATGGCTAGGAGTGATGTCTGTCCGTAGGTGCAAGATGTGCCTGGCCTGGTGGAACGGCTGTTGGGATTCCTAGACATTGGAAAGGACTTTGTGACAGCTGAGACCATTGTGCAAGTGAAGGACCTGGCACGCAAGTACCCTGACATTGCAGAGGTCTGTGTGGGCTCCATCAGCAATATCAGCTTGGAGGTATGCCTGGCCCTCAACATACATAACATATGCATGTGTCAAGCTCACCTTGCACCACAGCGGGCGCCTTTCCTGACCACAGAATTGCTTTCAGCTGAGGCGTTTGAGAAAACCATACAGACGCTTAAATGGGCATTAGCAAGATACAGCTGCAGTGCCCACAGAGCAGGCTGTGCAGGCAAAGATGATGTTTGGCATGGCCAACCTGCTTATCATCTGCATTGCCTGGCGTGTGCCACTTGGCAGTCTCAGTCTGTAAGGCATCACTACTATGCGCCCCCCATATTCACACTCTATGCGCACCATCTGGCAGTCTCAGTATACAAGACACAACTCCTGTCTGTGTCCCATGTTTACAGTCTGTGTGTGTATACATGTAGGATGTGGAAGAGCCTGAGGCCAGAGCAGCTTTCATCTGGATCCTAGGAGAGCATGGCCAAGGGATTCAGGTTAGCCCTGCAGAGTGCAAAGCAGCTCAGTAGCTGATGCACTGCTGAGCTTCTTGCAGCCTGTGTTTGCCATGCCCTTGTACACTGTTGGCCTGCTCTCATGCCTGCCAAGCTTCACTGCATCTGACTGTACATGGTGTGCAGAAAATCCCCGCACTCATATGCACATCAAGAATAGTGCTCATGATCGTGACAGCATATGTCACAGTAGTCATGCTTGCAAGGCAGGATGGCCAGCAACAATGGTGATGATCATGATCATGACAGCAGCAACCATACTGAGGCATGCTTACTGAGATCAGACTTGTTGGCTGGCTACAGCATTGTAATTTCACTCTCTCTCTTTCACAATGCAGGACGCACCATACCTGCTGGAGGCATGTGCCCAGGGCTTTACCAATGAGGAGGACCAGGTGCAGCTGGCTCTGCTGTCTGCAGCCATGAAGCTCTTCTTCAAGCGCCCACCGGAGTGCCAGCAGCTGCTGGGAGTCACTCTAGCGGCCGCCTCCGCTGAGTCTAGCCAGGATGTGCACGACCGAGCTCTGCTGTACTATAGGTCAGCTTTCGTCACCGTGGGCATGTTGGTGTATGTGTTTGCGCTGTGGTATTAGGCTTGTATGATCCCTGAGGGTCTCAGACATTTGTTGCTATCGTAGCGTGAATCTCTCTGCTGTATGCTAGGCCGTATCATGCAGTGCAGCTGGTTTGTGCTATTCAAGAAGATCTGGAATGCCACTTTAGCTACCCGGCTCTGGTATGCTGTTTGTGAGTTGCTTCACCGTGCACCAGTTGCAAGGTGCAATTGCACAGTGCCATCAGAACATAACAGGAAAGACTACGCCTTTCGGTGTCAATTCAATGAGAAGCCAAGTATTAAACCAGACTGCCCTTACAGTGCCATTACCATATGGTGACCATATGGTGGCAGATTGACACATGATGCATGCGGTGTGCCTGCAGGTTGCTGCATCACAATCTGCAGGAAGCCAAGCGCGTTGTGGCCTCCCCTGCGCCAGCCATCACTCGCTTTGCAGAGGAGCAATCACCTGAGCAGAGGGATCACATTTTTGATGAACTGAACACCCTTGCTGTGATCTATCGGAAGCCTTCCTCCTCCTTCACCAATGCAGTCCCTGCACACAAAGAGGTGAGGATCTCTGTCTGTCACTGTGAAACTTCACATTTTGAAGCGTCACTATTATTATTATTATCATCATCATTTCTTATTATGATTCATTGTTACTCAAGCAGTTCTGCTATGCTGTGGGATCAGTTGCTGATCACACCGCCCTGCTTGTTGGCACATATCACAAGTCCACAGGGATCTGTATCACATGGCATCCCAATGGGTCTTCTTGTCTGCCAAGATTCCTGCGTTGCTGTGTGTAATCCTGCCAGCCTACAAGCACAGGTACACTGTACCTACATTTAATTCCTTTATTATAAGTCAGTACACCTCAGGAACAGCTGCTGATTTGTAGTAGCTGCATTGCCAGGTTGAGAAAGCACTGACCGCTGTTCCAAGCAGTGCTAGCTCTTTCCCTTTCATGACCACTTCGGTTGCTATGGCCCTTGGTCAAACATGCACTTAGTTGTAGTTGTCCGAAAGTTCTGCCTTGCATTGCAGCAGGAGGACGAAGGCTTGATCAGCATAGGTGGTGGCAGTGGCGGTGCTGTAGCGGCAGCTGCACCTGCCCCAGTCACTGCACCGGCTGCAGCTGTGGACGAGGGCAGCAGCCTGCTGAGTCATGATGAGCAGCAGGAAGCCTTCTTTGCGGATCCCACTAATAATGGTACCCCCCCAGGTATGCTTTAGCTGCTGCCTCCTTGTCATGCAGGTTCATTGACATTGGGATTGTCTCATGCTCAGGAGACGTCACCTGGCTCTGTCATCATGCTGAACATGCAGCTGCCTTGGAGCTGTGCATGGACATCAGATTCTGTGCTCAATGACAGGGCCTGAAACCCATTGCATGTCTTGTCATTTAACAACAGCCTCATGAACAGTCGTGTCAACTCTGGCAAACCTGGCAAGACCAGCATCAGTCATGACGCCAGCTGTCACTCCTGACTCATACTCACTGCTGCCCATCATTGCCCTATTAGTCAAGCATTTGAGCCTGCTGCAGCAGCTCGAGCCCCCTCACCTTCCCCAGCAGCCCCTGCCATGGACCTCCTAGGCCTGGATGATCTCTTGGGTGGTACCAGCTTAGCCCCACCCCCTGCAGCTCAACCACAGCAGCCGCCTGCGCCACCCCCACTGCAGCTGCGGCCACAGCCTCAGCTGTCGCCACAGGTCTTCCAGCAGAAATGGGGCACGCTGACAAATATGGCCAAGTTTCAGCATAGCTTGTCTGCATCTGCTATGGCCTTTGTGGAGGCTAACAAGCATCAGGTGTGTGCTTGCATACAAAGTGGTATCTGTTTGTCCAGCGTAATGCTTTTTGCAGCTGCAGACTTTGAGAGTGTGTTTGTGAGGTGTCAGGCACTGCTGCGGTGGTGAGTGCTTTGAGGACACTCTGGCAATGGCCATGTGCTCTTGGTCTGTGTATTTGCGCAGCTTGTCCTCCAAACAGCCATGTCTCATAAATACTTTCGGTATCCTCATCACAACTAAATGCAGCACAGTCAAGCCCTTGTCTATCAGCAATGCATTTCATGCCCTGCAAGCTTTTGTTTGCGCTACATCAAATATGGATGATGAGCATCAGATGTGTCATGCAAGTGTGTGTATTGTGACTGCGCAGGATTTCTGCAAGAAGGTGACTGCTGCCAATATAGCAGTCATGGCATCAGGAGGAGCTCCGCCAACATATAGATTCTACTTCCACAGCCAGAGAGCTGACAGAGAAACCAGGATACTGACTGAGTCCATTGTTGATAAGAACACATCCACGATGCAGGTCATTGTCAAGGCTGACGACACTGAGTCTCCTGAGCAATTTCAAAGGCTTTACCAATCTGTGTTGAACACCTTATGACAGCCTGAGGCCTGTGAAGGCTTGCTAGTAGGCATCATGCAACATCATTGAATAAAGTGAATGTATCAAACCATAATTAATGTCCTCCCATCTGTGCTGTGTCTGCGATTTGTTGACCTTGCATCTGTTGAGCAGGAGCCAAACAGGGATGCCAAAGCCCGTGTCAAACTCTGTAGCAGTGTCTGTCAAACCAACAGAGATACCAGAACTGCCTCTCAGTACTTTTGTCAACCATGTGTGAAAACAATGCTACTGAATTCAACTTGTCACTCAATGAGTGCTTGGTTTAATGCTGCTGCAATGTGAACATTAATGCTCGTGTGAGGTAGCTTGATTGGTGTGTTTTCGTCCCATCAAACACAGTCCTGCAAGCAAACACATTGTCCTACACAATGATCTGGCCTGTAGCATGACGCAGACAACTCCTGCTGATCAGTGCTTTGATTTGCAACAGCAAAGACAACCTTGCGAAGGACGGCAAGAAAACAGCTGGCCAGCGAGTGCATGCCAATGATGTCGTTGCAGTAATGGCCATGTTTATAGAGGAGACGTCAACAGCTGTGCAACAACATGTTCTCACACACAGTGATGTTTCTGAAATCCATTGACATGGACAAGGGCAAATTTTGACTCTGACTTTTAGATTCATTTATCTGTTGACCAGCCTTGTCTGATCACGAGCCGTGACGACCGCTTGGGCGCAACGGTGCAGCATGACATGACATACATGCACATTGGAATGAACTTGGCAGGACCCTTGAGCACATCACTCTTGACAGCGATTTTGCACCTGTCGTTGGCTTCGCGAAACGTTGTCGATGTCGCAAGTGAGGTCCGTGTCTTGCATCTGTCATTCGCCAGTGCCCAGTGGTGGTGGCGGTCTTGCGAGGCAGAGGCGAGTCTCGTTGCGAATTTCAGCTCAGAGGACACTGCGCAGAAACTCATACAAGTCACCCATACAGTGCAGGTAGTATAGGTCAACCAGCCATGTGCAGAACGCCTTCTGTCCAATGACTGATCAACGCTTCGAGGTTTTGTCAGGGCTAAAAACAAGGAAGCGAAGGAAGACCCAGTGGCAGAGGGAGGCAGAAAGAAGCCTGAGCCAATCAAGGAAGGCCCCTTTGGGCTCAAATCCTCCAAACAAGGCCAGGAGGAAGGGCCTGTAGACGACCACCAAGTGAAACACCCCGCAAAAGAAGCCGCTGGTAAAGTACTTGGTGATGAGCATGCCTCCAGACTTGACAGAGCCCTCAACACTGTGGAACACAAATTTGTCTCCACAAGCGACTGCGTCCTCAAAGATATGGTTGGGACTTATGAATTCAAGGACAAGGAGAAAGGGGTGTTCAGATACCTGGTATCAGTGATGCGGCGCTTAGCCATTGCCAACTTTGCCCTTGCGGCTGCAAGCATTGCAGTGACTGCTTCTAAGGTAAGCATCACCTACCTGGACAGCCCGGTATAATACTTGGCTTCTCATGAAAGTGACGCGGAAAGGTGTAGTCTTTTCTTTCCTTTTGTAGTCATCACCTTCAGACTGACAGCATGTGTAATTGTGCTTGCTTGCTGTCTTCATCGCAAGACTGCCATAAACTCCACAGTCTGCGCCAGTCTTTGTCAGCACAAACTTCCATGTGCCTGTCAAGTGGCAAAGTCCTAATGCAACATTTTGGAGCACAATGTTCAGACCCCATAGAAACAGTTATGCTGCTGCACTGGGCCTCATGCTCACAGTGACTCTGTTCATGTTCAAGACCGGACACTCTAAGAGTTGCAGCTGAGCATGCCAACGGCATCGATGATGTGTCCATGCAGGCTGCAAGACACCGTGCCGAGCACATACCGTACATCGTCATGCGGGGTTTCGGCATCAGCAGCATAGCATACTTCTTGGATGCAATAGTAGCAGGTGCACTAGTCTGGATGGCTGCAGTCAGCTTCAAGCAAGCCGCCTCATCTTCACCAGAGCAGCAGCTTCCCCACGTCTTCCAGGGCATCATTCAAATTGGCGTCATGTTCACCCAAGTCACAACCATCACAGTCTGCTTGGCTGTGGTCCAGTCCCTAGAAGCTGCTGTGCGCTGGCCAGACATTGTGATTGTGACTGCTGTGGCATGCGCTGTGCTGGCTGGAGTCAGAACTGCCGCCATGGGTCTTGTGATGCTGAAATACACGCCTGGCAGTGGCAAGGGCGCTATGGCACTGATGGGCATGCGCAAGGGGGGTACCCAAGACATGCCCTGGATAGACAGGGCTGCTATCACAATTGTTGGGGGATTGTTGTTGCCGTTCAGCATGCCAGCCAGCAACCCGGTGAGCAGTGTTCCACAAAACATGCAGCCCACTATGGCATGCCTCAGGAATATACATTGCATGGCATGGTGTTTGACGCACCAGTCCCACTGGAGATCATATTCAGCTCCTAATGAACTGGCAAAATTCATCAAATGTAGGCGTTTCTCTTGATGTGCGCCCGTGGCCATAGCTGAGTCACCAGTCTCTGACTACCCCTGCATGCATGCAGCTTGCATCACAGAATGAGGAGAGTCAGGACAGCCAGGATCAGGATGAGCAAGAAGAAGAAGGGTCTGACAAACAGCAGAGCTCAGAGGAGGCAGAAGATGAAGGGGAGAAGGGAGAGACAGGGTCCAAAGACTCACGATATGAATTCAGCCTGACTGAAACGACAATACTGGAGGTTGTCATGGACTCAATGCGGACATGCGGGCTGGCATTGGCTTTGCAAGCCCTGTCAACACTGCTGTTAGGTAAGCAAGGGTTGATTGGTAGTCAATCATTCTCACTTAGGTCAGCAAAAGTAGCGCATAAACAGCATGATGCGTGCATGCATGCGACCAGCCTGCCACCATGACAGACCACAAAATTGCTTTGTTGCGTCTCCTTGCTTTTCGATCACATGGACATGCTGCTGTTCTTGCATGCTCTCATCTGACCTGCTGACATGGGATTGCACGCTACAATATGTGGCCTGCCTTGCAGGGGCAGCAGTCGTCTTGAATGGAGGTGTGACAGATCTACACACTTATATCTTCCAGCTGCTGGAGCACACAATCAGGGCGTCCTTGCTCTTCACTGCAGCTGGCTGCTTTCACGAAGTGGTGTCCAGTGAGGGCCGTGACATGAAGCATCTTTTGACAGGTTTGGGCAAGGAAAGGGGCATGGGACTGCTCTTCTTCAGAATGCAGAGTGTGGCTATGAGTGCAGCTGTGTTCAAGACCATTGACTGTGTGCTGCCTTTCATCACACGAACAGCGCTGTTCAAGCAAGTGTATCATGCAGTCACTGGCACTTTGATCAAGGTGTTGCCAAATGCGATCAGCAACTTGATTGCTGGTCACCTATGATTACTTGCGACATCCACCTGCATTGCCTGTACTGAACCCACGTGCTGAACGCTTCTCCATCTGTCTGCTGCTATATAGCTGATCACATGAGCTGGTGGGGCACAGTTTAGTGTTGTTGAAAGCATAGTGCCGTTTCCTTTGTATATCACAGAGTAGTGTTTTCCATGACTGACAAACAGAATCACTCATTTTCCAGATTACACAATGACAGTGTATGAACCAGTTTTGCCTACATGTATTGCGTTGAGTCTGTTGTCGCTTATACAAAAAACAGTTGTACACCATGGATCGTAAAATGTGGATCAGCTTGTTTGAAACAAAGCTTTCCATTTAGCCTTGTCTGTGCCCGGTCCCTCTCCTTCTGTGCTTGTAAGGGCAAACACCTTGTTCTCTGTCTCTGGCAATTGCAAGGCTTGCAACAAAGCCTCTGCATGACACATATCACGTTTGGTCAGCAGGTCTATCTGTCTACATACGCTGCCTGACATGCAGTACCTTAGCAGGATTGGCACACAGTCAGGCAGGTGCTATAGTTGACCAGGAAAAATGCATATGGATTGAATTCGCGCACAAATAAGACTGGAAAGTTGTGCATGGACAATGCCCTGCAGATGCAGGCAAGCATACCTGCCAGTGCTATTCTTGATGTCTCGCCATTCAGTTCATCCTTTGCAGCTATCTGTACGTCTTGCTTGTTGCCAGCTGTCGCTTTCAGCAAGGTGTTCAGATCATACGAGGTGTAGGGCCCATCTGTCAGTCTGCCTGGGCGCAAAATTGTGTAGGCGAGGCCACTTTGCATCAATAACTCCTCCGACTGACGCTTGAATTTCAGCACACCTGCAGCGGTCTGAAATTGCTAGCAATGATCAGGCACGGTGCAATTACTTCAAGAGCGCCCTCGCCATCAGGTTTGCATGAACATATTGCAGTAGTTTGGGCGATGAAGCAACACCCTCTCTACTGCACACAAGTTTTCCAATGCAAATCCTCAATGTTGATGCGAATTCCTCAGACTGATAGATCACTTGGCCAAAGACGTGGTCAAGCCATCGTTAAGTTGCGCAGTGCTGGCAGTTGTGGTGCAACATGCCAACACTGCGCAGCACAAAGATGGCTGGTCATGTTAATCTGACTACGTTTGTGGCTAGCCAATCTATCAGGCTCCTAGGATTGTCCTTGCCTGCCTTGCAGACATGTCCAAATTAGCCTCCAATCATTGCAGGAGCCTACATCAGCTTCTATCAGGACCTGACGCAAGAAAATGGCAAAGAACTGCCTGTCAGTGGTGTGAGCAGCGTACCGAACAGGTTGAGGATGCTGAAGGGCAGCTTATTGTAACGCTCTACTCCAGCTGAGGTGACCAGCACAAAGCGTTTGATGCCCTTTGGGGTTGCCTTGATCAGGTTGCCAGTTGCAATAGAGTCTGTTTGCTCTGGCCCATTCCCACCCTTCCACCTACAAAGTACACGGATACGTGGTGTACAGCCTACCTTGACTACCATGCCTTCATTGTGCCTAACACGTCCAACGCACTCTAGACTTCCATCCTCTCCAGCAACAGGCTCACTAGACATTCACAGACTGCACTTGACGCTTTGTCATCAAGTTAAGTATGGCAACTGACAAGGTGATGGGGAACAAGGGCTCTCAGCTCTGATGCTTACCTTGCTGATGGAAAAGCAGTTGTGCCAAGCACACATATAACTACATCCACTCCAGCAAAGATCTTCTGCAGGTCACCGCCTTCCCTACAGTCACCTTGCACCAGCTGCAAGCACATCAGACATTAACGCCCAGTCTGACTAACAACTAGCATTCAGTGTTGCAGCTTTTACCTCAAGATTTTGCGCGTTGCCGAACAAGCTACTGGCTTTTTCTGGGTTTCTGGACAAAGCCTTCACTTTGTAACCGCGCTGTACGAGCAGAGGCATTGATCATATGTCAAGCAACAAGAGTCAGGCTTGTGACCCAGCAGCAAGGCGGTGCCACAACACACATCTAGCAGCTTCCCGGTCAAGACTTGACCAACTCCGCCTGTTGCGCCAACGACCAAAGCACAGTTACCGGAATCCTGCAACACATCCACGGGGGGCTGTCTAGCAACTCTACAGCACAGATGACGCCGTCTAAGATCAGCAGGCATAGGCCTACCAATGTACCCGCAAACACACGGCTGCTGATCTTCCTGTCAGATGGTCTAGCACGCGAGTGTGGTGAATGAAACTGACGCATGCAACCTTGCCGTAAGTGGTGTAGTCTTGCGGAAGAGTTCCTGCTTGCTGCACACTTGCAGACAGCGGCATGTGGGGTATGAGCTTTGAACGCCGCGTGCTGTCTGCAGCTCGCAGTATTCGTACTCATTTTGCTGGTCGGATGCTGCTGCAATCAAGGTAGAGGTGCGAGAAGCAGTCGTATGCGTGCCGCGGTAGTGCTTCGAGGCTAGGTTGACCTAGTACACAGCTATGCATGAAATGCATTTTCTTCTTGTGGTATGAATCCGATGAGATGCAAATGATCTCGTAGATCACGGATGCCAGACGTGGCTTGCATGTACTGGAATGCATGTATTGAAATTGAAATGCCAGTACTGTTCTGCAATCCCATAATATCCAGGCTTTGTCTCTGTGCATGCAATCAGTTCAGACGTTTGGCCCCTTCGGTGGTGCATCTCCTGCTTGAATTACGTCAGACTTTGGCAGCAGAGATGATGTTTAGTCAAACGTCATTTAGATGTGTTTTCCAAGCCATGCGGGAGTGTACACAATCTAGATGTGTCACATTGCATGCTGCATGCATGTTTCAAGTCGACCTGGCAAGGTTGACCATTTCGCCTCGAGGAGCTCCTGTCGGACATCGCGCGACGGGTCAGCCTGCAGAAGGGTCTCGCTAGCGAAAGAGCAGTCCACATTTGCTTCGCCAGTCATGGCTTTGTGCGGCCAGAGGTTGTAGGGAACGATCTGGAGTCCTTGGCCATGGGCTTTCGAAATTTTGCACTCAGCTGGACGACTTTGCTGACTTTGCTGGTCGCCGCTTATGCAAAAATCAGCGAGTCTACCATCGAGAGGGATGGCAGAGGTATTATCTTGCTGGCTGAGCCTTTCGGCTTTGGAGCAGAGGGTCATCTTGACTTGACAGTCAGCAACCTGGAGTCACACCGCAGCAATGTTGACTTCAGCTTGCTGGGCTTCTTCATTACATCTTCTCAGGTGAGCCTGACTGTACAGCAGTAAACCTGAGCTGTGCTGCTCCTGTACTCATCGTTTCTGGCAACAGCTGATCTCCCCACACAAGCAGTCACAGAGGTGCAGGTTGGCTTGTCTGTTGCCTCAACTGCCAGCAAAAGAACATGATTTGTGCTTGCCTTACTCCTCACCTTACCAAGACGAGTTCTCACTGCAGGCAGAAGCTCAGCTGGAGCTCGACTTGGCACAAGGCACCTGTGCACTTCAGGCAGAGACTGTCACCAAGCTCCTGACCCTCAAGCAAGTCGAGGACAACAGCAAGGCTGGGGACAACACCACCATACTGTCTGACACCATGGCAAACCTGGTGCCAGGCTACACTGGCGGCGAGTGGTCACTCTTCTTTGCCAATTGTCAGAAGCCATCTGTGGTCTCGTTCAACCTGAATGTTGCTATGTACAATATGCACAATGGACAGAAGGACTACCTGTCAGTAGGGGAGGACATGATACCGTCTGTCTACCTGGTGAGTCTTCCCGAAATTTATCTCTTCTGCAAAGTCAACCTGCAAATAACAGTTTGTCAAAATTGGGCAGTCACAGGGCAGCCTGACCCTCACCATTTTGCAGCAGCTGGCTTGCTTATCTTTTGCTATACCGTTGCCAGCTCTTGCTCCTTTTTTGCTGTTTGCCATACACTGTCATGAGTACACCTCAGGCAACATGCACCACAGGTGTACAGTTCATGCCTATGCAGAGCCAAAGCTGATACATACCAGATTTGCACGCAAACAAGGCTTGGTGCCAGAAGATTGCAACTCCTCAAGTGTTGGTGTGCAGGCTGCCTTCATTCTCTTTGTGGTCGCTGGAGTCATGTGGTCTAGCGTTGTTGTTGTTGCTCGCAAGAATGCACACCGCATCCATGTGTTTATGATACTCCTGGTCTTCTTCAAGGCGCTGACACTGCTGAGTCAGTTTGGCATGTTCCATCTCATACGCACCACTGGCCACCCAGACGGCTGGAATATAGCGTTCTACATCTTCACATTCATGCGAGGGGTCCTCTTCTTCACGGTTGTGATTCTCATTGGCACTGGTTGGTCATACATGAAGCCACTGCTTGGTGACAATGAAAAGCGGATTCTGCTGTTTGTCATTCCCCTGCAAGTCTTTGCTGAGGTGGCAATTGTGATTCTGGATGAGAACAGCCCTGCTGTCAGGAATTGGTTTACGTGGCGAGATGTGTTTCATGTTGTCGACATCATTTGCTGCTGTGCTATTCTGTTTCCCATTGTCTGGTCCATAAAGCATTTGAAGGAAGCTGCTGAAACAGATGGCAAGGCAGCCAGAAACTTGGTCAAGATGAAGCTGTTCAGGCAGTTCTATGTGCTGGTTGTGTGCTATATCTATTTCACAAGGATTGTTGTGTACCTGCTGCGAAGTACCATGTCGTATAAGTACATCTGGTTGAGTGATGCTGCTGGTGAGTTAGCAACACTGTTGTTTTATGTTTTGACTGCTTTGAAATTCCGACCACATGCTGAAAATCCGTATTTTGCTGTATCTGCTGAAGATGTAGATGTCTAGTCAGAACGCTGCTACGTTGCTGAATGTCTTCATGGCTTGTTGTGGCAATTTTAACATTAGCGCACGTACATGTGACGTCAGTGCTTGGAGCTGAGTGTGTTTTGAACAGCTGTTTTGAAGATCCCAAGGCATGCCTGACAAAACTCCCTTGACCATGTCAGCTCCTCACAACAGACACGGGACTGCACTGTGGCATATGCCAAGTACTTCATGCCCACAGCCTGCTGCAGGGTGACATTGTTGTGAGACATGCAGCCTGCCTTTACATACAGCAGCTGCAGCACTAGTGTGCACACCCGACTGCATGGTCACACAATCATTGGCTGACAAATAAGGCATAACTTTGCATATTATGGCACAATTGTAAGCTTCGAGAGTATTATACATCAGACAATTGTACTGCAGCAACACAAGCTGCATATGCGTATACAGCAGCAAAAGAAGATACACACAAGCACCCATCAATGCTTGTGCCTTATGTGCTAGAGCTAAACCTGCAAATATTTGCATCATGCTATATATGCCTATGCCTGTATAGTCACGTAAACATAAATACCTAGCGGCACAGCTGATGTTGACCCAAACAGAACACTTATTGTCTCAGCCTGTAAGCAATGCATGTTGTTATTGAGCCTGTCCATGCATCAGCAATGTGACAGAATGCTGAGGATCACGAAACCAGAGGTCAACATGATCAGAGGCTGCCAGTATCTCAGCTGATATTGCTCAACAACATGAGGCGTCGTGAGGTCAGCGTTCCAGCTTGATCAAGCAAAGCTGCTGGTGGTGTCGAACACGGTGGTGTTGGCATATTGGTTTTGGGGAGTGACATAGCTGAAGAGGTCCAGCAGATAGAACCTCAATGCTTGCCAGGAGCGCTGATCTGCTGTTGCGCTGTATGCCATGGTCTGCAAGCATGCAAGACAGGTGAGCAGACCCATCATTAAGGCATGAGGGTAATGACATTTACCAAATCTGGACTGCCTCATGCATCGCCACATGAGAGCAACTCAACCTGATACAGTCAATAGTGCCATCAGATGCAAGGCCAGGTATTTGTGTGTTATGGTGTCAAGAATGCATCCAAGCTTTTGTGCACAGGTAGAATGCACTGTCAGATACAGCAGCAGTGCTCCCAATGCTGGGCACATGCACATGCAAAGCTGATATGCATGCAGCAAAACTGATGGGATGACAGGCCTACCGAGCCAGCATTGGCGCCCACTAGATCCGGCTCAGTGTAAGCATGCACTGTTTGTGAGTACCAGGTCCACTCCCACTTCACTCCCATACTCTCCCACATTTCCTGAGGAAGGAAATAAAAATTGTGAACACACATAACAGACAGCTTTGTGGATGCAAACTGCACAATGCTGAGCATACACAGACCCTCTGTGCAGGGGATGAAAGTCAATGGGGTTGATGTAAGCCAGTGTTACCTTACCTGTGTCATAAGAGCCTCAGCCTGGGGAATGCTGGGGTCATCAAAGCCCTGTTGTACTGAAACGCGGATTGGGTTGCCCACAGTCATGTTGATTTCTGATGATGGCGGTGCTGCTGCATGGAACGCCATCACACCTGCATTTGCAGCTTAACATTTACTTGTGACATTGTGACATTGTATCATCAGTGCTAGCACCACCTCCATGCTGATGGCTTCAGCCAGACAGCTACCCAGGTCTAAAGTGCATTCATTGCCACTGCAGAATCTCGCGTACAGCATGCCTTGCATTGAGTGGAACCAAAGGACAGCATCTGGTCATGGAAAGCGTCGGGTGGTGTCCGTTTGCACTGTATATTAACCACACAGAAATTGAAGTTGTGTTGCGATTGAAGATTGGACATTGTTATGCTTCTGGGAAATGACTGTCTGTGACTGGTAACAAGCAGCTGCTGTTGTTTCCCCAGACCATGCATGGCTCATCGGTGTCGCGCATGTGATTGTGTGGGGTGTTGCTTGTGTGCGCACACTAACACTGTCATAGTTGACTTGCACCTGCCGCACATATGCTGCTTCTGGATGCAGCATCATAAAGTGTGTACCTGAGACAAGCAGTTGTGCACACAAGTGGCATTGCATATGTGCTTACCTAGAACATTGTCTGTGATTGGGTTTGGCCAGCTGGCTGCCAGATCAAGAATAGCTGCTGCACCAAAGCAGTACCCGATGACAACAGTTGCATTTGTCATCACCACTGCTTGCATCTGAGCCTGCATGCAAAGCAAACCGGTGCCATGACCGTCTGACATGCAGCACATGAGTTGTGGTCACAGCATGCAGAAGACGCTATGGATGTCTGGTAAATTTTGCAGCATGAGCTCAGGGTGCGATTTACATTCAGTCCATAACACAGCATGCAAAGCATAAGGCGAATGCAGCCCAGAAGAAAAGGTCTAGATTTGGCGCTCTTTGTGCAGCTGTTCCTATACTATTCCTAGTCTTGACAGCATCCTGCCAGAAGTCACATTGGTCTGTGCCAAGAAGTTTTGTCATGCAAATGGGACTGGCATGAGTGCACAGCACAATCCACCAGGCAGCAAAACGAGGTCTAGGCATGTCAATGCCCTGTTCCAGTCAGGCTGCACATAGTGGGTGAATGTCAATGCCCTGTTCCAGTCAGGCTGCACATAGTGGGTGAATGTCAAGTGACAAAGGCAACATGCACAGAGATGTGTACCTCGGCCACACCAGCACCCACTCTGCTCAGGAGCAGTTCAGGGTCCATGAGATACATCTCATCCAGCGTTGAGCTTTGTGCAGATGTCAGGGCTGGCCCTTGAACCTGTGCAACTCCATAGATGTCTGCAACAAAAGCTGCAGAAAACCAGCAAGAAGTCATTGCTGCAAGTAGGGCTGCACACTTGAGCAGGAAGCCAAGATAGGCATGGTCAAGCTGGGGTTGATTGCAAATTGCAAACCTGCATATCCGAGTTGAGCGAGCAGATTGGCTCTCCAGAGCTCATAAGGACCAATGCCATCATAGTCAGGGATGATGACAACAGCTGGACGCTGCACCATTGTTGTATTGTCATATGCCAGGTATCCCTACAAGTAGCACAGTAAGCTATCGATTGCTGTAGCAAAGCAGCCGCACCACACCTGTGATGCAATGTGCATCGCCCATGACACAGATCAGTGCCGCAACATGTTTACCATCAAAGCTGTCCCGCTCTCGTCGGTGTAGTTGACAGTGTTGACTGTGATAGCAGCCGGATTGTAGCCATAGGTAAAGTTGAAAGAGGCTTCTGCTGGCGACGCTGCCGCTCTGCCTAGCAGACACGCTGTTGCCAGGAAAACGCAAACTTTGACCTGCAACAAATATGGTTCCGCCGCTGAGCGTTTTGGACACAGCGCAGCCTGTTAAGATCTAGCAAGCGGTGGCTCGCGAGTTTGCACACCACGCCAGTGATTGCACACAATGACAGAGGCATGCACTGCCACTTGGGCTTGCGCGTTTGATCAGGAAACACGACGTGAAGCGCCACAGTCAGTTGTGCATGCCAGGACGGTATATACCTGGGGTAACATCTCTGCAAACCTGCTGAAACAAGCGCACGCGCAAAACTGGCTGCGCGCAGCCCGGCGTGAAGATGACGAACTCTTGAACGGAATGAAGTCAGCGGTTGGCAACCTCACGCAGACCCCTATACAAACTTGTATGCAAGGCATGCCTGTTAGTCATCTCGAGCGTCATCTGCAGGTCTCCACGTAAGTCTGTCCGCATAGACTTTACGTATTTCTATGACTAAGGACCGCTGACTAATACTTTCCCGAAGTACTGGAGGAATCGAAATGCAGATTCTGACAAGAATCGACATGCAGATTCGGATTGAGGCATTGTGATAAGCCATCAGCAAAAAACATTAAGACTTGCTTTACAACAGCACGTCCGATCACGAACCTGATCGAAACATGCTGCAAATTACTCATCAGCAGCCGCAAAAGCATCGGCAACAAAAGCACGAGCGTCAGCGAACAAAAGCAAAATTAAAATAAAAAATCTTTGTGGTTTCTGGGACAGCAAGTGCCACATCATTGGGGTTGATCACTGAGATAGAGACCACAAGAAACAGGCTGGTGCTGCTGAAAATAGCATCTGCACGCTTCCCCATCACTGTACAGTGAAGGCAAATTGCAGCCAGATCTGTTAACCCCATCACTCACACTGCACACTGAGCACAGAAAAACCAGTGACCCCAGCGCAAAGCGCTGTCAGCTCACTCATGTCTGCTTGCAGCAGTGCACACGTTTATTGCAGCATCATCTTGCCGCAGCCAGCATAACATGTGGGCTGAAGAGGAGCACCGAGCTGCCCCTCTTTGCCTGGCATAGTCATTGGAGAGGGCACACTTGTTTCTGGCCTGATGCAATGACTGTCAGCTGTAGCATTACCCATGAAATGCAGACCTAGAGGATTCTTTTCCCAGAACAAACATTTTCTAAGCTTCTAGGCTTTCACAGTAGCAGCCTCTGCAGTTTGACTACGTAGTCAGCTGCTGAGAAAGTCAAAGTCATAAACGCAATTTCATGCTCAGAAACTAAGCCATGAGGGATATGCTTGTGAAAACCAATACACCAGCAATGTCACAAGATGCTCGCAGGAGACACAAATCACAATCAAAACAGACAGTGAATCAAAGAATACGGCGCCGGCATGTGTACTTGTACAAAGCAACAAATATCCAGAAGCAGCCCAGAACTATGGCAGCAGTTGTGCCCCAGAAACCAATGATACTGTCCTCCAGCGTCGACTTCAAATTCATGCCAAAGATGCCTGCTATCATGGCTCCAATGCCTGCTGCAAAGCCTGCCATTGACAACGTCAACTCGAGTCTGTTGACCTACATTTCACAACAGCAGCAGGTGAATGCAACAGCAGCAACACATCTTTTTTGATAGGTACATGTTTGCTGGAGCAGACGTCTAGTCAGAACCAGACGAGCTCACAACCCTAAGCAGCGGTGCATGCTGCAGCAGCTGATGCAGCCTCACGATACAGTTCAAGCAATGTTACTGAGCAGCAGCATGAGCACAATAGACGCAACAGCATGCATAACAACACCATCAGCTCAGAATGACAGTATGCAGTCAACATCCCTCCCAGGAAGAGATCTTTCACACTTTATTGCATGCCATTTCTGCAGAGCAGTGTACAGCTGTGATATTGGTGCAGAGCGGTATACATTCCCCACAGGCAAAATGAACCACAGGCAGAATACAGGCTTGCACAGCCAAGCTTTGCTGCAGCATAATCCCAGATGTCTCTGTGCCTCCACAGAGACAGCATAAGATCTGACCTCAAAGCGCCTCGCCGACAATGACACTCCAATGGACTCTTCCAGGTCTCGGCTGCCTGCCAGCAGTCGTTCAGCCTCAGATTGGGTGGTGGTGGCTCGCTGCAGGTAGTACTCCAGCAAGTCTTCTACTTCCTCCAGCTCGGCCTCTTCGGCTTCTGCCTCCTCCATGATCTCAAGGGCTGCTTCAGCTTCTTGGTAGCCCTCTTCAG
>JAABUK010005532.1_pt1 | contig 19545 bp, 12 predicted proteins | sample 5559141 | NCBI WGS metagenome assembly JAABUK01 (sample SAMN10711869, study PRJNA513367) | rock metagenome | isolation source: Antarctica rocks | place: Antarctica: Victoria Land, Pudding Butte nord | collected 2016-01-03 | reverse complement strand
GGCGTGAATATGAATAGTGAGAAGGGAGAATGAGTGGGCAGAGGCCTTAATATCATGATTTTTGATATCATTACCTATTTAAGGCGACAGCAGGCTTCGTCTCCGCCGCTGCACTCGTGAGAGTGCGTTATAGATCCTCCTTGGCGGCTTACTCAGCAGAGACCTATTTCCTTCTTCCTTGCTAGTCTGCGTAGATAGCTTCTTCTTCATACACTCATTCATCACTACCTCGCCAACTTAGCATTAAGTAGTTACAAATGTTGGCCGGGACTCGGAGCTTTCCGGCCATCAGCAATAAATTATGGCGGAACTGTGAGTAACAGTAATATACCTTTCATTCTCACAGCACATAAAACTAAGAAACGGCAACGGCCATCACCGCTGCTCATAAATATTTACTCACTGAGAGAAGATTGGCAACGGAAAGACCAGATTAGGCAAGTAATAGTCTGCCCTGGGCCCGAAAGATGAACACACATTCTCTCATTCATTGGTCGATAACCAGCGAAGATTTATTCCTAGTGAGTTTGATCCATGTTCCCCTTGATGTACCGTTACAAGAGGCACATATATCTTCATCATGCAACCTCAACTCTAAAGTAGAGGGAGACTGACAGTTTGGTCCAGGCTCGCAATCAGCACAAGCTCGAGAACCATACGATCGAGTCTGGGCCAGCACGAAGTTGCAGGATAGGTTAAAACAGTACGTGTCAGGCAAAGCAGCGGCCCGACTTTGTCTTCACTATCTGCTTTGTTTCCTCGATTTTGCATCGTTCCCTCCCCGCCAGGCATATCCGCTGTCTCTCCGGGCTTTTGCTACTATTGCATTGTCGTTCCCTCTCTTTTGTCGTCGTAACATCTTGCGGCCGACTTGAATCAGCTATGTGGTTGACGCCTTCCTGATTGGGGGTCCTTCACACGTCACGCCTGCTCTACTCGTTTCAGTCGATGCAAAGTCCCGATCATCGCTTGCGAGTATGAACGTTAGGACTTGGAATTCGATCTCCCCAAGTCGCTAGCCTAATGTCGGTGGCACGAGTTGATCCTGGGACGGGTTACTTCCTTAATATTGACGATATAAGGAGGGAGGAATATCCTATGCTTCAAGGTGGGCAATGTCAAGAGTTGTCTGTTGGTGGACGCTGATGGCTCGCCTACCAGGAACCACCTACCTCGATCACGCTGGCACCACACCATATGCCACTTCGTTGGTTAATGCGATCTCCCATGACTTGACCACGAACCTGTTTGGTAACCCTCATTCTGGCTCTTTATCCTCACAATTATCAACAAGAAGAATTGATGACACGCGAGTCCAAGTTTTGCGCTTCTTGAATGCCGATTTTGATCTGTTCGACGTCATTTTCGTTGCGAACGCTACCGCTGCCATCAAAGTGGTCGCTGATGCCTTCAGAGACCACACTAGAAGTTTCTTCTATGGCTACCATGTGGATTCACATACAAGCTTAGTTGGCGTTAGGGAATTGGCAGAGCTAGGCAATCAATGCTTTGCCGATGATGACATCGAGCAATGGCTTTCTGCATTGAAGCAGCATTCCCACAATCGGCAAATTCGTACCCTCTTCGGATATCCTGGTCAATCAAACTTATCAGGGTACCGACCTCCGCTAGCTTGGTGCTCACGAATCTATGAGTTACGAAAGCATCATGATCAACGGATATATTCTTTATACGATGCCGCTGCCCGGCTCTCTACTGCTCCCATGGATTTCAGTAATCCCCTTAATGCACCGGATTTTACAGTTCTGAGTTTCTACAAGATTTTCGGTCTTCCCGATCTTGGCGCTCTTGTTGTTAGGAAAGAATGCTCAGACGTTTTCAGGGATCGAAAGTATTTTGGTGGAGGCACGGTTGATATGGTAATCTCTCATGGCGATCAGTGGCACGCGCCCAAGCAATCTTCACTGCATAGCCGTCTGGAGGACGGCACTGTTCCTTTCCACAGCATCATCGCGTTAGGATCAGCATTATCCCTACATACTCGGCTTTTTGGATCCATGAATAATATTTCTCGCCACACCTCATTCTTGGCACAACGAGTGTACAACAAACTCTCTTCTTTGACGCATTCAACGGGTGCACGAGTGTGCCAAATTTACGGACAAGCAGCACCAGATTACATGAAATCTCAAGGACCAACCATTACTTTCAATTTGCAAGATGCCAAAGGGAATTGGATTGGGAAAACCGAGGTGGAGAAGCTGGCGTCTGTCAGGAACATTCAAATTCGAACGGGTGGTTTGTGCAATCCTGGTGGTATTGCTTCCCACCTCCAGTTGTCTTCTTCGGAGCTGAGAAACAGTTTCGCTGCTGGTCAAAAGTGTGGAGACGATAACGATATATTGAGTGGCAAGCCAACTGGGGTTATACGTGTGAGCTTTGGAGCCATGAGCAGCCTTGCAGATGCAGATACGCTCGTTCATTTCATCGAAGAATTCTTTGTTGAAGGCTGCCACATACCACTTTCACCTCCCCTTACGCCACCAGCAAAACCAAGCGTAAGTTCGTTCCACGTGCATAGCCTCTCTGTTTTCCCGATAAAAAGCTGTGCTGCCTTTAGGATCCCTCCTGGCCTGCCATGGGAAGTTCGCGACGAAGGACTTGCTTGGGATCGAGAATGGTGTCTCATCCACCAAGGTACCGGGGTGGCGTTGAATCAGAAGAGATATCCACGCATGGCCATAATCCGTCCATCGATTAACCTCGAGCAACGCGTGCTGAATGTGCACTACGATGTGGACGGATGCGGTACCAGAACCCTGGAAATCAGTCTCGATTGTGAAGCGGGAAACAAGGGCCTTCTTCAAACTTGCAATACCTCGAGTAGCCGATCAGCAACCGTATGCGGCGAGGCCCAGAAGGTCCAAGTCTTCACCTCCGCGAAGATTGCGGACTTCTTCACCGCGGCGCTTGAGGTTCCGTGCACAATTGCCAGACACCAAAAAGCAGCTGTTGCAGACACTGTCGCTTCCCATCTACCCGAGGCTACAATACAATCAATGCCCGGATATCTTCCAGATGCAAGACCAGCGAAATCACCCGAGGCCAAATTCTTGGCTAATGAAAGCCCCATCCTGCTCGTTTCACAATCCAGCGTCCACAGCCTGAACTTGAGTGTTCGATCCAACAATTCAAATGCACAGCCTGTACCAGCAGACTCATTCAGGGGCAACATTGTCATCGCGCAGGAGCCGAGCCACACGGAGGCACCATATGCAGAAGATCATTGGACGTCGCTCCAGATTGGCGATGACTCGGACAACCAATTCAGAGTCATAGGGCCTTGCCATCGATGTCAAATGATCTGCGTGGACCAGCAGAGCGCCAAGAGAAGGCAGGAGCCTTTCAGTACGTTGGCGAAGACCAGGAGGAAGTATGGGAAAGTGTGGTTCGGGATGCACCTTAGTCCTGTGATGGGCAAGGAGAACAGAAGAGTCGAAGGGAAAAGATTCGTCAAGGTTGGAGATGTGGTGAAGACACGATGATAAGGGGAATAAGGGAGCAGAAGACTCGACATCGATACCGAACATCTTGCACTGCAGTCATTGCAGCGTTTACACCATCCGCTATGCACTTTATCAATATTTCCAAACAGCGCGCCTTTCGGCAAAACTAGTCCAATGTGGGCTATCCCCATCCTGCAATCCTCCAGATTCATACATTCTCCATCCGCTCATAGCAACTCCATCTAGAACCTCACACTCCTCACCTCGCCTTTCCTCCTCCTAATGTCATACTCCACCCACCTCGCCACTCCACCCCTCCTACCCTCAGCCCCCAATTCATCCACCACCCTCCCCGGATTCATCACATGACATCCTTCGTACGTGATTGCGAAAGCGGCGGCTTCAGCGTCGGCGAGCACGAGAGCTGTGGGTAGTGGGTACAATTGGAGGGTCGATGCATAGTCCCAGAGGATTGGACGCGTGGAGAGCGGGAATGGCGAGAGATGGGATTGGTCGAGGAGAGTTTTGATGAGTTTCCGGGATGAGGTATCGGATGGGGCTGTGTTTGATGGCGGTTGTTGTTGCTGATTGTTTTCGTGCGCCTTCTTTAAAGGGAGGTGGGATTCGGCTTCGTGGATAATGGGATCGAGCTCCATTTCTTCATGACCATGGAGGTGGATGGCGCTGGAGGCGGAACGGTCGGTCGTGGTAGACGGCTCGTCTGCGTTGCCGTGCATTGGGACGTCTTCGTCATCTTTGTCTTCGCCCGGCTTCTCGAATGTTATGGCGCTTCTCCTCAAGCGTCCTGTCATGTCGTCTCGGAACAGCACAATGTCTTCCACTGGTCCGAAGACGCTTATCCGGGCTGGATTGCTCATCCAGATCGCTTCGCCGGTTCCGTTTACCTTGCCCGCCTCTGCGTTCGCGTTGTTGACAGCGCGTCTAACGCGCAATGTGAAGATGTCGGGCACTTTGTCTCTAGGCAGCGGTGATGCGGCTCCAGCCGAGAAGGCGGATGCCCATGGATCATTGTCGCCGGGCACGAAGATCACGGTTGTACTTGAGAGTATTGCGGGGACTTCTGAGAGTACGGACGCGAGAGCGTTGAAATGCTCTTTATATTCGATGCTGCCTGCTCCTGACTCTGCGCCTGCTAATACCGCTCTGGAGACGAAGTTGCCCATGAAGACGATTGACAGCGGAGTGTCCTCGAGCGAGTCTCCAGCGGCATAGGTGGCAAGGATCTTGCGGATTGCTTCTAGCGTCCGCGGGCTGTCGAGTTGGCATTCTCCGAGTACTGCGATTCTGGTTCTTGTTTTCCGACTGTCGTCGTCGTCGTTGCGACCGCCCCCTACGAGCTTCTGCTGAATCCTTCTCATTGCTTTTCCCTGAGCTCTCTCGCTTCCAACACCGAGCAAGTCTAACCATCCGAAACCTGCTCCTCCTGATAGTATTGATGAGCTGCCATCGTTGGAGCTTGCGCTTATACCTAACGTCACGTCTCGTCGTTCTGCAGGAGGACCGCCAATACTGCTGCCGAAGAAACGTCCTCCGATCATGCCACCAACGCCTCCCCCAGCATTGGAGCCATCCTCTTCATAAATGCCTTCGATGAGGACGATCATACCCGGACAGAACCATGCACCGTCTTCTGGGACTGGACGCGCAGAGGACAACTCCAGGGTTATTGACCCTGTCAGATCTGTCAGTGCTAGGTCACCAGTTGTTGGTGCGATTGCCAGCAGGCCCAAGAGGAGATGTGAGGAGCCCGAGCGGCCTAAGAGATTAGCAATTGGCGTTATTTTGTAAGCTTGTTGCACCGTTGTCATGCTTGATGCGGAACGTTGAAGAGATCTCTTGCTTTGAGCGGTGGTGGAAAAAGATGGTGTTTGGAATGACTCGTTGCGCATGAGGCGCTGATGAACTAGATTATATCGGTTGCGGAAGAGGGCTGTTTTCTGTGAAGGAGGTGGGAAGAGCGATGGAGGTGTTGTGCTGATTTCAAGGGACTTTTTGGTTGTCGAGTATGTCAGGCGTGGTTGTGTGAATGCACTGATGATTTTGAGATAAGAGCGCGTATCTTGTCTCGATGAAGGGCTCTCATCATCGGAGAAGTTTGCAGGGAGGTCATCTTCGACGTCAAGGCCAGTGGTTTGGCTGTCCTCGCGGGAGGTGAGAAATGGTCGGGAGTCTGGGAGATTGCCTGCCACTCCCCTATTGCTTCTCGATAGACGGCCTACGTCTATTCTTCCGCCGCTCATGCATGACTCAAGTTGCTTGAGTGTATCTACCAGCTTTTTGTCTGGCGTGTCATCGAGAACAACCCCGCCAGAATTGCGCTTCCATGACTTCGCAACCTCGTCCAAAACTCGCTCTGCAAGACCTTCTTCTCTCCAGCCACTTCCGCAGTGCCTGCCTATGAAAGTAGCAACCAATTGCAGCGATGATGATGTTATGATAAGATTGTGTTTCTTCGTGATCGTGCGAAATGCCAATGGCCGAAGTATCGCAGGAGGGAGCAGAATGGGAAGGACTGCGGGTGTCGTTGGCTTTGTAAATGCCGGGTGAGGTCTGATTGCCTCTCTCACAGGGCGTGAGGCTATCGGGTATGCAGGCGTCGCAAATGCCGGCGACGAAGAGGGGATGGGATCTTTGGTTGTATTTGCGGTCTTGAATAGAGGGGCAGGCGGTCGGGGTGTCATGATTGAAGCTCGGTCTTCCATGTTGAGGACAATATAGGTCTATCAATTGCCAGCAGAAGCAATTGTTTGGAGAATCACTGACAGGGTGATCATCGAAGACCGAGGATATACTTCCCGTGGTTTCTTACAATTCCCCAACTCATGTATAATACCACTTCTTAGGGAGACGCGTCAAGTTTTGGACGTGTCACGCTAAGCACTATGACGACGGCGCTGCCCTTTGTTTAAATACCAGCAAACATTCAATCACAACCTTCAGAAAGCATAGATCTTGTTGCAGGCTGGTTATCGCGCTCCTCATCCCACTTCACATTTACCAAAGTCTCACACGATCAGAATGACAGACAAAACAGAACCTTCCGACTCAATCGCTGTTGCTGCCGCTCAGTCACCCGCACCTTCAACATCGATCAGAGACGAAGACCGTCTGGCTGCTCTCATTGCTCAGGCCACGGCCAAATACGCGATCAAAGACTATCTTCCGGCCGCGGAATATTACTCACAAGCTACTGAACTGCAGGCTGAACTTAATGGTGAGATGGCAATGGAAAACGCGGACCTCCTCTACAGCTATGGGAAATGCCTATACTTTGTCGCTGTGAGGAACAGCGATGTTCTTGGTGGAGACGCTGCGGGGGCGAAGCTGGGACCTGCGAAATCTGGGCACGATAAGAAGAGAAAGCAGACTACAAATGGACAAGTGGATGCGCCCAAGCCAGACACCATACTCACAGCTGTTAGAGAGCGAAGGCAGACGGAGGAAGTAATAGCTGCTTTGGTGGAAGAGAAAACGAGTGATGAAGCGACAGAAGATAACAAAGTGGACGAGACAGGCGGAGACAAGCCATATTTTCAATTTACAGGTGATGAGAATTGGGACGACTCAGATGAAGACGGCGATGATGATGCTCCAGAAGATGCGGAATCAGAAGAGGAAGATGACGACTTTGCAAACGCGTTTGAGGTTCTGGATCTTGCCCGGGTCCTTTATCTTTCCAAACTTCAGCAACTACAAGATCAATCTTCGGCTGCTGCGGACAAGGGCAAATCAATAGCTTCAAACCAGGGTCCTCCGGTTGAGACAACTATAAAGGAACGAGTAGCCGACGTCCACGACCTTCAAGCAGAGATTGCGCTGGAAGGCGAAAGGTTCTCAAACGCGGTGGTTGACCTCAAAGGCGCCCTAGCTTTGAAAGAGGAACTATATCCTGAGGAGTGTTCTGTGCTCGCAGAATGCCATTACAAACTGTCACTTGCACTTGAGTTTTCATCTGTGACGCAACAGCGGGACAAGGACGGAAATCTAGAGGGGGAAGCAACCGTTGACCAAGAGGCGCGCGATGAGGCTGCCACAGAAATGTACAAAGCAATCGAGAGCTGCAAGCTACGAGTGGTCAAGGAGGAGCACGAACTGAGCGCGCTCGTGGGAGAAGAGATGGCCCCTCAGAGAGAGAAGCTCAAGCTTGATATTCAGGATGTGAAAGAAATGATTGGAGACATGCGGCTGAGGCTTGTCGAGCTAAAGAAGCCACCAGTGTCCATCAACGACCCAAAAGGCACGGGTACACTGGATGGCTCTACACCGCTAAATGGTATTCTAGGCCAGATCCTAGGCGAGTCCAAAGACGAGCAGAAGAAACGCTTAGAAGAAGCAAGCCTCGGGGCGAAAGACTTGACTGGTTTGGTGAAGCGGAAGAAGGCCAAGTCACCAGTAGCGGACGAAACGTCGGCTTCAAGCAACACAATAATTAATGGGCATGCCGCAAACAACGGCAAGAGGAAAGCAGTTGATTTTGCGGAGGAAGTCCAGGAGATGGGAGCTGGAAAGAAAGCGAGGGTAGAGGAAGCTCCTGATGCGTGAGGTTGGAAGGAAACATGGCTATGCATTTTGATTGAGACATGATACCCTAGGAGCGTGATATGTTTATAAGCGATCATGCTAGAAAGCATCCAAATACCCAGACCTTTGCCTTAAGATTAGGAGTTCAATTACTGAGTTTCCTTTACACAAGTGGGCTCGCAGGTCTATCGTCGACTGGCATGGATAATGGAATATTTAACCTTGTCTCAATCAATCCGAATAGCATAATCACACGGCTTTTTGTTTCTTCATCCATGAAGTATTCTCACGCTCTTTGAAGTCTTTGGTCCCGCCTACAATTTTAAAGACTGATCCTTCATCCTCAACATCATAGCAACATGGTGCCGCCCACTCTGCTGTCCACTCCTCCCAAGTCTCCCTCTCAGCCCTCAAAACCCGCAAATGGAGAAGCCGAAGAAGAAGAAGAAGACGACTACCTAACCATGACCTTCGTGGATGCCTCCTCTACCACCACCACCAAGAAAGAATCCCTAATCCAAGCTACGAAGCGCAAGCAGCGCGAAGCCGAAATCCGCGGCCGCCCCAAATCAAAACCCGAACTTGCTGCCGAAGAGTCCGCAAAACGAGAGACTGCGCTCTCCCGCTCTACACTAGACCCTTCAAGCAAGGGCTTCAAGATGATGGCGAAGCTGGGGTATAAACCTGGAAGCGCTTTGGGAAAGCCGGATGCGAATGGGGTGGGGCTGTTGGAGCCGGTGGGTGTTGAGATGAAGGAAGGGAGGAGTGGGATCGGCGCGGATGCAGAGAAGAAGAGGAAATTGAGGGAGGAAGTTGAGGCGGGGGTGGAGGGGGAGAAGAAGTTGAAGGTCGAGGAAGGGGAGTTTAGGGAGAGGCAGAGGGGAGAGAGAGAGGAGAGGAGGAGAGAAGGGCAGATTGTGGGGGCGCAGAGGGTGGCGGAGAGGCTTGAGGAGGAGGATGAGATGGGGAAAGAGGGCAATGCCAGTGCAGAGGATGAAGGGATGGTGGAGAAGGACGTTTGGGCGAAAGGCAAGAGGACGAGGAAGCCGCTCAGTCAAATCAACGTTTTGTGGCGAGGAGCCGTCAAGCAACGGGAACTCGCTGAGAGAGACAAACGCATGCGCTACGATTTACACCAGTCACTGTCACGACTGCCCATGTACCAAGATCCGGACGAGGACAGAGACGATCGGATTGCACTAGGGAAGAAAGATACCGAGGAAGTTGATTTGGATCTAGACCAGGAGGATGAAGAGTTGAACGAGTTTGATGGGCTTGGGACTGGGGAGAAGCTGCAGAAGCTGGTGGAGTATCTGCGGGATCGTTGGTATTATTGTTTTTGGTGTAAATACCGGTATGAGGATAGCAATATGGAGGGCTGTCCAGGCATAACAGAAGATGACCATGATTGATACTCATTGCTTCAATTTCCTCCATGCTCTCAACGTCCTCAACGCGTAAGATCGTAATGTGTTCCAACGCCCGTGCAACGGCTTCACCCTCGCCCAACCACAAGTACACTCAGAATAAGACCACAGACATGTCCATGTGCGTAGGGAACGCAATTGACTCTATAGCCGGACGATTGCGTCGCCGAGGTACTTCAAGCTTGCTGGAACGTATGACCTCTATTCTCACTGCGTCTTGGGGTCCTCGTTGACAAACTTTGTTTCACCTTCCTTCTGATCAATCGGCTTCTCCTTGCTTTTCAAATCCCAGCCATTGAGGTGACTAACGCCAACGGTCAAGTAGGACGCAAAGCCTAGCCAGCCTAAATAGGGCATCAGGCAATATGAGGCAATGGGGTCGACCTTATTCCAGATATATGTCAGGTAGCCAACCGTTCCTGTCAAAGCGAAGATGTCCACTGTAGCTTCGACGGGTCTTTTCATGTAAAAGAACAGAGGCATCCAAAGCAAGTTTAACGCCAACTGGACTGTGTAAAGGGTGGCGGCCCGCCTAGCATCTTCGACTTTCAGCGGATCAAGCGACGACATGCCAACATTCCATGCACGGTAAGCGCCGTAACCCATGAGTCCATAGAGTATTGTCCAAGTTGGCCCAAAAACTTGCGGGGGAGGTCGATAAGGCGGCTGCTTCAATTCCATGTAGGTCTTTTGGGTTGTTTTGCGCCCGGCGTATCCGACTGCTAGGCCGAGACCGATTGGCAGGAGAATTGATGTAGCCGGGGTGTTGAAAATGGCGGAGGGTAAAGTGATCGATGGTATGTAAGACATCGTGCCTCCGCTCTTCGGGTGGTGGAGAGGTCTCCAACAGGCCGGGAGAACTTGGGCTTGATTGTCGTTGCTTGTCTTACGAGATCGAGATCGAGCAGAAACAAAGTATGTGAAGGCTTTGCAGCTGCGTGTTGGAGACTCTCGTTGCCACAAAAGCCTTTGCAACCAGCTCTCCTTTGGACGTTGGTCTGTCTCGACTCACGAAGCTTGAGGCGCGTCTCCACATTTGCCGCGGCTGAGCCAAGCGCGCGGAATGGCCGCAGTCAGGGACCTGAATTCATGGTTCCTGAGGTACCACAACTTTCAACACAAAGAGGATTCAACATCATCCTAGACGATATCGTCAGCGTCTGATCTTGTAGGTTGACAGCCTCATTCTCTTGTTCCACTGGCACTTCGTTCATCTTCTCGCTCCCAGAATCATCTCCATCTCTGACAAATTGCATCTTTCAATCTACGCCGGCATCGTATGCCTGCATTTGCCTTCATCATTCTGCAATCTGCTGTCGTACCGACTTGAAGGAGCTCAATTTAGGCTATTGGCCCAGAGCTCATCTCGTTTCAATATTCTCCTCCCTTCGAACTCCTCTGAATTGCTAGCCAACATGCCTTCTGCACTCTTTGCAAGACCTCATCTGACCGTTTCATCTTCTTTAAATAGCCGAATTTCTAGGCATCACAAACTCTTCGACTCGGACATCACATAGCGCACCACTTCTACGGGACCCTTGATGGTCACTCTGGCCATATCCTGTTATACCTCAGCAGCTTGGACGGTGAACCAAGGATGAATCCTTTCGAGACATTTGGGTCGCCTGCGGACGATGTGCCGAACTCGAGATTTAGCAGAGATGAGGAAGGTTATGGTCGATCGAATGATAGCTACCGTCGGAGATCACCCGGTAAGTCAAGAACTTTTCAACATCTATCCCTCCAGTGGAATTCGGAACGTGACAACAGGACGCCAGGGACCTTGACTGTCTCGCTGCAGCTTTAGTTTCCAAGTATATTGCTATGTCCCAGATCATGTCTTTACACCATTGTCTCGCGACTGCCCAGATTGATGCCAACCTTGGGCTTTTACAAGAACTAATCATCCTATCTTTTATAGTTAACGACCGACGTCGGAACGGACCCCGAAATCGCTCACGGTCTCCCATTGCAATCGATCGCTACCAGCCAGGCGACCGAGAACGTCCTGCGAGAGACGATTACTACAACGAGTCTCGAACAGTGGCATCTAGAGACCGAGAAGACCGTCGACGAGCGCCATCACCAACAGCTGCTAACATCGATCGCTATGTGCCTGGTCAAGATGCTGGGAAACCACTCGTGCGAACCAATCCTCTCAATAACCCTCTCGTAATGGAAATGCAAGTAGGCTTTAACTACTTTGCTGAATGGTGGAGAGTGGAGAATCAAATCAAGGAGGAGAAAGAGCGCGCAAAGCATGGCGGAAGAAGACCTTCAGATCGAGTCAAAGGAGAGCGAGAAGCTCGAGAAGATCGCGAAAGAGAGCGAGCACAGATACAGGCTGCGTACGATCAGTATAAGATTGATCTTCAAATGCGGATGGCGCGAAGCTTTGTCCAACAGCACAAGGGTGAAGAATGGTTCAAGGAGCGATATGTTCCCGAGATTCGCGATCCTATTCGACAACGTCTTATGGAGTTCAGGAAAGGCCCGTATGAGCAATGGGAGAAGGACATCGAAAACGGCCTTTTCGACGAGTTCACTCTGGAAGGTATCTACAAGAACGATAGTGACGGAGCTGGAGGCGTTATCGAGAAGGAAGAAGGTGAAGCTACCGGCGTGGGAGAAGTGCTCGGCGTGTTGGATCTTGTACCTGCTCGTGGCGGTGATTTGAAAGACGATTCAGTGCAGCTGCCTGCATTGCTCATCAAGACTCTGGCGCCAAATGTCAGTCGTGAGAAGGTCGAGGACTTCTGCAAAGAACATCTTGGCGAAGGAGACGGAGGTTTCAGATGGCTCTCCCTCAGTGATCCGAACCCCACGAAGAAATGTCACAGAATTGGCTGGATCATGCTGCATCCGGGAGGGGAGGAAGACGAGGTGATGGAAGAAGTCGAAAGAGGTGATGGAAGAGATGAAGAAGGCGAAGACGGAGAGGACGGCAGCAGCAAGACCCTTGCCAATGGCATTGCCGGCAAGACCTCAGCCCAAAGAGCTCTTGACCTTGTCAACGAGAAAGTTATTGCTGATCCAGTACGAGGCGATTTCACGTGCCATGTCGGCGTTCACAACCCACCCTCTGCTCCGAGAAAGAAGGCCCTCTGGGATCTGTTCTCTGCTCCAGAAAGGGTGGAACGAGATCTCGAACTTGCACGAAGACTCGCTACCAAGTTAGAAGCAGACTTCGGACAAAATGCAATGGAAGGCGGGTTGGCGAAAATCGACCAACGAGCGGAATACCTTCAAGACAAAGGCTTCCTGCAACCTCCCGCAGCCCCTCCTGCGAAGGCGAAGAAAAATGCCTTTGTGGACAACGATGACGAGATAAAATTTGAGGATGACGTAGAGGAGGGAGAAGAAGACGAGGGGACCTACGATGAAGAGATGGATGACGAAGAGCTCATTATCACGAAGAAGAAGCTCGATCTCATTGTTGAATATCTCCGTCGCGTGTTCAATTTCTGTTTCTTCTGCGTCTTTGAATCAGACTCAGTTCACGAACTTGTTCGCAAATGTCCGGGTGGTCATTCGCGCAGGCCGAGAGCTGGTCTAAACAGCACTGCCAAAGCTGCTGCTAAAGCAAGTGCGCTCGGACAGCCTTTCCCAGTGAAGAAGAAGGACAACGCTGAAAATGGCGATGACAACGTCAGCCCAACCGAAGAACGAAGACCACCAAAGTTCTCTAACAAGAATGATCAACAGTTACTACGAGCATTCAACTGGGTCAAAACTTTCGAAGACAAAATCTTGCAGCTCTTGGAGCCCGAGTACGTCGATCTGAAGAAGCTTGGTGGAAAGCCAGTCGAAGAGGCACTAGAAGAAGAACTCGCCAAATTCGTCAAGCAAGAAGACGAATCCAAATTCCGCTGCAAAGTGCCTGAATGTGCCAAGCTATTCAAAGCCGAGCATTTCTGGCGCAAGCACGTTGAGAAGAGACACGAAGAATGGTTCCAGGCGCTGAAAGCTGATGTACGTTCCCGTTGCCCATATCATAATCTATTCCACAGCTAACCACCCACTCCAGCTCCAAATAGTGAACGCATACGTCCTAGACCCCTCCCACATTGCCCCATCTCGATCAGACGCAAATTCCAATGGCCACTTCCCCGTGCCGAACAACCACATGCCCGCCGGCACCCCCCGAGGCTTCAACCTACAAAACATGATGAACTTTGGCCAGAACGGCATGAACGGGATGGCCTTCCAGAGTGGTGGTGGCCAGCCCTTCATGGGCGGCATGGGAGCTGCGGGATATATCGCCATGCAAGCTGGCATGGAGATGGGCGGTATGCACAACCCCGGCGTGATGAGAAAGGGAGGAAACCGATTCAATCAACGAAGCGGCCCTTATGACCGAAGAGGCGGTGGTGGTAGGAGTGGATATATGGGTGGAGGAGGTGGTGGTGGTAGTGGTGGCGGTTTTGGTGCTGGGCCCATGGGCAGCGGGCCAGGAGGAATAATGAGAATGCCTTCCGGTGCTGGGATGGGTTTCCTGGCTCAGGGTGGTGGAGGCGGTGGTGGCAAGTGGGGAGATGGTGCCGGGGGAAGTATGCCCCGGGAAGCGGTCCAAGGGAGGAGTATCAAGAGCTATGAGGACTTGGATGCGCAGCCTAGTCAGGGCGCTGGGACGGGGGCTACCGGGGGTGGTGGTGCGGAGCTGGATTATTGAGCGAGAGGCATACACTCAGATACGTGGTGTAACCCGTTCTTCTCCTTTTTCTTTTTCTCGCCGCTGAAGCAGGATGGATGGAGGCGGTTTCTATCCCAGCCGAGGTCGATATTTGAGCTTCCGTTCGTTGTGTTGATATACTGGCGCCAGCAAGTCAAAACGGAGAAATGGGTCACTCTGCAAACGCGCGGATCGGCAGACAGAAGAGAGTAATCTGAAAGAACCAATTGCTTTGAATGCCAATCTAGACAGTGTTCTCTAAACGCCCTTCGACTGTAATACTCCAAGGACTCCAACATGCCAACTCATCAATACAAGACCAACGTCCCCCTCCCAAACCGCGGTCGCTTAACCCACACAAGCATTCCTACCATCAATTCCTCTTCCTCAACACCCTCCTCCCAGCCGCCGGCTCAGCAATAACAACCTTCTTCGCCGCCGCACCCGTAGCCTTCCCACCAGCACCTTTCACCGCACTGGCCTTAGCCGTCGTGGGACACGTAGCCTTCCTCGTCGTAGTAGCACTTATCGTGGTCTTCCCCTTCCCCACGGCCTTTTTGGTCACCACCGTCGTCGCATTCGATGCAGCAGACGAATCAGAAGCAGCCGAATGGTTGCTGACTTGACTGGCTGGCCGCTCTGGCTGTTGTGCTGCTGCTGGGCGGGGTGGAGGGGCCATCTTGCCCCTTGCATTCGCAGCCGCGGTGGCGGTTTTCTCCTTGGAAGCAGTGCGCCGCAGGCTTGCGGTTGCGGTGCCAGCGCCGCGTTTGGCGTGCTCGACCATCCCATGTAGTGAGGCGGAGATGGCGCTCGTGGCTGCGCTGGCGGCTGTCTTGAGCGGTGAGGCGGGTTTGAGTGGGGAGCTTGGGCGCGCTATGTAAGATGGTTTCGAGGGTGAGTATGGCGCAGTATTGGTGTCTTTAATGGGTGAGCGAGGGAGTGTGCGAGAGTTGTGAGACTTGGGAGAGAGGACACTGCCAGGATTTGCTTTCGCTGTTCGTGATGCGGCGCGAGGTGCGCCGGTGGTTGCTGTCTTCGCACGCTTCGGGTTTTTTGGGTTAGAGAGGAGATTGGTTTGGACAGCTGGTTCGTTCTCCTTATCTGAGAGAATGGCAATCTCAGAGCTGCGCCTTTTCGTACCCTTCACTGGTGATGGGTGAGCTGAGCTTGAGTGCTTCGCAGCTGAGGATGGAATGTCTCGAGGGGCCGAGGGCAGGGGACGGCTGCTCTCTGCGACCGGTACATTTGGAAGATCTTTGGTAGTATTTGGGGCTCGCGGCATTTCTCTTATAATCGTTGCTTCTGTGTATTTAGCCAGGAGTTCTCCCATCTTCGCTTTCCTCAGACTGATGGGTATACGATTGATGCGACGCTCTATTCGAGACCGTAAATCTGTGGCTTGAAGGGCATAATGAGCACGTAGATGACGAGCGCGCTCGGTGACTGTGAGGATGCAATTAGCATTGAGTGGCAGCTATCATGGCACTGAGTACGCACTTTCAAGCTGTAAATTGTCGATCAATGCTTGCTTCTGCGATTGTGATATCTTCATCCTTTTCCTTGCTGGACTACCAGTAGGCGTTGTGGCAGTAGGAACGTCACGTACTTCTTCCATAGTATCCGACTTTCGTTTTCTCGATTGTTGAGGAGCCATTGATGACTACTCCTTTGAATTTTCTCGCGCTGGAATAAGATATCCAAAAAGGTAAGCAAACCTGTAGTTACGGAGAGAATGAGAACTGAAAGTAATCAATGGGTTTGAGGTGTAAACAATGCCACACACGCCAAGAAAACTAAACTCTTGGCGCCAAGCTTCAATATCAAACTTCCCGTAAACTCTAAAGACTCCATTTGCCATCGAACACAAACAATGTTTTATTTCTTTGGATCCCACAAATCGGCATCATTGTCTATAGATAAGCCATCTTGTATCACTCCGCTATGGGCATGGAGTCGCATTCACCTGTGGGTCGTTCCCCAGGTGTCTCACGTTCGAATCACCTCAATGTCTGATTAAGAGTTTGAAAATTCCCGACGGGATTTTCCCTACTCCACCTGACAACTGACTGTTGGCTTTATTGAGTCTGGTAGTCAGGAGATAGCATTTTGTTTCCTGATGCTTGCGTACCAGAATTCCTTCAGGTGGATTGTCAAACGGGATATTTTGCTGTTTTGACTTCAGCCTCTTCAGAGCAAATGAGTAGCACATATCAGGGTGTTTCGAAACAACTTGCGCCTCCACTGACCAATATATACTGACTAGGTTACTACCCATTGACTTGAATATAATGGAACGGAATCGCTTCTCCGAGCTCGTCTGCAAATCCGATCCACCCAAACATGGCCTCTTTCTCGGATTTTTGGACGGTCTTCAACTGCCGCTGTTGAAGAATTCTGAGGGCCCTTCTGTTCCCGGAAAGACCCGGGGTACCAGCTCAGGATCCGTCGTAACCATTAACAGCATCGCAACTCACATTCCTTCGACAGTCCGGAATATTCCTTGCTATACTGCTTCGAAAGCAACTTTTCGTGGCCTTGTGAAACCTCTAGCCATGGAACTGGCTCAGTATGGCATCCGTGTCAAGTCCATTAAGCCTGTGAACTGCCACAGTCGGGTTACCACAACTTTGTGAGGCTGCACTGAGAAACCTGAGGCCTGGCAATGTGTGAACTGGGACCGAGGCTTGGTAACAACAATGTTGAGACACCCGGGCGGCCACTCTGAGCAGGATATGTCTCATTATTGTTGTCACCAGGCCTTGGACCAATATTGACAGCAAATGTCGCTTGCAAGTTCCTATAAGAGATTAGCAACGGCTCATCAGTAATAACGTCCGCGAGATTGATTTTGATAGATCAATGATCAGCATTTCTTTAGGATGACTAGAGCCCAAAAGCGGCTTACTTGATGTCAATCCCACCAAAACGGCTTCTCAACTTGTTCGATAAATCGGGGAGGTCAGGTCGACTCCTCACGTCTGTCTTGTAGTGTCTAATCAGGACACCGTGATCAAAGATAGTTTCAACGAGTGCTTCACCAGGCCCGATAATATCAAGGAGAGCAATGTGGGCATCAGCTTCAGCAAGTACTCGTACACACGCGAAGCCAAATCCTCGTGCCGCCTCGCTTACTAGAGTCGTCTTGCCCTTCAGGGAGAAGGGGCCAACAGTGGATTGTACAGGGGCACGAAATAGAATCAGGTAGGCATGTTTTGCCCCCAAGAAAGATCCATAAGCCAAGTACTAGAAATTGAGAAAGGTATGAACACGTTTAATCCTCCAGAGCCTTCATTCTGCTTGCGTCCCGTCAATCACGTACCATCGATCAGGGATTGATAGTCAATCTTAACATGGGATGTCAGTTGTCACTGCAATGTGGTCGAAACGTGCACCTGGAGAAACCAGCTACCGTGAATGCTGCTCGGTATCGCCAGCTAATTGTGTTGGGGCAATCAAATAACGTGGTGCTAATGGAAGGAATGTGGCGCGGTACCTTCCAGCAACCTTTCATCTACAACAAAATCTCCTACCCCCAAATCGGAGGCGTTTGACGTGTCTTTGCGGACTTCTCCTTCCCAATCGTGTCAGACGACTGGGGGCCAGATAGCAGGTTCTTGGACAAGAAAGCCGGCGCTGGCGCGTTGCTAGATCAAGGGGTCTGTGCTTTGACATGGGCTGATATTGCATTGCACAGTACCAACGACGGTAAGGATGCAGAAGGCAATGAAAGTGTAAAGGTCGTCTCCGCGCATTCAATACATGTGCTAGACAAGGGGAATTGGGATGTTGATGACATCAACACTTTCATCCTGTCAAAATCCATGACTTTGTCAGGCAAAGAGACAGCTGGTGCAGTAGGCATAGCAACGACAAGCATGACGCTGCCCGGATCGAGCACACCTCCATTCTTCAAGCGACTTCAAGCGAAGGAACTTGCTCCCAGCGTGAGGATCCAGGGTACGAAAGCGGAGATCGCGATTCCGTTTCCATCTCCTCGGCCACAGGAGCTCAAAGTGCAATGGTACGCAGATGATCGACTTGATTCGGAAGGCATGGAGACGGAAGAAGTTATTGAAAAATCAGTCAAGAGGGGATGGGGCATGTGGTATCAGGCTGACATTATTGCGAGGAGAGTTCTCGGGAGGAGCAAAGCGGAGCAAGCTGACGGGTCGAAAGCCAAGGGTGAAGTCATTGGTGCAGAGGAGACCCTCAGAGTGCTTGGCTATATGGATGAGGCGAGGTCCTTAGCAGGAATCAAGTATGGCGAGGAGCTGGAGAGTGTGTGGGAGAAATTGCTTGATCTTGCTAATACTGCAGGCTGTCAACAAGAAATAACGACAGGCACGCCACCACTGGGTTGGTCACTACGCACACCTGGTCCTCGTTTTGTGTTCTGACGAAGGACTCCTTGGAATCATACCAAATCAAATCATCATGACGGGGCGAGCGGTCACCGCTTTCCTGATGTTGTTTTATGGCTTGCAATTTGAGAAGCTTCCTTATCTGAGAGCGCTGCTATCTTCCCGTCGTGCCGACCAGAGCTTCCCTGAGTCATATAAGCAACTACTGAGCCAATCTCAGTCTCAGGCTTCATGCCGACGGCTTCGACGGCGTGGTATCACAAGCTCAATTTGAGCAGTTTGCGGAGCTTGACCAATAGCCGATTACTTTTGATTTGTTGGGGCCCAGATGCGATCACTAGCTGAACACCACTAACTATGGTAATTACCCAACCGAGTGACCCGTCGTGTCTTCCACACGTTTTTGGGGCCAGATACTGGGCGTGTGTAAGGCTTGGACCCGAAGCACTATCCTTCTAGCATTGCTTCTATACTTTGGTCATATTTTCTTTCCTGTCTCCCTATTTCCCCTAACTTACGTAGTACATGGCGTTCTACCGTCTCTCGATCTTCCATCCTCTCCAGTACCTTCCTTCCAAGCAGATCCTCCGGAGCGGTAGAGGTTGATGAGCAACGCGTTAGGTCGACCGACAAGACCTCCCATCAGATCTTTGGCAATGTCTCAACGAGCTTTCTCTCAGTCATCAAAGTCAACCCGAAGGTATTGCTCTGCCGCCTGCTTTACTCCCAACGGCACAAATATCAATGCAAAACATTGGATATCCCGATGATGCTGTCTACGCACCATGCAAGAACAACACGGAAGGCGCCAGTATGTGCTATGCAATTGGTCCCTATAGAGGCAGCCCCGACTATTGCTACAAGGACGGCTCAGGCCTGTGCTTCAATTCGAATGTAGGACAGACCGTTCATTATTGGAGAGAGAGCTGCACAGATGCGACCTGGAGGGATCCTGCTTGTGTCCAGCTCTTCACTAATGTCAGACAAATTGAAGGCTGAATAGCTCGTAGAATGTCTGTTGAATTGATGGAATTGACTGTCTAAATCTATGTAGAATTGCGCGTAGAATGAGTGTT
>JAABUK010005531.1_pt1 | contig 19546 bp, 17 predicted proteins | sample 5559141 | NCBI WGS metagenome assembly JAABUK01 (sample SAMN10711869, study PRJNA513367) | rock metagenome | isolation source: Antarctica rocks | place: Antarctica: Victoria Land, Pudding Butte nord | collected 2016-01-03 | reverse complement strand
TACTGCCGCTGGCGGTAGTAAAAACTATCCTGGCCCGCTATTTCCAGCGCTGGATTGGCGGCTACACCGGCGACTGCTTAGGGGCCATTCAGCAAGCGGCCGAAGTGAGTATCTACCTTTTCCTACTAGCTGGTTTTGCATGGAAATTTATTTGATTCGCCACACTGCCGTGCAGGCCCCCGGCATTTGCTACGGCCACCACGATGTGCCGCTCGCGGCTACGTTTGCCGCCGAAGCGGCCCGGCTACTCCCCAAGCTGCCGCCCCCGCCCTACCGCGTATTCAGTAGCCCCGCCCAGCGCTGCGTGGCCCTGGCCGAAACCGTGGCCCCTGAGCTAACGCTGGATGAGCGACTGCGCGAAATGAACTTCGGCGCGTGGGAAAATCGCCGGTGGACTGACCTGCCCCCCGCCGAAACCACGCCCTGGATGGCCGACTACGTCACCCTATCCCCGCCCGGTGGCGAAACCTTCGGGGTAGTACAGCAGCGGGCTGCCACATTTCTAGCCGAATTAACTACCGCTGCACGAGAGGAGCCCACGCTGGTTTTTACGCACGGTGGCACCATTCGGGCGCTGGTATGCCACTGCTTAGAAATTCCGCTGCGCAACGCTTTTCAGCTGCAAATTGATTACGCTTCGGTAACCAAGCTTCAGTTTCAACATGCGCGCTGGCAGTTGGTAGCGCTCAATAAATGAAACTATTAGCACTTATTGAACGCCTCATCTATCCGTTGGTTCTACTTAAAAACCTGCCAGGGGTAAGCAGTGTTGGCTATGTGCATAAGTGCTTAATAGATAATAGTAAACAATCCAGTAAGGGCCCGTTTAGCTAGGTAGCGCCTGATGCGCCGGCGCTGTGTTTCGAGTAGGTCGACAAGTGCTGCTACCGACCGACGAGGCCGCTGTTTCGTCCCGTTTCCCGCTATCCCTGTCCCGTTCGCGCCTCTTCCCGCCAGGTGACGGCCCTCGAAGTGGGTACGCAACGCCCGCAACGAGTCCGCGGGGGCAGCCACACCTGCACTTACCCACGCCTGGAGCCTGTTATGCATTGGTGCGTAAATTAGGGGTATGAGCACGCCCCGGCACTACCCCAGCGAGGTAAGCGACGACGAATGGACCTTTGTGGCCCCCTATCTGGCCCTGATACGGGAAGACGCGCCCCAACGGCTTTACCCCTTGCGCGACTTGTTTAATGCCGTGTGCTACCTGGGCCATACGGGCTGCCCCACGACCTGCCGCCCTGGGCCACGGTCTACCAGCAGTGGACGCGCTGGCGGGATGCCCGCGTTTTTGAAGATATGGTGCACGATTTGAACGAGTTACAGCGCGTTTGGCTGGGCCGGGCCGCGACTCCCACCGCCGTCATCCTGGACGGCCGGGTGCTGCAAAGCACGCCGGAGAGCGGGCACCGGGCGGGCTATGATGGCGGCAAGCGGCGCAAGGGCAGCAAGGCGCACCTTGCTGTCGATACCCTCGGCCACCTGCTGAGCGTGGTCGTCACGCCAGCCAACGAACAGGAGCGGACCCAGGTGGGGGAACCAAGTGAGCGGGTGCAGCAGGTAACGGGCCAAACCGTGCAGATTGGCTTCGTGGACCAGGGCTATACAGGGGAAGATGCCGGGTATGAGGCTGCCGTACGTGACATTGACCTACAAGTGGTTACTAAGCCAGCTGGGCAGAAGGGATTCGTCCTGCTACCGCGGCGCTGGGTCGTGGAACGCACCTTTGCCTGGCTCAGCCGCTCCCGCCGACTAGCCCGCGACTACGAGCGCCTTAGCTGCTCGTCGCAACAGCTTCATTTTCTGTTTTTTCTCGGCATCGTGCTTGCTCGACACCTCAAACCGCTCACCAGTACATAACAGGCTCTAGCTGCTGCGGATACTGAGCTAAGGCAGGTTGATTTTCAAGTCCTGTTCGAATTGATGGGGCGAGCGGTAGCCGAGGGCGGAGTGTCGGCGTTCCAAGTTGAAATAGGTGTCGAAGTAGTGGGCTACTTCCAAGCGGGCCTCCTCGAGGTTAGCAAACATGCCGCCGTGAGGCAGTAGCTCGGTTTTGAGGGTACTCCAGCCCGCTTCGGCCTGCACGTTATCGCAGGGGTTGCCCGGCCGTCTGAAGCTGGCCAAGGCCCCGGCATGTTCAATGCGCTGGCGGCAGGCGTGGCTGGTGTACTGGTTGTCCCGGTCGGCGTGGATGACGAGTACAGGGGCCGGCTGACGGAGCGTCAGGGCTTGCTCCAGGGCCGTGAGCACCAGTTCAGTGGGCATCTGCGCGGCTAAGTGCCAGCCCAACACACACTGGGAGCAGGCATCGCGCCAAGTAGCTAGGTAGCACCAGCGCCCGCCTATCAACGGCAGGTAAGTGATATCGCCCACCCAGACTTGATGGGGGCAGCTCGGGGCAGGTTGACCGAGCAACAGGTTTGCGGCCACCAGGCCGGGGCAGCCTGCGTCGCGCGGGGGCGCGGGGTATGCGTACAAAGGGCCCGCAAGCCGCTGGCTCGCAGCCAAGTGCGCAGTGCATAACGCCCACCTGGTGGCCTTCGGCACGCAGTTCCGCTCGTAGACGGCGCGTACCGTAGCGGCTGGCGTGACGGGTAAAAGTGGCCGCCGCCATAGGCTGCCAAGTAGGAGTCAGTAGCACACCGGCCCGTCGTCACTGATAGTAGCCGCTAGTGCTTACACGCAGCACTCGGCATACTTTTCCCACTGGCCAACCTGCTGAACGCGAAGCAATAAATTCGTACTTGCTCACGGTTAAGGAAGTTGGAAAAAGATGGTCACCCCTTTTTTTTAAAATGTCCCGCTCCATTTCTACGCGTTTTAACTCAGCGCGTAACCGCTTGATTTCCTCGCGCTCGGCGCTGCTGGGCACGGCCTGTTCTAACGCCTGGTGCTGCTAGCGCCCGAGAGCAGGGCGGGCGAGATGCCCTGGGCACGGGCTACATCGGTTTGCCGCGCGCCGACAGCCACCTGTCGAATGCACTCGGCCTTGAAAGCAGGTGCATATTTTTTGCGGGTAGCGGGCTGGCCGCCAATTGGTTCCTTCTCAGTCATAGGCAGGGGAAGTTAAGACTTCTCACTGTCCGTTTCCGCCAGACCACCCCAGTTAGAGTGTAGCATACACGACGCCACAAATTTAAAGACGAAGACAGTAGAAGATACCTCACAACTTTTGCGCTCGTCCCCTAAACCGTCCCCTTTAAAAACAAAAACCCCGAATCCAAACTGGAATCGGGGTTTTCAGTGGAGATGCAGGGATTCGAACCCTGGTCCAGACAAGGAAGCCAACGTGCTTTCTACGTGCGTATCTATGCTTGGATTTTCGAAGAATTCCAGGCGCACATCAGGCCCTTGAAATTCCCTTATCCGCAGTTGGGTTTCGCCGCCGAATCACGGCTCTTCGACGGCTAGTTTCTACTTACGACGCTCCGTGCTCCCAGGTGTAAAAACTTACCCGAGCGGAACGATGGCAGTGCGTAGTTCTAAACTAAGCAGCCATGGCGTACGAATAGTCGCCAGTTGTTGTTTGATAGATTTTTTGGCGGGAGAGCTTCCATCAACTCCCGGCACGCTTACCCGCGACTTGCGCAAGCTGTCAATTCCGGTCATCCCCAAATTAGAAAGAACGAGCCCGCCTCGCAAGCGAAGCGGGGCGTAAAGATACGCGCCATGTGAAGTAAATGTTTTGGCGGTGGCTTTTGTTCCAGGGTAGGGTAAGCCTTAGCTTGCTGCTTGCCGTCGTTCGGCTAGCGGCAAGCTAACGCTTACCCTACGTCAGGGGTATCTTTGCTAATGTAGCGCGTATGGAAAATTTTGTTGTTTCGGCCCGTAAGTATCGTCCGGCCACGTTTAGGAGCGTGGTGGGGCAGCAGCACGTCACCACCACCCTGCAAAACGCCATTCAGAGCCAGCACTTAGCGCAGGCGTTCCTGTTTTGTGGGCCGCGGGGGGTAGGCAAAACTACCTGCGCCCGCATCCTGGCCAAGACCATTAACTGCACCAACCTCACGCCCGAGGCGGAGGCCTGCGGCGTGTGTACGTCGTGCGTGGCCTTTCAGGAAAATGCGTCCTTCAACGTGCACGAACTGGATGCGGCATCGAATAACTCGGTGGAGGACATTCGCTCGCTGGTGGAACAGGTGCGCTACGCGCCGCAGCAGGGTCGGTTCAAGATTTACATCATCGACGAGGTACACATGCTCTCGAACGCGGCCTTCAACGCCTTTTTGAAGACGCTGGAGGAGCCGCCGAGCTACGCCATTTTTATTCTGGCTACCACCGAGCGCCACAAGATTATCCCCACCATCCTGTCGCGCTGCCAGATTTTCGACTTCAACCGCATTCGGGTCGAAGACATTCGGGAGCACCTGCGCTACGTGGCCACCAGCGAGCACGTAACGGCCGACGACGATGCCCTGCACCTGCTGGCCCAGAAGGCCGACGGCGGCCTGCGCGACGCGCTCTCGATGTTTGACCAGCAGGTGACGTTTGCCGGTAATAACTTAACTTATAAGGAGGTGGTGCAAAATCTGCACATCCTCGACTACGACTACTACTTTCGGCTGGTAGATGCGCTGCTGCACGAAAACCTATCGGCCGCGCTGCTGCTACTCGACTCGGTGATGCAGCAAGGCTTTGATTTACACAACTTCGTGGTGGGCACGGCCGAGCACCTGCGCGGCCTGCTGGTGTGCAAAGACCCCGTAACGGTGCAGCTGCTGGAGGTGTCGGATAATATTCGGCAGCAGTACGTGCGCCAGGCGCAGGCCGCGCCGCTGCCCTTCCTGCTCTCGGCCCTGAACCTGGTGAGCCAATGCGACCGCGAGTTTAAGCAAGCTAAAAACCAGCGCCTGCACGTGGAACTGACGCTCATGAAGCTGGCATATCTCAATGGCGCCGTGCAGTTTGTGCGCGACCTCACCCCCACTTCCAACGGCGAGGCTAAAAAAAAAATTAGTAGCCTAACCCAATCCGAACCAACGGCCCAAGCACCAGGCACCAAGCACCAAGCACCAACCCCGGCGCCCGAAACCAACGCCCCCGCCGACGGTCCCGAGCCGCTGCCCGTCGAAAGCGGCGTGCGGGAGCTGCACCCTACCCCCAGCATCGAGCCCGAAGCCACCGAGCCCGTGACCGAGCGCCACCAGGTGCGCGACACGTTGCCGCACGTGGAAACCGGCCGGCCCAGTATGCAGGGCCTGGAGCCTAACCACCGGCCCACCGACGTGCCGCCCGGCCTCGTGGCCGAGCCGGCTGCGCGGCCCGCCCCAGCCCCTACCCTTCCCAAGCTGCCTAGCCTCGCCAACCGCCTGCCCGGCCTGCGCGACGTGGGCGCGCCTACCCCGGCACCAAGCACCAGGAACCAGGAACCAGCAGCCAGAAACCAGGAACCAGCAGCCCCGACCGGCCCGCTACCCCCCATCGCGCCCGAGCTGCTGCAAGCCGTGTGGCAGCAACTGGCCGACGAGCGCCGCGCCCAGGAGAAGATGAGCGACTATATGGTGCTGAACCGCACCGTGGCGGCCGATGCGGGCCACGTCATTATCCTCACCGTCGATAATCCGGTGCAGGTGGTGCAGTTCAACGACTTCCGGGCCGAGTTTATGGCCGAACTGCGGCGGCGCACCGGCCACCCTGGTCTCACGGTGCAGACCGAGGTAGCCACCGCCGCGCCCACCGGCCGCAAGCTCTACACCTCGAATGACAAGTTTGCCTACCTGGCCGAGAAGTATCCCGCCTTGCAGGAGATGAAGCAGCGCTTGGGGCTGGATGCGGACTTTTAGGCAATTATCAGTCATCAAGTATCAATTATCAACTGCTCTACTTCTGCTCCAAGCTGAACTAAAAGCCAAACGGTTGATACTTGATGACTGATGATTGTTAAATGACCTGCCCCAGCCCGAACAGCACCGTGAACACGAGCGTGCTCAGGGCCATCTGTTTCAGCAGCGGGTCGAGTTGCTTCGACTCCTGACGCGCCCACACCTGGCGGCCGTTGAAGAGGAAAAGCGGCAGGCTCAGCACGAACAGCCACTGCCAGGGCGAGTGGTAGGTGAGCGCCACGTAGAGCACGGCGGCCCCTACCCCCAGCAGCAGCAGCAGCCAGTGGTAGTGGCGGGCGTGCTGTGGCCCCAGCCGCACCGGCACCGTGATTTTACCGGCCAGCACGTCTGAGTTGATGTCGCGGATATTGTTGACGTTCAGTACCGCCGTGGCGAAGCAGCCCAGCGCGGCGGCGGGCAGCAGTACGTTGAGCGGCAGGGCCAGCGCCAGTGTGTGCTCGTGCGAGTAGGCTTGCAGAAAGTAGGTGCCGCACACGCCCACGATGCCAAAAAACAGGAATACCGATACGTCGCCCAGCCCCGCGTAGCCATACGGGTTGCTACCCGCCGTGTAGTTCACGGCCGCCCAGATGGCCGCCAAGCCCAGCCCCAGAAACGCCAGTAGTACCCACGCGCCCGCCACGCCCAGCGCCACCAGCAGTAGCACCAGGCCGCTCACGAACGCCGCCGCGCCAAAGCCCCACATGGCCCGCTTCATCTGGGCCGGCGTGATGGCCCCGCTCTGCACGGCGCGCAGCGGCCCTTGGCGGTGCACGCTGTCGGCGCCGTTTTGCGAGTCGCCGTAGTCGTTGGCCAGGTTGCTTAGTATTTGGAGCAGAATGGTGGTGAAGGCCGCCAGTGCCACCACCGGGCCATTAAAATGGCCCGTGGCCTTGGCCAGAAAGCCCCCCGTGAGAATGCTGGCCAAAGCGAGGGGTAGGGTGCGGGGGCGAAACGCGGAAATCCAGGGCGACATTATCAATTATCAATTATCAATTAATCAGTGAGCAATTAATAGAAGAACGTCATGCTGAGCTTGTTGAAGCATCTCGCTCGCACCATTGGAATACTACTCCAACTGCGTGGGCGAGATGCTTCGGCAAGCTCAGCATGACGTTCTTGTTTGCGGCCAATGACCAGAACCTTACTTCGTGATGGCCGCTACCAGCTCGGGGTCGGTCGGCTTCACTTTGGAGGGGTAGAACGCCACAACATGGCCATTCTCATCGACCAGATACTTGCAAAAATTCCAGGTGGGCGCCTCGCTCACGGCCCCGTTCTTATCCTTGTCGGCCAGGAACTTATAAAGGGGGGTAGCGTCGTCGCCCTTCACCGCCACGGTCGAAAACAGCGGGAACGTTACGCCGTAGTTCTTCTCGCAAAATGAAGCTACTTCCTCGTTCGAGGCCAGCTCCTGGTTGAAGCTGTTGCTGGGGAAGCCGAGCACCGTCACTTTATTGCCGTATTTCTTCGACAGCTCTTCCAGCTCCTTGTACTGCGGGGTGAAGCCGCACTTCGAGGCGGTGTTCACAATCAGGATTTTCTTGCCCTTGTACTTGCTCAGCTTCACGTCTTTACCGTCAATAGTCTTCACGGTGTAGTCGTACACGGTACCGGGGGCGGCGGCTTCGGTGGGGTGCATAGGGGTAGGGCGCGGGCTGGTGAAGGCCAGGCCGAGCGTAGCGGCGGCGGCCAGGGCAAAGGCAATGGGTTTCATGAAAGGGGAATTAATAAAGGTGAGTAAGCGGCTGATAACCACAAGCCGGCTAAAGAAGTTTAGCCCAGGCTATTGGCGGGGGGTAGGCGGGGTAGCGCCAGGCGCGGCGGGGCTGGCGGGCACGGCAGCGGGAGCAGCCTGCGCGCCGGTATTGAGCAGGTCGATGAGGTTGAGGGGCGTGAACTGGGCGGTGTCGCCGGGCTGCACGGTGCGCGTGGTGTCGCGCACGGCCGTCACGATGTACTTGTTGGCCGGGCCCTTCAGGCTTACCGAGTAGCTCAGGTTGTCGCGCTGGCTGTTGGTAATGAGCCCTTTAGTCTGCATAATATCAGCAATGAAGCGGAAATACCAGCGCGTGGTGCCGCGCAACTCGCCATACTGATTGAACGACTGCTTGTAGTATTTGGGCTTGGGAATGATGCTGGCCAGGTAGATGCACTCGCCCAAATTGAGCTCGCTGGGCCGCTTGGCGTAGTAAAACAGCGCCGCCTCGCGGATGCCGTACACGCCGCGCTTGCCGCTGGGCCAGCGGTAGGCGGTGGGGCCCCACTCCACGATATTGAGGTAAATCTCGAACATGCGCTCCTTGGTGAGCGTGTGGGTGCGCGCCACCAGCCAGTTTTCGATGAGCCACACCATCAGCATTTCCTCGGCCTTGCGGCCAATGGTCTTCTCGCGGCTCAGAAACACGTTTTTCACCAGCTGCATACTCAGCGTGCTGCCGCCGCGCGCAAAGCGCTTTTCCTTGATGTCCTCGATGGCCGCGTTCACAAACGCCTTTTCCATGAAGCCGTGATGCCGGAAAAACTGCGGGTCCTCGGTGGTCTGAATCACGGCCGGCATGTAGGGCGACACGTCGGCGTAGGGCGTGAAGTCGGGATTGCTCGGCCCCACCAGGAACGTGCGCAGCGAGTCGCCCTTGTCGTTGTAGGCCGTGAACGGGAACTCGCGCTCCAGCATACTCAGGTCCTCGGCCCCGAAGTGCGTGATGGTAAAGCCTTTGCTGGGCTGTAATAATGATTGCAGGTGCAGGCTATCGACCCGCGCCAGGTTCACATCGGCCTTGAGGTGGTAGGCCAGCGTGCCGGTGCCGGCCGTGCCGGCCACCACGTCGAACATGCCCTCGGGCAGCGAATTAAAAAAGGCGTTGGTGGCGATAGGGTCTGAGTCAATTTTGAGCTTCACCGCCAGCTTGGGCTTGAGGCGCACCGCGATTTCGGGGTGGAAAACCAGCTGGTTGAGCACCGCCCGCGTGCCGGGGTCGAGCGACACTGTGCCGCGGCCCAGCGTGGCCACGAAGTCGAGCTGCCCCCGATGCACCACAATGTCTTCCGAGGCCAAACGCTTATGGAAAAAGCTGAAGTTGCGGGCCGCCACCGAGCCGCGCACCGTGAGCTGCCCGCCGGTCTGCGCATCGGCCACGAAGTCCTTACCCGTCAATTCTACCCGAACGGTATCGAACGATACCAGCGCCCCAAACCGCCGCGCCACGTAGGGTACCTGCACCGAGCTTTTTACCCCGAACAGCTTCAGGTTCAAGGCGTAATCGCCGGGCGCGATGGTGCCGCCTACCCCCAGCTCATTCACCACCGAGTCAACATTGGCCGTGAGCTGGCCCTGCACCTCGCCATTCTCGATGCTGAGGCGCGGCATGTTTAGCCGCACCTGGTGGTGGGGGCTGGCGTAGCTGACCACAAACTGCCGAAAATCAGCCTCGCCCGGCACGTTGCCAAAGCCCGCGCTGAGCACCTGGTTGAGCAGCAGGCCGTAGTTGCTGCCCTGGGCCGTGTCGCGCCGCACCACGGGAGTAGCGCCCTGCTTTTTCAGTAGAAAAGCGAAGTTGGTCGCGCCCTTGGCGTCTTTGTGGGCCGTGAGGTGCGCCCGGTCAATCTGCAATTCGCTGAATACCGGCCGCCCGGCAAATAAGGAGCGCAGGCTGAGACTGACTTGCAGGCGGCGCGCCGTGAGCAAAGTATCGCCGGCCGCCACGGGGCCGGCCGCAGCCGTCGGCACCAGACTCATGCCCGCGATTTCGACGGTTTTCAGCGCCGTGAAGCGGGCCGGGCCCAGCGTCAGCATCACCGGATACTTGGCCTCCACCTTGGCTTTGACCTGCTTCAGCGCGTAGTTCAGTAGTTGCTGGCGCTTCCAGAGAAATACGCCGAGCGCCAGCAGAAGCAGCGCCAGCAGGCCAGCCAGGGAATAAATAATTCGTTTTTTAGCAAGAGCGGATACGCGCATACCCGCAAAGTTACCGGGTTCTGTAGTTTCTGGTTGCTGGTTCCTGGTTGTTGGTTGCTAGCTCTTCCCAGCCCGACCCACCATTCTCACCAGGCAAGCTACTCACGCCCGCCTACCCGTTAGTTTTGCTTTCCTAAACCAGGAACCAGCAACCAGAAATCAATAAAAATGCTCACTGCCCTTTCGCCGCTCGACGGCCGCTACCAGCGCCAGACGGCCCCCCTTGGCCCTTATTTTTCGGAGCTGGCGCTCATGCGCTACCGCGTGCGGGTCGAAGTAGAGTACTTTATCGCGCTCTGTGAGTTGCCGCTACTCCAGCTGGCGGCCGTGCCGGCCAGCGTATTTCCGGCCCTGCGCGGCCTCTACGAGCAGTTTGGCGAAGCGGAGGCTCTGGCCATCAAAACCCACGAAGCCATCACCAACCACGACGTCAAAGCGGTAGAATATTACCTGCGCGACGAGTTCAAGAAGCTGAACCTGACTGATTTTCTGGAGTTTATTCACTTCGGCCTGACCTCGCAGGATGTCAACAACACCGCCATTCCGCTCAGCCTGAAAGAGGCCATGACCGACGTGCTGCTGCCGCGCTTCGGGCAGGTGCGCGGGCAGCTGGCCGGCCTGGCGGCGGGCTGGGCCCAGGTGCCCATGCTGGCCCGCACCCACGGCCAGCCCGCCTCGCCCACCCGGCTGGGCAAGGAGCTGGAAGTATTCGGGGCGCGGCTCGATGGCCAGCTGGCGCTGCTCGGCCAGGTGCCCTACGCGGCCAAGTTTGGCGGTGCTACGGGCGGCTTCAACGCGCACTTCGCCGCCTACCCCCACACCGACTGGCACGCCTTCGCCGAGCGCTTTGTGAACGACACGCTAGGCCTGCACCGCACCTTTCCAACCACTCAGATTGAGCCTTACGACAACCTGGCCGCCTTCTGCGACGGCTGGAAGCGCCTGAATACCATCTTGCTGGACCTGTGCCGCGACGTGTGGCAATATATCTCGCTGGGCTATTTCAAGCAGACGCTGAAGGCCGGCGAAGTGGGCTCGTCGGCCATGCCGCACAAGGTCAACCCCATCGATTTTGAGAATGCCGAGGGCAACCTGGGCGTGGCCAATGCGCTGCTGGAGCACTTCGCGGCCAAGCTGCCGATTTCGCGCCTCCAGCGCGACCTCACCGACTCCACGGTGCTGCGCAACCTGGGCGTGCCGCTGGGCCATATCCTCATCGCGCTCGGCGCCATCGCGCGCGGCCTCGGCAAGCTGGCCCTCGACGAAAGCGCCCTGGCCCGCGACCTCGACGCCAACTGGGCCGTGCTGGCCGAGCCCATCCAGACCATTCTGCGCCGCGAAAACTACCCCGACCCCTACAATGCCCTCAGGCAGCTCACGCGCACCGGCGAGGCTATCTCGGCCGCCACTATCGCCGGCTTCGTGGAGGAACTGGACGTGCCCGAAAGCGTGAAAGCCGAATTGCGCGCCCTCACGCCCGCCGGCTACGTGGGCCGCTGAGCCACCTTATTATCTCACTTATTCTTCAGTACTTAGCACCAGCTAATGCGCCGGGCGAGGACCCGCGCGCGGCTTGGTGTGTATGACTGATACGAACCTACTGGCGACCAAAATCCGCGAGGTAGCCGCCACGGCCGACCTGTATCCGGGGGTAGTAATCGTGCTCAACAGCCGCACGCAAGGCGTGGAGTACATGTCGGCCCGTGGCCTGAGCCTGCTGCAAATTTCGCTGCCTGAGCTGCGCGCGCTGGGTGCGGCCTACCATTCGCGTTTTTTCAATGCCGAGGAGTCCGTGCACTATGTGCCGCGCATCTGGGAACTGCTCAATCGCAACGACCCCGACCTGGTCGTATCGTTTTTTCAGCAGGTACGCACCACGCAGAGCCCCGACTGGAGCTGGTATTTCAGCTCTATGCGCCTGCTGCTGCGCGGCACCGACGGGCTACCGCTGCTGCTCATTTGCATGGCCTGCTCCATCGCGCCACAGGAGCATTTGGCTGTCAAGATAAATTTGCGGCGCCTGCTCGACGAGAGCCATTTTCTACGGGCCAACCACAGCCGCTTTGCCACCCTCACCTGCCGCGAGCGCGAGGTATTGCGGCGCTCGGTCCTGGGGCAGTCGGCGCCCGAAATTGCCAACAGCTTATTCATCTCGCCTAAAACCGCCGAAACCCACCGCCGCAACCTGCGCCGCAAGCTCCAGGCCGAATCGGCATTTGAGCTGAGCCAATACGCCCGGGTTTTCGATTTGATTTGAGGCCGCTCCTACCCCCACTCGCCCGCTCAAGCTGGCGTGTCCTACCACATTGTCTTCTCTGCGGCAATCCAATTAAATAGCAAAAAAATACCTACTTTTAAGTATTGCCAACCGGCACCATTTAGCTGAACTTTGCTAGCATCAACTCCAAATGTTGGCTGGCTCTACCCACCGGGTTTTTTGGCTCGGTATGCCACTTGCGTAGCATAAGTTTTTTTTTAAGTATCATCATTTCCCCGCCACCTATCGATTCTCACTCTACTTCTTTGGGTGGCTACCCCACTCTGAAAACAAACTGCTAGTTGCCCGCCGGCCTTGGTTATTTCCCCTGCTTGACAGAGGGAGATGGCCGGGGCCGGCTATTTTTGCGGCTTGTCCTTATTACCTGCCTAGTGTCTCAGTTTCTGCACGACATCCCCGTTTGTCCCGACTGCCGTTTTTTTCGCGGCGACTTACCTTGCCGGCCCAACAAGGAGCACGGCTATCTGTGCGGCGACTGCCCGGTGTACGAGCCCGTTACGAAGCGCATTCTGCTTATCAAGCTCGGGGCCATTGGCGACGTTATTCGCACCACGCCGCTGCTGCGGCGGCTGCGGCAGGAGTATCCGGGCTGCTACATCACGTGGCTCACGCTCACGCCGGCCATTTTGCCGCAGGGGCAGATTGAGGAGATTCTGAAGTTTGATTACGCCAGCGCGCTGCACCTGCAGGCCCGGCACTTCGACATCGCCATCAACCTCGATAAGGAGAAAGAGGCCGCCGCGTTGCTGCTCAACGTGCGGGCCGACAGCAAGTTTGGCTATACCCTGCGCGAGTACGACGGCGTGCCCTGGCCCGTTAATGACCTGGCCGACCACAAGTATCTCACCGGCGTCTTCGACCAGCTCAGCCTGGGCAATACCAAGCCCTACGTGCAGGAAATCTTCGAGCTCTGCGGCTTCGACTTCCAGGGCGAGGAGTACGTATTTGATACTCACGACGATAAGGGCTACGACTGGAGCGCCCTACCCCCCGCCAGCGCCGGCCCGCGCATCGGCCTCAACACTGGCTGCGGCGACCGCTGGACCACCCGCCTCTGGAGCACCGGGAAGTGGATAGCGCTCATTACCAAGCTCCAAACTGCCGGCTACGCGCCCGTGCTGCTGGGCGGCGAGGCCGAACACCCGCGCAACCTGGAGCTGCAAGCCGCCACCGGCGCGGCCTACCCCGGCACCTTCCCCCTACCCCAGTTCATCAACCTGATGAACCAGATGCAGGGCATCGTGACGCAGGTGACGATGGGTATGCACATCAGCATCGCGCTGCGCAAGCCCACTATTTTGATGAATAACATCTTCAATCCGCACGAATTTGACCTCTACGGCCGGGGCCAGATTGTGCAGCCCGACCGGCAGTGCGTGTGCTTCTACCGGGGCACCTGCCGCCTCGGCACCAGCTGCATGGAAGACCTACCGGCCGAGAAAGTATTCGAGGCTGTCTCCACTTCTATTATTATTGCTTAATCGTCCAATATTATGAGTGCGGACAACAAGAAATTAAGCTTTGTATTATTGTTAATTGGGCTCTGTATTTCTGTTCCAGCAGCATTAGTCAGTTTTGGGGCAGGAATGTCCATTTTAGCTTCACCAAGACAATCATTAACAACATTAATTTTCTCTCTGCCTCTGCTAGTACTCGGAATATATTTATTACAACAATCAGACAGAATTTCAAGAGTTAATAAGTAACCCCCGCTACTTCCTTGAGCGCGCTCACCATCACCTCCCACGAAAACTTCTTCGCCTCCTGCCGCACGCCGGCCGCGAGGGCTTCCTCCCGGTCATTTTCATAGAAATCGACCAGCGCGTCGGCGATGGCGAGGGGGGTAGGCGGCACCACGTAGCCCACCACGCCAGCCGGAATCAGCTCGGCCAGCCCGCCCACGTCGGTCACGAGCATGGGCCGGCCGAAGTGGTAGGCCACCTGCGATACGCCGCTTTGCGTAGCATTCTTGTAAGGCTGAATAACCAGGTCGGCAGCGCTAAAATAAGCAGCTACTTTTTCATTCGGGATGAAATCGGTGGCGCGCACCAGTCGGTTTTCGAGGTCGTATTTTTTAATTAGCGCCTCGTAGGGCGCGGCATCTTCATAAAACTCGCCGGCGATGAGCAGCTTCACCGGCAGGGCAGCCACCCGCGCGTCGGCCATTGCTTCGAGCAGAATGTCCAGCCCCTTATAAGCGCGGATGAAGCCAAAGAACAGCACGTAGCGAAACTGCGGCGCTAACTCCAGCGCCGCCAGCGCGTCGGCCCTGGGCTTGGCCGGCCCGAAGTTATCGTAGAGCGGGTGCGGCCGGTACAGCGCCGGCTTGCCGCCAAAGCCCAGCCGCCGCAAATCAGCCAGCACGGCGCGGCTCATGGTCACGAAGCCATCGCAGGCACTTAAGAAATAGCGCGTGAACGGCCCATCGCCGGGCCGCTTCTCGTGCGGAATTACGTTGTCGGTAATGGCCACGATGCGCGTGTGGCCATTGCCGCGCGCCAGCCGCGCCACCGTGCCCAGCGCTGGCCCCATAAACGGCAGCCAGAACCGAAACACCACCAAATCGGGCCGCGCGCGCCGCAGCCGGCGCCCTACCCCCACCCACGAGAGCGGATTCACTGAATTGATACTCACCTCAATGTTCAGGTCGGTCGGCCCGGCTTCGGTGCTAAACTGCGTCTGGCCCGGAAACAGAAAGCCGGGGTATTGCAGCGAGAAGGTGACAATCCGCACCTCATCGCCCGCCGCCCGAAAGGCCCGCGCCAACCGCTCGTTGTAGGTAGCCAGCCCGCCACGCAGGGGGTAGGCCGGGCCAATAATGACGACGTTCATCGCAATTTCTCCCGCACCAAATAGTCGTTGCGCTTGGGTCCGTTAAGCTGCACCAGCTCACCCAGGAAGCCGGCCAGGAACAGCTGCATCCCTACAATCACGGCCACCAGAGCCAGGAAAAAAAGCGGCTGGTCGGTTACGTTGCGCGCCTTGAGGTTATGAATGGCCAGCCACCATTTCTCACCTACCAGCCACAGCGTCAGCATAGTGCCGATAAAGAATGACAGGGTGCCCAGCGTGCCGAAGAAGTGCATGGGCCGCCGCCGGAACTTGCCCACGAACGTGATGCTGGCCAAATCCAGAAAGCCGTAGATAAAGCGCTCCAGCCCAAACTTAGTGACGCCGTATTTGCGCTCCTGGTGCTGCACCACTTTCTCCCCTATCTTCTTGAAACCGTTCCACTTAGCGATAACCGGAATGTAGCGGTGCATTTCGCCATATACCTCAATGGCCTTCACCACGCGCTGATCGTAGGCCTTGAGGCCACAGTTGAAATCGTGCAGCTGAATGCCCGAAATCGCCCGCGTTGCCCCATTAAAGAGCTTGGTCGGAATGGTCTTCGACAGCGGGTCGTAACGCTTTTGCTTCCAGCCGCTTACCAGGTCGTAGTCGTCCTCGATTATCATGCGGTACAGTTCCGGCAATTCTTCGGGCGAATCTTGCAGGTCGGCATCCATCGTGCACACTACCCGGCCCCGCGCCGCCTCAAAGCCCACGTTAAGCGCCGCTGACTTACCGTAGTTGCGATTGAAGCGAATGCCGCGCAAGGCCATATCCTGGCCCGCCAGCGCCTCAATCACCAGCCACGAGTCGTCGGTCGAGCCGTCGTCAATCAGAATCACCTCGTACGAAAGCCCCCGCGCCGTGAGTACCCGCTGAATCCAGCGCGTCAACTCGGGTAAAGATTCCGCCTCGTTGAGCAGCGGAATAACGATGGATAGCTCCACCGGAAAGCTGGCAGTTAATTTATTCAAACTCAGGCTTCGGATTTTTAACGAACGCGGAGGCTATCAGGCTCACGAGAAAACCCATGAGAAGGGTACCCAGTATTACAAAAACAAGCAGTATCGGGCCACTGGTGAATTTTGTGGAGAACGCCATTGCCTGGTCAATCTGCGCGTCCGACATCGTGCCCTTGGCTTCCATATCGGCCCGCGCTTTGTCCATTGCCCGCGTCAACGTCTCCGGGTCAATAAAATTAGTATACACATATACGAACGCCGCGCCCAGCACGCCCACCACTACCGAAACCAGCGCTCCAATGGTAAGGCCTTCCCCGTAGCTCATAAAGCCTCCGTTGAGCTGCCTGTATTCACGCTGCGCCAGCACAATACCCACAATCAGCACCACGGTTGTAATAAAGCGCAAATAGCTGTTTTGCTCCAGGTGCAGCGCGTACAGGCCGAAGGAAATACTAACGCTCACGAAGCCCGTCAGCAGCCCGTACCGCATCCCTACCGCAGACGGCGTAACTGCTACTGTATTAGTTGGTTCCATCAGAAAACAAGTAAATAGGCTGGAGAAATACGCTACTCCCGAAAGTATATTCCTCCTGGAAAAGCGAGTAACAGGCCAACTAACAGCACAAGCGAGAAATTTCCAACGGCCATATCGCTGACTGTCAGGTTAGCCACTTTCTGTAGCTGCTGCTTTTCCAGCGTGGCATTGCGCTTTGCCTTGGGTGTTTCGGCGTGTTGCATTTGCACTATCTCCAACGCTTCGGCCCGGTGCCGGGCCAGGGTAGGCTCGCCCACGCCATTAGCCAGCCCCACCACGCTCGCCGCCGAGATGAGCGCCGCGAACAGCGCCGTCAGCCCGCCCACGGCCATTGTCCGGCCTAGTCCGGGCCTACCTGGGGCCGATTGCCGCCGCACTAGCCACTGGCTGCCGACTACTGCCAGGGGCACCAGTAGCTGCGCAAGCATTTGCTTAGGCCCAAACGCGTTATTACCAGTCAGTTGCAAGCCCAGCATCCAGAAGCCGCACAACACTCCTACCCCCACCCCAAAGCGCAAAGCCGTCCGCAAAACCAGCCCCGAAGCTGGGGCGGTGACGGACGCCGGCTTATTTAACGAATCTACTGATTGCATAAACTACGAATCAACCGGCAAGATACGCCGGCTAGCCTTGCCCCTGAGCTCAGCTCACTATGGCCCGCGGCCCTACCCCCCGCAGCCGCCCAAATCGCAGCAGCAGTGCTTCGGCCAGCAAGCTAGCCAGCACGAGTAACAGGCAGTAGCGCCACAGCGGCCGGCCCGTTTGCTGACTGCCGTAGCGAGCCAGCGCCTCGGGCTGGGCACCCAAATCCAATACGCGCACATTTGGCTGATTAGGCCCGATGAGCTGCCGCAGCTCCGCGACTGAATACGCTGCTAATTCCGATTCGCGCTTGGGCGCGTTGAAGGCCAACGTCGTTACGGGCTTGCCCCGTCGCGTTAAGGTGTAGAAGCCAGGTTTATTCAAACCAACTGGTATTTCCAGATGCAGCTGCCCACCCTGCACGCGCTGCGCCGGAACATAGGTAAGGCTATCGTGCTCCAGCCGGTAGTTGACCTCGCCAGGAGCAGTTTGACCAGCTTGAGAGGGCACTGCAAGGGTTAAGGCGTTAGCATCCAGACGATAGGCCGGCTGCTGGTCGGCATGGTAGCTTAACATTGCCAGCCGATACAACACGGGCACAAACAGGGAGTGCGCGGTAAAGTCAGCGTATTTTTTTGCGAATGGCGCGGCAAACACATAGGCCCGCCCCGCACCGCTAGTAAATTCAGTCAGGTAGCTACCGCCATCCCGAAGCCGCAAAATATCCCGGCCAGCCTGCCGCATTTGCACGATAGGCGCCACTTGCGGCATAGCTACCCGCTGCGGCTGCGCCCCCAACACGTCCTTGAAAAAAGGGTCCCGTGCGCTTGGTAACGCTAACTCCTGCTTAACCGGAATTTCGCTACCCGTAACCCACTGCTCACCCCCAATGCCTAAAGCGCGGAATAGCTCATGGTAGCTCGCTCGCCCGGCCGGATTGCTTGCCGGCACCACCACCACGCTACCCCCCCGCCGAGCCACGGCCACGAGCGCATCACGCAACCCCGGCTCAATTCTGACAACTTCGCGCACTATTACTAGATTGGCTTGACGCAATACACCATAATCGACCCGCTGCGGCTGGCTGAACTTATAATCGAATAGGGGCTCGTTCGCATAAGCCGCCTTAGTTGCGGGTTCTTCGCCAATTTCTACCACGTGTACGGTTGGTGCAGGCTGCAAGGTGAAGCAATACGTATTATCAAACGTAACTGGCGCATCTTCAATCACAACCTGTCCTATAGCCAAGTTGGTATCTGGCAATTGTACCTGCACCGTTGTCTCGGATACTTGTCCAACTGCCACCGAAACCCGTAAAATTGCCACCTGCTGTTTACCCAACAGCACTTTTACAGGGGCATCCGCTATATCCTCCCTACCCCCATTACGTAGCCTGATGTGCAACGCTATTGTAACCCGCGTCCGCACAAACGCATCGTTCAGCCACACACTATCAACGTACAAATTCCCCGATGGCTTCGCTGCAAGGGGAACGAGGACAATATTGCCACGGGTACGCAGATGTTGCAACATCTGCGGTGGCATTTCATTTTTCTGGAAATCGCTAAATACATAAAGCAAGCCTTGCTGCTCTTTCTGCCAGGCATCGCGCACGCTTGCACTACCCCAGCCAATATGACGCCCTACTTCCGCTTGGCCATTCAGTATTGCCAGAAAAGCCTTTTGGCTAACATTAGTACCAGATTGCCCCACTACATGAAAACGCGCTGTCGGCCCGTAACTCTGGCTCAGAGCAGTTGCTCCCGCAACGGCTTCTTGTACAAGTTGCGGTTGATTATTGCTCGCCGCCTGCATACTACCCGAATTATCCAAAACTAACTCAACTACCCCGCTAGCAGTACGTGATGATTGCTCAGCACTAGGAATAAAAGGTTGGCAAAAGACCAAGACCAAAAATAGTATACCAAGCACCCTGGTAACTAACACGAGTAGCTCCTGCAGCCGTCGTCGGCGCATGGTGGTGAGCTCTACCTCACGAATAAATCCAGTGTTAGTAAATAATATGCGTTGCGGCCTCCTCAACTGCAAAAGATGAATGGCAATCGGTATTCCGATAGCCAGCAAACTCCACAAAAACCCTGGATACAGTAGTTGCATTAATAGAGTTACTATTGCTTGAAAATCAGGCATATGCAACCTAAGCTTAATTGAGTAAGCATTTGGGCTGAAATAATACAGCTACTATAAGACGCTAAAAAGTGCTCAGAAAAGGCTCAGCCGTACTGAAATAGCGGAAATGTAAAATAGGCGCAATAATCTGGAATTACTTAATTCCTGTAATGCTCTGATAACCAGCTCATAGTAACTCTAATGAACAATCACCTTCAAAAAAGACTTCAAAAGGATAACCGCAAACCTACCTTTTTTATTCTGAATTTAGGTTAGTTAGGAGCTTTGCGGAGCTATGATGTGGGCCAAGGCAAGCAGCTGGGCAGCGTGTTGGTTAGTAAACGCAGAGAGCCCCCGGCCGGACGCTGGTAAGAGCGTTTGACCGGGGGCTCGCAGCAAAAAGTTGGCGGCGACCGACTCTCCCACCGGTGAAGGCAGTACCATAGG
>JAABUK010005530.1_pt1 | contig 19546 bp, 17 predicted proteins | sample 5559141 | NCBI WGS metagenome assembly JAABUK01 (sample SAMN10711869, study PRJNA513367) | rock metagenome | isolation source: Antarctica rocks | place: Antarctica: Victoria Land, Pudding Butte nord | collected 2016-01-03 | reverse complement strand
AGGACCTCGCGAAGGCCGAGGCGTCCGGGAACCAGAAGAAGATCGACGAGGCCAGGTCAGCGCTCGAGGCGCGGGAGCAGTGGCTCGCCCAGGCCCATGCGGGTGTCGAGGAGTTCAGCTGACCGGCGCAAGGACCCATGCATGTCTCAGTTGTGGCGGCCTGGACGGCCCGCCCCGCGCAACGACCCACGTAGGTCTCAGTTGTGGCGGCCTGGACGGCCCGCCCCGCGCAACGACCCACGTAGGTCTCAGTTGTGGCGGCCTGGACGGCCCGCCCCGCGCAACGACCCACGTATGTCTCAGTTGTTGCGGCTGGACGGTGCGGGTCAGCGGTCGTCGGCGGGCGTGGCCTTGCCACCGGTGATGCGGTAGACGTCGAAGACGCCGTCGATCTTGCGGACCGCGCGGATGACGTGGTCCAGGTGGCCGGGGTCACCCATCTCGAAGGTGAACCTCGAGATGGCGACCCGCTCCCGCGACGTCTGCACCGACGCGGACAGGATGTTGACGTGGTGGTCGGACAGGATCCGCGTCACGTCGCTGAGGAGCCGGTTGCGGTCAAGCGCCTCGACCTGGAGCTGCACGAGAAAGACGCTTGAGGCGGTGGGCGCCCACTCGACATCGATGAGCCGGTCCCTCTGTGCCAGAAGGGACTCGGCGTTCGTACAGTCCTTGCGGTGCACGGAGACGCCGCTGCCGCGCGTGACGAACCCCAGGATTGGGTCGCCCGGCACGGGGGTGCAGCACTTGGCGAGCTTGACCCAGACGTCGGCCGTCCCGACGACGACCACCCCCGGGTCGCCGGCGCGGCGCCGGGACCCGGCCCTCGTCGGGACGGTCGCCTCGGCGAGGTCCTCGCTGGCTCCCTCCACGCCACCGAAGGAGGCCACGAACCGGCTGACGACGTGGGTAGCCGAGATGTGGCCCTCCCCCACCGCGGCATACAGGGAGTCGATGTCGGGATGGCGCAGCTCTCCGGCGATCCCGGTGAGGCTCTCGACCGACATGAGGCGCTGCAGCGGCAGGCCTTGCTTGCGCATCGCCTTGGCAATGGCCTCCCTGCCCTTCTCGATCGCCTCCTCGCGGCGTTCCTTCGAGAACCACTGCCGGATCTTGTTGCGGGCCCGCGCGCTCTTGACGAAGGTCAGCCAGTCGCGCGACGGCCCGGCGCCGTCGGCCTTGGACGTGAGGACCTCGACGACGTCGCCGTTCTCGAGGACCGACTCGAGCGGCACGAGCCGTCCGTTGACCCGCCCGCCGATCGTGTGGTGGCCGACCTCGGTGTGCACGGCATACGCGAAGTCGACCGGTGTAGCCCCCGAGGGCAGCGCCACGACGGCCCCCTTGGGCGTGAAGACGTAGACCTCGCCGCCGTTCATCTCGAAACGCAGGGAGTCGAGGAACTCCCCCGGGTCCTCGGTCTCGCGCTGCCAGTCGAGCAGCTGGCGCAGCCACGCCATGTCGTTGACCGGCTCCGAGTCGCTGGTGGCCACGCCGCTGACACCGGGCTTGGCGTCCTCCTTGTACTTCCAGTGTGCCGCGACGCCGTACTCCGCCCTGCGGTGCATCGTGTGGGTGCGGATCTGGATCTCGACGGGCTTGCCCTCGGGTCCGATGACCGTCGTGTGCAACGACTGGTACATGTTGAACTTGGGCATGGCGATGTAGTCCTTGAACCGCCCCGGCACGGGGTTCCACCGCGCATGGAGGGCCCCGAGGGCCGCATAGCAGTCGCGGACCGTCTCGACGAGCACGCGGACGGCGACCAGGTCGTAGATCTCGTCGAAGTCCCGGCCGCGCACGATCATCTTCTGGTAGACGGAGTAGTAGTGCTTGGGTCGTCCCGTGACCGCTGACTTGATCTTCGCTCCCCGCAGGTCCTCGGCGACCTGGGTCCGCACGCCGGCGAGGTACTCCTCCCGGGCGGGTGCGCGCTCGGCCACGAGCCTGACGATCTCGTCGTAGACCTTGGGGTAGAGCGTCGCGAAGGACAGGTCCTCCAGCTCCCACTTGATGGTGTTCATGCCGAGCCGGTGGGCCAGGGGCGCGTAGATCTCGAGGGTCTCGTGGGCCTTGCGCTGCGCGGACTCTTGGGAGACGTAACGCCAGGTCCGGGCGTTGTGCAGCCGGTCGGCGAGCTTGATGACGAGGACCCGGATGTCGCGGGCCATGGCGACGACCATCTTGCGGACCGTCTCGGCCTGGGCGGCCTCGCCGTAGGTCACCTTGTCGAGCTTGGTCACCCCGTCGACTAGGCCCGCGACCTCGTCACCGAAGTCCCTGCGCAGCTGCTGGAGGCTGTATGCCGTGTCCTCCACAGTGTCGTGCAGCAGCGCCGCGGCGAGAGTGGCGGGGGTCATGCCGAGCTCGGCGAGGATCGTCGTCACCGCCAGTGGGTGGGTGATGTAGGCGTCACCGCTCTTGCGCATCTGCCCGCGGTGGGCCTGCTCGGCCACCTGATAGGCCCGCTCGATGACGGCGACGTCGGCCTTCGGGTGGGTGGTCCTCATGGTCTGGAGGATCGGCTCGAGGACCAGGTTGCCCGCCGTGCGGGGACCGCCGAACCGGGCCAGGCGGGCGCGCATGCCCGACGGCGGCGTCGGAGGCGACGTCGCCTCGTCGCTGACCGGCTCACTCATGAAGGGAGTCTAGTCAACGGGGTCCGTGTCCCGGACGCCACCAGCGCTCACACCGTGACGATGCAGCTGACCTCGCGCCCGCCGAGCTTGCTACGGCCGTCGAGGAAGGACAGCTCGAGGACGATCTCGACGGCGGTGACGACCGCCCCGGCCCGCTCGACGAGCTCGCAGGTCGCGGCGGCCGTGCCGCCCGTGGCAAGGACGTCGTCCATGACGAGGACCCGGGCGCCGGGGAGGAAGGCGTCTTGGTGGACCTCGAGGACGGCGCAGGCGTACTCGAGGGCGTACTCCACCCGGTGCGTCAACGACGGCAGCTTGCCCGCCTTGCGCACGGGGACGAAGCCCACCCCGAGGCGGTAGGCCACGGCCGCCCCGAGGATGAAGCCCCGTGCCTCGATGCCGGCGACGACGTCCACCTGTCTGGAGTAGCGGGCCGCGACGTCGTCGACGAGGGCGGCGAAGGCGGGGCCGTCGGCGAGCAGCGGGCTGAAGTCCTTGAAGAGGACCCCCGGCTCGGGGAAGTCCGGGATGTCGCGCATTCGGCTGAGCACGAGCTCGCGGATCGAGTCCTCGCCGGGCACGACGTTCGTCACCGCTTCGACTTGGGGGGACGCTTCGGTTGGTTGCGCGGCCCGCTCTGGGCCCACTTGTGGACCTCACGCCCCGGCCCGTCGGTCGGGGCGCCGGAGGCCGAACGGCCGGCACGCGCCGGGACGCGGTCGCCGTCGGCGGGTGCCTCGGCGTCCGCGGGGGCCGCGTCGCCGACCGTCTCTGGTGACTCGGCAGGGCCTGCGGAGGTCGCAGGCCCGGTGGCGCCAGCGGATCCGCCGCCGACGGACGCGCCGGCCATGGCCTTCGACTGGGACCGGGTCGCGACCCTGTTGAGCTCCTTGACGGCCGCCTCGCCGCGGCGCAGGTCGACGAGCAGCGGCGTGGCGATGAAGATCGAGGAGTACGCGCCGACGGCGATGCCGACGAAGAGGGCGAGGCTGAGGTCAAGCAAGGTTCCCGGGCCCAGCCTGGTGAAGCCGACGACGAGGATGGCCGCGATGGGCAGCAGGGCGACGACCGTCGTGTTCACCGACCGGACGAGGGTCTGGTTCACGGCGAGGTTGGCGGCCTGCCGGTAGGTGCGCCGGCGGTTGGTCATTGCCGCCGTCGTGTTCTCCCGGACCTTGTCGAACACCACGACGGTGTCATAGAGCGAGTACCCGAGGATCGTCAGGAACCCGATCATCGACGACGGCGTGATCTCGAACCCGAACAGCGCGTAGATCCCGACGGTGATGATGAGGTCGTGGATCAGGGCGACGAGCCCGGCCACGGCCATCGTCCAGGTCCGGAAGTAGATGGCCATGACGAGCGCCACGAGGACGAGGAACACGATCAGGGCCTGGATCGCCTTGGAGCTGACCGACTCACCCCACGAGGGGCCGATGAGGGACGCGCTGACGTTGGTCGACGGCACTCCGAAGCCAGCGGCCAGGGCTTCCTTCGCCGGCTCGTTGTGCTCGTTGGCGGCCTCGGTCTGGACGCGCACTGAGTTGCCACCGATGACGGTCGAGACGACGTTGCCCCCGATGCCCGCGCTCTGGATCGCCGTCTGCGCCTTCTGCTCGTAGCCCTGCGTGCTGTTCACGCTGTTGATCCGGAACTCGGACCCGCCGCGGAACTCGATGCCGAAGTTGGCCCCCCGCGCGAAGATGCCCACGAGGGCCAGCACGATGAGGACCGCCGACACGGCATACCAGGTCTTCTGACGGCCGATGAAGTCGATGGACCGCTTGCCGGTGTAGAGGTCGTTGCCGACCTGTGCGAAGTTGACCATCTCAGGCCTTTCCCTCGGCTACGGGCCGGGCGGTCGCGGTGGAGGCACTCGGACCGGAGAACTTGCCCCGTCCGACGTAGCGCGGCTTGGCGCCGAGCCGCTCGGGGTCGAGCCCCGAGAGCTTGTGCCCTCCGCCGAAGAACTTGGTGTGGGCGAGCAGGGCCACGACCGGGTGGGTGAAGAGGACGACGACCGCCAGGTCGATGAGGGTGGTCACCCCGAGGGTGAACGCGAACCCGCGGACGTTGCTCGAGGCGAGGGTGTAGAGCACCGCGGCCGCCAGGAAGTTGACCGCGTCCGCCGCGAGGATCGTGCGCCGGGCGCGACGCCAGCCCGCCTCGACGGCGGCCACGAGCGGGCGTCCGTCTCGGACCTCGTCGCGGATCCGTTCGAAGTACACGATGAACGAGTCCGCGGTGACGCCGATCGCCACGATGACGCCGGTGACCCCTGCCAGGGTCAGGCGGAAGTTGTAGGACCACCCGAGGAAGGTCAGGGTCCCGAAGGTGAGGATTCCGGCGACGACGAGGGACGCGACGGTGACCAGACCGAGCAGGCGGTACTGCAGCAGCGAGTAGCCGACGACGAGGAGCAGGCCGATGAGCCCCGCCAGCAGCCCGAGCTTGAGCTGCTCGCTGCCGAGGGTCGGGCTGATGTCTTCCTGGGTCTGGAGCGAGAACGACATCGGCAGGGCGCCGAACTTCAGCTGCTGGGCCAGTGCGCGGGCCGAGTCGATGGTGAACGAGCCGGTGATGCTCGCCTGGCCGTTGGTGATCGCCGCCTGGGTCGTGGGGGCGGAGATGACGAGCTTGTCCAGGACGATGGCGAACTGGTTCTGGGCACCCTTGAGGCCGAGCAGGCGAGTCGTCACGTCGCCGAACTTCTTGCCGCCGTCGCCGGTGAACTTCAGCGAGACCTCGACGACGTTTGTCGGCTGGCCGTTCGGGCCGGTCTGGAAACCCGACGACGCGTCGGCGATGTCGGTGCCGTCGACCTCGACCGGGCCGAGCAGGTACTTCTGCTGGCGGTCGTTGGAGCACGTCGCGAGTGGCTGCGCCGGGTCGTCGACCAACGCGTTGACCGCATCCGGTTTCGAGCAGTCGAGGTCGGTGAACTGCTTCTGCAGCTCCGGCGTGGCCCAGGCGAGGTCACTCGCGCTGGTGGGCTTGGTCGTCGGGGTGGCCGCCGGTGTCGTCGCGGCGCCGGCGGGTGTGGTGGCCGTCCCGGCGGGTGTGGTGGCCGTGCCGGCGGGTGTGGTGGCCGTCCCGGCGAGTGTGGTGGCCGTGCCGGCGGGTGTGGTGGCCGTGCCGGCTGGTGTTGTGGGATCTGCCTGGGTCAGCGCCGGGGGCAGAGCGCCGTTGGCCGGCGTCGTCCCGGGGTTGGCCGTCGCGGGGGTGTTCGGGGTGAAGACCGGCGGAGGAGTCGTGGGGGTGGGCGTGCCGGTGGCCGTCCCGCTCGCCGTGCCTGTGCCGGTGGCCGTTCCGGTCCCGGTGGGGGCGCCGGTGGGGGTCGGGTTGGCGGCTGCCGCGGCCGCCGGAGAGCCGTAGCCGACGGTGAGGACGGCGCGGAAGCGCAGCTGCGAGGGCTTGCGGATGGCATCGAGCGTCTTCGCGTCCGGCTGGCCCGGGATGGAGACGACGATGTTGCGACCACCCTGTGTCGTCACCTCGGCCTCGCTCACGCCGTAGGAGTCGACGCGCTGCTGGATGATGTCGCGGGCCTTCTCGAGCTGGCCGGTGTTCACCTGGGCGTTCGGGTCGGCGAGGACCGGCTCGAGGACCATCTGCGTTCCGCCCTCGAGGTCGAGGCCGAGCTTGGGAGCCAGCTCACCGCCCGACCACTTCGCGGCGGCGGCGATCCCGCCGAAGAGGGCGATGACCACGACGACGAGCGCCACGAGGACGCGACGGGGGTTGCGCGTGCGAGAGTCGAGTGCCATGGAGGCGACCTCTACCTGGCGTCTTCGGGCGACGTGCCGGGGCCGGACGACACCCCACCACCGACCGACGGCTCGATCTTGGTCGCGATGGCCCTGCGGTCGAAGCGCACAAACGTGCCGGGCGATACCTCGAGCGTCGCGACGAGCTCGTCCATCGCGGTGATCCGGCCGAAGAGACCCGACGTCGTGCAGACCTCGTCGCCGACGTTGAGGCTGGACTGGATGTTCTGGATGACCCGGGCCCGCTTGCGCTGGCTGTAGAACATGAACCCGACGAGGAGGAGCAGCAGCACCGGCAGCAGCACTGCGCCGAGCCCGTTTCCTTGCGACATGAACCAGTTCCTTCGTGTTGACCAGAGTGGGCAGCGTCCTGAGGGAGAACGTCCTTGCGGCTGCGAGAGTGCCGACCCCGTAGTCGACGCGCCCGCGAGAGTCTAGGTGAGGCCCCGGTGCGGAACCAAAGCCCGCGCCCTGTATGGGTCACATTGTGACCCTGGACAGGCTTGAGTCCGAGAGCTGGGCAGAGGTATACCCGAGCGTTAGACGTCTCGCCCATAGTTCCACTCAAGAGGCTGGGCACCCGGGAGGCTGGGCACCGGGGAGGCTGGGCGCCGGGGAGGCTGGGCGCCGGGGAGGCGCGACTGATGACTGAGCCCGTCCGGGCTCAGCCACCGAACCGGCCGTCGTCGTCGAGCGGGAGCAGTGCGGCCTGACCGCCGGCCTGGAAGCCGCCGCTGCCGAGCGGCGGGGTGAGCCCGAGGTGGCGCCAGGCCTGCGGCGTGGCCGCGCGCCCCCGAGGGGTGCGCACGACGAGGCCCTCGCGCACCAGGAAGGGCTCGGCCACGGTCTCCACGGTGTCCGACTCCTCCCCCACGGCGACGGCCAGGGTGTTCAGCCCCACCGGCCCCCCTCCGAAGCGCCGGCACAGAGCCTCGAGGACGGCGCGGTCCAGCCGGTCGAGCCCGAGGTCGTCCACGTCGAAGAGCGCCAGGGCGATCCTGGCCGACTCGAGGTCGACGACGCTGCGGCCGTGGACCTGGGCCCAGTCCCGGCACCGGCGCAGCAGGCGGTTGGCGATGCGGGGGGTGCCACGCGAGCGCAGGGCGATCTCCTCGATGCCCGCGGTGTCGGCTTCGACGTCCAGCAGCCGTGCGGACCGCCGCAGGATGGTCACCAGGTCCTCGGTCGCATAGAAGTCCAGGTGACCGGTGAAGCCGAACCGGTCGCGCAGCGGCGCCGGTAGCATTCCGGCGCGGGTCGTCGCCCCGACGACGGTGAAGGGCGGCAGCTCGAGCGGGATGGCGGTCGCCCCGGGACCCTTGCCCACGATGACGTCGACCCGGAAGTCCTCCATCGCGAGGTAGAGCATCTCCTCTGCGGCTCGGGACATCCGGTGGATCTCGTCGAGGAAGAGCACCTCTCCCTCGGCCAGCGAGGACAGGATCGACGCGAGGTCCCCGGCGTGCTGGATGGCCGGCCCCGAGGTCACCCGAATCGGCTGCTCGAGCTCGGCGGCCACGATCATCGCGAGCGTGGTCTTGCCCAGCCCGGGGGGCCCGGACAGCAGGACGTGGTCCGGTGGCGTCCCGCGACGACGGGCCGCCTCGAGCACGAGGTCGAGCTGGTCGCACACCCGGGTCTGGCCCGGGAAGTCGGCGAGTCGGCGAGGTCGCAGGGCCGCCTCGACCTGACGGTCGTGGTCGTCGGGGCGGGCGTCGACGACGCGCGCCGTCGCGTCATGGGACCCGTCCTCCTCGGTCCACATCCCGCTCATCTCCTCATCCGTCACCCCACTCACCTCCCGAGCTCCTGGAGCGCTGCCCGCAGCAGGGCTGAGACGTTCGCCCCGTCGGCGGCGCGCGGCGCCACCGCGTCCACGGCGTCGTCCGCCTGCTTGGCGCTCCACCCGAGCCCAACCAGCGCCTCGCGCACCTGACCCTGCCAGACGCCGGTGGCCGGCTGGTCACTGATCTGGGCCGTGCTCGACGGCACCCCGATCCTGTCTCGCAGCTCGAGGATGATCCGCTCGGCGCCCTTCTTTCCGATGCCCGGCACCTTGGTCAAAGCCACGATGTCCCCTCTCGTGATCGCCGACCGCACGGCGTCCGGTGGGTGCACCGCAAGCATCGCCAGCGCGAGTCGCGGCCCGACTCCGGAAACGGTCTGGACGGTCTCGAAGATCGTCTTCTCGTCCTCGTCGGCGAAGCCATAGAGGGTGAGCGACTCCTCGCGCACCACCAGTGTCGTCGCGAGCGACGCGGTGGAGCCGGTGCGCTGGGACGCGGCGGTGCCCGGCGTCGTGTGGACGAGCATCCCGACGCCCCCGACTTCCACGACCACCGAGTCCAGGCCGGTGCGCAGCACCGTGCCACGAAGTGAGGCGATCATCGGGCGACGGCTCCCGGGGTGCGTCGGGCGAGCGCCTCGCGCGCCTGCGCCTCGCGGGCCAGCGCCTCGCGGGCCAGCGCCTGGCGGGCGACGGCGTCGTCGAGACGCCGCTGCGCGCCACCGCGCCAGAGGTGGCAGATCGCCAGCGCGAGCGCGTCCGCGGCGTCGGCCGGTCGAGGCGGGGCGTCCAGGCGGAGCAGCCGGGTCACCATGGCCGTCACCTGGGCCTTGTCGGCTCGCCCGTTGCCGGTCACCGCGGCCTTGACCTCGGTCGGCGTGTGGAGGTGCACGGGTATGCCGCGGGCGGCCGCCGCGAGCATCGCCACCGCGCTCGCCTGGGCGGTCCCCATGACGCTGGCGACGTTGAGGTCGGCGAAGACCTGCTCGATGGCGACGACGTCGGGCCGGTGCCGGGACACCCACGCCTCCATCTCGACCTGAAGGGAGAGGAGCCGCTCGGCCGTCGGAAGGCTACCGGAGGTGCGCAGGACGCCGACCTCGACCATCCGCATCGGCTTGCCGGACTCGCCCTCGATGACGCCGATGCCGCAGCGGGTCAGGCCAGGATCGACCCCGAGAACCCGCACCACGGCATACCTCCCTCGCGTTGTCTGTGCCACGCTTGTCCGAACAGGTGTTCGGGACCGACGCTACACGCGGGTATGCCGCACCGTGGGGCAGGCGCGCCGCAAGCGCCAGGACCGGCTAGTCCTCGTCCAGCTGGGCCAGCACCTCGTCGCCGACGTCGCCGTTGGCATAGACGTTCTGGACGTCGTCGGAGTCCTCGAGGGCCTCGATGACCCGGAACATCCTGCGGGCCCCGTCGGCGTCGAGCTCGACCTGGAGGGTGGGGACCCACGACGCCTCGGCGGAGTCGTAGTCGATGCCGGCGCCCTGGACGGCGGTGCGGATCGCCACGAAGTCGGCGGCGTCGGAGACGACCTCGAAGCTGTCGCCGAGGTCGTTGACCTCCTCGGCGCCGGCGTCGAGCACGACCTCGAGCAGGCCGTCCTCGGTGAGCTCGGTGGTGCTCTGCCGCTTTGGCACGGTGACCACGCCCTTGCGGGTGAAGACGTAGGAGACGCTGCCCGGGTCCGCGAGCTGGCCGCCGTTGCGGGTCAGTGCCGTGCGGACCTCCGCGGCGGCCCGGTTGCGGTTGTCGGTGAGGCACTCGATGAGCACGGCGACCCCACCCGGCGCGTAGCCCTCGTAGGTGATGCTCTGCCAGTCGGCGCCGCCGGCCTCGGCACCGGAACCGCGCTTGACGGCGCGGTCGATGTTGTCGTTGGGGACCGACGTCTTCTTCGCCTTCTGGACCGCGTCGAACAGGGTCGGGTTGCCGATGAGGTCACCGCCGCCGGTGCGGGCGGCCACCTCGATGTTCTTGATGAGCTTCGCGAAGAGCTTGCCCCGTCGGGCGTCGACGACGGCCTTCTTGTGCTTCGTGGTGGCCCACTTGGAGTGGCCGCTCATGAACGTTTCCTCACCATCTCGACGAACATCTCGTGGACCCGGGTGTCTCCGGTGACCTCCGGGTGGAAGGAGGTGGCGAGCAGGGCACCCTGACGGACGGCGACGATCCTACCCGCGGCGGGGCCGTCCTTCACACGGGCCAGCACCTCGACGCCGTTCCCGGTGTCCTCGACCCAGGGCGCCCGGATGAAGACGGCGTGGACCGGTTCGTCGAGGCCGGCGAACGCGATGTCCTCCTCGAAGGACTCGACCTGCCGCCCGAACGCGTTGCGGCGCACGGTCAGGTCCAGCCCGCCGAGCGTCTGCTGGTCGGCCCGGCGGTCGACGATCCGGTCCGCAAGCATGATCATGCCGGCGCAGGCGCCGTAGACGGGCAGGCCTCCGGCGATGCGGCCCCGGAGCGGCTCGAGCAGGTCGAACGCGCGGACGAGCTTGTCCATCGTCGTCGACTCGCCCCCGGGGATGACCAGCCCCTGTATGCCGTCCAGCTCGCTCGGGCGTCGGATGGCGCGGACCTGCGCGCCCAGGCCGGACAGGACGCGGGTGTGCTCGCGCACGTCGCCCTGGACGGCGAGCACTCCGATCGTCGGTGTCACGACCGGTGAGCGTACGCGCCCGGACACCGTCCCCGAGAGGTGGGTGAAGGCGCGCAGCCAGCGCTCAGATGAGCGGGCCGTCCTCGGGGCACAGGACGCGCAGCCACCGGTAGGCGTAGCCGTCGAGCTCGAGCTGCACCCGGCCCCCGCTGTCCAGCGGGGCCGGGGCGCGGTCCTCGAGCAGGTCGATGAGGACCGAGCCCTCGGGCACGTCTCCCAGCTCCAGTGCGACCATCGAGCGATCCGCTCCGAAGCTGTGGACGGCGAGCATGGCCCAGCCCGAGGGCTCCCGGCAGACGTGAGCGAGGACCGACGGGTTCGCGTGCTTGAGCACCGCGACCGTCGACCACCCGATCTGGGGCGCCTGGCGGTAGCGGCGGATGAGGTTGCGCATGAACCACCAGAACGACGTGGGGTCATGGCGCTGGTCCGCGACGTTGACGTGCTGAGGAGAGTAGAGGCCCGTCGTGAGCTGCCGGGTCAGCTGCCGCCGGGGCGCGTCGGAGAAGCCACCGTTGACGCCACTGGTCCACTGCATGGGGCTGCGAACCGCCAACCGGCCCGGGATGTCGAGGTTCTCGCCCATGCCGATCTCCTCGCCGTAGAAGAGGACCGGCGTGCCCGGCAGCGAGAAGACCAACGAGTAGACGAGCCGCATCCGTCGCTCGTCACCGCCGAGCATCGACGGGAGCCGTCGACGCAGGCCGCGGCCGTAGAGCTGCATGCCGGGCTCGGACCCGAAGGCGTCGAAGACCTCCTGCCGCTCCTCGACGGTGAGCTTGTCCAGCGTCAGCTCGTCGTGGTTGCGGGCGAAGTTCGCCCACTGGCTGGTGAGGTCCAGGGCCGGCCGCTGACGAAGTGCCTTGGCGAGCGGCCGGGCGTCCCCGCGGGCCAGGGAGAGATACATCCGCTGCATACCGATGAAGTCGAACTGCATGTTGAGCCCGTCCCCGTCCGGGCCGCCGAAGAACCTGCGCTGGTCCGGGTAGGGCAGGTTGACCTCCCCCAGCAGCACCGCGTCGCCGACCCGCCGGGTGACGAAGTTGCGGACGTCGCCGAGGTACTGGTCCGGCTGGAAGGCCTCGGCGTCGACGTGCCCGGGCAGCTCGTCGCGCGCGAAGAGGAACGGCACGGCGTCCACACGGAAGCCGGACACGCCGAGCTCCAGCCAGAACCCGAGCGTCCGCGAAATCTCCTCCTGCACAAGGGGGTTGGCGATGTTGAGGTCGGGCTGGTGTTTGTAGAAGTGGTGCAGGTAGTACTCGCCGGTCCTCGGCTCCAGCTGCCAGATGCTGTCCTCCTGGTCGGGGAAGACCACCTCCTTGCGGGTCGACTTCGGCTCCGTCGCGCTCCACACGTAGTAGTCGCGGTAGGAGTCGTCCTTGCTGCGCCGTGCTGACCTGAACCACGGGTGCTTGTCGGACGTGTGGTTCATGACGAAGTCGACGATGACCCGGATGCCGTGTGCCCGGGCCGTGCGCACGAACTCGACGAAGTCGCCGAGCGTGCCGCGCTGCGGGTCGACGCCGAAGAAGTCGGTGATGTCGTAGCCGTCGTCCTTGCGCGCGGTCGGGTAGAAGGGCATCAGCCAGAGGCAGGTGATGCCGAGGTCGCTGAGGTACTCGATGCGCTCCGCCATGCCGCGCAGGTCTCCCTGGCCGTCGCCGTTGGAGTCGTAGAAGGTCTCGACGTCCGCGCAGTAGATGACGGCGCTCTTCCACCACAGGTCACCGGTGTCGGACATCCTCATGACCTCTACCGAACCCAACTTCGGCGTCCCCGTCAACGGCATCCACCAACGCGACCCGACTCTCGGCTACCGTCGGGTGATGGACTCCACGCGGCCGGATCGTGAGGAGCTGGCGGCCCGAGCCCGTGACCTCGACGAGCGCCACGCGGGAGCCGACCGGCGTTCCGCGTTCGCCCTGCCCGACGGCGTGGTCTACCTCGACGGCAACTCCCTCGGCGCGCTGCCCAAGGCGGTGCCGGAGGCGGTCGCCGACGCCACGACCCGCCAGTGGGGCGAGCGGCTCATCCGGTCGTGGAACGAGTCGGACTGGTGGGGCGCACCAGAACGGGTCGGGGACCGGATCGGCGAGCTCGTCGGCGCGGCCCCGGGCCGGCTCGTCGTCACCGACTGCACCTCGGCCAACCTCTTCAAGGTCTTCATCGCTGCCTCGCGGATGCACCCGTGGCGCCGCAAGGTCCTCACCGACCCGGACTCCTTCCCCACCGACCTCTACGTCCTCGAGTCCGCGGCCCGGCTGACCGGCTTCACGGTCGAGCAGGTCCACCCCGACCGGGCACCCGAGCGGATCGCGAAGCTCGGTGACAGGCTCGCCCTGGTGGCCTACTCCTCGGTCGACTACCGCACCGGCGAGCTGTGGGACCTCGCGGCGATCACCCACGAGGCGCACCGGGTCGGGGCCCTCGCGTGCTGGGACCTCTGCCACTCCGCCGGCGCCGTCGACGTCCGTCTCGACCATGACGGCGCGGACTTTGCGGTCGGCTGCAGCTACAAGTACCTCAACGGGGGCCCCGGGGCGCCTGGCTGGCTCTACGTCCGCAAGGAGCACCAGGAGACGTTCCACAACCCGATCGCCGGGTGGCAGGGGCATGCGCGGCCGTTCGGCATGGAGCGGGAGTACGACGCTGCTCCGTCGATCAGCCGCGGCCGCTCAGGCACCAGCCCCATGCTCAGCCTGCTGTCCCTGGAAGCCGCGCTCACGGCATACGACGGGCTGGCAATGGTCGACGTGCGGGCCCGCTCGCTGTCGCTCACCGGGTTCTTCGTCGAGAGCCTTGGCGCGCTGGGCATCGACCTGCCCGTCGCGACGCCGCTGGAGGACGCGCGACGCGGCTCCCAGGTGTCCCTGCGCCACCCCCGGGGGTATGCCGTGGTGCAGGCGCTCATGGCCCGCGGGGTCATCGGGGACTACCGGGAGCCCGACATCATCCGGCTGGGGTTCGCACCGCTCTACGTCTCGCACCAGGACGCGCTCGCGGCCGCGGTGCATCTCGCGGAGGTGCTGCGCGGCAACGAGTTCGAGCGGGAGGACTTCTCCCGGAAGGCCAAGGTCACATGACTCGGGCCCTGGTCGAGCAGATGCGTGACACGGCTGTCCGGCTCGTCGGCACGCTCGACGAGCCGGCCCGGGCCGCGGCGCTCGCGCCGTTCGCGTCCACCGACCGGCGGGTGTGGACCTACCTGCCCGGACCGCGTCCGGGCGTCATGCTCGGTGACCTCGACGAGCAGCAACGGCTGCTCGTCATGCGGCTGGTCGACGCCGGCCTCAGCGGCGCCGGCGCCCGCACGGCCCGCGGCGTCATGGAGCTGGATGGGGTGCTCCGTCAGCTGGAACGCGACGAGGACCGGCCCGGCTGGGAGCGGCGCCACCCGGACCACTACTGGTTCCGGCTCCTCGGCGACCCCGCAGGTGCGGTGTGGGCCTGGCACCTCGCCGGCCACCACCTCGCCGTGCACCTGACGGTCGCTGGCGACGACGTGGCGGCGACCCCGCTCTTCCTCGGCGCACACCCCGCCGTCGTGCCGCGCGGGGTGCGGACCGGCTGGCAGGCCCTGCGACCCGAGGAGGGCCTGGCCCGCAACCTCCTCGAGGGGCTGGACTCCGACCAACGACGCACGGCCATCGTCTCGAGCTCGGCTCCGGACGACATCTCGACCCGGACCGACCCGGTGGCCGACCCTGCGGCGGTGCCGTCGGGTCTGGCCTGGGCCGACATGGACGGGCCGGGTCGGCGCCGGCTCGACGGGCTCGTGCGCTGCTACCTCGGTCGGGTGCACGACGACGTGGCGACCGCCGCGTGGCAGGCCGTCGTCGACGGCGGCCTCGACGAGGTGACGTTCGCCTGGGCTGGCTCGGTCCAGCAGCGACAGGGCCACTACTACGCTGTGCGCGGCCCGACGTTCCTCATCGAGTACGACAACACCCAGAACGGTGCCAACCACGTGCACACGGTGTGGCGTGACCTGCGCCGGGACTGGGGCGGCGACCTGCTCGCGGTTCACCACGGGCAGGCCCACCCGGGCCCGGCCTAGCAACCGGAGAGATCTTCGAAGCGGGGCGGGAGTGCGCGAGCTGGCTCACCGTCTGAGTCCTGCCTGGCCGTGCCGCTTCAACCCTGGAGTTCGCGTGCCGCCCCGGCCAGCACGAGCGTCCGTGGTGACCGCGCCCGTCGCTGGCCCCTGACTGACCGCTATTCCGCTGGCTCACCGTCTGGGTCCTGCCTGGCCGTTCGCTCACGGGCCCGCTGCGCCGTGGAGGCGCTACCAGCCGCGGTCGGCGAGGCGGTGCGGCTGCGGGATCTCGTCGACGTTGATGCCGACCATCGCCTCACCGAGGCCGCGCGAGACCTTGGCCACCATGTCGGCGTCGTCGAAGAACGTCGTCGCCTTGACGATCGCCTCGGCGCGCTGTGCCGGGTTGCCGGCCTTGAAGATCCCGGAACCCACGAAGACCCCCTCGGCGCCGAGCTGCATCATCATCGCGGCGTCGGCCGGCGTGGCGATACCCCCCGCGGTGAAGAGCACGACGGGCAGCTTGCCCGCCTGCGCGACCTCCTTGACGAGGTCATACGGGGCCTGGAGCTCCTTGGCCGCGACGTAGAGCTCGTCCTCCGGGAGGTTGTGCAGGTGGAGGAGCTGCTGGCGGATCTGGCGCATGTGCGTCGTCGCGTTGGAGACGTCACCCGTACCGGCCTCGCCCTTGGAGCGGATCATGGCGGCCCCCTCGGTGATCCGGCGCAGCGCCTCACCGAGGTTCGTCGCACCGCAGACGAAGGGCACGTTGAACTTCCACTTGTCGATGTGGTTCGCATAGTCGGCCGGGGTCAGGACCTCTGACTCGTCGATGTAGTCCACGCCCAGGCTCTGCAGGACCTGCGCCTCGACGAAGTGGCCGATCCTGGCCTTGGCCATGACGGGGATCGACACGGCGGCGATGATGCCGTCGACCATGTCGGGGTCGCTCATCCGCGAGACTCCGCCCTGGGCGCGGATGTCGGCGGGCACGCGCTCGAGGGCCATCACGGCGACCGCCCCGGCGTCCTCGGCGATCTTCGCCTGCTCGACCGTGACGACGTCCATGATGACGCCACCCTTCAGCATCTCGGCCATCCCGCGCTTGACCCGGGTCGTGCCGGTCCGGGTGCCGACCGCCTCGTCCCGCGCCGGGTCGTGCTGCAACTCCTGTGTCACGTGCTTCTCAACCGCTTCCCTGCTCGTCCGTGCTGATCCGGGCACGAGCGCCCGGGGCTGCAGTCCATGGTAGTGACTGTTCCCGCTCGTCCCGCATCCCGGTGGGCAGCTCGTCGTCGAACTCGATCGTCGAGGGAAGCTCGGCGTGACCCGCGAGCCGGAACAGCCGCACGACGGGCTTGCGCCGGACCCGGCGCACGTCGGTCACGGCGTCGTTGTGAAAGCGCCGGGCCAGCTGGACCCGGTTGCCTGAGGCGGACACTCGGGCGAGCGTCTCCCGAGTGGGCTCTTCGCCGTTACGGAGGCTGCCGAGGACGTCCGGGCTCAGGGACACCTCGAGCGCCTCGGTGAGGTCGGACTCGACGATCTCGCGGTCCCCGTGCTCGCCGTCCGCCGCTGAGAGCGACTCGGCGGCGGCGGCGGCGAGGATCAGGGTGGAGGCGGCGTCGAGGTGACCGGAGTTGGCCAGCTCGAGGGTCGCCTCGGCGCGCCGGACGAGCTGCGCGTCCAGGGCCGCGTAGGTCCCCTCGACCCGCGCGTGGATCCGGTCGAGCCGCGCGGCGTTGTAGGAGAGGTACCAGGCCAGGACGACGAGGACGACGACGGCGAGGGTGACCCACTCCAGGGTGCTCACGACGCGCCCCCCCGCCCGGTCCTCAGCAGCTTTGCCCAGCGCGAGCTGCCCTCGGTCGAGGGGCGCACCCGGGCCGCCCCGTCGGTGACGGTCTCGTAGACCGCCATGATGTCCTCGGCGACGACCGACCAGTCGAAGAGGTCGGCCCGGCGGCGCCCGAGGGCGGCGATCCGCGTCCGCTGCGCCGGCTCGCGCAGCAGCTCGACGAGCCGGGTGGCCAGCGACGCGTGGTCCTCGTTGCGGAACGTCGCCCCGGCCGTCCCGTTGTCCAGGACGCGGAGGAAGGCGGGCAGGTCGCTGGCCAGCACCGCCGCGCCGGCGCTCATCGCCTCGATGAGGATGATCCCGAAGCTCTCCCCGCCGGTGTTCGGGGCGACATAGACGTCCACCGACCGGAGCAGCCGCGCCTTGTCCACCTCGCTCACCGCGCCGAGGAACTGCAGGGCCGCTGCCACCTCGGGACCCACCGTCTCCAGGATGTCCGCGGGGTCTCCCGGTCCGGCGACGAGGACCCGAAGGCCGGGGACGGCGCGGAGCACCGCCGGCAGCGCGGCGGCGAGCACCGGCATACCCTTGCGCGGTTCTCCCATCCGCCCGAGGAAGGCGATCGTCGGGCGTTCGGGGGTGCCCACCCAGTCGGGGTCGGGCTCGGCCAGGTCGAACCGGTCAACGAACACCCCGTTGGGGATGACCACTGCGTCCCCACCTATGTGGGTGGTCACCGTGCGGCGGGCGTCCTCGGACACCGCGATCCGGCCGGTGATCTTCTCCAGGCTCGGTCGCACCACGGGGTATGCCGCCTGGAGGACCCTCGAGCGCAGGTTCGACGTGTGGAAGGTGGCGACGATCGGTCCCTCCGCCGCCCAGAGGGCGAGGATCGAGACGCTCGGAGTGATCGGCTCGTGCAGGTGGATGACGTCGAACTCGCCGGCCTCGAGCCAGCGCGAGACCTTGGCGGCGCTGACCGGGCCGATGCTCAGGCGGGCGACAGAACCGTTGTAGCGCACCGGGATCGTCCGCCCGGCGGAGACGACGTAGTCCGGCAGCTCGGTGCCCTCGTCGGCAGGCGCGATGACGCTGACCATATGGCCCTGGGCGATGAACACCTCCGCGAGGTCGCGCACGTGGTACTGCACCCCACCGGGGATGTCGAAGGAGTAGGGGCAGACGATGCCGATCCTCACGAGGGGCTCACGTCGCCGGCCGACGCGGCCGACGCGGCCGACGTGGTCGACCGGGTGGGCACCCGTGCCGTGCGCCCTGGCTCGAGGTCGTCGGCGAAGACCCGCTGGAGCATGTGCCAGTCGGCGGTGTGCGCCGTGACCGCCTCGCCGATGAAGTCGGCGCAGCTCTGGGTCATCGCGGCGACCTTGTCACGGGTCGAGCCCGCCTCGGGGACGGCGATCTCCGACGAGAACTCGATGACGATGCCCTTGCCGCTGCCGGGCACCTTCGAGGAGTCCTCGTAGTGGATCGCCGCCGCGAAGAGCGGCGCCCTGGTCATCAGGGCGAGCACGGCGGGGCCCTTGGCCATCCGGGCCCGGTGCCCGCAGAAGTCGACCTTGAGGCCGTTGCGAGTGAGGTCACGGTCGGCGAGGAGCGCGACGAAGTCTCCGCGCGCGACGGCCTGCTTCAACCCGGTGAACGGGTCGTCACCCCCGGTCAGCGGCAGGATGGTCATGCCGAGGGACTCCCGGAAGTCGAAGAACTCCCGGAAGACCGCTTCGGGCTCGAGACGTTCGGCAACCGTCGTGACGGGCGCCAGGTGCGTCGTCGACCAGGCGGCCGCGGTGTCCCAGTTGCCCATGTGGCAGACGAAGACAACAGTCGCGCGCCCTGCATCGAGGGCCTCGCGGATCGGTCCGTCGCCGGTCGCCCGGGTGGCCGTCCGGAGCTCTAGGGGGGTGCGGTCGGGCAGCCGGAAGGCGTCGCAGTAGTAGCGCATGTAGGACCGCATGCCCTCGCGGACCAGCCGGTCGAGGGCGGCGTCGTCCAGCTCAGGCCGCACCCGGGCATAGTTGGCCCGCAGCCGCCGCACGCCCTTGCCGCGCTTTCGGGTGGCGACGTCGGCGATGGTGTCGAAGAGCCGGTATGCCGCGGGAGCCGGGAGGGCGCGGATGGCCGAGAAGCCGGCCCGGTAGCCGAGGACGACCCCGGTGTCCGTCACCGCGCCCCGCAGCGCCGCCAGCCCCCGGCTCACGACGGCTGCGGGCCGGCGGCCAGAGCCTGGCGGCGGACCGTGATCATGCGCTGCAGGACGGTGACGAAGCTGGCCAGCGCCAGGACCGCGAGGACCACCGTCAGGATGGCGACCGGCAGCCCGAACCCCACCAGCGCGGTCGCGGCGAGCACGGCGAACAGGCGGTCCGCACGCTCGGCGATACCGACGTTGGCGGTCATGCCCAGGCCCTCCGCGCGCGCCTTGGCATAGCTGACCACCATGCCGAAGATCAGGCAGGACATAGCCAGCCCGGCCGTAAACAGGCTGTAGTGCGGCCCCGGCCCGGCGAAGTAGAGGACGAGAGCCCCGAAGATCGCCGCGTCGCCGACCCGGTCGAGGGTGGAGTCGAGGAAGGCGCCCCAGCTGCCCTGCGTGCCGGCCATCCGCGCCATGACGCCGTCGACGTTGTCGCTGAAGATGAACAGGACGATGACGATGGTGCCCGCGAGGAAGGAGCCGCGCGGAAAGAACGCGAGAGCTCCGACGCAGACCCCGATGGTGCCGACCACCGTGACGACGTCCGGGCTGATCCCCAGCTTGAGAAAGAGCGTGGCGATCGGCGTCATGACCTTGGTCCACGTATCGCGCAGGAGTCGGTTCAGCATGGCGT
>JAABUK010005529.1_pt1 | contig 19550 bp, 25 predicted proteins | sample 5559141 | NCBI WGS metagenome assembly JAABUK01 (sample SAMN10711869, study PRJNA513367) | rock metagenome | isolation source: Antarctica rocks | place: Antarctica: Victoria Land, Pudding Butte nord | collected 2016-01-03 | reverse complement strand
GACGTGCGCATGGTACTGATGAGATGTTTTTGCCTGACAGCATGATGGCATGATAGTGACTACAGCATGATCGCATGATAGTGACTACTTTCAAGACTCAAGACAGTATCTACTCTTCTGGCTTGTCTGATATGCCCAGCTGCCTGACAGCATCTGCCACATGCTTGACTGCTTCTGGGGGTGTGTCTCTGTCCCCATGCAGCTTCACCCTATCCGCTATTGACTGTACATACAAGAAAGCCATGTCAGAACTTGCGCAGATTGTGTAAGTCCAGGCAAATCACTGCTGAATAACATGTAATTGAGTAAGCGAGCGAGCAAGTGAGTGAGCGAACAGTGAGTGAGTGAGTGAGCGAGCGAGCGAGCGAGCGAGGAGGGTGTGAGTGTGTGAGAAAGTGAGGTCCCACCTGTATCTTGGTGGCATCACTATGTCTGACAAGACCATCATTGGCATCATACTCCTTTTTGCCGATGTTGCTTTCTGCCTCCTTGACTAGCTTTTTTGCCACCTGGAAACAAAGCAGACCATACACAACAGACATGAAGCGGATTTCTAGAAAGGGACATTGCAATGTAGTGCCGCTGTCGCTGTACAGAAACCAGCATGCAGCATAACAAAGCATGCAAACTCAGCTCATCTTGAGGTCGGATGTGTTGGTGTTCTTGTGGCAAACAGTCAAAATCACGCAAAATCTATGCATCAGGCAACGCCGTGCATGACCTCATCAAATGGTTAACATTGCCATCAGCGCAATGCATGAATGTTGCAAAATGCAAGTGTGGGCTACAAAACCAGTTGATTTGAACAAGACCTGCAGATTTGGCTCACATGCCTTGTTGACCTTGCAGCCAATGCTAGACATCCTAGCACTATCTGCCCTGCTAGCAATACTGAAATCCCTTGCAGTTTTGCATTGCAAATGTACCTTACTGCCACTGCGTCATACCTCAGTAGGTGTGCCGGATGTGATCTCTGCTTGTTTGTCCAAAGGTCTCCTGTCAAGCTTCTCCAAGCCCTCACTCACGATCTTATCAGTCAAGCGTGCCTGCTGCTCATTTGGCGCGCTGGAGCTCTTCTTCTTCTCCCCTGCTGTGCTGTCTAGGGTTTGCTGACCCTTGATGTGGTCTTTCACTTCTTGCACGATGGGTGGAGTTGCATGCTCAGGCTCTCGGAGCTTGCTGGCAATCGACTGCATGCAACGACATGTCAACAATACTGGACTAAGAATTGGAACTATGTGAAGGGCAACATGGGAAATTGAACATAGGGTTTGAGCCAGTGTGCTGCCTGTGACCTAGATCATCTGTTTTGCTGCTGCTGCTGAATCTGCCTCGCTACTGCTGCAGAGAACTTCTGCTTGCTGGGGAAATAAGTGACATGCATTCAGCATCCACAAGTCAGCACAAGCATCAGTGCCATACCATGTAAGTTGCCAGTTTGCTAACAAGGGCCATGGTACAACAGCTCTACATCAACAACAGCACAGTTTTGGGCCAGGGAGGGGAGGGAGGGAGGGGGAGTGGCAGGGTGGGGTTGGGGATTACCTGTACTTTGGCAGCATCACTGCCTCTGACTACACCACCATGCTCTGCTTTCTGCTGCTTGTCCAATTGACTCTGAGCCTCAAAGATGATCTCCTTTGCTGTCTGATCATCGCTGCCGCCTGCAGGAAACACTAGAATGTGTGCAAGCATGGTAATAACTTGCGGGCTGTGAATGAGCACCTGGCGCAGGTTGTCAAGCCTATAGTTGACACCACTTGGGGGAGCTGCAAAGCTGCAAAGGCTGTAGTACGAGACAACAGGTAGGCAAGTGTTGCTATCTGTTGTCTCGTACTACAAAGCCGCAAAGCTGCAAAGCTGCATAGCCAAATGAGGGCTCAACTTGCAAGGCCTTACAGCAGCTGGTGCAATCAACATTTGCCAGAGACAGCACAGGTTGTGCAACATGTACGAGACAACAGATAGGCATGTGTAGTGTACCTACAAATTGTGCAAATCGTTGACCTGAGATCAGCAGCAAGTTGCACATGCATGCACAGGTGAACAACCTTGCACACAATCAGCTAGAGTTGTCTAACGATTACAAGTTACCAGTCAGAGCGCTTTGCTTGACCTCTGGCTTCTTTGCCAGCTTCTGCTTTCCAGCTGCAACAATGGTTTCTGCTAGGGAGCTGTCTGATGGCTGGACCTGCTCCTTCAGCAGCGATTTGATCTCTTTGGTCACCTCATCTGGCTTGCTGTGTCTGACGCCCTGCATATAACAGCATGTCAGAGTTGCGCCGCCTACGAAACAGACGCGCGACAGGAGGCTCAAGCATGCATGCCGTGGCCAAAATGTGCACGGGCGTCTCGTGCATGTGTGCACAAGTCACGACTCGCGACATGGTAAAATACAGACGACACTTTGCGTACGATCAATCGGCGTTCTCATTGATGTCGATATAGCTAATGCGAAAAAAATATCTCTGCAGTTTGACCTGCTCGGCTGCGTACCTCTGCAGCGGCTCCAACAGCGGGATCCACAGTGCCCTTTGAGGCTCCGCTCTCCAGAGCATTCGCTCCTTGCTTTATCACCATGTTGACGGCAGCGTCATCAATCCTTTTTGGGTTCTTCTCGAGTACCTTGTCTGCTCCAGCACGTGTGATCTCGCTGGCCAGTGATTTTGGGTCCATAACTGCTGTGTAACGACGAGCTGTTGAGTCCAGGCACCACGAAACTCTGCAATACACACTGACTGCTGTAGCGCTAGTCGCCAGTTGTATATGGGCTTCACTTATTGCACTTCATGTCGTGGCTGGTTAGTGAGCGTTACGGCTACGGCTGAGTACGCTATCGTAACATTTATATTAGTCATCACCTTGGCGAAGGATAACGACATAATTTGCATGCACATTGACTTGCGCAGTTAGAACAGACCAAAGCGGTCAGCATGCTGCATGTTCCCGCATAGTATGCCACAGACTGGCGGGGTTGGTTGTAGCCTCTCACAATATCAGTCAGTGTCATTATGCCTTTGACACCAGACACGAAGAGCCCGCCGTTACTTAGCTGGACGGTTCGCGGATGCTCAGATAGCAACCAGACACGATAACTGGGGATACTCTAAAATATATAGCGAGAATGACCGACTCTACCACTCGCTCACCCTCCAGAGGAGCGGGCCACGTGAGCTACCTGCCCTATAATTAGGAAGCTACTGGCTTGCGCTCGTCGACAGTCTCACCATCTGCAGCACAACAACGCCTATGACTTTATTAACAAAGGCACACCGGCAAATGTTTGATCTTCGACTTTGCTCCAGGACCTTGAAGTTGGGGATGCCCAGCACTCAGAGCAATCCTTCCTTTTAGCTGACAGACATACAAGCAGCCTTGATGAAGAAGCTGCCATCAGCATCTCTCGTGCACACAGCAGAACCCCGCCAACCAAACCTAAAGCTTCTCTGCAAGTGGCCCATGACACCTCATCCTCTAGTCAGCAAGGCCCAGACCAGGGGAAGAGACTCAAAGGGCTGGGCCTTGCTGGCATTGCCACCGTCTTTCAGGCAATCATGAGTGTGTGCGCCAAAACCCTAGGTAACAGCAGACTCAATGACCGGCATTTGCTGGCCATGTGCCCTTCTCTGCCAAAGCCAGCAATGCACATGGCGCGCAATAGGTTCCTGTATTCTTTCACTATCACATGTCTCATTGGGCCCACCGATCTGGCATTTCATGGTCCAACCATTATGCATTAGTCATAGATACAGCAACATTGCTGCTTCTGGCTTTCTCCTCTGTTCTGCTAAATAAACGTAGCAGCCATGCTATGTTCTGAATTGCAGGTCAATCAGGGGTTCCTGTCTTTGAGATCTTACTGATAAGAGGCATTATGGTGCTGAGTATCAGCTACATGAAGGCTGTAACAGCTACCCAGCATACTTTTCCCTACGCCCTAGGCAAGAGGTCAGTCTTCTGCCCACGGAGTTACACCTATAGATCATGTAAATGCGACTTTACCGTCGCCAAGCACATTGTTGATGTCATGCTGACTCAGGCCATCAGCTGCAACATGGTTTCTAATAGCTACATCAGCAGCTTCTGCTGCGGCAACTACAGTCTGAGCATCTGTGTGTAGGAAATGGCTGCTGGTGCTGAGGGGCTGTTTGGGATTTGGGGCAGTTTCCAGCCTGTATTGGTCCCTACAGTACCTGCCCCTGTCCGATGCCCTTGTCCTGACCTTCCTATCTCCCCTGCTGGTGGCTGCGCTTGCACCTGTCTTCAACAAGGAGCTGCCATCATTGTGAGTAAGTTCTTTGTGTCCTGCTTCCTGACCATCTGTGCCCTTGTGTCACTTTATTCAACCTGATATTACCTCATCCAACCTTGTGTAAGCTCATGTGATCTAATGTTACCTCATGTAAGCTTCTTTGACCTCCATGTTGAAAAACAGTTTGTGCATAGTCTGTTTTGGGTCACCTGCTAGTGGTCTCTCATGCACGACTTACAAGTGAGGTCCTGCTTGAGCCACTGTGAGTAAGTCTTGTGAGTAAGTCCTGTGAGTAAGTACTGTGAGTAAGTCCTGAAGCCAATGGCAATATGAACTCACTGAGAGATATGCTAGTGCAAGCTGGGAAGGTGCAAGCTCAATTTCGCTTCTTCAGAAAGGCCTGTCTCTAACAGTTCTGAAGCTAGTGCTGCAGGCCAACTTGCGTACACTGTTTGTGATCTACCTGTCTGAGCCAGCCAATGAGCACACAGACTATCCGTTTATTGGATCATCCAAGATTGCCTACCATTGTTTCTGCTGCTGGCCTCTAACATATCACCAATGTTGTCTGTGACCTTCAGCGTGCAGTCATTCCAACCAAGTCCAGTGTGCTATTGCTGCACCCTGTGAGCCTGCCTGTGATGCAGGATTGTTGTTGTGGCCATGGTGATTTCACTAGGAGGTGTGGTCATGATTGCAAAGCCATCTTTCTTGTTTGGCGGCAAGGGGATCAACAAGTTGGGCCTGGTGCTGGCCCTCATGCAGGTCACCCTCAAACAATTGCTTTTCCTAAGAATGCTGTCCACTAAGTGCATCCATTAAGTGCATTCATTAAGTGCTTACATGGAGGCATTGCTCACCAGATGCAAGCGTCGAGGGGAGTTTCTACCAAGAGCAACTGTTGGGGGCATGGTCTGTCAAATGTGCTCATTAGGGGCATCCTCTATTCGACACGCATTGAGGGCATAGGTTATCAACTGCATTCATTATGGGCACTGTCCAGCAAATGCATTCATTGAGGGCGGTGTGCACTACACACATAGCCAGTTTGTTTCTGGCTCTCAGGCCTATGAAGTTACACTTTGAAAATGTACAGTTAGAAGGCGTTGAGATGTACATCTGTATGATAGCACGTAGACCTTCAGGCATCCTTGTACAGTTCTCTTTGCATGCAGTCGTGCATCTGACCATCACAGCAGTGTCCTCATCATCATCATTACACACATGCCAGCTTGGGCTGCAATGCCTGCCTAAACACACTTGCATGAGATCAACATGTGTAAAGATTTGTTTTTCACACTCTTTGTATTTTTACCTAATACCTCTGACATCCCATGTGTGTCCCTGTGCTTGCAGGCAGCGTTTGGTGCGTGTGCCAGGATTGTGGTGAGAGACCTACGCAGAACAGAGACGACAGACATCGTCATGGTCTACAGTGGCACCATGCATTGCATCTGTGCCATTGTGGCTTGTATAACAGTGCCTGGGAGTGTAGTCATCCTGCAGCACACATGGCAGGTGGTGACGTTATTATTCACAGGTGACAGGTCACAACTCATCGTGGCTCTGTACTGATGTCTGTCTCTGTTCATGCGTGTTTTCATCTCTGTGACCTGCTGGCTGTATGCCTGATTGATTGCCTGCCTGTGTGTCTGTCTGTCTGTCTGTCTGTCTTTGCATCACATTTCTGGAGCGAAATACAGTTCTGCTTCTCAGGCGGCAGTACAGGCACATCTTGTGATTCTCTTCTGATGCACAGGCCTGTTTGGCCAGCTGCATGTGATCAGCTGTCCAGTCATCTGCACAGTCAGCTGTACAGTCAGCAGTACATCTTTCTTGCTGTTGGATGATGGTGGTAGCGGCGCCAGCAGCAGCAGCTGGCTCAGACAGACTCTTTGTTGGCAGGCCTGCCTGATCTTATTGCACATCAATGCTCTTCGATGAGTTGTCTATATCATATGAAACATATAGCGTATACTGATGCCACATGCTCCTGCTTTTACAGGACTATGATTTTGTAACATATATAGGTGTATATATATATATATATATATATATATATATGTGCATTTAGTATAACCATGCTCCTGCTTTTGCAGGATCATTTGCATATGGCGCGCAAGTCACGCTGACAGCAGCATTGCGGTTGGTGGAGGCATCGCCCGCCACAGCCATGTCATACCTGACAGTCGTGTGGGGGCTCGTTCTGGGATACTTCTTCTTCTCAGAGGTAAGGTCACCCTGGTTTACCAAGGTGTGGTCAGCGTAATAACCTCACCACAAACAGTATAATCTGCAGTGTCTGGCTTCAATTCTTGATGATTAGTTCTCTTCACCAGATCAGTGTGTAGAGACATGTTTCTGAGACTCACTCAGGATCAAGTCTTCATGGAGTTTGCTTGAGGATTTGAATCAATTTCACGTTCCCAAGGATGTACTGATCTGCAGAGCCTGTTACAGGGCCTGGATCACAGAGAGTCTGATATGCAATCAAGCAAAGTTATATTGGGCTGTGCAATGCATTCGAGTGCTTTGCGATGCTTTGAATCTTCAAGTCTGAGATTACAACAGAACTGCTAACTGGGACAGCTGCTGGAAACACACAATGTCTGCTGCTGGCTCTTGGGTCAAACAGTCTTGATGGATGTATAGTGCCTCGCTTTGCAATCACTGCTGCTCTGGTCCAAGTCAGCTCAATGCCTTGCAGTCAGACCCGCCTCAGTAGCATCACATACCATTAAGATTGGCTGCAAGTGTTTTATGTCTGTTGCTGCAGGTTCCAGGGCTTTGGGAGCTTCAGGGTGCAGCTGTGGTGTGCAGCACAACCATGTTGCTGGGTTGGGATGAAAGGCGGCAACATAACAAGCAGCAACAGCAACACCAGCTGCAGTTGGAAGGCAGTGAGTCTGAAGATGAGCAGGATGAGCGTGAAACAGACGCTAGGTCTTGACACATGAAAAGCTTATGACGTCACAAACATTGGAACAAATTCATGTCACGATGCTGTCTGACAGCTTCCCAAGGTATGTGGTGCTTTGTACCACAAACGGTTTCGCCGCAGCAAGGCATGTCGCTCCATACACCTGTGTAGCGCGACACTGACTTCAACTGATTGACAGTAGTACACTGTACACAAAAATATTCTCGTCATGAAGCCGGCCAGGATCGAACTGGCGACCTGCTGCGTGTAAGGCAGACGTGATAACCGCTACACCACGGCTCCAATCGGCAGGCACATTTACACAGTAATTCTACATATGTCTGCTAAAACCACTTGCAACACTTGTGCAGACTGAAGCTCGGCGTCTGCTGGCATCTGCTGTTTTTGATTCCCGGTCCGTCTTGCCGCGCAGCCAAACTAGACGTGCCGGGGTCCAGGAAGGTAGAGCATTGTCCATGCTAATTGATCCGCAGCATCCGTCCTCCTCTCCACAAATGACATGTCATGATGTGCACACGTGTCTCGAGGTTACAGATAGCTTGACGAGACCTTTCGACTGCGAGAGCGCTTGATGCTGCTTCATAGACCGGAGTGGTGTACACTTTGCTACAGTACCTGCAGGTTTTGACAGTTGATTGGGCCGGTCAGGGCCGAGCTGGCGACCTGAAGCGTGTACAGCCAACGTGACGCTCACTTGGGTTAGACCAACGATGTTCTCAAGGCATCGTGAGCACTTGGCGTGTTCTCGGCAGCTGCAACGACCTCGCAAAGGTACGTTTGATTGTGTTGCCGTGTACAAGCTATGGAAGAGATTGTCGAGCTGAACGTGGGGGGTACACACTTCACAACTACGAGATCTACACTGTCTAAGGAGCCCGACAGTATGCTCGCACGGATGTTCGCGGGAGACATGACGCCGTCCACCAAAGACAGCATGGGGAAGTACTTCATTGATAGGAGCGGGGTACACTTTTCGGCAGTCCTGGCTTATCTCAGAGGAGAGTGCTTGCTTTTGAGCTCAGCAAGCCCACAGCGACTTGCTCTTCTTCAAGAAGCAAAGTACTATCAGGTAGCTTCCCCAAAATGCCATGGCCAGCTTTTGTTCTGACTTGCTCCACCTGTCTCTGCCAGCTGGCTGAAGCATATTCATTTGAAGCGTAGTACCCCTCCTCACAACAATTGTGCACTTTTACGCCATGTGCCTCTAAAACTGTTATCCATAACAACGAGATACGTGGCCACGCAGTTGACTGGGCTATTGGATGCGCTATACGGTTTTCTGCCTGCTGAAGTGGCAGAGCCCTCTGGTATGCCGCTGAGTCATGCAGTGTTGAGAGTCATGGCCAGGCAAGAAGTGGGAGTTGGGGTTTTGGAGATGGTGGAAGATGCTCTTGCGCATTTGCTGCTGGAAGCTCCTGGCAAGGCAGCAAATATGAAAACACGTGGCAAAGATCCACAAAGCTGGCACGTTTCTGAGTGGCAAACTGACAGGGACTGCAGCAAATGCGCAAGCATCTTTGACCAGTACAACTACTGGAGAAGCAAGACATGGACGATCAAAATGTCGCCAGCAGCTTTTGACACTGGAGTGTGCATCAGAGGTTGGACAGCTCCTATAAAGCTCAACTGCAGATCAGACGCAGACATTGGAAACTGTTTATCGGGAGCAGATGCAGACAGCTTCGGCAAAGTGTTGTACAAGTATCTTGGCATCATCCAGCAGGACCTACACAATCTTGGCTTCAAATTCTCCGCGACGCAGCCTTGCCTTATCCCTCCTCCGCCTGCTAGTCAAATTGTTGAAATGGTTGTCACCATCAGTTTGGACACTGATGTACAAGTGCAAGAGCAACTTATTTTGGGTTGTTATAGCACATTCTGATGTTTGCACTTGAGCACTACACAAGTTGTCCGTTTTGATGCATCTATGGATCTGCCTAGTCAGCACCAGATCCTGACAAATAGTACACCTTATTGGTAACATTCAAAACATGGTGTGAGGATGTGCATTCCGCAGAGGCCACTTAAAACATGTTCTGCGCTTGATCACCTGTGGTACTTCACAAGGTGTTAGTGCGCAACAAACCTTGCCATCCTGTAATAGCTGTTGTTGCAATACAGTCTGACCATATCTGGCATGTCAATTGTACTCTTCTCAATTGGAATAGTGCCTTACATATGTATATTTGCCTCAGTGACACCTGACCTTAGGGTCTCTCTCGTTTGTCACATTATGTCAAGCAGCAGGTTTTGCGTGTGTGACTAACCTGAAAGCTTGACAAAACATGCCTTTTTATTAAGCAATATTGATGTTTCAATTTTCAGTGTTTTGAACTTTCAGAATCAGACCCTATCTGTTCATGGTATCCTAATACCAGGGCTGATGTAAGGGGCACTTGCACAACATCCCTTCCAATTGTTGACACTGCAGGTGTTACAATACTGTGGTTAATCGATTACAGGAGTGCAGGTAACGGTAGGACGGGCATGGCGTACATGACCCTGAGTCATCATGCATAAGCCTGAAGTTCAGGCCCTGGACCGTTCGTGTATTGACCATACAGAGCAGGCCTGCCAAGTGCCGCTGGGCTTGTTTGATGCATTGCAAATGGCTCAGCAGTTGGAAATTCCAATGATCGGTCCTACAGTTGCAAGCAGCCGCCGGAAGCTGACAAAAGATATCTTTAAAATTTCCGATCGATTCCGGTGTGGTGGGAGCAAGTTCTGATAACCGTTGGTTACGCAGCGCTGCAGTGCTTCTGTGTTGCCTGAACAGCCAAACTGCTTCACTTGTGTGCCCAGCGGCAGCCTTTGTCTCGGTCACCCGCAGAAGGCTGCACGGCGTAAGCTAGTAAGACATGGCTGTATGGCGTTGTCCGTTTGTTGTCCTGCTCATCACGTCAAGCGTTCTCTGTGTGGCTGGTGTGACTAGTGCTGCTAACCATGGGCTGCACGGCCAAGGTGAGCCTGCGCTACGTCGTATATTGCAAACCGCTGCGGGCTGACAGCCCCACAGCTTGTGTGTGTGACCTCCTCCTCGTGAGGATTTGAGAACGCTGATCCTCTGATGATATATTATACTGTGCAGATTGTGGTAGCACAGTGTCGAGCTCAGAGATACTCAAGCACCAGCGTGCTTTAAAACAAGGTAAGCTGCTGCTCTATGTCATAGATACACATGGATACAGTCTCATGAAGCCTAGCACCACAGCTGTTTCTACCTTGCCACAGCTGTTTCTGTCTTGGATAGCATGCCAGACATTGCATGACTTACATGTAGATCCATTATGTGAAAGAGGTTTGCATGCTTGCTTATGCATATATGCAATTGTAAATTGTTGCAGAGCTGGCATGCGCATCTGCAGAAGTTGCAGCTTGTTCGCATCACTTCCTGCTGGCCATGCAGATATTGCAGACTGCATGTACATAAACGCCACCATCAACAGTCAAGCTTTTGCTGCCTGCCCCAAGAGCGCGGGCTCCTATACATACTGCTATGCGGATGGACCCAAGGGTGCATGTGTCCCAGCAGATGATCCAATCACACACAACATTGCATCTCCGCCTTGCAAATACCTGCTGCCACTTCCTTCTGATGCAATCAATGGCGTCTGTGGTATATCTGTTGGAGCAGGAAAATGATTGCAAATACCTGCTGCCACTTCCATCTGATGCAATCAATGGCGTCTGAGGTATATCTGTTGGCGCAGGGAAATGACCGCAATTTGGCCACATTACTTGATTGACTATCATGTCTTCAGTTCTCAAAGTGCTGGGACACAAGCATGAACGCTGGTGTTTGTGCGCATCAGCTTCTAAGTTGCTTCGACATGTTCGCATGTATCCAAATTTTTCAACTGACTGCGTCCACACATGTCAAAATTGGCTGTAAGGCAGGTCACTGTTAGACACATGCATTGCAAGTTGGGCCCTGCTGCCTGTCTCACATGCAAAACATTGTTGAGCTATGACTGTCCCTTCCAGAGGCATGCCTCAGCAAGCATGATGCCTACGCAGGTCTGCTCCAAACAGTCAGCATGCACTACAAGCTGTCGAGACCGCACCTTTGGTTCTTGGGCTTGCACACTGACCTGTGGTGTCCACAACTTGGACATTACTGCATGTCACTACAAGTAAATGTGATGAGCAGCTTGCAAATGTCATGGAGCATTAGTATCTGTACGAATATCGAGCTGTCAATCTGCGTTGATGCATCCAACAACAAAGGATGACAATTGCTTGCAAGCATCGATGATATCAATGGTGACCCAACAACTACTTGTTGCATCAACGTTATCCAATGCTCATAGGTAACAAGATTGACAAATTAAAGATGCTGCTTCTGAGTATTACTTGTGCCAAAGACAGGGCATGGAGAGTGCACCACTGTGATCAGTATGTGGTGGCAAAAAGGCATAACAAAAGAATTACAGTCCTGTCAGTTACAGTAGTCACAGTTGTACTCAGACCAATGCGCCATGCTCTGTCACTTGGCTGCATGCATGCATAGCAGCATTCAAAACAAGCACACAAATGATTGGCAGGCGTGGCAATGTGTGCTTCTCTGGCGCCGGTGTGCTTGCTACAGCAACCTACCGCTACCATATAACTGTTATTGACAACTTGCTGCTTGACTCACACACTGTGGCACTTGCTGTGCCTGTTGTGGTGATGCAGCTCGAAACAGCCTCCCCCCAACCAAGCAGAACTTGCCGTAGAAAAGCCTGCGCAATCAAGGTTACTCCTGGGTCTTCAGATTAGTCAAAGTCAGACAGACCTGCAGGTCTGATCTGTGACAGCTGACTTGCACACTGTCAGATCATTTGCATTCTGTAAATTGCTTGTGCGCAGTAGTCTTCTTGCAAAGTCTGTGAGTGTCTCAAGCATCGCGCCATTGTTCACCTGTGCTGCTGCAGTGGCGGCCAAACCTGGTGCGACAAGCCTGTGCAACTGAAACAGAACTTTATGTATATCATAGCCCCAAGCTGTCAGCATCCAGGAGCTAGCATCTTCCCCATGAATACTGCAGGCTAGCTAGCTGCAGCATAGCTCACTACGGTATACCACGTAGGAGCACAGCTTGTACCTGTAGGCATGCTGCATTTGAGCTCAAATATTTCATCCCAGTGATTGACCACCAGCCTGAGGCATCTGGAATGCAGTGGCAATATGGCATGAGCTGATTGGCAAGTTTCACTCACAATGCCTGCCATGCCCAACAAGGCAATTGCGCAAATTCGGTCAATAGGTCAATTGACTTGCAAGCCGACCGTCAGTAACGCCAGCATCGACTTGTGTTCCGAGACCAACACTCTGAAAATAAGCGGTCGAAGCTGACTTTACATGCGCCCTGACTGGAGTTTCTGCAGCCCGAAAGGCAGTGAACGCTGCGCGGGATGAATCTGTCCTGAATATTGCACGTTCCATGCTGGCAAAGATGAGTTTCACGCTGTGTTCCGCTTTAGCCACAGGTGCTGGAGGCAGCCGACCTCGAGTGTGTGCACTGACCAACTTGAAAGACTTTGCTAGCAACCGCGCTGATGTATCGTGGGCCGGCCGCAGTCTGCCGCACAGCTGCAGACAGACCACGCCGCAGCAGCTCTTGCAGCGGGTGTACAGCAGCTTTCCGGCCTGGGACGACGCTGTTGACGAAGATGAGCACGTTACAGAGTACGTGCCAGAGCCGTGTAACCCTGACACGCCAGCTGTTTCAACTGAACAGCAGCAGCTGTTACAAGTTGGTGTCGTGGGAGCACCTAACGCTGGCAAATCTACTCTGACCAACGCTTTAGTCGGCACAAAGGTGAGCTCTGAGCCAACTTGACACAAATGCATGCCTACTGAGTACACCAAAAGGGTGTAGTAGCAACCATATCCCGAAACTCTGCCGGTCATTCCGGACATATGATCTCACTGCCGATACATCAGCAAGCCTTGCTATGCACCCGGTACAATGACAGCTATCTCAGTTCACATTCTAAGACCTGTTGCGCAACAGGTGTCAGCAGTTTCTCCCAAAACAAACACGACCAACGTACCCATGCTCGGTGCATGGACAGAGGGAGCCAAGCAGATTGTGCTTTTTGACACCCCAGGTGTTGTCAGCCCAAAGTGAGCACTGTCTGCTCTATTGCTGCTGCTGCATGCCATTCAATGGCTCATGCACATGCTTGCCACCTGTGCTTGTGTGTTGGTGCTGCGTCAGAGGCTCATGCGTTGTACCTGTGAGGTACAGTGGGCTTGTGCAGAACACATTGCTTAACATCCATGGCTGTGATCCTGAACTGTCCTTGTATCAGTTCTGCAAAGTCTTGTATCAGCAGGTGACTATGCTGCAAGGTAGCTTGACCTTGCTTGCAGGCAGTATAGAAATGCAGCCCAAGCAACCAGAGTTTCCTCAGCATGGGGAACTGCCAGTGACTGTGACATACTGCTCTTCATTGTTGATGTTCACAGACAGGTATATCACCAAAACCAAACAGGTGTCAACAGTACTTCACAGTACACTGCCTTAATGAAAGGAAAGCCGATGCCATGTGTACAGTGTTGCGTGCTCTTGTCAGACGTAGTCGGAATCTGCTGTGTGTGTTGCTCAACAGCTGCGCTTAGCTTGATCTCAGCTGTTTCTTAAGGTGCTTTCAGCCAGGAAGGTGCATACAAGCAGTGACTGTTACAGCAACTTGGTATCAAAGACCATAATTGGACGCCATCATTGACCACTTGCTGGCTTGCTGTCAGAGCTGAGATGTGCATATCAACAATGTGTGTGGCTTGATACTGGCTTTGTGTCAAAACCTAGATATGGACATTGTCGATGACCATAACTTGATGCTTGCTTTACAGCCCACCATAGCAGCAGTTGTTGCTCTGCAGGCTTTACAACAAGATCCCAGAGTGACTCAATTAGTGAAGGACCTCAGTCAGAGCATACAAGCAGCAGCTGATGACACAGGCGAGAACATGCCTGCCTTGCTGGTCCTCAACAAGGTGTGCACAGCCACCACTTGCCTGTGCATTCACCATGCACTTGTGCTATCAATGCCAGGCTGCCATCACAATGCAGTGGACCCAGCTGCTTTGTCAAAGACAGACACACCATGTGTGCTTTCAATCAATTTGTTCATCCATTACGCATGTGTCTAGTCCATGGATCAGGAACACATAGCCGTGTGTATGATGTGCTGTATTGGCACTCAGCATTCAGCAATTATGCCCTTTGGATTTGCTGTACATGCTGTGTGCTATTGCTATTGTTACGTGTGTGATCAAAGTCTGTGAATGCGCAACAAGGTGCATCACCTTGGCATGTTTTGGCTGTCAATTAAATTTGTCATCCATAAGTGAGATGTATGCCTCCTGGGTGACTCATGACTCGTGCAATGAGTCATGCCGCAAGCCACCTGCATCAGCAGCCTGACAGCCTCAGACACAGACACAGATAGACAGACACCTACAGAAACACCCACTGATTCAGACACGCCTACTGATGACAGGCACACATAGAGACACTTGTGAATACCAATACACTCACACATTGACAGACAGACAGACAAGCACACACAGCATTGTGTACAGACAACAGAGTGAAGTCTCTGCAGCAGCACTCTGATTCACAGCAGCATGGCTGTCCTCTACAAGCCAAGCAACAGCAACACATTGTGACTTTGGGGGCTCAGCCTCAGTTATCTCAGGCCTGCAGAGAGCGAGATAGAGACAATTGAGCCCCTGCTAGATCACATCAAGGACAGCTCAGTCTCAGGAGAGCAGACAGACTACCTCTACAGTTGGCCGTGCTGTTGGCTGACCTCTACGTGCCATGCACCAGCAACAAGTTGTGGCCCTGCATGCAGGTTGATCTTGTGAAAAAGGAAGGGGCATCAGCGCAGCAGCAGATGGTCCGAGTGGCTGAGCAGTTTAATGGCCTTCATAATTTTGAGCAGACTTTCTGGGTCTCTGCTCTGCGAGATCAGGGCATGGCGAAGCTCAAGGACTTTCTGAGAGATAGGTAAAAGATTCTTTCACACGTATCAGGACACTGCATGACATCCCCTTTGATAATTGAAAATTTAAAAGGATATGTCACCTTTGTATATGTTCTGCATCCCCAACGGCACAGCATGGTGTCAAGGGCAAACAGAAATGGATATTATTCATCTCCACAATAATGGAAGTCCACCTTCCTGCTCCCCTGAAGCTGTGACATTTGGTCTCACAAATCATTGCTGTTTTTCTTGTGTTGTTAAAACACCATCTTCTGAGATTGGTTGCAAGATGCCAGCCAAAAGACTTGTCTTCTGTGTCTTCTGTTCTCCTCTGGATCTGGAGTAAAAACAAGAGGTTTCTATGGTCTGTGGTCTGTGGTCTGTGGTCTGTGAAAATGTCATCTTAGCTAGATTGATGATGTGTGCAGGACAACACCAGGAGAATGGCTGATGGATGCTGGCCAAAAGACAGACCGACCGCCGGAGCAGATAGTCAGAGAGGTGGGCCTCACATTTGAACATTTGTTTATTTGCCGCACACTTTGTTTACGCACTTACAAAGTAGTACAAGCACATTGCGATACTGCCTCTTGCACAGTATGTCGCCGTTAGGCTATCTCCCATACACAAAGGCACTGTGTCTGACAAGCGCTAGTTTGAAGCAAGCGTCTTTAATGTGCAAAGCAGGTTTCAGCAGAGCAGGTTTGTTGTCAGGGCAGAGAGTGATGCTGTAACACCAGAGCACCCTGTACTGCAATATGATTGATGATCTGTCTCCTGTTGAGGCTGAGTTGTGATGCCACTTGCTGGTGTTGTCTGCAAGGCTGATGTGTCATGCAGGTTGTGAGAGAGAAGCTGTACAGGGACCTACATCTGCATCAAGACATGATGTGTCATGCAGGTTGTGAGGGAGAAGTTGTACAGGAACCTGCATCAAGAGGTGCCTTACAATGCGCGTGTCATGCCGGTGTCTTTCAAGACATTGACAGATGGATCCTGGCGCTTTGAACAGAATATCGTAGTCCCCACAAACCATGTAAGCCATCCCCATGTAAATTGCAGTAATCATGGGCAGCAAGTTATACCATATGGTTTAATGCATGCATAATTGTTATGCCAGACATGTGCCTGGGCAATGCGCGTTGGCATGTCTTGAAATGCTGTGGTGTGTTTTGATGCTGTGGAATGTCTTGGTCAGGTGGCATTTCGCATACAGCATGGGCATCAGGACAAAGCTTGCCTTGCACGCATGGGTGTGCTTCAGCTTAAATTTGGGGCTGACATGAGTCAATCTGCTGCAAGCTTTCATGTATCTTCTTGTAGGAGTGCTTCAGCTTGAGTTTGGGGCTGACATGAGTCAACCTGCTTGAAACATTGTGTGGCCAGATCTTGGCTGGGTTGCTGCTTTAGGAGGCTCCCATTATGATTGCTGAAAAGCGTAAACTTTTCTTTTCTTTTTCTTTTCTTTCTTTGTGTGGCCAGATGTTGGCTGCTGATGGTTTGCTGCTGCAGGTGAAAGCCATGGTTGTGGGGAGGCAAGGGGCAGTCATTGGTCAGATAGGCAAGCTGGCACGGCTTGAGCTGGATGTCATCTTCCAGAAAACGACACATTTGGTGCTGCAAGTCAAGGTGGAGAAGAAGCATGGACAGTCCTGAGCATGGTTGTGCACTACAATAATACTACCGTCAATGATGTTGCGTTGCTTGATGTACAATAGCTCCCATATGGCAAGCGCATGTTGATGTTTTCTGTTGAAATTGAATGAATGAGTCTGTGAACGACTCAGACCTCTGATGAATGTGACAGGCTTCAGCTGAACAAACACTGTTTCATGTGACATCGTGTTTTCACACTGTATGTTACTTCTGCGTACATCTCTCCTCTGCAAAGTACCATGCACCTTGTCTTATGCACGGCCTGTTGAGTTTGATTAAACCAACAGAGCTCTAGAGATCTGTATCAGTATTCATCAACAGTTAATAAACACCGACCTGACGTGGGTGCTGCATAGCAGACAACAGAATCACATATGGTAAAGGGTGTGCGTTGGCTTTGCATGACAGACTGCTGAACAGGTGTGCCTGGGACTAGACTTCAGAATGGAGCTGATACGTGTTAGATTGCGAGCATACTACAAAAAGATTTGAAATTGTCACAAACGAGCTATATATATATAAACGTATTGTACAAGCTGAACTCTCAACCCCTGCATTGTGCTTAAGGATATTAAGGCAGATGGAGCAACACCAAAAACGGAAACTGTGAACAGTCTGTAACGAGGTACCAGATGCCTAAGCCAAGGCTATTTGACTTCAGTCATACTCTCAGTCCCAGAGCAAATAGTGTTAAAGGCACTGCGCTCTGCAAGACGGCAAATCTAGCACATAGATGCAAACTCAGCCCTTGCTTATGTACATGCTTCCAAAGCTTGCATTCTCTGCATTTCAGCCCGCACACACATACACAATGCAAAAACAGAGAAACAGTGCAAAATGTACATAAAATCTAGCAGACTTGGCCCATGTTGTAGGGCATAAAGTCTGCATCTCAATTATAAATACTCAGGAAACAAGCCAGGACAAGACCCAGTACACGGTTTGATTGGAGACAATTGCGCAGCTGCTTTCACAGTGCTGCTGCATGGAAAATAATGCTGCTGCTGCTGCGTTGCGTATGCTGCTCAGGCCAGTAAACTAACATAATACAGCCCAGTCAAAATAGCTATCTGCCCTATTATCAACCCCTTCTTCTCCCCCAACCCCCTCCCTCTCTATGTCATCCCTCATCAACCTGGTTGCTCTGATCACAGCTGCGCTCAACCAGACTTTGCGCATCAAAGACTCAAAACTTATCTGTGGAGCCAGACCCTTGAGGAGATTTCCATTCTCCAATGACTAACGCGCATCAGCGTTTTCCTTTTTTTAGGGTTTAGGGTTTACTAAACCCTAAGAAAATGCGTTTAGAAGCAGCTTCAGTAGCTCATGGGACACAGCCCATTGACAGCCTGTCTGCCTTTCGGCGTCTCAGCCTGCCCACTAGAGAATGGGCAGCCCCCAGAGGCCACAATTGGCCTATTTAGGTCAGGGTCGGTAGGGTCTATAGGGTCAAGCCCAATTCCCTTGGCCATTTCAGGGTTGGCTACCATACGCGCCTGCACTTCTGCCAGCAAAGCTGCCTTGTCTCCTTGCATGTTTGCAATCAGATCTGAGGCAATGAAGCTGTCCCTGCAGTCGATGAGTCATTGTCAGGCCTCCAAACATGGAGCTGACCCTGCAGTCCTGTAGTAAAGATAAGCCAAGCTGGGTATGCATCTTGTCAGCCCTGTATAACTGGACACCTGAAAGGATGCATCATGAATAGACTATACACATCTTCAAATTGCCATGGCAGACACAATAGCACGAACTTGCCAGAACTCTAACCCGAGCGCAAGTGAATGGTTGGATGAATGAATGCATGAGTGAGTGGGTGAGTGAGTGAGTGAGTGAGTGAGTGAGTGAGTGAGTGAGTGAGTGAGTGAGTGAATGACCGAAGCAGGCACAGGGCTTACGGGTTCTTCTTTGGATCATTGGCTTTCTCTATGACGTGCTGGAAGGCTGCTCGCGTCTTGTTCAGATTGACGCTCGCTTCATCGATGGCACTCTGCAAGACCAACACCTGACTGATCAGTGACATCAGATGACTGATGCATGACCAATTCCTGACTGATCAGTGAGTGCAGATTGCTGATTAGATAGCAGGTGATGACTCACAGAGAACAGCTCTTTAGCAAGCATGCAAAAGCGTGCCTGCTGCAAATGGGTTGTGGGTTTAGGGTTTGTGTTCTAGGGTGCCTGCATGCTGCAACATCCCACCAAAGACATATGTGCAGGGTTTGCCGCTAGAACCCTAGAACGGGATTTGTGGCTAGAGTCTCGGCCAAGTCTGGGCCTTGGTTTTGGTACACATAACCCTAATTGTACACGCTGGACGCCGGTCAAGCTTTGTCCAGTCACATGGGCACATGTGGTCACCATGATGCTGATGAAACCACAAGGCAGCAGAACCCTACCTGGGGCATGTTGAGCTGGCGTAGGGTTTGGCAGAAATGCCTCAGCACTGCATCGAAATGGTCCATGGTGAGCCCTTTCTCCACCATGTGTGAGTGCATGAAGGCTAAATCCCGGCCTTGGTATTTCGGCTGGAAATTGAGCTGATGCCCGACACCGCCTCCGAAAGCATAAGCCAGAAAGGACACCTGCAATGCATGAACACGCATTGCTGCACAGACAGACAGACAGACATGCACATGAGTAAGACTTTAGCTGGTGATTTGTCCTGCCTCCACCATGCATACGGCTGACAGTTGAACTGATTTTAGGACGCCCAAAAGCA
>JAABUK010005527.1_pt1 | contig 19553 bp, 24 predicted proteins | sample 5559141 | NCBI WGS metagenome assembly JAABUK01 (sample SAMN10711869, study PRJNA513367) | rock metagenome | isolation source: Antarctica rocks | place: Antarctica: Victoria Land, Pudding Butte nord | collected 2016-01-03 | reverse complement strand
CCCCTGTGCACCCACCCTGTGCACCTATTAGCCCATGCACCTAGCCTGTGCAACTAGTCTGTGCGTGTGTGCAGGTGTATGAGCAGATGGAGCCCCCAGCTGAGATGCTGATGTCGCTGCTGCCCTTCCAGAAGGAGTTCCTGGCCTGGGCCGTCTCTCAGGAGAGGAGCGAGATCCGAGGAGGCATCCTGGCTGATGAAATGGGCATGGGCAAAACCATCCAGGTACTTTTTAGTATTGTGGTCATCTCACATTACACAATATGTACCAAGTACACTGTCAGTTTCCAGCAGCCTTGTGGTAGGTGCAGCAGCATAACATCACAAGGACAAACCATCCAGGTACTTCCTTGTACTATGGTCATCCCACACTCCACAACATGTATCAAATACCCTTGCATTATGGTCATCCCACACTCCACAATATGTACCAAATACCCTTGCATAATGGTCGGCTCAGACTCCACAACATGTGGCAGATATTCTTGCATTATGGTCATCCCACACTCCACAACGTGTGGCAAATATCCTTGCATTATGGTCAGCCCACACCCCACAATATGTGGCAAATACCCCTGCATTATGGTCATCCCACACTCCACAACATGTGGCAAATACTCCCAAAGTTACACTGCCAGTTTCCAGCAGCCTCGTGGTAGGTGCGGTAGCATAGCAATATAACAAAGAGCCATTCAGGCACTTCCTTGTATCATGGTCACGCGCCCTATCGTCACAACCAGACTGTGTTCAAGATGCTTGAGCTTGCAGTGTCAAGAGTGACAGTCATGTCTGCTATAGTGCTATTTTGTTGAGTGAAGCCGGAGGTTTTGGTCTGCCAGCATTACGGCACCACCAGCTTATGTGCATCTGATAAGGCTGGTAATATCATGGGTCAGGCTTAAGCTTGCAAAGCATATCACCAATGCCTGGTGCCCGGCGACCATCTGGCCAAGCCTGCATTTCTACTACTGTCATCATGAGCAATACAGTGATGTGTTGCTCCTCTTCAGCATGTTTGTTATCTGGATGTCAAGATCAGGGGAAAATCTCCTGGACAAAGGGCTGTGCATTGTGTTGCAAGGGAAAATCTCTGCAACACTGCCTTGCAATCCATGCCATATCTTCTGTGAGTCATCTTTCCATGCGTCACGTGCGTCTGCAGGCCATCTCAGTCATAGTGACACACCGCACAGATGACATGTCCAAGCTGCCCCCCCGCCTACCCATCAATGCCCCCAAGCCCTGTAGCAAGCCAGCCCAGACCAACCGCCCCAAGCTGCGTCTGAACCAAGCAGCACAGGCAGCAGAGGCTGCACCCATCTGCCCAGCCCTTGGCCCTTCAAACTTCAGTGTGGATGTTGTCATGGGGGAAGAGGAAGAGGGGGTGCTGCTGGAGCAGTCAGGCGAGATTATGGGTTCAGCCACTGCTGCAGAGGCTGCAGCTGATGGAGCAGCTTCCCCCGCAGCTATCAATGCAGGTGAGCTGTGACAGAACTTACCTGTTGTTTTTCGCAGCAAGTGCAATTGTCTGCAGGCCAGAAACTGACCGTTTGCATGCTGTTTGCGCAACGCTATCTCCCTGATGCAAATATCAGTCTTTGCCCAAGAGAAGAATGAGCGCAAAGTTTTTGATGTTGCACAGCACAGCATCCTCTATTGCACAAGCTACTTACATGAGCTATGTACGCAGCATATGACTGACTGCAACCCGTTTCCATTGCAGAGCGCAACAACCCACATGTGCACTCGCCTTGCGCCTCTGGCTGTCATCACCCTGCTGCTGCTGCCCCCGATGTGGCAGGGCCCTCCTCTGAGGGGTCTGACCCCTCAGGACCCAACGGGCCCTACTCAAGGGCAACTTTAGTCATCTGCCCTTTGGTTGCCGTCATCCAATGGCGACAGGAGATCGCCAGATATGTTGCTCCCAATGCATTGAGGGTAAGCTGCCGGGCATCAGCACAGTCGTATGTTTCAAACCTGCACACTGTTGACCTTATGTGTAACACAGGTGTCCAGCTCCAGATAGGTCAGATTACTATATTCACACACTAAGTCATGAACAGTGTGTTCCAGTGAGCTACAACATCTTCAGGCGTTTCCAAAATTCAGCATTCCACTGTTGTTGTCAATTGCATGTTCTGCGTGTGGCTCAAAAGCCCTATACAGCTCAAAAGCCATAGAGTGACACTCAAGTTAGGCGCCAGGAGTTTGAGTGCACCTGTTTGGCAAAGGTGCTGCAACCTCAGTCACCAGTTATTTGTTGCTCTTGTGGGTGGTCATGTAATCATGTCAACAAGGGCAAGACAAGCGTCCAGCTGTGTATACTTGCTCCTGTAGGTGGTTGTGTATCATGGCAACAAGAGGGTGCCAAATCTAACTGTGACTGCTTGTGTAGGCAGTTATGTGACGGTTATCAAGAGCAAGACAAGCATTCAGCTGGTTTTGATTGCTCCTGTAGGTTGATTGTGTGGTATTGCAGCAAGCACTCAGCTGTTTATGATTGCTCCTGTAGGTAGTTGTGTATCACGGCAACACGCCCTCAGCTGTTTATGAGTGCTTGTATAGTTTGCTATGTGTCATGTTAACAAGCATTCAGCTGTTGATGACTGCTCCTGCAGGTGGTTGTGTATCATGGCAACAGGCATTCAGCTGTTTATGAGTCCTTGTATAGGTGGCTGTGTGTCATGGCAGCAAGCTTTGAGCTGTTGGTGATGCTCCTGCAGGTGGTTGTGTATCACGGCAACAAGAGGGAGACAAGCATCGAGGAGTTGAAGCAGGCTGACGTTGTGTTGACCACCTACAGCATTGTTGAGAATGAGTTCCGCAAGAACTGCCTGCCAGACAAGGTGCCCTGTGCCCACTGCAACAAGAAGTTCTTCCCTGACAGGCTCAAGGTCCACCTCAGGTATGCAAATTCAACCCAAGGGGCATAGCACAGCATAGTGTGGCATAGCGTAGCCTGGCATGGCATGGCATGGCTCAAGGTCCACTTCAGGTACACAAGATTATGTCATACATGGCACAGCATGACGCAGCATTGGCAATGGCTAAACCCTACACCCTTGTGATGCCAATCTGGCAGGTGCCATGAACGCTGCTGTTTCAGTTCTTCCCACAGCACCGCACAAGCTTACTGAGGTTTTGCATCTTTGGGTAGCCTGCCTGGGCGCATCAGGGGAGAGGGGGGAGGGGGGGGCATCACTGACTGCCTGTGTAGTTGGGTTGTTGGACTGCCTGAATACTCAGAACATTTGGTTGTTTTATCTTGAGGCTCATGATTTGCAGATCTGGGCCATGCAACTTTGAATTATTGCTGACTGGTTCAAGCTGGGTGGTATGGCTGGGTGACTATTTTGGTGCATATTTCATACAGGTTCTTTTGTGGGCCTCATGCGAAGAAGAGCGCGGCGCTTGCTAAGCAGCAGAAGAAGAAGCCCAAGGGGAAAGGCAAGGGAAAGACCATGGAGGAGTCTGGTAGTCATGCAACAACATGCATTTGCTTGCATCAGTGTATGATTTGCAAACATGTACATGTGTAACATCAGTAACTGATTCCTTTTTTTCATTGTATATAATGGACACATGCACTCCCAACGATTGTTGACCTTGCTCAGAGCTATGAGGCCTGCTGGTGTGGGATGTTAGCATGCACCTTTACTCAGAGCTTCTTCTTGTCACCATATTTTGGTCAAACTGTCATTGCCATGCTGTGGATTACTTACCTGATGATTGCTGTGCGTGCGAACCGAGGGACACTAATGTTGCTTTGATAAGTGCAGCTGCTGATGCACACACCTCAGCTGACATTGTTTGAGCTGCTTCATTCAGGTTTTTGTCTATGCTTTAAACACATGTTTTCCCACATGGTCCTAAACAAGGGGCTGGTCAGGGGTTGTACTGTCCTGAGCAGCTCCTTGTCTGCGGTCCTGTTTTGGCAGTCACATGAAAGCCAACGTCAGCGGCATTGTCAGTTGGGAGCTTGCATGCTGTCTTCAGTATATTTGTAGGCCCGTCCCCATGTGCTGTCTGATTTTGTCAACTGAATGCAGAGGCAGAAGCTGAAGGTGAAGAAGTAGAGGACATGGAGGCAGAAGAGGAAGAGGAGGACCCGAAGGCAAAGAGCAAGGGCAAAGGCAAGGCAGCTGCCAAGGGTAAAGGCAAGGGCAAGGCTGCTGCAAAGCGCCCCGCCAAGAAGAAGAGCAAAAAGAGTACGGAGGAGGTAGGTGCATCATATGGTGATCTCACACAGTAAGGATGCTGCCTCGACATTGTGGTTCAGGACTGCACAGCTTTGCTTTGCATTACCACATACCCTAACTCCTTAGTCAGGTGCAGGTCTGAATTAGGGCCGAGTATCTTCTTCCATCACAGCATGTAAGGCACTTCAGGTGTGCTGTGATGCTCTGCCCTTTGGTGAGTTTGCCCGTGATGAGTTTCAAAGTCTTCCCATGATGAGTCCTAATGACAGATAATAAAAGCTGCTTGATGGATTTTGTTGCTTATCTGACAGCATAAAGCACCACCTTGGTCTCGTGCCATGTCACATGTTTCAGGTTTTGGGGTTGTAGGGTTCAAGCTGTGTCTCAACCATCCAAGCCTAAATAGCAAACTCTAAACAACAAATCCTAAGCACCACACCCTAGCATGCTTGGGCTGAACAATTGTTTGCCTGACGTCAGGACGACGGCAGTGGCTCAGAGTGGGAGGCTTCAGACTCTGAGGCCAGTGAGAGCGAGGCTGAGTCTGAGAGCGAAGCAGAGAGTGAGGAGGAAGAAGAGGACCTGAAGGGCAAAGGCAAGGGCAAGGGCAAGGCGAAGAAGGGCGGGGAGGGCAGTGCCAGGGATAAGCGGCGGGTATGCATGTTTCAGGATTTTTACCCTAACCCTAAGTCTGGCAAATTTGACCCAGCTCAAAAGCAAGTCCAATTCACAAAAGCAGGAGACAGTGTGCTGGCTTACATACGTATATGCCAGATGGTGGCTTCTTCTGACGTGACGCCTGCAGGACACTATATTGAGGGTTAGATTGAAGCATCAAACAATGTCAAAAACTTGGATGATGTCAGCTGCAGGGTCAGCATACTGCATCGAGCATTCATGTGCATGCACTGACAGCACCTGCTTGACTTGCTATACAGGATGATTAGCAAGCCTGCAAGAGGGCTCTTCTGTGACAGCCAACCTCTTGAGCCAAAAGAGAATGAGGCTGCACAGTCAGCACTCTGCATGTTCATTGGTGCACATGCCCAGGCAGTATCTCTGGGACTTGCTGTATAGGGTGAACTAATAGCCCGGAAGATAGTTCTTCTGCTGCAGTGGATGAGGCTGCACAGTCAGCATCCTGCATGATTGTCAGTCCCCAGGCCCTGACAGTATCTGTTTGACTTGCTGTTGCAAAGCCTGCACACAGGCTCTGAAGCATTCTAGTGAGCTGAGCGACAAAGGCTATAAGGCTGAGGCTGCATTCTCAGCATTCTGCATGGTCATCTGTAGACACACACCAACTGCTTGACATGCTGCATAGGATGGCTGGAAAGCCTGGAAGAAGGCTCTCAAGCAGTCCAACCAGCTCGACGATGATGGCTATGAGGATGAGGCTGCTCGGTCAGCTGCTCAGATGGTTGCAGACGCACACAGGAAGTTCAGCAGCAAGGCTGGCGGGAAGGGGAAGAAGGGCAATAGTGAGGAGGCTGAGACTGAGCCCTTTTCGTTGCTGCACAAGGTTTGTGAAGCACTGCATCACAGTGCATTTTGAGCCAGCTTGCGTGTTCCAGAAGTTTTGTATGAGGTCAGGCAGTCATGGGCAAGGGGGAAAAGTCAATGAACAGCAAGGAGGCTCAGGAAAACTGAACCTTTCTCTGTGCTGCACAAGGTTCAAGACGTTGACACATAATCTCTGCTTTCTGTGCACAAAATTGCATGTACAATGACAAGGCCTGCTGAGTACTGCACCCGTCCTGCATTATCATGGGTGCCTTGTACATGAAATATGCTGTGTAGGGATGTAGGTTTTATGCAGCTTCATGCAACAGTCCAGCATAGTGGCTCTTAGGCGCGTCCTCTGACATGGAAAGAAAAGAAGAGAAAAGTTTATGCTTTTCAGCGATCATACGGGGAGCCTCCTGAGACAGCAGCCTAGGGCTCCCCTGAGATGACATGCATTAGCGTTTTCACAGCCCATCCAGGCTTTTCCAATCAAAGCCTCATGCAAAAGTGCCTCGACCTCGCAGGTGCCAACAAACACAGTCCAGTGCATCCTGCAAAGTGTGTCACTAGACTGCGCTTGCTGACACCTGCGAGGTAAGGATCCTGTTGCATGAGCCTTTGATTGGAAAGGCATGAAATTTGATTGGAAAGGCATGACCTTTTCATCTTCTTGCAGCACTGCTGATGCCAGAGCTGCTGCTTGCCAGAGTTCTGTAGCTGCTCAGGGATGCACATGCCTGAGCCCTGAGGCTGTGCATATTTTACCCCTGGGGCTGTGCATGCCTGACCCTTGGGGCCAACATGTCATGTACAGATGTAGAGTGTCTAGCAAGCTGCTCAGGGCTGCATGTATCTGATGCTTGTCAACTGAATGAATGAATCACTGAGCAGACAGGTTGTTTTATGAATGAATGGATGAGCATTTTGTATGTTGCTGCAACCAGTCTACGCCTCACACAGATTCCATGAAGGCGATGAATGAACGGATCAGCGTTATAGAATAAATAAGTACGTCAGTAATTAGAAAAGTAGTTTGTCTCACACAGGTACCTTGGCGGCGCATTTTTTTCAATGAATGAATAGAAGAGTATTATAGAATACATATGTCAGTAATCAGTAAAAAGGGTTTGTCTCATGCAGGTGCCGTGGAGGCGCATCATTCTGGACGAAGCTCACTGCATCAAGCAACTGATTGAATCAACAGGCTGTTTGATGGATGCATGCAGAATGAAGGAATGAATGAATGGATGATTGAAGGAATGAATGAATGCATGAATGAATGGATGGTTTGCGCCTTATGCAGGTGCCATGGAGGCGCATCATTCTGGATGAAGCCCACAGCATCAAGGACCGGCGGTGCAGCACCGCCAAGGCAGTCTTCGCCCTGGACAGCCGCTACAAGTGGGCCCTGAGCGGGACCCCCCTGCAGAACCGGGTGGGCGAGCTGTACAGCCTCATCCGCTTCCTGCGCATCTTCCCTTACGCGTATTACTTCTGCAACAAGAAGGGGGAGGAGTGTGGCTGCAAGAGCCTGGACTACCTCTTCAGGCTGAACCACCGCAAGTGTGATGAGTGCGGGTGAGTTGCCTTTGTCCACGATGATAATTCAATGATGATGATAATGACAGTATCAACAACAGTAAGAATGATAATGTATCACAACTACAAAAATAATAGTAAACTGGGCAGCCCGGTATAGTACTTGGCTTCGCATTAAATTGACGCCGAAAGGCGTAGTCGTTACTGTTCCTTTTTCCTTTCCAATAATAGTAACGATAAGAGTATTGTGATGCTAATAGTAACTTAATAATGAACTATAAATAACGCTTGTAAAGCATTAATGTAATGCTGGTGGTGATCAGTGGGCGCAAATTGTTCATGTGGTTGAGAGGAGTCATGTGGTTTGGTGCAGTAGTCATGTGGAATGGTGCCTGTAGTCATGCGGTCTGGTCCAGTAAAGATCAATGTAGAGACAGACAGACACATGCTTCACAAGTTTTGGCTAACTGACATGTCTAAGAGTAGTCTGGGGCAGAACCTCAATCACTTGCCTGATGACACTCATTTTATGCCCTCTGTGTCAAGTTTAGGGGCCAACCTCAAGTTGTATGTGCTTTGATGGTCTCAGGAGCAATCAACTTGGCTGCAGACATACACACTGTGACAGTTGAACCCCCAGCCTGTAGCTCAGATGCTATCACCTGACTTACACCGGTCAGAAGAAAGAGCTGGAATTGCGATTGCAAACTGTCAGATCTCAAGCTTGACAGGAGCTTGCCATCATCACCTATGTCTCCTCTGCTCTACAGTGACTCAGAAACAAAACGGCCACAACCATAGTATTCCACCCCCCCCCCCAATAACAATCACACCTGCACCAACTACACAATTTGAATGAGATAGGAAACACAGACATAACCTTGATACCTGGCACCCCAATGACGATCATGCCAACAAAATCCATGAAGAATAGAACTGCAGAATCCATGAGTACAGTGCGTCTGAAGCCTTGGTTGGGTGCATGCCCCCCAATGACGATCACACTGACAGTAACTGTGAATAGAACTGTAGATTTGTAGTACAAATGAGTACAGTGCGTCTGAAGCCTTGGGTGAACGCAGGCATGGAGCGCTGCAGCACTACTGCTGGTGGAACAGGTTTGTGGCCAACCCCATCAAGAAGTGGGGGTACGTGGGCCAGGGGCGGGCCGCCATGCGCCTGCTGAAGAATGAGATCCTGGACAAGGTGCTGCTGCGTCGCACCAAGGTGCAGTGCGCTGATGTGCTGGCGCTGCCCCCCAGGTACACCACATCGTAGGGTCTTGTACACCACATCTGACGGTTGGCTGCACCACATCATAGGGTTGTGTACACCGTAGTCTAGGGTTACACCTTTTAGGATTACAGCACATTGTAAGGTCGGGTAATGCGCCTTCTAGGGTCGGGTGCGGCACATTGTATGGTTGGGTACACCACAGTTTAGTGTTGGCTACACTACATCATGGGGTTGGGTACACCACATTCTAGGGTTGGCTGCACCACAAGGTAGGGTTGGGTACAGCCTAATTTAGGGTTACAGCATGTTGGGAGGTTTGGCACTGCGCATCATAGGGTTGGGTGAAGCGCATACCAAGGTGCAGTGCGCCGATGTGCTGGCGCTGCCCCCCAGGTACGCCACATCTTAGGGTTGATGTAGCACAGTCTAGGTTTCGGTACACCACATTCTAGGGTTACAACACACTGTAAGGTTGGGTACTGCGCATTCTGGGGGTGGGTGCAGCGCAATCAAGGGATGGTCACACACATTGTTGCCTCTTTGGTATGGTGTGCTGCACTTACCATCACATGCGGCGACATCCACAACACAAACAATCAAATCTGGAAGAGGGTTGCACAGACAACCTTTATGCAGCCCTCTTTCAGATTTGATTGTTTGTGTTGTGGATGTCGCCGTATGTGTCGGTAAGTGCAGCATACCGACTGAGGTATGATGTGTGGTGACGTCATAGGCCTGCAGCATGATGTTGGAGTCCTGCACAGCTTAGCGCAGCATGATTGTGCTGAGCATGCTTTCCACAGTAGGTGTTGTGACCTTGCACTGATCTTGCTGCGTCCCTGAGAATCAGTCATACCGGTGGGTTGCTTTTGAGCCAGCAACTCACAGTCAGGACACCTTTCAGGTCAAACTGTGGTTTAGCTCAATTCAAAGTTGGTAGTAAGACTGGTAGTATGGGTCTGCACAGTTCCACTTTTGTATGGCCTACGTGGGTTTTTGGATCCTGTCCTGACACCTTGTAAGTCAGAAGACTGTCCTTTTGCAGACAGGTCCTTTTGCAATGGCGGCCTTGTACAAAAGCTCATCCTGTGAGATAAATCTGTATCACTGCCACAGTCACACAGTCAGACCAATCCCTGCTTTTGTCACAACAGTCCCCACCTCAGTCAGACCAAGTCCCCACCACAGTCAGACCAGTCCCTGCATCTGTCACACCAGTCCCCCACCACAGTCACACCGATCCCTGCCTCCATCATACCAGTCCCCATCACAGTCACACCAATCCCAACCACAGCCTGACCAATCCCTGCAAGCAAATCACTTGAAGGAGTGAACAACACATCTGTAGCACACTTGCAAGCACTGTGATGTGATGCCAGTACCATACCATGTAGCATGAACTCAGCGTCCCTCAAGGACTCATGACCTCCCGGTTTGCATGTTGCTTTGGAGCAAGAACAGTGCACTCTGCTGTCTTATTCCTGAAATCAATGACAGGGCAAAACTAGTATGCTTGACCCAAAAGGACAAAGGTGGTGTGCTTGCCTAAAAGAAACCCACACAAAAAAGCATTTTTTGGTGTCATGTAGAACCATCACACTGCGCAAGGACAAGTTTGATGAGCGCGAGGATGATTTCTACGAGGCCCTCTACACTCAGAGCCAGGCACAGTTTGCCACCTATGTCCAGACTGGTACCGTAGTTAACAACTATGCCCACATCTTCGACCTGCTCATCAGACTGCGACAGGTCAGCATGCCTGCCTTCAAACAAGAAAGAAGAGGGCTGCAATGACACTCACAAGAATTACAAGATTATAAGAAAATTCACACTCCCCTGGCTTGCTGCAGTGCGTTGCAATGGCGTGTGTCTCATGTGCTAGCATTGCTGCAGTGCAGCGACATTGCAATGGCTTGTGTTTCATGTACTAGCATTGCTGTTGCAGTGGCATTGCAATGGTTTATGTTTCATGTAGTAGCATTGCTGCAGTGCAGTGGCATTGCCATGGTTTATGTTTCATGCGCTAGCATTGCTGCAATGCAACGGCAACGCCATGGCGTGTAGCTAGCTTGTTGTCAGCAGTAATTATACTTTGACAGCGCTGCGCATGAAAGCCAAGCACTGAATTCTTATCAATATAGTGTCAAGCTCACTGTCAAGCTTGTCCATTTGACTGGGTGATACAGCTCTCACCAGTCTCAGTAACAGCAAGCATGTCTTAGCCCACTGAGCGGTGTACTGCACTTCAATGGACCCCTGCTGTTAATCATAGAGCTTGCTGATGCAACTGATCCTCTTGATGCTGAAGTCGCGCTTGATGCTCAAGACGCACAGACGCACAGGCAGGAGCAGCAGCTCAGAAGAAGCTGCAGCTGGCCACAGCTCACAAACCCTATGTTAGTCATAGGTCCCTTAGCTGTTGTCACTCCCTGCAGGCTGTGGACCACCCATACCTTGTGGTGCATTCTGCGACGGCTCCAGGGGCTGCAGAAGCTCAGAAGAAGCTTCAGGAAGAGGAGGCACAAGGCCTGCTGCAGGGCATCTGTGGGGTGTGCCATGACCCCCTGGAGGACCCCGTGGTGTCCGTGTGTCAGCACGCCTTCTGCCGAGCTTGCATGATGGAGTACATGGATGGGGCTCAGGGCCAGGCCAAGTGCCCCTCCTGTGACAAGCCCCTCTCTGTGGATCTGAACGCTAACCCATCGGTAGGTTCCCCAACGCCTTTGGGGAAAGGCCAGGCATGTGACATACCCTTGCTGAAGCATGAGGGCTGTTGGCAGTCACATGATGTTTTGTGTGCCCTGTTGTTCAGTGCGTCTGACGCACGGCATGTATGATGGGTGCATGGCTTGGTGGCCATTCACAGTGTCTTTCCTGTGATAGGCTTCTCTGTGGTATAGACCTGAGTGCAAATATCCAGCAGCTTCTGCTTGCTAATCCAGCAGCTCCTGCTTGCTAGTTGCATACATGGTGCTGAGCTTGTGCAAAGCCATTCTCACTAGTAAAATGTTATGAGGAAGAACTCAAGTGAGAACAGTACCAGTGACCATGTAGAAGCATTCAGAAGTATCATTTGTCTGCTGACTGGGGGCTGCATTCTGCTGATGGCAAGGTTTTCATTGATGATTCATTTGCTGTTATGGCTACTGTTACCGCTGCTGTTGACACCAGATTCAACCAGCCATGAGCAACAGTCAGTGCGCAAGGCGTGCTTTCTGTTACTGTCATTGTTGATACCAGGTGGAATCTGCCGTGAGTTTCACTCACTTGCCATTTGTTGTTGTTACTGTTGATGCCTGGTAGATGCTGCCGTGAACAACATTCAGTGTGCAACAAGTTTTACCCTGTGACTGTTGCTGTTACTGTTGAAACCATTTAAACACTGCCGTAACAACACTCAATACACCATGTGACTGCAGTCTCCTGTGAGGGCCCTCAGCAGCAAGAAGAGCAGCATCCTGAGTCGCATCAAGACCACAGATTTCCAGAGCAGCACCAAGATCGAGGCTCTGAGGGAGGAAGTGCACAAGATGCTGCAGGCGGACCCCTCTGCCAAGGCCATCGTGTTCAGCCAGTTCACGTCCATGCTGGATCTTGTGTCCTTCAGACTGGAACAGGTACAGCAATACCCAAAGAAGACTGTTTCATGTGGCAGCATCAAACCAACGCATGATCTGCACACTGCATATGTGTCCTTCAGACTGCAGCAGGCACAGTCTACATCTGCATATTGGAACATGCAACACACATCTGCATATTGGAACAGGTAATACACATCTGCATCTTGGAACAGGTAACACACATCTGCATTTTGGAACAGATAACTAACATCTGCATTTTGGAACAGGTAACACACATCTGCATGCTGGGGAGTAGGTATGTCGTATATCTGCATGCCTTTGCACATGCTGTGCTCAATGTGTTTTTAGAAACCAGTCATTTTCTGTTCACTCTCCCCTACTGAGTCCTGAAATCAGAGAATGTAGCTTGTTTGACCTGGCCTGTGTGCTGTGCACACGCTGTGCTCAGTGTGTGCTGAGCGCCCAGTCATTCTCTGTTGACCCCCCTGATGAGTCCCAAAAAAAAGAAAACAAATCTGGGCGATGAGTCTGACCTGGCGTGTGTGCTGTGCAGACTGGCGTGAAGTGTGTGCGACTGCAAGGCAGCATGAGCATGGATCACAGGGACCGCATGATTGAGAAGTTCACACATGACCCTGATGTCAGAGTCTTCCTCATGAGTCTCAAGGCTGGAGGCGTTGCGCTCAACCTCACAGCTGCCTCACATGTCATGCTCATGGACCCCTGGTGGGTTACCCTGTCTTTTCTAATAACAACAACAACAACAACAACAACAACAACAACAACAACAATCATAATCATAATCATCATTATACTAATAATAATAACAGTAGTGATGATATAACATCGCTTTCCCGCTCATGGACCCCTGGTGGGTAATCCTGGCTCTGTCTCCAGCATTATACTAATACTAACGTTAATATACAGTAATAACAATAACAACAGCATTGTCTCTGTCTCCAGCACACATTCTCTAACATATCTGTCATGTCATAGCTCACATGTCATAGTTCATGGACCCCTGGTGGGCAACGCTCTCTGTGTATGATAATATTTTACAGGCGTTCCAGCTAATTGTTCTTGCCAGGTACCTACTAAGTGTGCCTAATCTGATCTCTCTGTGTATCTAGAGTGTTGTCTGACTTGGCCAAGGCATGGCAGCACTTCTCATGCTGACAAAGGCCACTTCTGCTGATTTGCGAGTATTGCTCACTGCTGTGACAGGTGAGATTCACAGCAACATAAAAGGAGGTTTAGACCCAGGGCTTTAGGCCAACTTGGCTGATTTTGTTGACTATAACTCTCTTGCCTGCTGTTGTGACAGGTGGAATCCATAACAATCATCAGGGTTTTGGCCTTGAGCTTTAGGCTATTCATGCCAATTTTGTTGAGTGTAAATCTTGCCTACTGTTGTGACAGGTGGAATCCATAGCAATCATTGGGGTTTTGGCCTTGAGCTTTAGGCTATTCATGCCAATTTTGTTGACTGTAAATCTTGCCTACTGTTGATGACTGTAAAACTTGCCTTGTGTTGTGACAGGTGGAATCCAGCTGTGGAGCAGCAAGCACAGGACCGCATCCACAGGCTGGGTCAGTACAAGCCCATCCATGTGACACGCTTTGTCATCGCCGGCAGCATTGAGGAGAGGATTCTGAAGCTGCAGGTACGATACTGTTGCAAGGTTCACAGTCATGTTGATGATGAGCATGCACATGCCTTGTCACTGCCTCCATGCCATGGCGTTCTTATCCTAGCCTGTCATGTGACCATCTCAGCTTGAGACGCTGCACATTGTGTAGCGAATGCTTTGCATGTAGGAAGCAAACCTTGTCTGTATGAATTCTCTGGACTGATCTTCTTGTCTGTTGGGTCCCAGTTGCCCCCAAGGACGTTAAACATATTGATTGATTGATGAAGAAAAAACAAAACTGATTGACATTATGTCAGGACAGACTGAAGGGTGTCCATGTTCCTGAACAGCATACTGAATGCAGCACGTTCAGCACAAGTTGCACTTGCAGCAAATGACTGCCACATGGCTGCCACATGACTGACACATGACTGCCACATGACTGCGACATGGCTGTTGCAGGAGAAGAAGCAGTTGGTGTTTGAGGGCACTGTTGGCAAAGACGCTGAAGCTTTGGGAAGACTCACTGAAGATGATTTGCGGTTTCTGTTTGGTTAGACCAGATGAACTCAGCGTACAGCTTTGCCTCATCAAGATGATGAGCTTGCCTGTGCGCAAGTTCCTGTACAAGCAGCATTTTGCTGTATACCACTACAGATACTGTGTAGCTCCATTGCTTTTAGCCTCTTTCATTGAGTTGCTGTTGATATTGCCCGCTGCGTACCTGCTGCAACCATGTATGCCAGCAGATTCAACATTCCCCGCATTTGTCGACTCTTACTGCACATCCATTATGCATGGCCCAGTGAAATGCCTGGATCAGAGGTCATATGTCAGATACAGCATGCAGTCATGCAAGGCTGTGTTAGGCTGCGCAATTCACTGAAATGCATCACGGACGCTATGTTTACAGTCAAGTAGAATTGCTGACGTCGCAAGCTGCTGAGAAACAAGTATCTGCTGCTGTTCGATAAGCCGAGGCTGACAGTCCAGAAGGCCGGACATGAGCCCAAGCACAGCTGAGATTGGAGGTTGTGTCAGTGTTGATACCTATATCAGCAGAATAGGCCAAATTTACCAAGAGAGCCAAACCCCTCTTAGGGTTTTCACTAAATCGCATTGGAATGCATCTCAGAGTGTATCATTACAGTCATGTAGAAATGATGAAGCTGAAAGCTGCTGAGACATGCCACCCCCATCCCCTCTCACTTTCATTTGCTGACCCATGCCAATATCTTTGCTGTAACAGTTTAAGATTTTAACAAGGGAATTTCCTCACTCTTCTGCTGCAGCAGATGTACACATGTTTTGCATGAGCTTCTCTGCAGCATCAAAGGCCATCTTGGAAGGCATCTTATTGTTGCTGCTACCACTGGAGAGCCTGGGCTTCTTGCTGACAAAGTGATCCATGCAATCCTCCCTCTTGCTGCCTTTCACTGCCTTAGTCTCATTTGGCAGAGCAGCCTGAGGGTTGGCAGTCACAAGGCCAGATGGTCTTGCTAGGGACACTGAACTGCTTGCTGGATAAGCCTTGTGAAGCTGGTGTTCTGCTGCTGCAAAGCCTTGGAGAGTGTTGCCAAACAACTTCTGTCTGACTGTAGCTGGTCCAGCTGGCAGAGAACGACCCTGCAAGGCGTCCTTGGCCTGTCTGTGAATCAGCTTCTGCTCTGCAGCACACACACCTGACCAGTCATAGCTGAACTTAGCCTGCTGATGAGAGTGGCACGTTTACACAGACACTGTTTCCCAGCAGCTGATTGCCCCGAATCAGTGCAGCACGAGGCAATGGTGAATTGACACGTACCTGACCAGTGAGGTGGAGCATCTGAGGCAGCAGGAGCTAAAAAATGGTGGTGACGGTCTGGACTCGTGAGGTCAGCTTGTACACCGTCCTGTGCCTGCATTGCTGCTGTGTAGACAGGCTTCTTCTGCAGCAGAGCCTTCGCCAAGCTGTCCTGCTCCTCAAACAGGCGGAGGCTGTACTGTGGACCTGACTGTAAAGCAGCTGCAGCTGAGGGCCTTGGATGTGCACGTTTTGAACGTAGGCTTGGCACCGTCGAATAAAGGAAGTCTGCAGCCACAAATGCAACAACTCTGCAAGGATATGAGCACGCTAGTCAGCCAGCGTCCGCAGCTTTGTCACCTTGCAGCTTGAGCGGAGCAAGGTGAAGGTGTCTTCTAGTGCCAGGCAGTCCAGACGCGGGGTCCTCAGACGCGGCACTGTCCAGCGTGCTGCCTGGCTCTGTGCCTGAAGCTTTCCTGACGAAGATCGGACGCACACTCGTGTGCAGCACCTGTGTTAGTCCCACATCAAATGCAAGCGCTCCGCATGCTGAGCACAACGTGCTGAGCGAAGAGTTTGAATTCAGTCTGGCCTGCAGCGGCGGCATTGTGGCGGTGCTCGAGGCCAAACTAAACAGCGTTTCTTCAACAGTATGCATTGCTGCACCACAGTCTTGTCTGCTCACTGCAATACATTCTGTACATACTCGTTACACAGCTTTGCATGTCAGTTTTATTGAGGTTAATGTCTATCATATATGACTCTATTTCCAACATTCGTGATTGTGATCACATGATTCATGACTCCGGAGAATCCTCGTACATCTTCATCTTGCAAACAATGTGTAAATCACTCTTCAACAATCACAAGCGAGCAAAACTCCTTGGAATCATCTGTTTACTCAATGTATCTGGCTTAGACAGCAAGAAACCAAGCAAGTAGAAAAGCATGTAAGAGCACAGGCCAAGAAGAACACATGGATGCCTTGTTAGCTGGGGAGGAATCATTGAGCTGACGGTTTGCTGATGTAAGCGCATAAAAGGAAAGCAGCACAGGGAGCCAGAAAGCTGAATGGTTGTGCTCTTGACCCTGAAAGTGAATACATCAGCAAGTATTTGTCTAATTCTAGTGCCCTATCCAATGACTGTTGTCCACAACATCATAATCCACATGAAAAATCAACCTGCAAACTCAATCAACCAATATGCACACAAGCCAAGTTCATAATCAAGAAAGCAGTGGTCATCTCTGGCCGCACATTTGGCTCATACCTTCTAATGCTATTTGCACAAACTACAGAAATAAATGCCTCACACAAGGCTAACCTCCTATGATCTCCAGAAAACCAAAAGCCCAAAGAGCAAGAAAGATCTGCAACTCCACATCTGTCTCTTTCACTTACACAGGGCTGGCTCATCAAGTTGGGAAGCAGAAGCTTCTTCGAAAAGACTACGCCTTTCGGCGTCAGTATAATCAGAAGCCAAGTATCAGATCGGGCTGCCCAGTGAAAAAAGCTTCTACAAACGCAGGTGGCTGCCAAGCAATGCAGCCTGGTGCTTCTGGATGTACGCCGCATTCAGGGCATCTACATCCAAGGGCCCTAGTGGATCAAACAGCCCATTGGTCTTTGCACTGATTGCCTTGGTTGGTAAGGCAGCAGCAGCTGATACAGCAGCTGCTGCTGGCAGCATCTGTTGGTAACCCTGTGGACAGTGGTAACATTCAGCTGGCGTCAACATGCAATAGGAATTGGCAATGTGTTTACTGTTTGCACATGATGTTGTGAAGGCCCCAGATAGGTCTGCTGTCAGCGCCAAAATTTGAAGATACAACACAGAAGTACAATGACTGCATTTTACCCCTGTTGAGACAGTCACTACACAGCTGCTGCCATCTCAGTCCAATCACAACAGCAAATGAAGGGGCCGATCAATAGAGGTTGCTGAGAATCACTCTGACCAGTCATGCAGGCTGCGCTAGCTGCACGACTTCATGTGCACAAATGCACACCAGCAGTGACTCAACGCAGCACAGGTATGAAATCACATAAGGAAACATTGGGTGCAGCAGAAATGCAGCAGAAAATGATGCTCAGCATACCTGGTAGGGATCTGCCTGTTGTATGGATGCATAGTAGGCAGCGTATGGGTCAACAGACGGCGCAGCATAGCCATACTGAGCCAACAAGTTTGTGTCATACCCAGCATAGCTGGCAGCAGTGGCAGCAGCAGGGGCAGTATACGCGCTATAGGCGTAGCTAGGGGTGTGAGTGGTGGCTGCTGCTGCTTGACTTCGACTGGAGTTGCTGCGCCCCCAGGAGATTCGAATGGAGGAGCTTCCCAGCAGCTGTCCTTGCATGTGTCCCATGGCTGACTCAGCAGCTGCTCTTTGCACAAACTGGACAAAGCCACAGCCTTTGCCTGGCGGCACCTTGACATACACAATGTCCCCGTAAGCAGCAAATACGCTGCGTAACTGCTCCTCAGTGACGCCGCCGCTGAGCCCCCCAATGAAGAGGGTGGTGTTGGTGGGGTCGAAGTCTGAGGGGTGGGGGGGCTGCGCGACAGGAGTAGCGGTGATCTGACCAGGGTTCTTCTTTGCTGTGGCCAGACTGACACGAATGGGCCTGTTGTTGATGTGGATGCCATTCATTTGGCCCAGGGCCATATCTCGCTCCTGCTCACTGCCAAACCGTACAAAGCCGTAGCCTTTGGACCTGTTGCTGACTGAGTCTGCAATCACCTGCACAGGACATATTCCTGTCATGGATACAGTCAAAGACTGCAGAGGCAGGGCTGTGTAACTGATTTGGCAGCCATAGCAGGTGCAAATCCAGCCTTTCTGTGCAGCAAGCCATTGTGAAGAGAAGCAAATAGAGTAGCAGGGCTGTGCAGACCAAAACAAAGGCGTTGGACAGAGGCTGACAGAGTATGGCATAACTGATGACCGAAGGAAGGCTAGTGTCAAGCGAGCAATATGCTATGTTCCAGGTGATATCTGCAGCAGGTGGAGATGTTACCTTGGCGCTGCGCACTGATGGGTAGTACTGTCTGAAGTGCTCCTGAAGCATGTAGTCTGTCACCTCAGGCGCAAGATCCCCAACGAAGATGCTGTGGTCAACATGCACTGCAGCCCACGCACAGTCAGCTTCCTGAGTTGGCAAATAACAACAAACAAGAACAAAGCAACAAGATGTGTCTGCTGGCTTACTGTTATCAGTCCCTTCTTGGGTTTGCTTGCCCACTCCAAATGCTGCCCAGTTCAATCTGAAGATTTGGTCTGTGTTTGGGATTGGTGTGCCATTGAGTGTTTGCAAAACATCCTCAGCTGCTGCATGAGTGGCAAACTCAACAAAGCCATAGCCCTCTGAGGCATTTGAAGCTTTGTTGCGTATGATCTTTACAGTCTGCAAGGCCCCTGTAGGGACAAACAAAGAATACAGGAAGTTTCCGTCCATCCAATACGCCAAGTCCCCCATCCATAGCGTCCTACGGAAGTCAGTGCAATGTGTCAGTTCAGCTCATTTGACTTGTGCAGCCTTGCAGACGCCTTGCAGGATCACATAAACGTCGTACTTGGCGTTCTCATCGTTGGCCCGGGAGGGATCCTGGTTAGCGTCCAGCAGTGCTGCCATGCCAATAAAACCGCTGGCAACCAGAGCCCGCTATGGGCAAGACGGCAGAAACCCAAAAAATTGCCGCCTTTGCCACACTGCGGCGACGAGCACCTGACGTTCAATCGACACTTAGGGTGTGCATACAGCAAAGAGAATTCGCGTCAGGCCAACGAGATCTTGACCCAGGCTTGAGGAACTCGCAATCATATGCAATTGATAACATCAAGGGGCGAGCTACAGCTGGGCACGACTACGCTCACAACGGCAAAGGCAGCTCACTTGAGTGAAGAAGGCTGACCGTCAGAGCAGCTGTTTACTAGTAGGCAAAGCACATTACGCCGTACTTGCCGCCTCAAAAATGAGCAGTAATTGCAATTGCAGCCAGGAGATTGGAAGTTCGTTCCTTATCCTTGTCGTGATGTACGTCGTTTCACGAGTTAGCGGGAATGCTCGCAGCTTTTTT
>JAABUK010005526.1_pt1 | contig 19556 bp, 24 predicted proteins | sample 5559141 | NCBI WGS metagenome assembly JAABUK01 (sample SAMN10711869, study PRJNA513367) | rock metagenome | isolation source: Antarctica rocks | place: Antarctica: Victoria Land, Pudding Butte nord | collected 2016-01-03 | reverse complement strand
ACCACAGTATTGTATTGAATCCAACAGCTGCAAGACGGCCCACGTATGTATCCCCTGCGTCACTGAATGGGCATCCTACTTTGGTGGAAATTGTTGTAGGTGCTCCTTGGCGGCTTACTCAGCATAGGCCTGCTTTCTTCTTCCTTTGCTACTTTGCGCAGATAGCTTCCTCCTGCATAACTCATTCATCATATTTTCTTCTAGTCTGCGTAGATAGCTTCCTCCCGCATACACTCATTCATCAGAAATAGCGTTGCCGCGCTCAGCGTGGACTCAGCGCTATCAAACTACTCTTGTCTTCGCACCAGAAACTTCCCAATTTTCAAGGTAACTTTCTTTTCTTTTCAACGCAGATCTGATCCACATACTTAGTCGTGCTTGTAAGTATGCATATAAAGCATATTTCTAGGTAAGCTGTCCCCATCAACGTAGGATTAGCCAATACTAGTACACCGAGATCAGAACCAGATCCAGAACCAGATCCAGCGCCATGCTCGCTGGAAAAATGCCCGTGATGATATGACCTGCTCGCTCGAAACACAGCGTTTAGTGACAGCAGCAACAGAATACTACCGAGTCACCCAAGGTTCGAAGATACACAATCACCCAACTCAATTGCGTGATTCACGTTTCTCGCTTTCCGCCTGATCTGAAACTGAATTCGCAATTTCACCGTCCCGATCACCATGCTCGGCCTCCTGCTCCACCTGCTTGATCTCCTTCATGATCTCCGCGGCTTTGGCGGCATACTTGCACCTCGATCTGATTGATCCGCCGTACGTGTAGAAGAGAAATGGGAAAGGGAGACAAGCCAACGCTAGGAATGCGGGTATCGAGCTCGCCCAATGGATGCCGAGACTAGCGTACATCGGGGTGGTGAAGAGTGGGAATGCGGCGCCGAAGAGAGATCTCAGGACGCTGTTTGCTGCTAGGACGGAAGCGGCGTAGATGGTGTAGGAGTCGATGAGGTAGTTCATCTGGGAGAGGAAGACGAGGACCATGCCGAAGCCGAAGGGGGCGGTGCCGATGATACATACGCTCCAGTGGATAGAGGGGGAATTTGTCCAGGCGAACCAGAACATGCCGATTGGGATGGCGATGGCGCCGGGCATGGCGGGGACGAGGCGGGATTCGGGGGGTGCGGAACCACCGGCGGCTTTTGCGCACTTGATGTAGCGTCTGTTGTCCCAGATGGAGTAGGCTACGCCGATCATCATGCCGACCATGACGCCTAGGAAGGAGAGACCTCCTATTCCTTCGCTCCAGCCGCGGGTTTGTTGGAAGACAATGGGGAAGGCGCCGAAGAGCATGTAGAGGGTGCCATAGATGATGGCCATGTAGATTGAGATGAGGAGGACGATTGGTTCGCGGAAGAGGAGGATCCAGGGGCGGATGAGGGCGGTTTTGAAGCTCTTGCTGGCTGAGACTGGTCCTCTCTTTTTGTCGAGCATGCTGACGTAGACTTTGCCGGTTCTCTTGGACAGAGCTACGGCTCGTCCGCGGAGGAGGACTGGTACGTACGTTTCTGGAACTGTGAGAGCACCAATAATGGCCAGAGTGCCAGTGAAGATTGCCATGATGCCTTCGATCCATCGCCAGCCGATGCTTTGACCGACGAAACCGCCGACGATAGGGCCAATTGCTGGACCAAGGAATGGGGCGGCGACGAAGAGACTCGTTGCTGGACCTCTCTCATCGGCATCAAACATGTCTGCAATAACACCACCGGCGTTGGTCAAAGGGCTGGAGCCGAAGATGCCAGCAATCAATCGCATAATAATTAGCGCGGCCATGTTGTTTGCACCAGCAGCTCCAGCGTTGAATATCGTGAGGACAGCGTAGGTGCCAATGAACAAGATTTGACGACCGTAGAGCTCGGATAGTGGTGCCCAGAGAAGCGGTCCGATGGCAAATCCTAGCACAAACAACGAGATGCCAAGTGTGCCAACCTCTTGGCTAGCTTTGAATTCCATCAAGATCTCCTTTAACCCGCCTGAGTATGCTGAGGAGGCGAATGATACAGCTAGTGTAGCAAATGCCATGATGATAGTGATGCTCCATTTCTTCCAGTGAGGAAATGCCATAGGATTTCGAGGGTCATGGGGGATGAATTCGACGAGGTATGGATCTTCTTCGGTACCTGAACCTCGATATGGGTAGTGTAGGACGGCAGGGGTGACGACGGCATGGTCTTTGACCAGCCGCCAATGTGAGACTTTTTCTGGAGCCGTGGATTTTTGTGACTCGAGGTCGTCGAGAGAAGATTGTTCGGATCTCGACATGATGCTCTCTGTCTATGATGCATGAAGAAGGAAAGGAATCCCGACAAGACAAATGGAGACTTGGATGTGAACAAGAAATCGAAGGGGTGAAAGTGAAGAAATCCTGTAACAGTCACGCAGCTTGCCACAAGGGGACACGGCAGAATATGAAGCATTTCAGAGATTAGAGAGAGGGAAGAATCGAAGGATCTACTGTGTATGAGTGTACCTAGCTATTGATCCGTGTTTGCCGTCAATCCGTTGCTGCTGAATGAAATGACTTGAGCCGTACAGCCGTTTGGGGTTCAACGTCGTATACACCCTGCCTTCGTCATTTGTGCATTGGCATCCATTCTATGCACCTCACATTAGTCATTAGTAATTGTGTATCGGTGGAAAAGCTTGTTCCCCTTTGCCGAGTGCCGACCGAAGCCTGAGGCCCAACCTGCATAGACAGGGCCGTTTCCTACCAGTGTTCACCTTTCGCTACTTGTAAAGCCCCAATCTCGCTTGTAACCCTGGTTTGCCGTTGAGGAACCGAGTGCGATGGGGGCTCTGCAGCTCTAGCTTGTGCCACTGTACATAAGCAGATTGCTGTCATACTGTCTATGCACGAAGTCTCTTCGGCTTGCCCCTGGTCATCCTACTCGTATTTCAGACGGGCAAGTCTCAGCTTTGCCAGATCCACTCAAGAAATTGGCGGCGGTGCCCAAAACCCCACGCCGTAGGTGCTATATGCTCCTTTTGTCACCGAATCCTGCCGCTCTTGTCAGATATTTGTATGCCAAGGTCCGGTGTCTGACCAACCCCAGACCCGTGACCGTAGATGTAGAACTGCAATCCCAGATACAAATCGCAACACATCTGGAAAATGCCACACAGCCTGAACGCCCATGGTATGGATTGGCTGCTAAAGAAGAAGTAGCTCATCTTCATCACATCACCGACCAGCCAATTGGCGATCACGGACAATCGGAAGCCCCTGCAAGAGCGTGCTTGATGGTTCTTGAAGATCTGCGGAAGCGGAAGGGTGGCTTCGATGGCAAGACCGAAGTAGCCGAGGAAAGAGATGTATGCTGCGGAAGAGGAGATGGGAGCGAGGAAGACATGTATGACGAAGAGACATAGGGAGAGGTAGAGAAGGAATTGATAGTATCTGCAAGTCCAGCTTCACGCTTAGCATAGTGCCATATGTAGGAGTGACGAGGATATCTACATACGGTCTTGGAGTCGGCCATTGCCAGAACTGGTACGGTCTTTTGCCCAACAAGATCTGCTGGATGATGCCCTCACGATTGTACGCACTGAATGGCGCATGTTCAAGACCGTCCCGCATGCCGGATGGAGGGCGGTTGTCGAGAGCGACCTTCAATAGGATTGTTTGGACGAATATCACGAGGATGGCTTGAGCCAGGAGCGAAAGACTATAATAAGCCCCAAACCAGTAGAAGATTCTGCCAAGAAATGGTCAGCCGTCGAGGCGCGGACGCGATGTGATCGCGAAGTTGTACTTGAAAATGGATGCCACAAGCATAATGAGCGGTATATCGAGGGAGAAGCCATCGCTCGTCTTGGATCGATGTATCGAGATGATTTGATCGGCATATGAGGTTATGGGAGATAGTACTAGGCTGAATTATGGTCAGTGAGGAATTGAATGACTTTGGTAAGCGGACCCGCGTACAATAGTGGAGCCAAGTACTCGACGAGGAGCGACAAGATCCGAAACATGATGGGAAAGAGGCCTGAAAAGTCAATTGCATGGTTACCGATGATGTACGATACTGGTAGAAGCAAACACCTTTCTGGCCACGTCTTGCGGCCCCGCTCAGCGAGACAGAGAACGCTTGAAAAGCAGACCGTCCGAAACCTTGGAATCTGGCCTGCTGCAGGGGTAGGGCGATCTCCCGCAAATCTGCCAAGGTTTTCGAAGATACCCATGGGTTCGTCTCGCAACGACAATTGATGCCGCTCAACTTCGAGTTCTCCAGTATGTCCGCTCGTCTGGGATTATGATTGCTCTCTAGTATCTTCTATGTCTAGCTTCGATATTTACAGCGCAACGTTCAGACCTTTCAGATGGATGAAAACGCGGCAAAAGCAACTCCAGCCGCCAATATCTCCAATACAAACAATGGGGGTTCAACAGTATTCGATGCTGAACCCGTGTGTGTTGACGACGCTGAAGCAGTACCAGAAGCACTGCTGCTGGGACTCATCGTCTGCGTTGGTGTTGCTGACGAACTGACACCTGTTGCGGAAGACTTTGCATCCGATGTGGTGAAACTGGCGATTTGCGAGTCGTTAAGATCAGACGCCTGAAAATCGTTCCCACTGCCATCGGTAGCATCAGTCCAGCCAAGCTTGTCTCCGTCTCCGTTGACTGCCTTCGCCCGGATAAGGCTGGAATGCTCTGAATTGGAGATGTCAATCTCGGTCTCGAATCCAGTCCTCGTCACAGGAGCTGAAATGTTTGTCCAGGTTGCCGCATCAGCAGTATCCGCGGTGTATAGAATCTATCAATCCAATCAGTACTGACTATCTCAAAGCAACTTCATTCGGCTTACCCATTTCTCGTGGTCAGTAGCACCGTTCCAAGACAGATGTACTTTTCCAGTGCTAGCCTCCCAATTTATGCTAGGCTTGTTCAATGGCTTGCCTTGCCATGGAAGCTTGTAAGTACGATAACTATTGACAGCAGAAGCAGTGCCAAATTGACCATCCAGCAGAACAGTACCATTGGAAGAAAACTCGGTAAAGTACGGTTGCAAGCCGTACCCAACCATGAAATTTGTGTTCGGATCGCCAGGATTGATAGGTTGAAGGCTACCCTCGAATTGACCAAATGTTGAAGGGCCGTTTCTGAATTCGGTGACGAGTCGCACGGCTTTTGCGCTTTGATCAACAGCCAGTAGCAATCCGCGAGAATAGGATACGTCTCCATGTGGTCCGTTATCAAGAATGGTGATCTGATCCTGTTTCTTGTCGTCAACCCAACGAGCATCGTGCTGATTGGCAAATTCAGCTGCTGGGTCGAGGTCGAAATTGGTAAGCTTTCCACCAAGTCGCCAAATGATGTTTCCATCTTTTCCAGAGATTTTGTAGAGGCAATTCATGACTCTTGCTGAAACCTATACATAGCGATCAGAGAATGCGAAACTGGAACCGATGGGTGTGGAAACTGACCAAGTAATCGCCATTCGCATCCTTCTCCACCGAATTGATGTGAAAATAGTCAAAGGGAGCCGCCTCTGTTCCCACATCTGCAATGGTATTGTAGGTCTCGTTTAGAGCAACATGCTCGCTGGCATTCCAGGAAAATACCAATTCCTTTGCAAGAATGTTAGGAATGAAAAACCTCACGAGGACAAACTGTGGCAGCAGCACTTACCTTGGTATCAATGTTGATTTCTTGAAAGATGTTCTCCAAGATCCACCCATCCGAGGCGCCACCCAATCCTGTCAGGTCAGCCTGTTTAGGCGTGTAGATGGTGACCAAGGCATGCTCATCTGGGGTGATGAGGAGTTCATGGAGATCCGCGACTGATATTGTGTGTCAGAATCAGCCCGCCTTGAAGTGCTAAGGACACACTTACGCCCGGGGTAGCCAACGGCATCAAAACGTGCAACTTCTGCGTACGACTCATTTAGGATGTGGAAGGAGCCGTGGCCGTATCCTAGGATTCACCAATCAGATCCATATTCCAACACTTCATGCTGACTGTACCGACCATTCAGCAACGCGCCGAGAAAGAAGGTCAAATGTGGTTCTCCTTTGTAGGTTTGAACTCTGAAGTCGAATGGCTCGGTGTAATCAGTTCCGGTCCAGACCAAGGTCCCTATTCTTGGACCAGGTGACATGTCTGAAGTGGGGAGTTATTGGGTGAGTTTCGTGATAAGATTAGGGCAGTTACGGACCATAGATACAGGGTACGTTCTGAGTCGAGTCTGGTTTGCCATCTAGGCCGATGAAGAGGTAGCCATCTGCTAGTGGCCCGGCATTCTTGGTGAAGAGAAGCTCCGGTGGTTTTAAGTCGGGGGCAGAGATAAAGGTCTGGTAAGGCGACTGTGATGTGGCGCCATATGCATTGAGATCGGTTGAAAAGGCACCCTGAGCATGAGTGAGGGAGATTATAGGTAGAAGTGCGGTAGCCAGTCGAGACAAGGACCGGGGGAGCATGATGGGGTTCTTTTTTGGAGAGGGGGGGTCCGAGTGGACCAGGGCAGCCAGGCACGCGACAGGGCTGTGTGGACACGCAAACAGATCTGCTGGCCTTACACCTCCCCGATCCACGCTTCAGGATGTCTTGAGGCAGGGAAGAAATGGTTTTACAAAGAGAGATGGATGTCGATATTTGATGGATAGATAGATATTTGTGTCACCTGCGCAAACGAAACAGTCCGCCGCCTCACGGGTACTCAAGTGTTCCTCCCAAAGGGGCAGCAGCGTCATCTGGAGTGACTTACCTGGAAAGAAGTGCCCAGGCGGGCACGCCGCACACTGCAGAGAAGCTTGAACAATCTTGAATCTGCAGAGCTCGTGCTCTTAGTGAGCAGCTAAACAGCTCCATGGATGCGGGCAGCCAGAGCAGAGCGAGGACCAGGCGGAAGCCACACGATGGTACAAGAACGCGGATTGTGGAGACGAGGTGGTGATGCAGAAAACAGGATTGCGGTCAAGTTTCCCCAGATTACCACGCAGCGGGAAGGGATGGAGCTGTCGTTAGGTCTGTTGGCAGTGAAGCTCAAGCGAGGATCTGACAAGGCGAGGGCATATGAAGTTTGCACAAAGGAGCGTCGCGTGCTCTCGACGGCGTACACAGTGCGGCCAGTCCCCGATGTGGGTCCCGGGTGGCTCAGTGGCTGTCCGCCCACTCCCAGTCATCAGCCGGACTCCGTAGTCCAGCTTTAGATATCAACCCGTCTCGCCCACATCTGCAGCCCGGCCCACACAGCGGCTCCGTCGTCCGCACTATTTCTGGCAGGCGACAAGGGTCAGCTGTCATGTCAAACCGGCTGGCCCAAGGCCGGATTCGGCTGGCGTATCCGAACAGCAGGATCGAGCAGAAGATGCTGTTCATCAGGTGCAATCCAAGATCAAGATCAAGACCAAGATCAAGATCAAGATCAAGACCAAGACTCAGACCAAGCCAGACTCCAATGATGCATGATGGCCAAGAAGTTTGAGGAGCTCCTTCTTCCGCGCAGCCGCTTCCTGGCCTGCCCAGAACTACGAGAAATCTATCTTCCAGTCATTTCCAATTGCAACGCCCGGATCTCGTACGACAGCCCACGCAGCCTTCCCGTCGGTTTGGGCATGCCAGCTCAATGACGCACGTGATTCGGATTGGGCGCCTCCTGGTTCTCCACTCACCAGCACCGTCGACTTGTCCTCCCAGCTCTTCGGGACGTTGACAATGATGACCCTTTCAATCCGCACGTCTGCCATTTTCCTCCGGTACTCCGCTGTCTTGGCACCCTTCTTACCTACACCCTCTGATGCTAGGACCGACGCATCCAATATGAAGCGTCGGTGGATGAAGGCGCCCTTTTGGTAGTCAAACGTCTCACCATCGTCGACATACAGGCTTCCGTCAGCCTTGCCGTCCTTGCCCACCACCACAACCAGCGTGTAAGGATCCCATTTCATCAGGCCGCTGCTCTTTCTCGGACGATCCTTGCGGGGAATGACGTGTCCGCCCCGCATCAATATGGGAATCTTCTCCAAAGGGCCATCAACCGGAACGCTCTTGCCCGCACCGTAGTGGATTGTGTAGTCAAAGTAATCGTAGTAATGTTCGCCACCACCTGTGAGGTAGATATCAACGCTGGTACCTCCCTCGGCAGTAACTGGCTTGACAAGCAAACCAGTGGAGCCAAGGTAGAATTGGTCATCAATGGCAAATCCTCTCTCATCCGAAGGATGGACATAGTATTGAGCACGAACAATAGGTGCGCCATCGACGGAAGCTTGATGGAAGGCTGTGTACCATGCTGGCAGCAATTGATATCGGAGGCGAATTGCTTGGGCCATGATCTTAGTGTACGGTTCTCCGAGCAGATAGGGCTCTCTTCGTCGAGTGTCGATATGTGCATGAGCGCGGAAGAAGGGATAGAAAGCACCAGCTTGATACCAGCGAGTCTGGAGTTCTTTGCTGGGATTGCCAAAGAATCCCCCCACATCGGCACCTCCAAAGGGAAATCCACTAACGCCTTGATTGAGCGTCATGGGGATTGACGCCTGTAGATGCGACCATTCGGCTTGATTGTCGCCGGTCCACATTGCTCCCAGCCGTTGCGATCCTGCGAAGAAAGATCGAGTAAGGACAAATGGTCTAAGAATCTCACCTTTCTTACGCTCGACGAGTGCATGATACGTTGCATTGTGAAACGTGATGCCATAGATGTTGTGAAGATCACGATGCTCCCAGTCACCATAGTGAAGGTTGTCCCGAGGCATGGTCATGTCTAGACCTCCAAAGACGGATGGCTCATTCATATCGTTCCAAAGCCAGACGTTTGACATCGTTCCTTTGAATTTGTCATAGTGAAAGAGGGTCTTCCACCAAGTCCGGGCAGCGGGGTTAAACGAGTCAATCCAATGCGAAGAGCCAGGCCAACACCAACCGTCGTAGTTGTTGCCATCTTTGTTCTTGACAGCCAGATCTTTGGATTTCAACTCGTCGTCGACATAGTAGCCTCCTTCATTTTTGATATGCGGGTCGGTCAGCACCACCAACTTCCTTTCTGTCTCGTCCAACTGCTTGTTCATGGACACGGGATCTGGGAAGGAGTGCTGATCCCATTGGAACCACCTCCGCCCGTCAGTCCATTCAAGGTCCAGCCAGATCACATCATAAGGGATGTTGTGCTTGTCAAATGTGCGATCCACATCTTTGACATCCTCGTCTGATATGTAATTCCATCGTGATTGATGATAGGCGATAGCAAAGCTCTGAGGCAGCTGCGAGTACCCTGTAAGCTCACCATACAATCTTGAGACATCTGCTGGCGCCGGAGCCATCATCACAAAAAGATCCAGAAGACCGCTTTCTGACATCCAATGCGTCTGAGTATCCACGTGGCCTCCCAGTCCAAGTGACAAGGAATTGGTCGTCGATTTGGACTTGATCACGTCAACCCAGGTCTCTGCACCACTTAACCAGAAGATACCAGTCGAAGATTCCTTCTTATGGGCTTGCATAAATGGGATTGATCCATACAATGTCATGGGACTGTCGAGGTCATACTCAAAAACGTCACTGTTGAATAAACGATACGGTTGATCGTAATTGCCTTCGCCACCTCTAGTTTGCTTTAGCGACAATGAAGTAGCATGCTCTGCCAGTCCATAAACATGCTCATACCCGAAGAAGGTAATGTCCATTGCCATGCTTTCCGGGCCTCGAGGTTTGGAATCCGTATTGCCATTGAAGGTTTCGTCCCACCAGGTACTCTCGTCCTCGTCCGACCCGGTCAGAGGAACCTGCGCATCTTCACCGTCCGCCGGTGGCTTCTCAATTTTTGGTCGCCAGTGTTCCATATTCAAAAAGCCACGGTCATTGAATTTGACTTGCTTCTGGCCATTGTTTCGAAACTCGACCCCAAAAGGTGTATGGCGGATGATTGCTTCGAACCTATTTTCAGGACCATAGGAAACCTTAGTGAAACCTTGCTCCTCCGTCATTACTTTGATATTCGTGTTGACCTTCAATCCAGCTCCCGTCAAAGCCCATGCTGCTGCCTCATTGTACCGTTCTTTCTTGGCCTTACTGCCATGCCTGAGCTCAACCTGCCCCTTTTGTCTTTTGTCCTCATCTACGGTCACCCTGGCAACTCCTGATTCTAGGAATGATATCGCAAGTGGGAAATTGAACGTCTCTTGTGTGGCAGTGGTCTTGATCACAATCGCCTCAAGCTGGCCCTTTTTCACCTTGATCGATTTAGGATCAATGTGATATGGTGACAGATATGGATCGCCTTTGTCAATCACAGAATCGGCCAATCTTCGATTTCTGGTACAGAAGCCGGACTGATCGCACGTCTTGAAGTCTTTGTGCTTGACAGTCACTAGTCCATAGATGTCAATAAGGCCCAATCCGTCCAATGCCCCAAAACGTACCTGCAGGTTGAACTAGAAGGGCAACAAAAGTAATAGCCAGTAGGACAGAGGTCCATCCAGCAGACTTTGCTTGGAAGTACGCCATAAGTCCCTGGATGAAAGACTTTTGAGCTGTTCGGCTTATTGATAGCTGTGGCAGCTTTTCCTGAAATCCCGACTTGGACCTGACCTTGGACCGCAGCCGCAGCTATGTATTAACAATGGACCCCTGAATGCTTGGTGGCTTGGGTGCCCCTCACCTCAAGGGCTTCAATTCAACTTCAAAATTTGGAGAAATGATCAATTGTTCTCACCGCCGACTTCAGATTTCTTTCCAACAACTTGTCTTCTTCATCTTCCTGAGCAAATCCGTCAGCCTCTCAGAAAGAAGCTCTCAATATGTCAGCTAAAGAGCAAACGTCAGTTCATGACCCAGTACATACTTTCACACGATAGCTGACCTGCTGCCCCCAGCTTCATTGCTATCAAGCCCGATGGTGTCCAAGTATGCCAACCTCCCGGCACAGACTTTCTATATTTTGCAGTCTGACTCCTTGCAGCGTGGACTCGTCGGGGACATCATGTCTCGATTCGAGAAGCGGGGGTACAATCACAGTCCGATCTACCCCGTGCACGTGGTTCCTAACATTATCATAGCTATAAGCTTGCTGCTATCAAACTTGTGACCCCTTCTAAGGAGCATCTCGAGAAACACTACGAAGACTTGTCCGACAAACCATTTTTCAAGGGTCTTGTCACATGTGAGAACTCGTTCGCAATTGACTGGCCGGGGCTAGATGCTGAAGGTGGAAGACAGACATGCTAAGTGGTCCAATATGTGCCATGGTCTGGGAAGGACGTGATGCTTGCAAGACTGGCCGTAGTAAGTCTCCACATCACAAGATGTACGACATAGTGGCTAATGGCCATCCTACTAGTGATCCTTGGAGCTACCAACCCTCTCGCCTCGAACCCTGGCACCATCCGTGGTGACTATGCAATTGATGTTGGACGCAATGTCTGCCACGGTTCGGATGGCGTAGAAAGTGCCAAGAAAGAGATTGCTCTATGGTTCGGCAAAGACGAGGTCATCTCATACAAGCAGAGCCAGATCGACTGGATCTACGAGAAGCCATAGGTGAACCAACCCGGCAGGATATGCTGGCCAGCTTCGTGGTCAGGGAAAGATGCCCAGTCTAAACTTCGAATAGACACGATAGAGTTGGGAATTGAGAACTTGATCAAAGATGAACGGGGTCCTGCAACCTACAACTCGAAATGGTCTCCGCTCTTCAACGCCCGCGCATCTACTATTTCTATTTCGTGATCTTCTCGGCATTTGCTGCTTTCGTACCCACTGCGTTCGCGCCAGCTGCTGCTGCCCCAGTCCCAACTTGCTTTGATCTCGCGCTGAACAATCCTTTCACCATATTACCAAATGGAACGACCGTCCACCTCGCAAACCAAGGCGCGGCCCACACCGAAAAAACCAACCTCAAAGGTAATAGCGCCTTGACTACTGCATAAGCCGTAGCAAACTCGACCACCAACCTGGTCCCCGTCTCCCCACGACCCCACCATTTTGAGGTCCTTCCCCTTCCCTTTCCCTTCTCCTTCCTCTCAACCTCACTCGCCTCCCCATCCTCAACCAGCTCCTCCGCCTCCCTCTTATTCCCTGCATCAATCCATCCTTTCCTGCGGAAATAGTTACCGAACTTCTCAACACCCGCAACCACCCATTTCCCCTCCGCGAAGTAAGGCGGCAGCCATTGGAAATAGTGGAATGCACCAACAAGACCGAAGATAGGGACTATGGCTGTGATTTCATGCAGGATGAGAAAAGCCGTTATGTGCGTAAGGGGCGCATTGTGGAGAGCGGAAAGGGTCGGGCGGAAGATTTTGGGCGTGCGGCGGAGGGTGCGCCGGAGGCGGTCGGATTGGGGAGGTGGTGGTGGAGGTGGAGCCGAGATCGTTGCGCTGCGGGAGGAACGGGAGAAGACGCGACGGGGAAAGGGCTGTAAGGGTGCTCCTTGAGTCCGCCTTGGAAGACGAGAACTGAGCATTGTTGTGATCGATGTCAGTCTGCTGCTCCTGACTCACCAATGATTTGAGGTTGGTGTTTGTCTTGTTTGCTCTTCCTTAGCATATCAACTTCGGTGCGTCTTCTCCATTTCTGGCATTCAACCAGTTAATGAGCACAAATACTTCTACACAAGGAAAATCGCTAGTAATTGTAAGAACTGGCACAGTCTTGACTCATCCATCTCCATTGGGATCCTTTCAACCTTGGCAGATAGTCGTCGTTAGGGTGCAGCCTACCACCCGCAACCTTCTTGAATTTCTGCGGAAACTACCCCTTTGCATAATGGATTGTCTGCCTTCAGAGCTTGTCGACTCTTTGTACTTCTTTTTGCCCCTCAAATGTATCAAAAGTGTGCGACTTGCATGTAAAGCCATTGCCGAGATTTGGGGAAGCCACTTATTCGATGACTTTGAATTCCGATATATCCTCAACTGTCCCGCTTAGCCCAATTGAAACAGTTGTCACTGCATACAACTATTGCTCCGAGGTTGAAGTGTCTATGCTACGAGTCTGGCATTCAACTTGAATATGCTGATTACCGCTATTGGAAGGCTCAGGTTTATCAGTCGGAAACGAACAACTTTTCTAGGGGAATCACGTTAGATGGCAAATCACAGGAAGATTACCAGCATTTCCACAAGTGCCTAGAGGGTCGATTCACTCAAGACTTAGGAGAACGATATGAGGAATATCGCCGCTGGCTTGACTATCAAGCTGGGATTATGGCACATTCGCTTGAAATTCCTTCTGTCTTTGCATCTACGCTCGGCAAATGTCAGGCATTGACTACAATCAAAATTCTGATGTCTGAGCCAGAAATTACTCTCGATGATCTAATAACGCATGCGTCAAAACACCATCGGTATATTGCGATGGATAACATCCAGCCTGCCATCGTATCGAGCAAAGAAGAAGGAACTGTTTAAGCCATTTTATGAGTCTGTTAAAGGCTGTGTACTCCTCGGGAAGAATCGTTACGGAGCTGGTTGCAACTGATCTTCCGGAAGCAATGCTTAACGGCGCTAAATATGAGGCGGATATTATGAACGGCGTCTTCTATCCGCTTCAACACTTAGACTTGAAGATCAGCGAGTTTCCACACAGCGATTAGCTATTACGTGGTGGGGAGACCAGCTATTTTCGCGGACGCAACATTGCTGCCATGACATTGCGAAAATTACTTAACGAGCCGAAGGATTTGCAACGACTATCCCTTTCTTTCCCAATCGATCGAGAGGCAGAATTTTCGTTTGACATCTTTGATCGGACGAATCTTGATCGATTTCCACGAAAGTGGCTTCCTGGCCTGAAGCAGCTCAGGCTGTCCAACTTCCTTGCTGCTTGGTCAGATCTCAGAGACCTGCTTCAGAATGCCAGCAGTATGAAGTCTTTGACTTTGTGTGAAGCTACAATGGTAACCGGGTCAATGATTTCACTATTGAGGATTCTCCATGACCTCAAGCTGACCGATGTCTGTATTGACGGCAGATGGAAGGTACAAGAAGATGGGGGGAATGGCACTTCTACGACTGTGAACATTATGAAGGCCGTTATGCTCCCAACGGCTTAAGATCAAAGATAGAGTCGTACATCATCAAGGGGGAACCGTGTCCACTACCGAACTGGACCCCAGATGGGCATGAGGATAAAATGTGGGAGTTGGAGGGAGATACAAGCTGGCATTATATACCGTGAGACTGATATGCTGGGTGCACTCTCTCAACTCTGGCAGGATGGCCCTACCTGATCGAAACGGTAGACTCTTTTTGCTATATCATAGTTTAAAATGGACATAAGAGACACAATCATCCAATCGAATGGTCCGGGCTAGGCTAGGATCCAGTTGTGTCCGCTTTGCCAAAGCACAAGTGCGAAGTCATGCCTTCCGATGCAGCTTAGTCACCCTCGGATTTTCGTCTCGCCACATTGAGCGAAGTATTATTATTATTCTCCACAGCGACGAAACTTATGGCAAAGGTGACCAACGCATTCACAAGCAAATTATCCGGAATGACCCAATAAGCAACTAGCCTGTGGGCACAAGCTCGGCGATCTGCTAATGTCTTACGAAACAGATCGTGCTGGCTGAGTTGAGCAACATGGGGTCATTGCCTCGCAACTCGATCTCCCGAATAGCAATAATTGGCGCTGGACCGTCTGGCATATCTGCAGCAAAGTATCTACTGGTGGAGAAGGTATTTGAGGAGATTGACATCTTCGAGCAGCGGCATGAGATTGGTGGTGTCTGGAACCTTACCACGAACATACTGTCTAAGAGGACACCCATCCCACAGCTTGATCCGAATTATGATGTTGAGAGGCAGGCATTTTCAGAGCTTAAAAATGGCGCAGCGGGAGATTTGGCTGAAAAGAAGGGAGCTAACCGCTTCGAAACGCCGTTGTATGATATGCTCGAGACGAATATCCCCAAACAGCTCATGCAGTATGCCGACAGACCTTTCAGCGATAATCTGCCACTTTTTCCGCCGCACCGGAACGTCCTCGACTATTGCAAGAAGTATGCTGAGGACGTGAGACCATTGATTCGATTTGGCTGTCAGGTCTCGGAAGTGCGTGCCGCCGGGGGCAGCTCTCAAGATGGTGTTCAGAGTTGCCACTGGTCAGTTACAATGATAGATGAGGCAACCCCAAGTAGGAAGACCCACGAATATGACGCTGTAGTGGTGGCTAGTGGACATTTCTCTGTTCCATATATCCCTGCAATCAAAGGCATAGAAGCATGGTCCTCCTCATACCGTGGGTCTGTCATACATTCGAAAGCCTACCGGAATCCTGATCTGTTTGCTAACAAGAGAGTTATTGTGGTTGGTAATTCAGCATCAGGTGTTGACATCGGAGCCCAAATCGGCAAAGTCTGCAAGCAACCGCTGTTGCAGTCTTCAAGGACAGAGAACCTGTTCTTCTCCCCTGAAAGCGTACCGTGGAAGGAAGATATTCCCGAGATTGTGGAGTTTCTGGATCCAGACCACCACCATCGAAGTGTGCGGTTGGCCGATGGACGGGTTGAGCCTGATATCGATGCTGTGGTTTTTGCCACCGGATACTTCTATTCATTTCCGTTCCTGAAGATTGATCCGCCAGTTATCACGGATGGGCTGCGAACCCGAGACGTCTATCAGCAACTATTCCACATCAAGTATCCAACGCTAGCTTTCCCCGTCCTTCCCCAAAGAATCATTCCATTCCCAATGGCCGAGAATCAGGCGGCAGTCATTGCAAGGGTCTGGGCTGGACGACTGTCTCTACCTTCTGAGAGAGAGATGCGAGCCTGGGAAAAGGGACTGCTTGAGGACCGTGGAGACGGAAAAGCCATGCACATTTTGAATTTTCCTGAAGATGCGGATTATCTGAACATGCTCTACGATTGGGCAGCTTCTGCTACGCCACGCCAGGGTCTGGGGAATGATGGGAAGGGCCTGATGGGTACCCGATGGGATGAGAAGCAAAGATGGATGAGAAGTCAGTTTCCTGCAATCAAAAAAGAATACGCGGAAAGAGGGGAGGATAGATTCTCAGTAAGGACTATAGAGGAACTTGGATTCGATTTAGAGAAGTGGAAGGATAGACAAGAAGAATAGTTGGATCAAGACTTTTCCGTTGAGCTCGTCAAAAGTACAAGTGGCGGGTGAGAGGGGAATCGCTTATACGTACAGGAACATTCCTGAGAATCGCAGAACTGTTGCCTCAAGACCAATGGATACCGCTCCCTAGTCCTTGGACTCCTTTCCCAATCGGTCGGCCAGCGCCCTTTCTCCTTCCAGCCGTTTAACCGCCACGAATTGGCCCGCTTCGGGAAATATTCCATAAAGCGATATAGAGTATGATCGTGAGCTGCAATAACAAAACATCTGTCGTCAACATCAAACGGTTGGATCTTCGCGATCGTCTCCATAGCCTGTTCATTGTTAGTCGAAAGGGACTCATTGGGATCCACTAATTGCTTGTGAAGTGGCCGGGAGGTCGAGCTCTTTTGAAAGAGGCAAAATTGGAGATGGACGCAGTTCAGCAGGATGATGGAAAGAGTCTCCTGCCAGAAACAATAATGTATCAGGGGAGGTCGTGGTCCGAACAAGAGCGACCAATTGCATGCTTTAAGGAATCGTCAGCATCGTTAAGGAATCGTCAGCATCGTCAGTCTATCTCAGCGAAGGACTTACACCAGAAGCATCCAGAAGATAGAAGCTACTATCCCCGAAGTAGTCCAATGCGCGGAATCCGCCAATCACCAGGTTGGACTCCTCAAAGCTCATCTCTCGCACATTTCGACTGGTAAAGTCGGATTCATGCCAATTTATTGCCCTTTTCGGCCATCCAGGCATATATACATCCTTCAGCCCTGGTCCAACAATGAGATCCACATTGGATGGAAGCGTCTGCATATCGCCAACATGGTCATGATCCCCATGACTGACGTATTCGCCAGCCCATCACCATTATCGATGTTGCGTGAGCGAGCACGGATATTAAGAACGATCGAATAAACCTCCAGAAGACGGCTTCGACACCGCGTAAATCACTTCATGCGCGCTCAATATCCCAGCCACATCCTTATCCACCTTGATTGTGAAGCCGAAGTCATCGTGCCATTTCCCTATATCCTCTATACTCGACGGCACAAGATTCTTCCAATCCTTCCGAATACCGAGATCGAACACGACTCGTCTCGTCCCCATGCTGATGTCAGTACGAGTAATCAAGAAGGAGTAACAGCGACAGGGGAACGTGTCCCAGCCCTCGATATTGCGCTGAAAGAAGACCGAGGTGGATAAGCCAACGATATCACCGGTTGTGTCGATGATCTGGGCCTCGACGGTCTAGGAGCTGGAGGGCAATGACAGCATCTTGATAGCACTTGGTTTGGAAGGATGTAACACCTAGACTCAACGTGTGGATAGACTTCTATAGAAACGTGTGAAGGATTATACATGAGGTGGGAGAGTCGGGAATTATTTTGTCGAAAAAGACTACACGTCATTTGCTTGTAAAGCCATTTCGTTGCACTTGGTGAAAGCCTGACAGGAGCTTCTTCCCTGTATCTCGCACAATACTCTTCATATGCACTTCAGATAGTCTGGTCCCTTCCTGCGGCCAAGCGGACGATGCAGAAGAACTGCCTCGGTTCGCGCACCCGGTAGCCGAGCATGTAGACGCATGATAGGATGGACTTGTCAGCTTTGTTGACTGTATATCTGTCGTAGTTCCTCCTCAGCAAGGTTTTCGTAGCTAGATTAGCTATTCATGTATTCATGCCACTCCTTCATCGATATCCCTGAGTCGTCTTTCCCATAATCGGTAGCACTCGACACTCACCGCATCCCAAATCAGACACCCGCAGCTTTCTCAACATGGCGTCTACTACAACAACGAACGGGCCCCATCCAAAGATAATATTCTGGTCACAACCACGGCTGTCCCTGGGCTCAACGAGTGCAAATAACTCTCAAAGAACTCGGCCTTCAATATGAAGAGGTGATCATAGACCTAGCCAAGCCTCGTGATGATTGGTATCTTCAGGTCAATTCGCTAAGTCACGAACCTGAGCCCGTGTTGTGCTTAGCCCCGGAGAGAATGGATCTACCTTTCTTTACACACCGACCAATCCATCCTGACTGACATCCCCAAAAGCGAGGGACCGTCCCCTCCCTCCACTACTCCAACGACACCATCTCCGAGACAATCACCGAGTCCGGCATCATCACCTAATTCCTGGCGGATGCCCACCCCTCTCACCTATTGCCAACGAGCGACAGCTCACCAGCGGGTCCGCTGTTCCGGGCCCGAGTTAACTTCTTGTCGATACCTGGTTCAGCAAGGTTCATCCGACGTCGTTGGCGATTTTCAAGGAGGGCAGTGCGGCGGAGCGAGAGAAGAAGGGGGATGAGCTAGTGAAGATAGTGGAGAAAGAGGTGGAGCCGTTATTGGGGGAGGCGAGACCGTTCTTTGGAGGCAGGGAGGTATGTGACTCTGGAATATCAATCCATCGTCTGCTTCTCCTTTTTTCGGCACGCTTTCTCTCTCTCTCTCTCTTCTTCTCTTCTCTAACCCATCGAATGACCCCCCAAAATTGACCCTTGCATTCCCTCGTACATAGGCTCTAATCGCCCCCTTCATCCAACGCCTCTACGACTTCTCCGACGGCGAAGTCCAGCCTGCGTCCTTACCAAGCAAACTAGACCAACTATCGAATTTTTCAAAGTGGGCCAAAGCATGCCGAAGTCACGACAGTGTGAGTTTCAACTGGGAGCCGACGACGGGACTGGAAAGGATTAAGGAGAGAATGTATAAGATGAGACCGAGTTCTACTGCTTGAGGTGGGTGGTATGAGTTGGATTAGAGACTTGCGCAGACGGCGACGTGTTGCTGTCTTGTCTCGGGAGAGGAATTCAATCATCAGCTATTGAAGTTTTCCTAGGGGAACCAGAGCGTGCACAGTCCATGCGAATCAAAATGCTACAGTCTCATCTCCGCTTCCCAATCCAGAGTCACCAACGCAAGGCTGGATGTGATTTGTGATCTTTCTACACCATGGATCTAAGTTGCGATCGTGGAGCGATTTATCCAATACGAGCAAGCAAGAAAGAAAGAAAGAAAGAAAAAAAGAAAAAAAGAAGGAAGAGGTTTTATTGATCTGTCATATCTTTCTTGAAACCACAGGGCATAATAACGATCAACTCACAAGATAGAACTTAGCGGGAATGGCTCGCATCGAGTATCTTGGTGTTATCGTCAACGGTGCAAAAGAGAAACAGATAGATAGCCTGAAGAAGAGCTTTGGTGACTCACTCATATCTAAGCACCACCTCTCTATCAACTCTGATTCGAGGGAAAGGCACGGATGGAGCTTATAGACTTTAGAGAGTCGATATAAATACATACTACTTTCTATCCTATACCTGCTTATTCCTATGTACTGATACTTGTAGTGTTTTGTATCAAATCTTCACGTTCAATGACTAAACCATCTCTTCTCCATTTCGTCGATCAGACTAAACCTACCTATGCAAGATGCTATCACATCTTCTCCTCCTCCTCCTCCTCCTCCTCCTCCTCCTCCTTCTTCACCTTCACGCAAACTCAACGCCCCCATCAC
>JAABUK010005524.1_pt1 | contig 19565 bp, 22 predicted proteins | sample 5559141 | NCBI WGS metagenome assembly JAABUK01 (sample SAMN10711869, study PRJNA513367) | rock metagenome | isolation source: Antarctica rocks | place: Antarctica: Victoria Land, Pudding Butte nord | collected 2016-01-03 | reverse complement strand
GGTCTCCTTCGTCGTCTCTTCAAGCAATGCTAGGTATGCGGCACGGGTGTTCGACTTGGCTTTTGGGGCAAGGTCTTGTAATCTCTGCGCCTGCGGAGGCTTGATTCTCAATGGCAGACACCGTACCAACTTGTGGAAGTCTTCAGGGTCAGCTCGGTCTTTCGTGACGAGCTGCGCTGGAGCGTATACGTGTTCCGGATTCCCACCACAAGACGTACAGGTCGTATATCCACATGATTGGCACTGCTGGATTGGCCTCTTCGATCTCCCAGATGAGCCCTCGCAATAACACCGGCGGGCGGTTTTGTGTGCTGTCGTAATCATCGTGCGTACGTCTATCTCTCCAGTGTCGAGGACCTCGGCCACCATCGTCGCCTTTCCTGAAATAACGCCACCGGCTGGTGCGCGCGAAAGTGCACTATCAGGTGATGGGAGAGGTCGCTTAGAGAGGTCTAGTATTTGATGACCAACGGTCAGGGCGGAAAGCGTGATCGCACAAATGACAGGGGTCGACATCGCATTTCCGGCAAGATCGCGCTTGTCGGCCGCGGTCTCGATTGTAAAAGAGGCCTTGTCCAATGGTATACCTTGAAGCCCGAGTGCTTCCTCCGCTGTAATAGGCCGTGCTAAGTCTGTTAAGAAAGGCATCCCGGACGGTGTTATGCAGCCAGTCACGCCCCAAGGTGACGAGTCTGTAGCCATGTCAACGTTCCTGAGGGCAGATTAGCAATAATTCCTAGCATGGCGGGCGTGGAACGCCTTACTGAGAAAGATCCACGATACGCTGTTTGTAACGCGGATCGTAGTAACCAGACGCCAAGGTCGACTTGCGGGCGGTTGTAATGTCCAGAGAGTCCTTGACACGCTCTGGCTGCGCCGTAATCCAGTCCCTCCAACCATGCTCCGGTGGTATACTCGTACCGCTCTCTTGCCAGAACGTGTAAGGGCGACACTTGCCGATCTGAATTTCTGATCTTAGCTGGTGATGCCTGACTCGACACTTCTCCCAAGGTACTTCGCGCTTGGGTTCGTCCAGAAGGCTTTGATCCCTCATCGACGGGACTTCGTCGGAGTGCAGGAATGCTGAAACAGGGCTGCTGGCCGGTCTTCGGAACCTCTCAATAAGAGTGTAGAATCTTTGCTTTAGGTCGTCCTCGTTGATGTCTCCAGCGTGATGGCGATCGAAGCATACCATGTACCCTCGTTGGCGTGTCTGGGGCAGATAGAAATCTTTACTGTCAAGTCGGACTCCGACACAGATGTAACCTGCTCCTTCATATTTGGTATGCATTTCGTCCCACGGCGCCCCGAATACGTTTTCCATGATGACGATTCTCGGTCTCATCCTCTTCGAAAATTGCAGTAAAGCATCGAAGGTCGAGCCTGATTCACCACCGTCATCTATCCCTTTCTTACGCTTGTTGAGGTTTGAGTAGTCAACACACGATGTTCCTAGGAGAGGTTAGCTATATCTTAGACGAGAGGATCCCGCAGTAAGGAGATGATCTGACTGCTATTTGTGCTTACCTCCTATGATCAGATCAATGTCTCCAGGGACAGCAGCCTTGGCCCCATACGCCGTCAATACCTCTAAGGGAGAGCTCGTATCACCAGGCTCCGCGCTCGGTATGAACTCCGTGATATCTTTGACGATCAGGGGCGGGTGGAAGTTGCGAGCGATGTATGCCTGCTTCTTTGGCTCAATCTCTGCCGAGAAGAGATGTTCCATTGGAAATTTCAGGCCTTTGGGCGTCAAAGAATCTTGTACCATGTTCATCGACAGTAGCGGAGCCTCGGTCCCTGAACAGACTGTCGCCACCCGTAGAGGCTTGCCGCCGAAGTGTTTGATAACGTCCCTGAAACCATATGCGACGGCTGTGGACGTTATATCGTCAAAAATGGCGGGGATGCTGTGGACTGGAGGTCGGCTGACATCCAAGCCCTTGGTTTCGCCCTGCGCAGCGCGCCTTGTGATATTCTTCATCCTTGTAGCCGGCCCTCTTGCGCTCTTCGAAGCAAGTCCGGGCCGTAATCCTGTGGGTGCAGTGGTGGAATTGGAAGCGGCCTTTGAAGACTTCCCCTTGGCTTTGGTGGTCTTGCGGGAATTCGGTTCGATATCCGACCATGCCTCCGCACTAGCCGCAGAGTGGGCTTCACTGACATCGTCCGTATTGGAGAAGGCACCCTCAGACGATGCAGTGCTGGATCCATCGTCCACAAAATCCGGCGACGCGGACCGTGCTTTCGACAGCCGACGTGACTTGCCAGAGATTACTGTAGCCGCACCTGCTAACTCATCCTCTGAGTAGTCTTCAAGGCGAAGCTCGGCAAGGTATGAAGGCCGTTTGATGTTGCGTCGGGGCCGAGATGCCACGGGCTCAGATGATTCTGGATTTGCTGAAGGTGAAGCTTGCGGCTCTGTTGCAGGTGCTGCAGAGTGAAAGCTCTTGACCTGGGAGGACTGCTGAGGTAGTGGCGTGAATGAGCCCGGGTTGACAGTGAAAGGGATTGCAACATGGTCCAGAATTCTCCTGCGCTTATTTTGTTCGTTTCGTGGCTTGAGACCTTTCAGTGCCGGCCGTGAATGCGCGCTTAGTTTCGGTGCAACACTGATCTCATCCGGGTCAGGACCATCAACGTCCTCATCGTCCAGCCGTTTCCTTTTACGGTCCAGAATCGTTGCACGCTCGGGTGCACGTGTCTTCATGGCAGTACCATCCTCATGACTACCTGGCGGTGCAGCAGGTTTCACTCGAGTGTACAGCCATGACAGCGTATTGGTAGAACCAAGTGTGACCAACCCCAATCGCTCGGTCGTCCAATGTCGTTTCAAGTGCCTTGGGGGAAGTGGAGCACGCGCATGAAGACGCGACGCGCTGAAAGCGGAAGGAGCCGCCGGCGGCAACCTTGTCACGAGCCACATGTGGGCGGCAGGAGCGATGCCTGCGTGAAGAAACTCTTGTTGTGACATTGCCGGCAAGAGCACCTTCTGAGCTGACGCCGGTCGGTGAGCGTGTTGAGGTCAGGGAACTCTGCAGCAACCATGTCCAAGTCGTGACCGACCTTGCAGTGGTCTGGTTAGGTGGCGTCACGCAAGATCCAAGCGAGCGGCAGCGTCTCGAGCTCCGATCGCAAGGAGCGCCATCGTGACAGCCAGCAGAGACGAGCACCCTCGCCATTGACCTCAGAGAAAGCTCGTGCAAGGGCGACGCGGTGAGAGGATGTTTGTGTATGAGACGATAACTGCTGGGGCGAGCTGCTCCGTCAAAAGTTTCTCGAGACGAGATACATCCGAGTTACGAAGCGGAACGATGACGAGGCACGCGTAACGAAGATGTCCACGGAAGCTTGGGCGAGTTGTCGAGTGACTTCGAGCAATTCATACAGTCCATGGTGTAGACTGCACTTCGCCTCGTCTCCCAGGGTCGGGTGTCTTCTCCCAAACCCCGAACAGCTTCGGCCTACTACACCTCGAGATCTTCCTCCCGCCGACCTATCACGGACTGCGAGAACAGAATCTTTCTCATGCATAGGATGTTCAGCACGAGATGTGTTTCTCGCACTTCATAAGACTTCTCATAATCTTGTGCCAAGACCGACGCCACGGAGCAAACCTACCTAGGTAGAAAGCGGTGAACAATTCTCTTCTACCATGAAACACCTCGATGACCTATATATAACATCAAGTGGAGCCGGCGTGAATAGATCGTAGACAGAGGTGATATGGACCTATAAACTCTCATACCTTAGCTTTGGACTTTGAGGAACAGCACAATACAAATGGCATCTTACTATACCTTCGAAGACCTCTCAGGCACTACGACGCCTGTTGTCGGCGACAACCCATACCAAGATCTGATCGCAGCTTGTCAAGATGACCCAGTATGTATACTGGCCAAAATCGTGTCGGGAAAGTTCTCGAACTAATGGTGGATCAGGCTCAAGTGCAAGCACGTTACAACATCCACCGAACAAACCGCAACAATCAGCAGCGAGACAAACTGCTAGCTGCTGATTTTCCAGGAGTGACCGTAGACCAAGTCCTCGCTCGGTTGGAAGATCCATCCGATGAGTTTGAGGACCCCCGGAACTGCCTTGTCTTCTGGTCACGGCCGACTCAGTCTGTACGATCGTTGATCTTCGAGGTCCAGAAGAGGCTACTTGAGGCCGCGCCGAACCTCTGGACCATGCCACAAGATTGTCTCCACATGACTGCGATGGAGGTCACCCATTCCCTGACTGCAGCCGAGATCGAGGCTTTGGTTAATACGTTGATGCCGAGTGTAGCCTCCATCACGAACTACACTCTCGACCATCGATCTCGCCTTGTCAAGCCCATGGTCAGCTTCGACGCTCAAGCATTGGCCCTTTCCTTTCTTCCAGCTGCAGGCGAGGGCAATCAGCCTGCAGAAGAGGATGCTTACACCTACCACCATCTGCGGCGAGATCTATTCGACAAGATACAGGCTGGCGGAGTCAAGGTAGCCAGCCGGTATGTGACACCGTCGGCGCACTTGACCATTGGACGATTCATCACGAAGAAGGACTTCGAGACCCCGGGCGGAGAGGTCGACCACGATAAAGTGGCGAGGCTTGTCAAGGTCATAGAAGACATCAATGAGTGGCTTCAAAAGGAGTATTGGCCGCAAGGCGAGAACATTAAAGACGGCAGCAAGTGGACGGTCGGCGAAGAGAAGGGGCTTGAGTGCCGCAAAGGTAGATTGTGGTACGGCGGAGGCGAAAGGATACATCTGGGAGAGGGTTTCTGATTTGGGAAGGAGAACTGATAGACTTCTTTGACATACACTACAGACTTTTGGATGCTTGCTTGAGCGTCCAGAGGCCAGATGCCTGGTCATTGCTAGTTCTCGAAAAATCAATACGTTATTGAAGTCCCCTTGGGAACCTCAAACTTCAGAAATCTTTCCGGGGTGTCGCTGTATGAAGCCCCTTCGCCCGACATCCAGTCACCAAACTCTCGATATTCCTGCAGACCGCGGATCAGCACATCATCAGAGCGGTTTTTCAGAGCAAGACTTACCTTCTTCGTGATGCCAGAGTTTGGGCCTATATCGAACTCGTGGTCGTCAATCGTGGCACCGTTAGGAGCAGAATTGTGCGTTATTGTATCTCCCAGAACGGAGACGCCACGGCGGATGAGGTCGTTCAAGTAGTTGGAGTACCGCTTTGCGTAGTCGGCGCCAGTCTCATCGTCACGTTTCGGTCCAACGAGGCCAGGCAGCTCGCTCATGAGGACGGATTCTTTGCCTTTGCTGATCAGTTTCTCTTTCTCCTTGGGCGCCCACGTTGCGTTGTCGGAGGGTGTGACATGGACCATAGGTTCGTTGTCGTCGTCTTGCGATACAGACTCATCCAATTGTCTGGCTTCGTTCTGGCCTTGGTCGTGCTCCGCCATTGCTAGAGACGGATGATGATACCAGAGTTGAGAGGGAGATATAGAAATTCAACAGATGTTTGCATCGATGGGAGGTCTCAGCTCTCCTTACCTGATGGATGCAAACATTGTGAGCTCTTGACTCACCTCAGGAAGCGGTTGCCTGAAGTGCTGCTTGTGCTTGCTCGCATGGTGGGCATTGACGAATAACGTTCTCGAAGGAGTTGACTATTTCCATGGCCGCCATCGCGCACATGCTTGCAATCGACGGAGGCGTATTTGAGTGCGTGGTGAATGGGTCCAGCCGAAGCTTTTGAGGCTGCAGCGATCTCGAAAATCAACAGTCGTGGTAAACACCTTCCCACGTCCATTGACCATGTCCATAAAACCAGGTATGTAAACCTAGGAGTCCAAACTGTATTAGATCCCTCTCACACTGTAAACAGACCTCATTCTCGCGGCTGCGCCGACCACAAATCGCGGCTCTCCCACACCACTGTCCTCAGACTCGAAAGGCGAGCGGATCACATACGCCAGCAACAAGTCCATTTTCGTACGCTTGATTGACCAGCCGGAGATCTCAAAGCAGTATACACAGCACACCGCGCAAACAACAGTCGCCCGCTTCTCGCCTTCCGGCTTCTATGTAGCATCAGGCGATGTCAGCGGGAGTGTAAGAGTCTGGGACTCGCTAGGAGCAGAAAACACCAAGGGCGAGTACCACATCATAGCAGGCCGGATCAATGACATTGCGTGGGATGGAGACAGCCAGCGTATCATTGCTGTCGGCGATGGCAAGGAGCGGTTCGGCCACTGCATCACGGCAGACTCGGGCAACAGTGTTGGTGAAATCAGCGGACACTCGAGCCAGATCAACTGCGTGAGCATACGACAGCAACGACCATTACGAGCGGCTACGGGCAGCGACGACACGAGTTTGTGCTTCTTCCATGGCGCCCCGTTCAAGTTCAACACCAGCATACGAGGGAAGCACGACAAGTTTATATATGGGACGCAGTTCAGCCCAGACGGAAACAATATAGTCAGCGTGGGAAGTGACCGGAGGATATGGCTCTACGACGGTAAGACTGGTGAAGCGCAGAAGCAGATTGGCGATGGAGGGCACAAAGGAAGCATATTTGGTGTGAGCTGGGCTAAAGACAGTAAGAAACTGGTCACCTGCTCTGGAGACCAGACTGTCAAGATATGGGATGTCGAAGCCGACAAGTGCGTGCAGAGTTGGCGGATGGGCGAAGAAGGCAGTGTCAGCATACCCGACCAGCAGGTCGGTGTCACATGGCCGGGTGGCAGAAGCGACGGTCTGGTCATATCTGTCGACCTGGAGGGCAATCTCAATTACTTCCAGGAAGGCAGTGAGAAGCCTGTGAAAGTGGTACGAGGGCATCAGAAGGCGGTCACAGCAGCGGGATGCTTGTCAGAAAGCAAGACATTGTGGACTGGTAGCTCCGACGGCAGGGCACGCTCGTGGGATCTGTCGACTGGAGCAGCTAATCTGCTAGATGGCGAGATGCACTCGAATTACGTTGCTGGGATAGCTGCATCACCTCAAGACGGGCGGATATACAGCGTCGGCTGGGATGACACGCTCCGTACCGTCGACGCTGCGCAACAGTCGTTCACCGGCAACGCAGTCAAAACGGATGGCCAACCAAAGGGTCTTGCTGTCGCAACAGTCAGTGGGAAACCTCGGACCCTGGTGATCACCAGCAATGGCATCACCATGTACGCGGACGGCTTTGAAGTGGGTCAACAGAAGACGCCATCGCCCCCAACTTGCATCGCAGCGTCTGGCGAGACTGTTGCGGTAGGATCAGACGGCAAGAAAGTGCGCCTCTTCAAAGCTGCAGCGCCTGTGGCTTTTGACTCGATGACCGAGCTCAAGGACATCACCCACCCTCCGTCAACACTTGCGTTTTCTGGCGACGGATCGCATCTCGCTGTCGGGCTTTCGAACGGCAAGATCTTCGTCTACACAAACACGTCTGGCTCATGGACGCTAGAGACGAACAGGTGGTCAGCACACACTGCCCGTGTGACTGCCATCGCTTGGAGTCCCGACGGCAAGAAAGCCGTGAGCGGCGCGCTGGATACAAATGTGTTTGTATGGAGCCTCGCCGATCCCGGAAAGAGAGTCAAGGCTCTGAATGCGCATAAAGAAGGAGTTGGTGGTGTGGCGTGGATAGAGGAGTCGAAGGTCATCTCGTGCGGAGCAGATGCTACGGTGAAGGTGTGGAAAGTCGAGGGGGTGTCGTGAGAGCATTGTTCTTCCCTGGAGCCCATAAGTCCGCGTTCGCGTTCACGTATAGACAGTCGCCGAGAGCAAATCAGCAAATGCCGTCCTGGCCCACGATATGTGGGAGTCAAATTCCGACAAATTCCGTCTTTCTGCCGTTGACCTATCCTCCAGCTGCCAGCTTTCGAGCCTGTTCAACGTCGCCAACTCTAGCCCTCCCTCGCCTGAAGGAACGGCCATCGAAGCGTTGGCCTGTTTTGGGCTAGCATGCGGAGCATGCCAAGTATACCATTTCAGCTTCACCCTCTTGGATGCTCACATCTCTTCCTCTGCCGGAACTATGAGACGCTGAGCTTTCCATGAGAACGTCACGCACTGTATCGATCGTGGCAGCACAACGATGCATAAGGCACTGCAATCTCTTGATTCTGCGATCTTCCTGCTCTTTGCGCCTAGTCACCGCAGCACCCCAAAATAGCACGACTTCTCGCGTCTCGAAGTGAGGACTATGACGAAAGTCAAGCCACGAGAATCGCTCCTTACGAATATGCGACAAGTTGCTGGTACCTATAACATGTCGGTCATGCCACGGTACCTATTCAGTCATCATCACTTTCTCTTTCCAAGCACTTGCCTGCAACAACAACGTTTCGCCCTCGAACAGCACTCATCCTTCCTTTGCAGGCATTGTTGATCCGTCCATCGCCTCCTTCGCCATCAACGTCTTCTCCACTTCGACGAACGAGTCGGTGTAAAGCTATTACCACACCGCACCAGATCTACCCGACGGCACCCTCACGGCCGGGAAACTGAATGATGAAACGATATTCCGCGTTGGTAGCGTGTCGAAGCTGTTCACTGCCTACGCGCTCCTTGTCCAAGGCGGCATTGAAGTCATGGACAAGCGTGTCACTGATATCTTGCCCGAGCTTATTGGGAATGCCGGCAAGAATGAGTTAACGTATATCTTATGGGAGGATATTACTGTGGGAGCGCTGATGAGCCATATGGCTGGCACGGGCGGAGTTCGTGAGTGTACACATTCGATGTAGCGCCAGATACTGCTCCTGACATGAGTTACAGCATTTCAATCGGCCACATGTGGCTGCACAACCACAAACTGCGACGAAAGCAAAACTGACGAATGCATTCAAAGTACGTCCCATGATGATTCAACGGTCTCTACTATACTGATGACCAATGTCAGAATTCATGAAGATCATGTGCGACCAAAAGCATCCAACCGAGCCGCCGTTCCAGGCAGCACTCTACTCTGACGCCGGATACACGATGGTAGGCCGCGTTCTCGAGCGACTTACTGGTGTGCTCTACGGCGAGGCATTGCAGAACAATCTGGCGACGCCTTTGGGTCTGAATAGCACGACTACGGTACCGCCCCAAGACAGTGATAGCCTGAACGCCCTCATACTGCAAGGCGACTCGATCACGTGGAACATCGGCAATCAGGTTTCTGCGCCGTAAGTGCTGCTGGTCATCCGATCAACACTCGAGTGCTGACTTCGAGAACCAGGTCAGGAGGCGTGTATGGCGACGGCGCCGACCTGCGAGCTCTGGGCCTGTCGATTTTGAACCATGAGCTGCTGTCTCCTGAGACGACACGTCAATAGATAAAACCTCGCGCGCACACCTCTTCGCTAGCTAAAAGCGTTGGTGCTCCATGGGAGATTGAGCGCCTGGCTCTGCCTGTATCACCCGGCTCTAATCGCACCCGCATATCGGATCTATACAGTATGTGCACAGCAGAAGTATCAGGGGCCTATTGAAGGTAGTTTGAAACAACAGCTAACAATTACGCTTCTCTGTCTTCAGCCAAAGCCGGCGGCAACGGCGACTATACCGCCGTGATAGCTCTATCTCCAGACCACGGTCTCGGATACTCCGTCCTTGTCGCCGGTGCCACTGCCAGCTCGGACCGCTGGTCACTCCGAGCCACAGTCGGCGAAGTCTTCGTGACCGCAGCAGAGCACGCTGGACTCGAGAACGCTGCTACCAATTTCCCCGGAACCTTTGTGGAGGAGTCGAGCGAAGGGACGAACATCACCTTAACAGTCACGGACGGCGATCCAGGGATGGGAATCAAGTCCTTCTACGTTGGCGGCCAGGACTATCTCACCAACGTCACGGTTCCAATCGAATTTCCGGAAGAATCCCATGCTAACTACACCGTTCGGCTGTATCCTTCCGGGCTCACGAAAGATGTTGCCAATGGTGTTACGACGATGCAGTATCGTGCAGCCGGGCAGATAGTAGGGAGACCTCGTGCGGCAGTTGAAGGCGTCGTGGGTATGTTCGATGATGCCTGCATCACTTGGATGGGGCAGGCGTTTTACTCGGGGTACAACGGTGTTGCGATTGATGAGTTTGTGCTCCGAGTGAAAGATGGGCGGGTGGAGAGCGTTAGCTGGCCGATTCTCCCCGTAACAATGCAGCGAGCTACGTGACGAGAGATGGTGCTTGGGTAGCCCTGTTTGTGACCGTCTGAGTCAGCCGGTCAAGTCCGGGCTGGCACGCATAGTATGACGGCGAGGTCTAGCTTGTGCAAACAAGTGGATGTTGTTGTCTAATCTATAGCTTTATAGTATCGCCGTCCGAGCTCAAAACTTCGTTTTGATCTTGGCTCCCGCGAGCTTGACGCGAGCAGCCAGGAGGATCATCGAGCCACTAAAAGACGATGTTAACTCATCTGGTTAGGCAGCATAAGGATTTTGAATTATGAAGCGACTTACCCGCACATCAGTACTCCAGCATAGATCTGCAAGCCAGTGTAGGCGCCATTCCATCGAGTGATGAGGGCACCACCAATCGGCTGGCTGATGAGGGCGGCGAACGATACAACGCAGAATAGTGTGCCGGTCCGCACACCAATCTTTCGTACGTCCGAAATCTGAGCAATCAGGGATGGCGCCAGTGAGACGAAGGCACCGCTGCCGAATCCGAACAGAGCAGCGAATAGAATGATCGGAGCATTACCTTTCGCTGGTAGCCATAGGGCGAGTGTGATTATTCCTGAACCATCTCGTCAGCACTCGATGGCTTGTGTGTTGTTCTCTTTATGACCACTCACCAGTGAAGATACACATCACGAACATCGTGTTGTATCGTCCAACCTTATCCGCAACGAACCCCGGGATCGTTCTTCCAAAGATGCTAGCCGCGTTCAAGATCGGTACCATGTACTGCGCCAGGTCCGCACTCATGCCGTTGTAGATGGCTTCAAGGATGATGTAGTTGATTGGCAGAAACATGCCTAGGAAGAAAATAAAGCAGCCGAGGCAGACCAGCACGAAGGGCAGTTCTTTCAGCGGCGTTATGAACTCCATGACGTCGAATGGTGAGGCTCTGGGAGGCAGGCGGCTCCTGATCGTTAAATTTGCGATGATGAGCATGAACAGGATGAGGAAGGCGGTCGAGCGCATTGCCCAGCCGAACCCAACCTCTCTGATGAGGTGCTCGACCATGATGGGGAGGATCACGCCTCCGAGTGAGCTTCCTCCGGCCTGAAGTTCGATCATCAGCAACTGTTTGAGTTGAAATGTGACTGCCATACCATAATTCCGAATGCGAACGCCCTCTTCTTAAAGAACCAGGTTGGAATCTGCTACAGAGTAAGCAGTGACCAGACGATTGTGACAAAGACGTCACTGACTGTGCTCATCGCAGGGTAGAAGACCATAGAAGCACCAATGCTCGAACAAATACCTAGCAAGAATTAGCTCAACTCCTCACAGTAGTACCCTGTGAACTGCTCGCCTTGTGCCAGTATGAATTGATAGTATTCAGTCGACAAGCTGGTCATCATCAGACCGAACACTTCCAGTATAGTGCCAGCAACGAGAAGCCATCGAGGCCCGTAATTGTCGAAGACCTTGCCAATGAAAGGACCGAAGAAGAACATGAAGAAGATCTCTAAGGAAGCAACCCAGGCGATCGTGCTCGGTGCATACTCCTTGAGCTGATGAGACTGGTAATAATTTTGAAAAACCCCGATGCAGTTAATCCAGCCAAAAGAGCAGAATAGCGCGCAGAAGCCTCCTAGGACGCAAAGCCAGGCTTTTGACCCCCCATCAGGATTCTGTCTTGGGTCAAAGGCGCCTGGTGGAGGGCCTCGAGGCTTTTCTGATACACCCTGTTCGACGTCACCCGTCTTTGATTCCTCGTCGGAGTGTTCATTCGCGTGGGGTGGGTACAACGGGTCTGGTTCCGATAAGGCACCTCCTTCTGCCTTCGTTTGGTCCATCATAGGAGAGGCATCGGGATGTGGTGTTGTCATGAGCGGTCAAGGTATGAGGTTCCGGGCGAGTGAGCAAATGAAAGAGTATAAAGTAGTCCAGGCACGAGTAGGAATCTCAACGAAAAAAAGCTTTTGTGGAAGATATCGAATCCAGTTCTTAGTTGTGTAACGAGGTTCCACGATGGTATAAGGTTAAAGATATGTACTTTACCAGTCAGTGAGGTCGGTGATCGCTCCTCCCTGACAAACCATTCACCAGACAGTTGAAGCTCGGAGAACACTTAAGCCCGAATAGCCGGGCATGTGGGAACGCGATAAAGCACTCTCGTTCTTCAGTATCTGGACGCAAAACTTGCGCTATAGGTAAGTGAGCCTGGGGAGTAATCATACTGACATGTTGAACAACAAACCACCTTGAGAGCTTGTTCTTTGTGGTGGCATGTTGGCTGGGTCTGCTCAAGCTTGTCGAGAGTAGAAGGCGACCATGCAGCTGAGCCGCATCTTTCGGTATCTTCAGATCGAACCCCTCGAGGATGCGGTGTGTCCAACCTGGAGCCGGCACGGTGTCTCGTTGAGTTGACGTAGTCCGACTTGTTAACATCGTGGGGAGTGGAGGAGGTGAAGTCGCTCGTCGTGAACGCGGAACGCCGAGCCCTTCGGCCCCCGGTTCATCCCATTGCGCGGGTCTACAGCATGAAAATGTCCAGGACGATCATCGACTACGTTCTTATCACGCTAATCTGAAGAATTGGTTGATGAAACGCCCATCAGTCTCCTGCATCCACCTTCTCAGAAAATCACACCCGAAGGAGACATCCCATTCCAACTGAACTGCTGCGGCAATAGCATGTTCTGGTCGAACCCTGCAAAGCCATCTCCAGAACTGTCATCGTAACGATCGAGGCCATCATAGCTGCCACTGCCAATGCTCTCATTGTTGGTGATAGCAAAGTCGCCAACAGCTTCGAGGTCCAGCCACGAGAAAGAGTTGATCGGTGCGGGATCGAACATCATCTGTTCTTGTTGATCGTTGAGGTCATGCCGCTGGACCGGCACTCGTGGCTGCGCAGTTGTTGGGTGAGGCATCTCTGCTCCTTCTGCTACCGAGTGGCGTGCCGGAGGCTTCCGCCATAATAGCCGGATGAGCCTCGAGTAACGGTCACCAACATCATTCGGGCACGCACTTGCTTTCTGGAGTCGGTCGATGGTGTCTGTCACCATTCTCCGGACAGTGCCTCTCGAATCGCCCGCCATGACGCCCGTCGACCGTGCTTTGTACAAGAAGACAGCCGAGTAGATGACATACAGGTAGTATCGCAGTGGCATGAACCGAAACGTTTCTTCCGGGTCGACGAAAGAGTTGAAGGTGCTCAGGAGGGACTTCGCGGCGTCAATGGAGTCGTATATAAACCTGGCGTCTGGCGTAGCTGCTATATCAGATCCAAAGGGGTGGGTCGGTGCCTTCGTTTGTTGTCCGTTCGCAGCCGCTTCGACCTGGGCTGCGAGGCGATTGAGCGTTGCTTGATATGCAAACGCGTTGATGTAGAGCCTAAGATACTCGTAAGACAGTATCAAGCTGGCCTTGAGTGGCGGAGAACATGTGAATCCCCCCCAAATCGAGTGCCAGGAGCGAAGCGCAACTCGAAAATCATCGATATACTTGACGTACTCGCCGCCGAAGTTCAGCTGACTTGAACGAGCTTTTGTAGCGTAAAGTACGTCGTGGGCATTCGAGAAAAGCTGCGTAAGCTCGAGGTTGGCCTGAAAGATAGCGGCGAAATCATCGTTGCGATCGAGTCGTGGTTGCAAGCTTGGAAAGTCCTGCGCTCTTAGAGCGGTCATAGGACCTGGACCTGTAAGAGCATCAGACGTCTCCTGGTTTGAAGCTGGGAAAACGCAGCTGTATCTTACCTCGCGACCAGAAAGCCTTGCCGATCCTGACCGAGATCTGCCTATCGCTCATGTAGCAAGCTGCCCATGCCAGCCGCTTTCTGTTCAGATCAGCTGTCGTCTCGTTCTCGTTCTCTGTTCGAAAGCCAGTCCGATCTATCCCAAGGAGGTACCCGAGCCGGATAGCAGTACCCACAAACATCCAGGCACAGTTATCTTCCTCGCCTCTGCCTACACTCGGAGTGGCGTGCGGTCTTCGAGGAATCCATTCCGCGAGGATGAGCATGGCTTCGACTGCTTCTACAGATCCGCGACCACCGTAGATCAGCTCGCCTATGAGCTGCTGCATATGCGCTGAGCAGATTTCGTGGATTTGCCACCATTCTTTCTCGTCCTTGGAAGCAACCGTCAAGATGGCGGCTAAAAGATGCGGTTCTTTCTTCGCGATCTGTCTCAGGTTTGAGGGTTCCATGGCTGCTGGATTCGCCAGAGGGAAGTACTGATGATATTTATGCTCATACCTGTATTCTCAATTAGCCTCGTACGGTGTCACTGCCGAGGTCACGAATACCTCGCAAGCAAGACTTCAATCGTCTCGAGCGACAGCTGTCCCCTCGTCAACGGCGGATAGTGGATCATGCTACCGCCGACCCCCTGGTCACTACTACGACGAGTCTCGCCAGCACTCGCTGCAGCCGAAAGTCCGTGCGACCGAATGGGCGGAAGCTGATTCGAGCCATCTCGCTCAGCAACATGTGCAAGGAATTCGAGAGCATCGGCCGGGTTCTGCAAGTCTGTCGAAGCCACTGTGATTTCTGCTGGGGTTGAAGAGTGGACAGGTGGCTCCTGTGGAAGAGGAGGAAGGACCCGAGACTCGCGATCGATCCATGATGGTAGCTGCTGGGCATGAGTGGGCGTGCTCTGATAGTCTGAACGTGGTGTCGGAAAAGGTTGCGGCCTTGCAATGCTGTCAATGCCTAGTGGCGAAGCTCCTTGGGCCGAAGAGATGTCAGAGTGAGATCGCTTGACTCTTCTACCGCCCCTTCTCGAACCACCCAAGATACATTCGTGCTGTTCCCGTATGCATCTTTCGCATGGTGGTCGACCAGGCTCTCCACCCGAGTAGCTGGAGAGCAGAGTATTAGTAGGCCGGTGTCTGGCGGAGGCGAACAGACTTACAGATCGCATCTCGACTTGCGCTGCCGACAATGTAAACACGCCCGGTAGGTCCTCTTGCTACACGCATTGTTTAGTGTGCGTTTCGGATAGGGACGAAAAGCGTCGCGTACTCTCGTTCGCTCTTGTGCTCCTTCCTCTCGCCTCCTCCTTGAGTAGGAGGTGAGTCTCCTGCGATATCGGGCGACGGACTCTGATTTTCTGTCATAGTCTGCATCGCTGCTTCGTATATGCTCATATGAAGGCGACTGACGGCAACGGAGATGGGTCTTGACATGAGGGTTGGTAGTGGAGATGGCGAGACTCCGTAGGTTGCCGACCCCGCGTGATGAGTTCCTCAGAAGAACGCCACATGCAGCCTTTGATGTGCCGATCAATCATTTATTGATGACACGGTGTGTGAGTAGAACGAACATGTACGTAGCAGCATAGATTGAAGATGGCACAACGTTCGTGTCAGCTGTGGGCTGTAGAACGTTCCAGGCGTTGGCAAGCGGAAGAGGAAGGAAATTGACAAGGCACAGATAGTCAAGTTTCAAACCATTTGGAGTTCTCATAGCCATGAGGAGAGCTAATCTACACAATGTGATGAAGACCATTGCCTTCGCTTTTGCCCGTGACGACAGACTAGCCATAGACCCAGCATCCATGCCCTTGCTACCCAGCAACGCCGTCTGCTCAATCATCGCCGCAGAAATGCATGCAGCAATAGCAAGAAAGGCGTCGACTCAGTCGTACTCGCGCGCCTCCCAGGGGTTGCTGTCCGAGGGCTTTCCGGCAGACCTGATGGGTAGGCTGTACACCAACCCATTCGCCTGCTTGACCGACCTGTGACGCGGCCGACGCCGGTTGCTGGTCATACCATGCGCTTGAACTATGTGAGGAGAATCAGGTGATATATTCTACATGCCTGTGCAACACCACCAAATCAGTAGGGTCTCAATGTCAGTGAGGGAGAACAAGCATACCGCCACGAGCGTAGGGATGAAATCCTCTCCTTCCGCCTCGACCTCCTCCGCGATAGTTGGCGCCGGGCTGGCCAGCATTCTTCGGTCCAGTCGGGGCGTTCGCCGGTGCCTGAGCAGCCGGTCCTGGTTGCGGTGTTGTGCCGCCGAAGCCGCCACGACCTCCACCACGACCGCCGCGACCGTTGAAGCCGCCGCGCACGTTGCCTTGCATGCCGTCCGGTGCTGGCACGTCGTCGTACATGCCCTCCCAGGTATTGCCGCCGTTGAAGCTGCCCTGCTGCATCCTCGCCTGCGTCTGACGCTCGTACTTCTGCTGCTCGAACATCAACTGCTCCTGTGCAGTGAAGCCTGATGCGCTTCCTGGACGCTGACCCTGTCCACCGTTCATCGGCGAGCCGGCCCCGGGACTCTGCATGCCCGGAAAGCCGCCTTGCATACCACCACCACCTCCTCCACCACCCATCTGCTGCTGCATCTGCTGCATCATCTGCGGGTTCATGCCTTGGCGCTGCATCATCTGCGGGTTCATGCCTTGGCGCTGCATCATCTGCTGCATCATCTGAGGATTGTTCTGCATCGCCGCCATCGGGTTCATGCCGCCGCCGCCGCCACCAGCCATCATCTGCGACTGCATCATCTGAAAGTACTGCTGCATGCGTTGCCAGTACTGCGCCATCATCGCCGGACTCATGTTGTTGTTGCCGCCGTTCTGCTGCGCCATCGCCTGGTTTTGCTGGTTCTCGTTGTTGTGGCCGTTGAACGGCATCTGCCTGCCTCCACGTCCTCCGAACTTGCCGCCGTGCCCACCGTCGCCGTCACGAACGTTACCGCGGGGCTCAGCACGCTTGACCTCGATCATCTTGCCGTGGATTGCGAGAGGGCCTGCGAGTGTGCGATCGACTGCTCCGTCGTTGTCGAAGGTGACGAAGCCGAAACCACGTGGGCGTCCGGTATCCTTATCCATCATGAGGGTTGCGTCGAGAACGTTTCCGTAGGCTTCGAAGAACTCTCTGAACTCTGAGTCGGTGCACTCCTGGCTGACACCTCCCACGAAGATCTTTGCGGTACGCTCCTGCTCCTCGCGCGGGATAGCACGCTTCGGGTCGATCTGGACTTTTTGTTAGATGTGTACTGATGTGGCTGCGGTTGTGGAGACGTACGAGTTTGCCATCAAGGAAGTGCTCCTTAACCATAACGATGTTGACAGTCTTTGGATCCTTGAAGGTGAGGAAGCCGAACCCACGCGAGCGGCCAGTGGCGCCATCACGCATAACTTGGCAGTCAACGACATCGCCATATTGTGAGAAGTAGTCTTTGAGAGATTCTAGTATCGAAGAATTAGTATGGAGGCTTGAGATAGTCTCTGCGGGGCGGAATCACATACGGTCTGTAGTCTCCCAGTTCAGCCCACCAATGAACATTTTTCTATGGTAGACATGTTAGCTTGTTATCCTAAAAGCGATCAACTGCAAACAAATGTGTGCAATAATGTGAAGTGTTGATGAATGGAAGTGGGCCATCCACGCGCAATCCTCCTCTTCAACCTCCCCACATGCGAAGTCCAACGGCAGTTTCGGTATACAGCTCCAGCACGGTGCGGGTCGCAGAAGCCGCCAGCAACAGGCTGCGTAAGATAACTCCATAGCTTTGCGAAGATGCTACCGCCAAACGTGATGGATGCAGCTAGGGCAGACAGATTGCGGATAGTTGCAGTGGTGACCGAAGTTGGGGCTGCAAGGCGATGCACTCCACCATAATCCCACCTTCCCTAAAGCGGAATGCAGACAGACGGTCGGATGAAGAGGTATACAGTTCTCGAGCGTGCGTTTGTGTCTTCGTCATATGGAGTTGAATGCTTTGGCGTGTGCGTCGTGTCTGTAAAGACTGAACGACATGGCACAGCATCATCTACCTCCTGTCTGCTTCTGAACTGCTCTGCTGTCTGGCTAGCACGCTAAGCTGCGGTCATCGACGTCCTTCTAATGTGAGTTATCGTCGCTTTGAGTTTGGTACACTTGCATCAGTGGTCGCATTGACCGCCCGAAAACTGCCAGCCCGACCCTTTCCAGACCCGTCACTCAATCCCAGCCCCAACCCGTCCATAACCATTCCATGCAGACTCGCAGCGATTGAAAAAGCCGGTGAGATGGTCGACACCGGATGATGTGTATGCCGCTGCGCACTGCCCAGATGAGGACAGGTGGCGATCCAGTTCCGCTGGCAGCGGCGGATTGCTGCTGACGCCCCCTTCAATTTCGGCCTGATGGTGCAAAGTCGGCTGTGTAAAAGTGGGCCGGATAGATGTGGTGCGAGTGTTGTTCCGGGCGCTGTAACATCCAGCCGCCCTTCATCGCCAGAGAATGCTGCTACGCGCTGCCCCAGGCCCTTCAAATCCCATCACCCAACCACTTGCGCTGCCCTCCACCTCCACGCCTCCATCCACCCTGCCCCCTCGTCTCGGTGTGCAGTGAACTGATGATGTGGAAGAGACAAAGAAAAGCGCTCATACATACCCGTCATCCTTGATGTTGATCGGCCTATCGTAGTCATCATTGTGATCTTGCTGGCCATGATGGCCATACTGTCCACCTTGAAAACCCTGATCGCCGTGGTCTGCCTCGGTCTTGATGTTGAAATCATCCGTAGCCTCCATCTTGCTCTCGTCGAATGATGAGTCTTGCTGCATAGGCATCGGCTCGGGTGTCGGGACCTTTGCTTCAGCTTTTGCGGGCGGCGCTGGTTCATCCGCTTCACCGTCGTAGCTAGGCAGGCGTTAGTATGGGTGCGAATCAAAGCGGCTTCGCGCGATGCGGTGGTGTAGGCAGAACTCACAGATCGGCGAACAAATCCTCGTCGTTCTCCATGTCCGCCATGGCTGCTAGAGGTCACGAAGGGTGGTTGAAGAGTAGGTGCTGTTGTTAGGTGGGGAAGAGAGAGGTGCGGGTGCAACCTCAGCGCGGCTGTTGTTTGCTGCCTCGCTGTGAAACAGCTCACGCGACCGGAACCGGTGAGTGACTGTGCCAAGCAGCTTGCAAGACACGTGCCACACGTCACCGACGATGTCAAGAGAAGAGGTGGTGAGTAGTGAGAGGTGGGAGGATGATTGTTTGTAGAAACGCAGAAGCTGAAAGCGCAGCTTTGAGAGCACGGCAAGCGCAGGCGTTCTAAAGCAGCAGATCCCGCAGCTTAGGGCTCGGCAAGGTCAACCGAGAAGCCGAGCGGACGGACCTCAATGACGAGAGTTTGACTCGAGCATCCTACGATATACTAATGGCATGATGAACTCCAAGCGACCCTCTCAACAGGTATGTAACTGGGAGAAGGCCAGACTAAGATCGGCAAGCTAACAAGGTTGCAGGAGATGGTGCAGGTCGGTTCGTACCCAGTCCACGGCGGAGCGCACGCGACGACAAGCTAATATGGACCTGTGGGCCTTCATAGACCGATCTGAGTGTGTTCTTGCGTTGACAGTCCACACAAACGTATGCATGCGCTAATGGGGGATATAGTACGGGCTCTCCATTCTGGCGATCCTCCTCATCGAACAGTCAACGAGACGCAAAGCAACCTGCGACACCTGAGCGCAAGGTCATAGGCGCATCCTACAGCCATGCCGATATCCTCAAGCTC
>JAABUK010005523.1_pt1 | contig 19567 bp, 18 predicted proteins | sample 5559141 | NCBI WGS metagenome assembly JAABUK01 (sample SAMN10711869, study PRJNA513367) | rock metagenome | isolation source: Antarctica rocks | place: Antarctica: Victoria Land, Pudding Butte nord | collected 2016-01-03 | reverse complement strand
CGGAGGGTATAACTCCATCAGATTGCACGAAGTGCGCAGCTGTGAAGGGATAAGCGCGCCTGCATTAGCTGGGGTTGGCAAAGATCAAGGGGTAGGAATGCCTGCAGGACGTCTGGGCCTGCTCAGGATTTTCATCATTTTGGAAAGGAAAATTTGGCAGATTGTTTCAAATACGATCATATCACTCCTGTTTGCAAGATGATGAATTACCAATCCCATAGCTGGCACCTGGCCATAATTTCTTCTTGATGAAGGAATTGATTCATTTCGGATTGCAATACCGGTAGAATGAGAAATATTGTCCAATTGAATCAGGAGATTTTCCTACCCGTCTATTAAGCGCTTGTCTCCGATGTAGCTTGGTTAGAAAGCGTTTGGGTATGGCTTGGAACACACAGGGTTATTATTGTAGCAGGATATCTCTTGCCTCCAGGCGACCAGCGGCTCAGACGACGTCCGAGACTCGCATGACGGGGCATTGAAGAAGGATATTATTACCATGTTCAATCAATCCGCTTCATATATATCAACACGTTATATCGTAAATTAAAACCGCCCGGGGGGGGGGTTCCTATATACCGTGCATAGCAAACGCACCGAAAAAACATCCATGCAATGAAAAAACCCAAGCGTGGCGATCATAAATCGACAGCTCCGCGTCGCACTGCTCTCATTCACTCTCCTCTCTCCCTGAAAGCATCCATCCTCTTCAACACCATCCGTGCTCTCCTCCCATCAAATTGAAACAACCCTGACACAACTCCCCGGAAAGACCCCCTGTTGCCCCGCGTAAACCCCTGCCCACCACTCCCCATTGACATCCTCCACCTCCCTGATCTCGGCCCAGCGGGGGAACATCAACTCCCCGGCGCCAGCGTCCCCTTCTTCGGGAAACCAGGGGTAGCCCGCCATGGCTCTCATGCCGTTTCCGCCGTCGGGTGGGAACTTGAGGCCGGGAGAGGATGAGGTGGTAGCATTGGTGTGTACACGCACCCTGCTGACCCTACTCTCCCTCTTCGCCACTCCAGCTTCGGAGTCTTCGACCCAACTCCACTGGCCCCGGCCAGCCCTCCCTTTCCCACCACCCCACCCCGCCATCTCAGCCACAAGGTCCGTATCCCTCAGCGAATGGCCCCCTACCAGGTCATTAACAACGATCCGTTTCTGACCCTCTGGCGCGTCTTCAAAACCAATGACGATCATGCGGTGGCCCTGGGGGCATTTGCGCCAGCCGTTGGGACCGTCTTCTTTGCGGATTTTCCGGAGTTTGAGGAGGGTTACGTAGCAGGGGGTGCAGATGTCGTAGTCGCCTAGGGCTGTGTTGGCGTTGGGTGGAGAAGGGTGGCTGGGGCAGTGGAAGCGGGTATGGGAGGGTGGGATCGGGTAGCTGCAGATGTCGCAATGAGTTGTGAATGTTAAGGGGACGTAGTCGGTTGTTGTTGTTGTGGTTACGACCGAGGAGCTGGAAGTGGAAGGGCGGCTTTTTATTGTGGTGGTAGTGGTGATGGTGGGGAGGACTTCGGCGTGCAGATCTGAAGGGGTCAAAGTGATCACACCGGAGTCAGGGTTGGCGCCTTGGTGTAAGGTAGGTGTTTTTGGGGCATAGGACTTATGGGCCAGAGGGAGGAGAGGGTGCGTGCAGCAGTGATGGCTGTTGATGCAGGAATTGCAAAATCCCCAGTCACCTTTGTTGCAGGTATCGCAGGACCAGTAGCAGACGTTGGCGAAGGAATGGCAGAGGTCGCAGAATTTGCCTTCTTGGAGCCTTGATGATGGAGCATTGTCAGAAGACATATTTGTGGCGGAGTCGGTAGAATTGCTTGGGAGGGCTTGGCCTGTATCATCAGGCCGTAGATATTTGCGGCTCGCGAACGTATGCCGCTGACTCATGGAGGGCGAAGTTGGTGCTGATATATTTGGAGCGGATTCTGCTATGGTGTCTGTTGTACATCCAAGAATGCTACTCGAGACGGTCCTAAAACACCGCAAACAGATACTCGACGAACATTGAGAGCAATGCTTGTGAAGATCATATTGAAGGTTTCGCCGTGGACAGAGCGCACAAGAGATCGATGGCTCGGAAGGATGTGGAGCAGAGCGAGCGGCTGGATCCGTTCGAGGTCCAAGGGCTGCAGTCGGTGCTGCTGGCGGTAACACTGCTGTTGCTTGCAATGAAACTCGTGATGAGTTTGGAGGCGAAACAATTGCCACGACAGCATTTCCCGATCTTGGACTCGATGTTGCTGCGGCTGTTGCATGAGTCATACCATCTTTTGGCGAAAGTTGGACAGGGGTATCCGAATGAGGCAAGTCACGGGATGAGGATCGAGCATTATCAACTGGAGCAGCGCTCCGCCATCTCTCCGAGACGCTTGGAATCTGCTCCGGTTCGGTGTTCGTACGTCTCGTGTCAGACGGATGCCGCGATCTGATGGCACGTTGGCCATCAGAGGTTCGTGGCTGATCGGACAGATCTGTTGCAGACCGTGTCGCACTGCGCACAACCTCCTCAGCATTTGTCCTATGGGATCGTGGTGTAGGGGAAGTCCGTCGTCGCTCATTCTCGGAAGCCCTCCGTCGTTGCGCTGTAGAAGTAGGCGCTTCTGGACAACGTGTTCTCGAAGTAGGTGGCCTTCGATCCTCAGAATTCGGGGCCTGTCTCGATTCAGTGTTCGATGAACTTTGGGCACTGTGGGACCTTTGATGATGCCTTCTTTCAGCTTCCTGCTGACGTTCCCGAACTCTGGTCCTGTCTGAAGACCTTCCATTCTCCCTCCTCGCTCCATCTCTTGGCGAAAGGTATGAGGACTGTACACCATGATTTCGCTGCCTCTGTTGGTACGCTTCTGCGATTCGTTCACTAAGAGCATCTTCCTGTGCCGGGTCGAGGTGATGAAGGTCAATTCCTTCAAGTAATCCTTCTTCTATTATTTGTTGTAGTATCTGCTCTGCTTCCAAGCTATCTCCTGTACCCGCGCCACTCTCAGAAGAGCTCATTAGCGAACGTAGGCTCGTTTGTGGCACAATCTGACGCTCTCGCTGCCTTGCCTCCACAGCAGAAGGATGTCTTGGCGACGTCGTCGGTGGAGAGGGCCTGGCAGCTGTAAGGTTTTCCGTTGTCAGACTAACCACAGGCGCAGTACTTGTGGCATTTGCCGCGGCTTCTCGAACTCTTAATTGCGCTTCAGCTGCCTCGGCTCTCCTCCTTCTTTCCCTGCGTTCTTCCCTCCTCTCATCGTCCCGCCTCCTCTGCTCCCTGCTTTCTCGACTTCGGCTCCGACTGCTCGTTCCCTCGGATGTTGGCGCCGCAAGACGTGTGCCAATTTGTGCTGCGGTGCTCCTCGTTTCTCGGATACTCCGTTCCCTCGCCTCGTCTAGCTGTCTCCTTTCCGCCTCCTCCTCTGCCCTGTCCTCTTCTTCCCTCCTCCTGCTCCTCCTTCCAGCGCCGTGTTCAAGCTTCAGTAAAAAATTCTCTCCAGGCTTATAGCTTTTTGCTATATCCGCTTTGTCTACCTCATTTTTTCCGCGGTCCGGGTTTGCAGCTAAGAACATTTCCAGCAAGGTTGTGACAGTCGCATTGTGCCGCGCATCTTTGACCGTCGCGCGACATGTCGGACAAGTGTACACGTTCGAGCGGGAAGATGAAGACAAGGATGACCGGGCTTTATTGTATTCGAAGGTGAACCATTCTTTTAGACATGACCCGCAAAAAGTGTGGAGGCAGTCGAGGAGCGTGAGTGGTTGATAAAGGGTTTCTGTACAGATCTAAGGGCGTTAGTATGTATGACAGGGCCAGCATAGTCCAGCGCAGTGCTTACTGAGCAAATGAGTTCTCTTTCGAGATCAAGCAGGCCGGTTTGAGGGGCAGTGGCCGCAGCTGCCAGTGGAGCAGACATGTTGTAACCTCAACGCACACTACATACTGGTGGTTGTCAAGTGGTATGTATAGATAACACCGCCGCTTCACCCCAAGGATAGTCCAAGGTGTAACGCACGAGCACAGATCTCTCTAGTCCGCTGGCAGTCGAACAAGGCAGCGCCAGCGGGAGAATGTGCTGACTAACTAAGACAAACCCATGCCAAGGCTCTTTCTCAGCCGTTCTTATGGTTTCTCCTCAGCTCGACGCTACCTAGAACTTCTCTCAACCTACTACACCGCCATTACTATTGCTGCGCTGCAAACGACAACTTCTGAGTGAGTGCCTGCCGGGATAGCTCCCGGAGGAATGCTGTCAGTGTCACGAGAGTGGGCTCTCGAAGGCGTTAAAGCTGAACCTATTCAGTACTTACGAGCAACTTGGAATGCCAAGAAACCCCTGTTAGGCCGGGCCACAATGTCGAACGAAACGTCGTTCAAGTGCCCTGAGCCAACGTTCACGTGGTCTTGATGGTTTGTATATACTTGTTACTGCACTAGATACTTGCCCGTACCACGAGATTCCCGCTTCTGCGCGGCCGCAACCCTTCTCAGGCGTTACTCCCTTCTCCAAGAAGGGCATGGGTCGACTCCCGCATAACCTCGACACCGAACGTGACCGCATATCAGCTCGAGTCGAAGATGGTAAAACCGCTTTAACATCGCAAGGACCTCATCTTCTGGAGATTGCCCACATATTCAATATAAAGTGTCTCCAAGCAGAAAAGAAAGCAATTAATTTCTGCAGACCTTCTTTCTAATGACCGGATGGCATTTCCACCAAGAATTTCCCTTAAGCAAGGATATCAGGACTCATAACGACTAAGAGGAAACCGCCATTGCTTCTGTTTTGCCTCTGACGAGAATGCCAAACCATGAGGGTAGAGCTTACCTGAACTTCACCCGGTCCGACCACGTTGAGCCATTGTGAATGTGTTTGACGTTGCGACTCAGTTCGGACACTCAACTTCGATACCAATAACGCTGTGAATCCAGCTGATACCAGGAAGTGAACCACCCTTCCCATTTATTCGACTTGCCAAGTCCCGGGCGGGTCAGCAAAATTAAAAGCATCTCTTTTGGTTCTCAAGTTGTGTACATATATTACCACAAGAAGGCCAGAGACCCGAGCCCAGAGCCGGGCAGATTGTACCAGTTATCTCCGTTGTGTCCGTCCGTAATACCTGGACTGTGCCTTATCGAGTGAATATTGACAGCTGAAACACATGTTATTTGAAGCCGAACGGATCTCCCTCTTCAACCGTTAGCCTCCCGAGCCTGGAGTCTGAACAGCGGGCGGCTCGGTCATTTGATTTTCGGATGGTTGAAATATTTCAGCAGAGGTACAGCTGGCTGTCTGAATCGAATCATTCTGACCCTGTGTCTGGCTTGCTGGGCGAGGAACTGAAAGCTTGGGAATGGATTCAGATTCTCAACCTTGCAGGCGAAGTGAGGTTACAACACAGCTACGTCTGAACGGGAAGCATAGAGCCAGCCACACAGGTCTGTCTATTCCTTGACTGGCTCGAAAGTATATACCTTCTGTTTCTTATCTCTGCCTGAACTCCCTCACTCCTGCTGGCGTGTTTCCAGCAGCCGTGCGTCCTTGGGTCTGAAGTGCCATGAGCCCTATCATCATGCCCTGGGGTCTAAGAAGCAGTGAGAGGAGCATATCTCCGTTGCTCTTTCTTACTCTGATACTTTACTCAAGCCGAGCGGTGCTCCTAGCAACCCCTTCCACACATTCTTTCAAGCCAGCAGAAGTGTCTGGTGAGACTTCTCCTGCTCGGATACCAAAGTTGTTCCACCACTATTTCTCTCATCTACCGTCTATCAACCAATCAATGGGCGCATCTCATCTTATCCCATCTTCTTACCTTAATAACATTCATTCCCCGGTATTTAACCCTCAAGCACAAGTCACCCTTTTAAGCATCGACCTTCTCCACACCTCTTGCGTCACCACCTCCTCCATCTCCTTCATCTCCTTCTCCATCCAATCGAACAACTTCTCCCTCCCACCAAAGACTTTCAACACTTCACCTTCGTTGCCTTCGCCATTGCCGACCCCTACCTTAGCAGTCGACGAGACTTCTCCGATTGGCATCAGAAAGCTCAGTGTTCTCGACCCTCACACCTTACCCAGATCAACAACGACATCGCCACCAGTAGTCCTTCATCCAGATCTCTCTTCGAGACACCAAGCTTCATCATCCAGCCAGTTGAGATCACCCGTCGTTCAAGATTGCGGAGCAGCAACCCTGGACTTACCTTCAATGTGATTTCACCTCACAATCTAGCGTTAGTACCTTCACCAACCACGACCTCAACCACAACGCCCTGAGATCGATCTGTCTCTTCCTCCTTAGCTCTCCCCCTCAAACGATCCGGTTTGCACTTACTCACCTCCATCTCACCGTCTCCCTTAATTAGCCATCCTCACATATCCCCGTCTTTGCTTTCTCTCTTTCTTTCTTTCTTTCTTTCAAAAGTCACATTACATGAGATTATCTCCCCTCACACCCCTTCACGACCCCCATCTCCTATCCACAGCAAGAGACTCTCAAGGGAATGGGAGAAGCATGTCCCCTCCCCAATTGCCACTAAACCGGCCAATCCTCGATAGCAATAGACCATCACCATCACCATCTCTGTCATCATCGGGGCCAACAGCAACAACAGCAAACCCGTCAACCCTCCAAGGCCTCTCGTCTAGTGGGACCTATACCTCAATGGGCAATATGAAACCCATCAATTGCGCCAACCCCGGCTCCGAGCTCGGCAAACTGGGCGCCTTGCGAAGGTCAAGGCCCACACATCGCGTACCTCACTCAATAGCTACGGGAACCAGCGGAACCACGGGAACCACGACCAACAGTGCGAAGTTGGGTGCCTTCGAGATCATTGATCTGTGCTCTGAGTCTGAATCGGATGGTGATGCGCCGCCCCCGCCGCCGAAGAAAGTGAAGCTTGGCACACCCATGCACATACCCATACCCATACCCATGCCGGCTGTTGATGGACAGGAGGGGATGGATAGAGCAGGTGCAGGGGCAAAGGCGGGCCCAGGGATGGGGGATGAGGTGTTCAGAGGTGTGAAGTGGAAGACTGGCAATTTGGAGGACGGGGGGAAGGGTGGAGAGGATGTTAAGGATGAGACTCCGCGCCATAATCCAATATCCGCACCAGCGCAGCCATCCCACCAAAGCACCAATCCCATCTTCGCAAGTGCTGAAGTTTTGCAGCAAATCCAAGCACGAATTGCAGCACCTCGGTGCCGAGCATTAACGCCAACGCAGACACCTCAGCAGCTCACTGACATCTCTGCCGCAAGCAATGGAGCTGTAACGCAGATCCAGACACCCATCGGGGACTCTTCCCACGAGGGCGACAAGAACGACTCCAATCACGCTTCCACTTTCAAAGCATCTTCCTCAGCGCTCCCGACAGCCGACGAATTCCTCCACATCGAGATCAAGAACCCAAGCCCGTTCACAACGGCGCATATCGGCAGATCGAAGAGCATCAAGCCCGTCATCCCACGAACGGAGACGATCGGGACGAAGAAGAGGAAGATGGTTGGGCCGTTCTATCTCGAAGACGACGACGACGAGGAGGCCAACGACGAGAGTTTCTGCTCTCCTCTAGAGGATGAAGGGTATGGCAGCTTCTTCAGTAACGGACAGGGAAAGTGCCATGGTAAAATTGAGGGCAAGACGTCTGGTTCTTGTTTCGCTTCCGGTTCCGGGCCCAGCTCATCAGATTTGAATTCGGCGGACCAGCTCTCTGGGAAGGTGAGAGTCGGTGAGATGGACCTATTCCAGCGACGGAGAAAGTCGGAGGATAAATGTGCTGAGACGAGTCGGAGGATGAGGGAAGAAGCTCTTGCGAAGAGGAATACAGACGCGCGGGGAAGTCAGCAGGTTGGACCGTCGGGAGGGTTTCTCAAGGGAGATTCGTCAGGTGGAAGGACAAATTGGACGTCATCCAATCCCGGAAAGCAGACCAAAGTGAAGACGAACTCAGAGCATGGAAGGTTATGCGCAGCGAACGGGCTCCAACGCAGGCACGATTGGTTAGATGATGACAATGGCGACCTCTTCGACGACGGCGCTCTCTCCCAGGAGAATATCGAAGCACAACTCGACCTCGCCCAAGCATTCGCCAACAGCAATGGCAACCTTCCCTCCCAGAAGGATCTGACAAGGTCACATCAGCCCTCCTCCTCCGCATCTAGCATGGAGAAGGCTGACCCTGTTCTTACACTAGACTCGCCAAGCAACGGCAACGATCGAGGCGTTCCGCTGCTTCATTCCATCCCGCATCCCGAGAAGCAGCTGCTCAAGGGCGAACTAGGCGGAATAGTCACATCTGGAATTGAGCGGTATGATAGGGAGCAGGCGGAGAAGTATTGGAGGAGTGTGAATAGGGAGGAGAGGAGAAGGAGGAAGGAGATGTGGCCTGAGAAGATGGAGATTGAAAGGATGGTGCCGTCGTCAGCTGGGCACTGTGCTCCTACGAAAGTGGTTGACGGGGCGCTAGGGAAAGACGAGGCACGCTTGTTGGCTGCGAAAGAGCCGCTGAGACCTGCTCCCAACGTTAATGGGGTACTTGCGCAACTGGCGAAAAAGAATAGAACGTTTGCTACGCCTAGCCATCCCAGAGATCTTCCAAGTTGGTCAGAAGATTCTCACCGCCAGAGCTCACCTGCTTGTCGTCAAGGACGTGAGGATCGTGCCATTGACGAAAACATCTGGACGAAAAATGGGAGACTCAAAGAACGAAAGAGAGATGTTGAAAGTCTGATGAGTGCCTTCACGGAGACTGCGAAGTGCTGGTGCGCCGCTTTTGACAGCATGAGCTCTTATAATCAGAAACGCATGAAGTCAGAGGTACAAGAGCTGAGAGCTTTCGCCGATCCAATAGTACGTGGATACTCCTTCAGGGATAAAGCCGAGAAAAGGATCACCCACATCAAGAGCAACATGGTCCGTCGTGCCAAGAATTACGAGAAGGCTAATGGCGCAGGTAGCCATCCTTCTCAGCATGAGGTTGACCTAACTTTGGTTGAGTTGATGGGTCATGGGCGCTTTCAACGTGGAAAGAAACGCCTCAATGACGTTTTCGTTGAATATGAGAGATACAAGCAGGAAAACAGGAGCCGCCATTCCCAGCGTGAAAGGTCCAGATGTAACGGCATTGAGTCGGGTCGAGTGAAGCCGACGAAGGTGTCGAGCATACCATACAAAGAGCTGGAGGAGTTCTGTTCAGCATCCGATGACTCGAATGTGTATGACGGGTTCAAGTTGTCACGCAATCAGCAGGTTGCCTGGCAAGGAGAAGACGCAAGAAGGGAGCGTATTGAGCAGATACTGGCGCTATATGAGGAGCCAACTGAGCCTGTGCAGCAAGATGAACGAACGAGGAAAGTCCGCTTTGCTGGTGGAGACCCATGGGAGAAGAGATTCGATGCAGCGCAAAATTCGGAATTTGAGGAGAGTGACGAAGACGAGGATGAGACCGCACCTTCCTTTGGCAGAGGAGAAAATGATAGCGCCACAATCGTTCCAAGGATGATTCCAATGGTAGAAAATGCACAACCCGCTAGAAACAAGGTTGGTGGGAAAGGACTCTTGTCTGAGCTTCGGGACTTGAATGAAGAAATGGTAGGAGCACCTCCGATCTCCGCACACCGGCCACAAGCCAGAAAGGGACTTCCAAGCCAAATTGCAACTTTGCAGCCTGACGATGATGGGCAAACTCCTGGGCGCCCAACTGGAACTGATGTGGGGCGAAAGACGGTGTCAGTGGTCGAGCAGCAGGAACCTCAGGAAAAGCCACAGACCCGGATCGAGGACTCAAATATCGGAGAAACTCAACACGATGCAGAGGGGCTTCAGTCTGACCCCGAAAGCTCTTTCTCTGACGAAGAGGACGCTAGTGACGTGCAGGATGACATGCATGTCCTTCAGTATGACATCTTTGCCGATTACGAGAATTTTGATGACTTTGAGGATGCCGAGTTGGTGCCACTAGGCAGGTATATCGATGTCAAAGCAGCGCTCAGCCAAATGAACCGGGTGACGACAGATACTGTAGCATCAGCATCCAGGAAGTATCGACATCTTAGGGTCATTTGGGACACCGATGACTTTGAGCTCGCAGCGCAAACCGTCATCCTGCCAACTGGCGGTGAATTTCGGGTTCGCATGGTGAAGTCGTGGGCTCCGGCAACGAATTGGCCTGGAAAACGCCGAACCAGAGCAGTGTCCGCGCCAAAGGTGGTTTACATTGTGCATGAGACAAAGAAAACATCGCTGAGGGCACCAGCGGATACTGGAGGAGACACTGAAGAAGACGAGCTTTTTGGACGGGAAGACTTCGAAGATCCGGAAGCAGTTGTTGAAAAGGAGCGAGATATGTCCTTTTCTAGCAGACAGTGCGCCAATGAGATTGCGAAAAACCGTTTGATAGCGTTCAGCAGCAGATATGATCCGGCGGAGGACGCTGGGGACACAGCAGGTACGAAAAAGCTAGCAGATTACATGGAGCAGATCCAACATGACAAGGTGTGCTTTGATCAGGAGAGGAGATTTTGGATCCAAACAACGGAAATGAGGAAGGGAAAGGAGGAAGTCAAGATTTGGGTGGAGGAAATGTTTGTAGATATGCCGCACATCTGAGACAGAGATAAAATCTCTGATGAAGGTGAATGAATATTAAACCATCTTGCTTCATCCAAGACACAGTACGCAGGCTCCGACAGGCGGAAAGGATAGAGGTTGCCAACATCGCGAGGCCCGTTTTAGAGACACAGGAGGCCCTTGGTCCTCTACCATCTCTCAATCCTACCTGCAAATTACTCTGAGTCTGAGGATCTTGATCATTTAGGTTCTGGAGGACGATGTAAAGGCTGTTTAGGTTCAAGCTGAACGTTGTTCCACGACCTTCGGTCGCGGAGATAGCCTTGGCCTCGCCAAACATGTCAAGCTCAGCCGCAACGCAATCCCCGGCCGTATGTCCTTGGTGGTCCCAATAAGGGTCCTCGGGGGGTGGCGGCCCCGTATTTGACAGACTCATACGTATGCTCTCCTGGAAGTACTTCTGACGAGGTAGCCTCAAAATGGGTTGACATCAGCGGGGAGCGCTGTTAGCTTACTCCTAACTACGCCGCTAGGAGAAGTGTTTCCTAGAGTGACGTATCATGTAGGATGCCGCAGAAGCGAGCAGTGCGTGGTCAGAGTGGTTGGTAGCTCTGGTCGAGTGCATATCTTAGGGCAAAGAATGGTAATGCGTGCGACATTCCAGAACGGTTGGCTGTGAAACACCAGCTCGGAAATGTTGGGAAAGGAGGCGAGAGACGAAGCTGAAGATCTCTGGAGCCGGACCACGGTACATTGCATGTTGAGCGAGCAGTTCATCGACGATGCCGTCGACGCTCCAGGGTAGAGAAGAACCGCTGGTGTGGGTGTGCATGCTTGCGTGGAGAGAAGTATGAAGAAGGTTGAGAACCAAGCCTTTTCTTTGGTGGAGAGAACTTCACATGTCAGCCAGCAGAGAGGCGGGATCTCCCCGCATTTCGTAGTTCTGAAGTGGTGTGGAGGTGCAGATCTTTGGGACGCGCTATCTGATCACGTCAACACCAGTGTTGATTGCTACTGATCAGTAAGCACAAGCAAAGCTTCAATGAACCACCGGCAGTGACGAGTACTGTTTCTCTTCCAAGAACAAAACCCCATCCACGTGCACGTGGATTCTCTGAAGATCGAGCAAATAAAGGATCTATTTTGCAAGATCGTTCCAGATGTCAGCATGATTTAAAGAGTGGGGCCCTTGAATGTGGCTTGCATTGACGCCCTGCTTAGCCTCACGAGATGGAGGGTTCGGTGGGTCAATTGCGAATCTTCTACTGCACTAAGGTACTGATGCGGACTTTACCAGTAAGACGCGCACCCATCCCACTACGCCGCCGAAATGGGTTTGTTGGGCATCGCCTGCAGCTCAGAACGAAACGTTTGGCTGCTGACACGAAACCCGGAGCGGCCATCTTATATAGTAGATCTGGGGGAACTGTGGGGGTGGGCAACTCTGGATGGAGATATCCACTGTGTAGGGATGCCTTCATCCTCCTGGTTGGACCTCCCAACGACCCTTGTTCTACCAGCATGAGCATGGGGTACAGGTAATAGCGCTGAGTGCTCCATGGCTTTACGCTGGAGCTCGGTCTCGCACGAGTCCTGAACGAAGACAGAATTCCGAGCCAAATAACGCAGGTCTTGAGGCTTTACGTAGGAGGCCCTCCAGGTGTCAACGCGAGAAGAGAAGAGGTTACCGAAGTATATCCCTTGGCCGTATGCGATGATAGCTCAAACGGATTGTAGTGGATATTACATAATTAAGAGGTATGTTAATTGAGCACACATTCCTAGCAAGACTGGTCAGCACTGGTGGCAAGTTCAAAGGGCAGACAGCGGTTATCGAAGCTTTCTCGCGACTGATACACAGCACATGCATCTCATACGAGTACGCAAGGATTGGAGCTATCTCCCAGAAGAATTGCCATCCAACGGTCGTACGATCGGCCAAGCAGGTCTTTCACATTGGTGCTGCTATCCCAAAGGGTCCCTCATATGAAAACAGGGACCACAGGACTAGCGTGACCATCCGGAAGCATGTTTGATTTTCGGGAGGTCGATCGACACGGCAGATCAAGTGCAAGGGGGTTGCTTGCCCTGAACTCTTGGTTGCAGTGGGGGTATCCACAGTCAGACCACCTAGGAGGAGGCCGACAAAGCCCTTATCTGGAGAGATTTTCAGGTTTGAGATGGTCTTGGCACCGACGCGCTTGCGCATGGACCGTTGAAAGGTCGCAAGCAGCCACCGAGTGATATGACAGGGTCAACACCCTTACCGACTGAATGGAGGATGCGCACGGCTACCTGCACGTTGACCGCTTGCAGGCAAAATCCTCGAGCATGTGGAGACCAATTGATATTGCCAATTCCAATCTTCTTCCGATGATTTTGTGTGTAAGAATATCAGAATTTTCACGTCGCTATTGTGCAAGCTGAACACGTTCTCCTGGCTGACAAGAAACAATGATGCTGGCGCCAGCATGCCGCTCCGTGGAGATACAGATTAGCAGCTGGATACCCTGTCCGGAATCGGCCTTGGAATCGTATTTGGCTCCTCTCCAAGTTGCGAGCAGACAGATTTCTTGTCACGGTTCTGGTACGACTAAGCGATCCGGTGAACGCTAAATTTGATGCAACACGGGGTCCGAGTGAGAAGGAAAAAGGGCTGTGTGCATAGGGATTGGAAATGCGTGTTTCTACCAGTAGGAAGTATTTATCCGCTCATCTCCATACCAGTACTGGTTGGTATTGCTGGTACTGGTCGCTAAGCAATGCCAGTTGGGTGGCTCGAGCGCCTAGCCGCAGTTGATGGGATGGGTGATGGTTGGTTGATGGTTGACAAGTGAGACTTGACACTGGATGACAGCTGCAAATTTGGAAGGGTGGTACAAGCGAGACGCGCCGGATTGCTGTAGTTGATCACTAGTAGATCCTCCCTGGAGTTTCAGATCTCCAGGCTCTGGTCATCCTCTACTTAGGCTCGATTTCTAGGCTGTGCAGGCCGAGACACTGCCCCAACAAGGGCTCGTTCTTAATCACTGTTACAGACTGGCAGCAGAGACACAGAAACCCACCTTATGACATGGGGTAATTAGGTCTTCCTGAATTAGGTCAGCGTTTGAGGTGGTCGGACCGGACCACCAACAGCATGGACGGGCGGCAAAGAAGTCAATGATGCTGAGGGTCGAGTAGGGAGAACACGCAGAGAGCAAGCTGCAAAACCTGAAACACTATCAAGTGGTAGGACCAGGCCAAGAAAGTGCCTGTATGCGCTTCGCATTCGGGTTTCGGTTTTCGGTTGAGAGAGGCTACATGGGACGGTGGGAGCTGTGCCAGGATTTTCTGTCCACCAACGCTCGATGTCCGCAGGCGTCGCCGGATTTGCCTGGATTCGCTGCCGTGGCCAGTCAGATGGCGGCAGCAACCTGGCCAACCGGGCAGAGTTACCCAGGAGCTGTCCTCGACATGGTTCATCACGAGCGTGTGTAGCGGCTCCTGTGCGTAGTCTCTCGCTGCACTCTCACCACTCTCACCACTCTCACCACACCGTACTGCTGCAGTACTCGTACGTACCGCCTTTCCGGCTAGCCTTGTGGCTGATCCGAGCTTTCCCTCTAACTAGGCGCAGTGGCCACACTCAACTTTTTTCCCGCTATCACTCTCTTCCACCAACAACAACATCCCTCCTCATCAGCCCTCCTCTCCTATCCTCCCTCTCATCTCGGCCATTGCCAGCCTGTCCTCTGCCAATTCGTGCTTGGGAACGGTTTGGGACTGCAAAGACGGTACTGTGTTGTCTACTTCCCCGCGAGAGGTCATACCCGCCCCCAACCGCGAAACAGACTCGAGGTGCAGGTCGTACAGTCGAGCCATTCGACTTTGAATCTGCCGTGGAGGCACCTGAACTCCCTAAAAACCATCTCAATACCCTCTCTTGAGCAATTGAGCATTTCCGGACGGTAGACCTTGTAGGCCCCGTGGATTTGCTCTTGCTTCCTTCCTCCAACATCCAACAATTTTCCGCCGCCTCCGCCACGAACTCCCGACGCAGTTTCCGCCTGAAACTCTACGTGTGACGACTTTCATTCTTCGACCCCAGTGTTTATATGTGAGTTACAGACCCCTTCACCACCCAGTTGTCATTGTCGTTGTCACATCGATGGCGTTCGCACTGTGACCATCGGGTCGTCTGGCTGCTCCAAGTCAGCCTTCTGCCTGCACCATACTATCCCTCCCATACAATCTTTCACAACACGCTGAACGTCATCGTTGCTCAGCATCTCGCCTCTAACATGGTGGCTGACTATCTTTTCTCCCCCTGCAGTCTTTTGCTTTACATGCTCGCCGAACGCAGACATTATTGCACCCCATGAGCCCCACCTGCCTTTCTCTCCTCCGATAGAAGCACCATCCCTCGGCCCGTGAGATCCCTTCGCACGAATGCCTTACACTCCTCCTGCCCAGCAATCCCCGGGCCCTTCTAATCCACCAAGTCCTGCGCTTAGTCGATCACACTCATATCTGTCAAATTCAGTGCAGAGCCCACAGTCTCCCTTGACAGATAGTCGACCCGGCATGCTGCCCCGCTCGACATCTTCGTCTGCATATCTGACCATGCACCGCCGGAGTCCGTCTGCATCGAAGCTCCCTCGCACCACCCCGTCGGCCGAGCCCCTGTCGTTGGCAAACGGTAGCCTACGTCAGTCACCTCCTCCCGTAAACAACTCGGTGATGCCCACAGGAGCCATGATTTCCCCTCCCGAATCCTTACACAACTCGAGCGATGATGAAGAGACAAGCAGAGGCAGGGGACGTGAGCTGGAAAATCTGGCCGAGCTACAAGCCGCTATAAGGATCATTGAGCAAAGGAAAGAGGGCTCGCCGGATGGAACGAAGGATAATTCGAAAAAAGCCGGAACGGCATTGGATCTCGTCATACCAGACTCTGACCAATCTTCACAGCAGAACACCACATCCTCCGACTCTCAACGGCCACCATTGTCGAAAGAAGCACGCAAAATCTCTCACTCCAGGTCATCAACCGACTCTAACATCATTTTGGACGTCAAACATCAGGCGCAGTCACCTGTTGCTATGCAATACAGCCGACCAGAATCAGATGACGATGACGAGGACAGCGACGAGATAGGGTATCGGTCCAAGCCACCCATGGTGCGCAAGAAGTCTGGTGAGCTGGTAAGGCCTGCACTTAGACCGGCCTGTTCCAAAAGGCGACCTTCAAGTATGCCTGGGACTCCTACGTACTCGAAAGCAGTTCACTTCGACTCTCATCTAGAGCATGTAAGACATTTCTTGCAGGTTGACAAGCCGCTGGCCGTGAGCGCTGGCTCGTCGCCAGTGGAAGCGTACGATAGTGAGATTGAATTTCCCTTTGGTAGTGAGGAGTCTGTAAGATCAAGAGCCTCATCCTACGAATGGGAAATACGACAATCCAATTTTCCTGCCGAGAATGAGGAGCACAATTATCTCCCTGTGCGTGTCGAGAGGGTATTTCTGTCGTCAGACAATAAGAATCTCGTTGGTGTTGTCACAGTCCAAAATCTGGCATTCCATAAACAAGTCACAGCCCGATTCACATTCGATTATTGGAAGACTACCTCGGAGGTCACTGCTGAATATAACAACGACGTGCGCCGTAAGCAAGCCCATGATGGATGCGACCGTTTCAACTTCACCATCAAGTTGACTGATCAAGCAAACCTGGAAAACAAAACCATGTTTTTCTGCGTTCGGTATGATGTCAACGGTCAGCAGTATTGGGACAGCAATGGATCCATCAATTACCAGGTCGAGTTTTCCAAGAAGGCAAAGGCTCATGGGAAGCATGGGATGCCCGGCCTCGGAGCTCGGCCACTTAGTGCACTTCCTCGAAGCAGACCATCGCCTCCAATGTCTGCGGGTGGCGGCCGACCACGATCTATGCCTCATTCATTTGACGACTTTGCGTCTGGCTTTGACTCCTATGCTCCCTTCAGTCAATCAACAACAGCGATGATGGGCGACTCTCCTGTCAGGTTGAAGGGTCCACGATCTCGTGCGGAGATCCTTCCCGATGCGCCCACACGCCGACCGAAAGCTAATGGGCAAGCTTTTGGGAATCGATATGACTTTGGAGCATCCTTGAGTGCTGCTATCCAAAACGCATCTACTATTCTTGGTGATCAGAGCGGCTTCACAAAGAAACCTGACACAAAAAAGCAGTCTTCCCATGAAGTTCCTGCAACGAAGCCCAAGTCTGCCAGCACGGCACAGCAGAAGCCGCCAGCCATTGTCGTCAAGCAACCTTCAGGAGGCACAGTGAGCGGCTCTTCTGTCAACGGAGTAGCACCTGCGAAACCCTCTACTTTTCTTTCAGAAAACCGGTCTCTGCAATCACAATCGTATCAGGAACTTGTGGATAAGTACTGCTTTGTAGGTTCCCGGCATAAATCGGCAGCTGAAGCCTGACCCCGCGTCGATTGCTAACGCCATTGCAGTTTGGATCTGCCAAAAGCTCGCCACAGCTGACTCAATCAACACTGGATCGGGTCGATGGCATGAAAGATGATGACAACGGTTCCATTTCCGATATCAGCGTTGGCAGTGGCTCATCTAGTCCTGCTGAAAGTACTCATTCCCCTGCTGGCGCTGAAGAGCTGCCCCCACGGTCCCTCAGTCCTTCACTGTCTCGTTCATCCTCTCCAATACCTAAGACTGGCTCCGCCCTCGGCTCTCGTACCGCCTCGCCCGTCTCTTTCGGCTACCCATATCATCAGTCAATGAACAAAATGAACAATGGTCTTTTCGATACACATACTGCCACGGCTATTCAGGGCTGAATGACGAGGTGTTTACCCTTCTGGTTTGCTTCATGCATATTTTCAATTGGTTGTGCGAATCGAGCTCGTACCTGATGGCCTGCGAAGATTAGCACGGGCAGGAGGATTGGCACATATGGACTATTTCCGAAAATCGGTTAAGGTTCATGGAGCTGGCTCATTGCTTGCATTTCCAGCGAGGCCTGCTTATTTCAATTTTCTGTCATTAAGCGCCTGGGTGGGTGGCATTGTTGTCGACACTCTTCTCATTCCCACGGTGTTTTACGGCCTTTGATTATTAATAGAATATCTCTTGGTCAGGCGTGCGGTGGGGACCCGCGACTAAGGACTCGGGTCTAAAGGGTGAGGAAAAGTTTTGCTGTTGAGTTTGTTGCGGTCTTTCCTTGATTGCATGGTGGCTTTGTACGAGCCTGGCGATCAAGGCACGTACCAGAGGAGTTGAACAGGAGGATGTGATCGGGAAGGCTGGAAAAGTAGTCCTACAGTAAATAAAGTCTGTTCGACCATCATTGCTCTTGTCCCTGCCCTACCTAGCGTGATGTATGACCCATTCCATTAGGTTCACAGCTCACGATAGATTGACATGGTGGGACGACTCTGACATCGAATACAGACCCTCGTCCGTGAGACATAGAACATGTCCAGGCTATGCAGAGCGCGGTTGCACTTCATGAGGCGTGCCTTTGGAGAAGTGACTTGCCCATCCAAAACCGGAAACAAAGTCACTCCTTTCGGCCAGCAACCCACGTCCCGGGATTTCTCCCGGTATATGCCAAGACTGCAAGTTCGCGCTAATAACCCACTTTTTACGCGAGACGCGTCTACAGCTTCGCGGCCGGTTGCCTACGAAGAAGGCGCCGTAGACAAACCGTCAGGGGTTGCCGCGTCAAGGATAATGGAGGGGAGGCAACGTCTTCGGCCCGCGTCGGTAGTAGTAGTAGTAATTTCTTGTTTATTGTCTAATGCAGCTCGATTACCGAAATCTATGTAGACATTTCTTGAGGGGGATTTTTCCTTAGTTAATCAGTTGAATTAGATCGTACACGCCAACACTGTAAAATTCTACCGCATGCTCCTCCTGTAAAATATGACCGGTCTGCCTCCCCACCTTTCTGTCCTCTCAGGTCCACTCTGTTTAATTTAACGTACGAAGCCCTAGCTCTAATTACATACAAGATTTGCTTCCTCGAGAATAATACATAGGTCCCCGTACGATCAACATCCAACTTCAATAGCTAAGGTTTTTGGGTAGAGTGGAGGTTGAGGTGAGATTCGAACTCACGCACATTCTGTGAAAAACCTGTTATCCCGCACAGGAAAACAGAATGTGCGACCATGCTGCGGTGCTACCACTACACCACAGCCCCAACCGGCCCGCGTCAGTAAATAGGCCATTATATGTATATATATATATATATATACGTAGCTTATAAGACGACTACTGCATAATTGCCTCCATTGTTATAAGCGGCGAAGACTTCTTCTTGGATTTTGCTGTGGCCCGATCAACCAAGACAATGGCGGCGGCACCACCCGCAAGCATCGATAAAATCCGGAAATGAATCCCGGTAGCGTTTTATGACTTTGTCCGGTGTTAAGAGGTGAGATTACGGTGTAGAAGCGCTGATCTAGCTTAGATGGGCTTTGTTGATTTTAGGTTGCGGGACACGCCAATGATTTCGTGAGAGGGGGGATTTCTGGATCTGTGCGCGTTAAAGGAAGGGTTCGTTGAGAGCGTATAGTATGGCCATTCTCGGAATCTTCTACTGTTGATTAGATGGAGAGGAGTGGGATAGTACAAAAATCTTGGATTGATATTTTCCTTGAGAATTGCAGAAAGTGAAGGGAAAATGTAGGCCTTGGTGTCAAACAGCCTAGGCCTTAGGGCGTCCATTGGCCAGGTTTTGACTAGCCTGCGCCCTGTCCAACCGCCCTGTCCAACAGGCTATTTCGAGCGATTCTATTGAGTATATAACACTTATTTGATGCGCAATTCTACATAGATTTAGACAGTCAATTGCATCAATTCAACAGACATTCTACTAGCTATTTAGGCTAATTTGTCTGACACTTGGTCAATCAAATTGGAAACAACGAGACTGTAGCTGCGGAGGGGATGGTGGAAACGATAGTGCTCGATAGGTTTGCAAACTCTTCTACGGCTTGGCAAAATGCGG
>JAABUK010005521.1_pt1 | contig 19572 bp, 13 predicted proteins | sample 5559141 | NCBI WGS metagenome assembly JAABUK01 (sample SAMN10711869, study PRJNA513367) | rock metagenome | isolation source: Antarctica rocks | place: Antarctica: Victoria Land, Pudding Butte nord | collected 2016-01-03 | reverse complement strand
CGACTTTGCCAGCGCGACGGCTACCGGCTCAAAAACGCTCGTCCCGAAGTTCGTACTGAGCGAATGAATAAACGAATACAAAGCCAAACGGTCTTTGCCAAGCAATCGCGTGTGAAAAGGCATCGCGGCAGGTTCGGGCTTGTACTTGAGAAACTTGTTTCTCAAAGCCGTTCGCAAAACATTTTCAATTTACAATCCGATTGAATACCTCAACTCTTTCAAATTCTTTTCCGCCGAATATAAGTCGCCAATGTTTTCGGATTTTATGTGCCTGTATCTCGTGTGAAAATCTAATGTATCGATTACTTGGTCAAACTTTTTCGGCGTGTCTGAAATGATGTATAAACCGACGTGGTGATAATCAATTAAGGTTGACAATCTACCGACGCCCGACCAAGTTCCGGTGGACATTTCAACTTCAAAAGCATTTTCGGGTATAAGGTTTTTGCCTTTTTCTCTGAACCAAATCACGTCGATTTTTCTCAATAAGTCGTAGTTGGAGAATTGCAGTTCGGGACATTTAGCTAAGGTAGAGATTTCCCCCAATTCGACATCATTGAACTTCTTAGATTTGTCCGGGCAAAATGTGTGAAAGCCGCGAATGTTTCCTACTTCGAGTAATCTGCCTTGTATTACTGAATGCAGACTTTCTTCGACGGTGTTTTGAGTTGCGGAAAGCTTATAGGGCTTCAGCAATAATTCCCAAGCGTTGATAAATTCCGAACAGTTTAATCTGTTGCCTCTTCCAGAAAGAATGATATTCAGGTCACGGTCAATTTTAATTTTATATTCGCCGTTTCTGTCGCGGCTTATTTGCGGCAGGAACTTGAACAAAACTTTGGCGGGAATTATGACGGATTGCTCTACCGAACCGCAGATGAAAGCGACAAAAGGATTGTCCAGATTATTCATTTCTTCGGCTGTCAAATAATTCAAGCCGTAAAAATACTTTCCATCCTTCCCTAGCGTCGCAACTCTAACTAAAACATTAGCCCCGGCAATTTTGTACGTTCTCGATTTCAGAACCTTTATAAGCTCTACGTTAGCCTGAATTTTTTTTGCCACTCGTAAAAACTCATTGGCGAGTGCATCAGTAACAGAGTTTGAATTATTCATTTTCTATTTCAGTGCAATCAATAGCTTCGTTTATTTGACATTCGATTTCTTGAATTGAAAAGTTTTTAGACTGACGTTCCTTCTCCGTAGAAATATCCTGAATATCGCCGGTGTAAAATTCAGCCAGTCTTCTAGCCTGTTCTTCTTCATCAGCGACGATACTCACCGTATAAGTTTTAGCTAACGAAACTTGAAAGGTTTTCATGAATTTAGTTTAAGCAATCTTTCAAAGTATTTTCCACTACCGCAAAACGGATCAAGCACGATGTCGCCCGCTTGAAAGAAACTCTCTTTCTTGAAAGCATCCGTGTGAGTGTCGAGAAAGTATTCGACGAGTTGCGGGATGAATTTTCCTTTATACGGATGCAGGCGGTGAACGTGCTTGGTCGTTTGAGATTCCTTGTATTGTTCAAACGACAGCGCCCAATTCAAATCGTCGCCGAGTTGCTTTTTCCAAGCCCGTTCGCGCTTGAAGCCTTCGTAATAATTGATGAGGTCTTGCTTGGCGACGAGGACATTTCCGTTGTCGCCGATCTTGGTTATTCTGCCGTAGTTTATGAGGTAAGCGATGTTTGAGGGCGTCACGGATTTGCCCGTGAATTCGGTTGCCCAAATGCTTGCCGCTTTGATGGTGAGAAGATTTCCCGTTTCAATCATTTCAGTAATAATTTCGCGGCTCGCTGGCATCAATGGAATTCATTGAGCAGGCTTTTAGCTCCGAGTTTAGGAGTGTCTTTATAGCATATTTCACGAAAGCGGCGACAGGCTTTCATCGCTCGTGATGAATGGGACTTTGCGAACTTATCGCATCTTTGATAATCTTCTTTCGCACAAAGAGAGGCTGCCGTAAGCGCAGCATGAATGAATCGGGATGGTCGGTTCATTCAAGACATACGGGGCCGTAGCTCAGCTGGGAGAGCGCTTGACTGGCAGTCAAGAGGTCAGGGGTTCGATCCCCCTCGGCTCCATTAATTCTAAAGGGAAATTCGTCGCTCGAACGGATTTCCCTTTTTCCGTTTTTACACTTTTATCTACACATCGCTGTCGTTCGCTGCGCTTGAGAGTCGCGTCGTGTTAGTTTTCTGATATTCTTCTGGCATACTGCCTTTGAGTTGGCGGCGGATTAAATAAATCAACAAGGTCGGGAATACCTCGTATGAACAAACAGAACCACGCGGGCGACGCGGCGGGCGGCGATTCCGGTTCGTCCAAATTGGCGACGGGAATCCAAGGCCTCGACGATATTTTGCAGGGCGGCTTTACAGCGAATCGCGTTTATCTTGTCGAGGGAGATCCGGGCGCGGGGAAAACGACGTTCGCGCTGCAATTTCTGATGGAAGGCGTGCGGCTCGGTGAAGCCGCTTTGTACGTTACTCTCTCGGAAACGAAAGAAGAGTTGGAAGCGTCCGCGCGCTCGCACGGCTGGTCGCTCGACGGCATCGACATACACGAACTCGTTCCAGCCGAAGACACGCTCAAGCCGGAAGCGCAGTACACCATTTTTCATCCGTCGGAGATAGAATTGAGCGAGACGACCAGCGCCGTGCTGGAAGAGGTCGAGCGCATCGACCCGAAACGCGTCGTCTTCGATTCGCTCTCCGAGATAAGGCTGCTGGCGCACGATGCCTTGCGTTATCGCAGGCAGGTGCTTGCGCTCAAACAGTATTTCATCGGGCGGCAATGCACGGTGATACTTTTGGATGACAAGACTTCCAACGCCAACGATTTGCAGTTGCAATCAATTGTTCACGGCGTGCTTTCGCTGGAACATCTGGCGCTCGAATACGGCGCGGAGCGCAGGCGTTTGCGCGTAATAAAGCTGCGCGGCTCGCGCTATCGCGGCGGCTATCACGACTTCAACATAGAGACCGGCGGGGTAGTTGTCTTTCCGAGACTCGTCGCAGCAGAGCACCGGAAGGAGTTTGCGAAAGGCAATGCGACGAGCGACGTGCCGGAACTGGATTCCTTGCTCGGCGGGGGGCTGGCGCGCGGTTCGAGCACGCTGATTATCGGGCCTGCGGGCAGCGGCAAATCAACGCTCGGCGCGCAGTTTGCCGCTGCCTCCGCCTCGCGCGGCGAAAAGTCCGCCGTTTTCATCTTCGACGAAATCACTGAAACCTACGTCGGCAGAGCGGAGGGAATCGGCACGGATATACAGAGCCACATAGACGATAATCTCATCACGTTGAAGCAGATCGATCCGGCTGAACTTGCGCCGGGCGAGTTTGCCGATAGAGTTCTGCGCGCCGTTGACCGCGATGGCGCGCGCCTTGTCATCATCGACAGCTTGAACGGCTATTTGCACGCGATGCCGGAAGAGCGTTTTCTAACGATTCAAATGCACGAACTGCTGACCTCTCTTAACCAGCGCGGCGTCGTGACGCTGCTCGTCCTCGCGCAGCACGGCTTTCTGGGCGATATGGGAACGCCTGTGGACGTTAGTTATCTGGCTGACACGGTTCTCCTGCTGCGTTATTTCGAGGCCGAAGGCGCGGTGAATCGCGCTGTTTCAGTCATTAAAAAACGCAGCGGCGCGCACGAAAACACGATCCGCGAAATGAAAATCACGTCGCAAGGCATTCGCGTCGGCGAGCCTTTGACGAAGTTTCATGGCGTGCTGACCGGAGTTCCCACCTACGGCAAAGGGAAGAACACCTTGATCGAAGAGCCTGATAAACATGTATGAGCCGCAAGACAATCGGGATGAAAGAATACTGATCCTCGCGCCGATTGGGAGAGACGCGGCGATGACCGCGCGGCATCTTCAAGACGCTGGCCTGCGCGCAGAGGCGTGCGGCGATATTGAAGAATTGTGCGAGGAAGCGCGCGCGGGCGCCGGAATGATTTTTCTGACCGGCGAAGCGCTGACATTTGAAGCGATGCAGTGTCTGCTCGAATCCCTCGCCGGGCAACCGGCATGGTCTGACATTCCGCTCGTCGTTTTAACGAGCGGCGGCAGCGAAAAGCCAGTCAATACGGGAATACTTGCCACGCTCGGTGAAGCGGGCAGCGTCACGCTCATCGAACGCCCCGTGCGCCTGATGACTTTAATGAGCGCGGTAAAATCCGCCCTTAGAGCGCGCCAGCGCCAGTACGATGTGCGCGAACATCTCGCGGCGGAGCGGCGCTCGAAGGAGGCGTTAGAGGTGAGTGAGGCGGCGGTAGGCGAGAGCGAGCGGCAACTTCGCACGCTCGCCAACGCGATTCCGCTGCTCGCGTGGATGGCGGAACCCGACGGCAGCATCTTCTGGTACAACCAGCAGTGGTACGACTACACGGGTACGACGTTCGATGAGATGTCTGGCTGGGCTTGGCAATCGGTTCACGACCCGGAAATACTGCCGCGCGTGATGGAACGCTGGAGCGCTTCCATCGCAAGCGGTGAGCCGTTCGAGATGGAGTTCCCGCTGAAATCCACCGCCGGTGAATTTCGTTCGTTCCTGACGCGCGTGACGCCGTTGCGGGACGAAGACGGGCGCGTGGTGCGTTGGTTCGGAACGAACACGGACGTGGAAGAATTGCGGAGCGCATTGAAGCAGGCTGAAGACGCTAACCGGATGAAGGATGAATTTCTCGCCACGCTCTCGCACGAACTGCGCACGCCTTTGACTTCAATTCTCGGCTGGGCGCGCATGTTGAGCGGCGGTCAATTAAGCGAAGCTCATACGGCGCGCGCGCTGGAGACCATCGAGCGCAACGCCAAGGCGCAGTCGCAATTAATCGAAGACATACTAGACGTGTCGCGCGTCATCACCGGCAAGCTACGCCTCGAAGTGCAGCCCGTCGATCTTACCGCGCTGATCGAATCATCAATCGACGCAGTGCTTCCGGCGGTTGAAGCGAAGGGCATACGACTCCAGCGCGTGCTCGATTCAGGCGCGAGCATGGTTTCCGGCGATCCGGCGCGCTTGCAGCAGGTGGTGTGGAATCTGCTCTCGAATGCCATCAAGTTCACGCCGAAGGACGGGCGCGTTCAAGTCAAACTGGAGCGCATCAATTCTCATGTCGAAATCATCGTCACAGACAACGGGCAAGGCATCAGCCCGGACGTTCTGCCGTTTGTCTTTGAACGCTTTCGTCAGGCCGATTCCACCTCGACGCGCGCGCACGGCGGTCTCGGCTTGGGACTGGCTATCGTGCGCCATCTGGTGGAGATGCACGGCGGCACGGTTGAAGCGGAGAGCTACGGCAAAAATCACGGCTCGGCCTTTACCGTTAAACTTCCGCTGGTAGCGGTGCGCTCGCTCAATGTTCGCCGCGCGTCCGATGCCGAGCGCGTGCATCCGACGGCGAGCAACGGTTCAGCCTTTCACTGCCCGCCGGAACTCAATGGCTTGCGCCTGCTCGTCGTCGATGATGAAGAAGACACGCGCGTGCTGCTAAAGATGGTGCTGGAAAAGTGCGGCGCTTTTGTTACGACGGCTTCATCGGCGCGTGAAGCCATTGCCGCGCTCAAGGAAACGCGTCCAGACGTGCTCATCAGCGACCTCGGAATGCCGGACGAGGACGGCTACGCTTTGATAAAACAGGTGCGCGCGCTCTCGGAGAAGGACGGCGGAAACACTCCGTCGGCAGCACTGACTGCTTATGCCAGAGTGGAAGATAGAATGAAGGTGCTGCGCTCCGGCTTTCAGATACATATCCCGAAGCCTGTCGAGCCTGCGGAGTTAGTTGCAGTGGTGGCAAACCTCGCCGGACGAATCATAATGTAACAACCGACGCTCAAAACTTGCTGGAAGGAAAATCATCATGCGCATATCCAAAAAAATTAGATCCATCACCGTTTGTTTCTCGCTGTTAATCTTAACTTGCGTTGCACAGAGTTTGCCCGACGCCTTTGCACAGAACATGATAAAGCCGCTCGCTTACCCGTCTGCGAAAAGAACGAATCAAGTTGACGATTATCACGGCACAAAGGTCGCCGATCCGTATCGCTGGCTGGAAGATTTGGATTCGGCAGACACGAAGGCGTGGGTCGAAGCGGAGAATCGCTTGACCTTCGATTATCTCAAAAGCATTCCCGTTCGCGCGCAGATAAAGGAGCGTTTGACGCGGCTCTGGAACTACGAAAAATACAGCGCGCCCGTTAAGGAAGGCACGCGTTATTTCTACTTCAAAAACAACGGCCTGCAAAATCAAAGCGTACTTTATACAGTAAGCTCGCTCGACGCAGAGCCGCGCGTGCTGCTCGATCCCAACAAGCTGACGAGCGACGGCACGGTGGCGCTCAATGGTATGCGCATCAGCGACGACGGCAAGTTGATGGCTTACGGATTGTCCGCATCGGGTTCGGATTGGCAGGAATGGCGCGTGCGCAATGTCGAGACGGGCGCGGACATGCCCGACGATGTTAAGTGGGTCAAGTTTTCCGGCGCTTCGTGGACGCCCGATAATCGAGGCTTTTTTTATAGCCGCTACGACGAGCCGAAAAACGGCACGATGATGCGCGGCGTGAATTATTTCCAAAAACTTTATTATCACCGTCTCGGCACGGCGCAATCCGAAGACACCTTCATTTACGGCAACCCGGAGCAAAAGGAATACTCCTTCGGCGGCGAAGTGACCGAAGACGGGCGCTATTTGATCGTCAATGTCGGGCAAGGCACGGATGTGAAGAATCGCGTGTACTTCAAAGACTTGACGGCGAAAAATGCGCAAATCGTGAAACTCCTCGACGACTTCGATGCGTCGTATGATTTCATCGGCAACGACGGGACGCTTCTTTATTTCAAGACAGACCTCGATTCGACGCGCGGCAAAATCATCTCTATCGACACACGAAACCCTGCGCGCCGGAATTGGAAAACGATTGTCCCGGAATCTGCCGAGACGCTTCAGAACATAAGCTTTATCAACGACATGTTCGTGGCGAATTACTTGAAGGACGCGCATACGCAGATTCGTATTTACCGCACGAACGGCGAGCATGTGCGTGATGTTGAACTGCCCGGCATCGGTTCCGCCGCAGGCTTCGCGGGCAAGCGCAAGGACACGGAAACGTTTTATTCCTTCACGAGTTTCACGACGCCGCCGACCATTTATCGCTACGATATGCGAACAGGCAAGAGCACAGTCTTTCGCCAGTCCAAAGTCGATTTCAACCCGAACGACTACGAAACGAAACAGGTTTTCTTCAAGAGCAAGGACGGCACGCGCGTGCCCATGTTCATCACGCACAAAAAGGGATTGAAACTTGACGGCTCGAACCCGACGTATCTTTACGCTTACGGCGGCTTCAACATTTCGCTGACGCCAGCCTTCTCGCCCGGCAATCTCGTTTGGATGGAAATGGGCGGCGTTTACGCGCAGCCGAATTTGCGCGGCGGCGGCGAGTACGGCGAGACTTGGCATCAGGCTGGCACGAAGCTGCAAAAGCAAAACGTGTTCGATGATTTTATCGGCGCCGCCGAATGGCTCATCGCAAACAAATATACTTCGACGCCGAAGCTTGCCATCGGCGGCGGCTCGAACGGCGGATTGCTTGTCGGCGCGGCACTGACGCAGCGGCCTGAACTCTTCGGCGCGGCGCTTCCGGCAGTCGGCGTGATGGACATGCTGCGCTTTCAAAAGTTCACCATCGGCTGGGGCTGGACTTCGGATTACGGCTCGTCCGATGATCCGGTTCAGTTCAAAGCGCTCTACGCTTATTCGCCGCTGCACAACATCAAAGAGAAAACCGTTTATCCGCCGACGCTCATTACCACCGCAGACCACGATGATCGCGTGTGGCCGGGACACAGCTTCAAATTTGCGGCGACGATGCAGGCGGCGCAGTCCGGCACGGCTCCCGTCCTGATTCGCATCGAAACGAAAGCAGGACACGGCGCAGGCAAGCCGACTTCCAAAGTCATCGAAGAAGTAGCCGACCGCTGGGGCTTTCTCACGCGTGCTTTGAATATGAACCTTTGATGAGCGGAGATTTTCGTTCGTTTGAAGCATAGCCAGACAATCAATCGCCGCGCGCCTTTCATAAAAAGCGCGCGGCGATTAAATTTTTGCAGCGTGAAGTTGACGGCCTACAAACTCATGCCGCGAAGCTCGCCGGATAATAATTCACCTGTGCTCTGTGTGTTGGCACGCGCCGTCGAATTTGAATATAATGCTTGCGGACGATCCGGCAATCATGTTAAAGATAAACCGATTCGCTCCGCCTCAAGTTCTGTCAACACAATCACGAACAATTGTCGCGTCACAGCGTCAACATCGAATCATTCGTAGGCCACTTAAACGACGGCGATTCCCTGTTTGTAGATTGATATTCGTGAGACGGCAACTGCAATACATTTTATCTGTCGGGAGAAAACGAATGCCTTGCACAAACAATCATCGCACGCAACGACGCGCCTCCACGTTGAAGGTAAAACCAGCAACCTTAACGGTCATTGCCGCCATTCTCATTGTCCTTTCTTTGTTTGCCGTTTCAACGCACGTGAGCGCGCAGAGCGTAAACGCGATTTCAGGTCGCACGACAGACATTAACGGCAGCGGAATTGGCGACGTCACAATCACTTTTGCGAACACCCAGACAGGGCAGAGCGCGACTATACTGACGGACGCGAGCGGCAACTTTTCCTTCGATAATTCATTTGCCGCCAATACGGTCACGCCGTCGAAGACGGGTTATACCTTCGACCCGCCGAACTTTCAGTGCGTCAGTACGCGCGGGGGAGGATGTAGCGGCAGCCTACCACGCGACTTTATCGGCGCGACGCAGACTTACACCGCGCGTGGACAAGTGACGGACGGTAACGGCAACGGCATCAGCAACGTAACCCTGCAGTTAGTATCATCGAATAATTTAGTAATGCGAACGGTGTTCAGCGATGCAAGCGGTAATTATTCGTTTGTAAATTTACCGGCGGGCGCAACGTACAAAGTGACGTTCTCGAAGACCGGATACTCATTTAACTTCTCCAGCTTAACTATCACTAATTTGAGCGCGAACCGGCTGCTTTCTCTCATCACGGGAACGACCCGGCCTTACACGATCAGCGGCCAAGTGCGGGATGCTAACGGCAATGGCGCGAGCGGAGTGCGAGTGGTTTTAAGTAGAGTCGGAGGAACCGGGCCGCAGTTTTCTATTACCACCGACGCCAGCGGCACATACTACTACACTAATGTCGCGGGAGAAGGAACGTATACGATTACGCCCGCGAAAGACGGCTTTAATTTCAACCCGTCGAGTCAAACTTTCAGTAACGTTTACGCGAATCAAACGGCCAACTTTACGGCGACGCCCGGGCCGACATTGCAATTCGCCGCGCCGCAATTCGATGTTGCCGAATCGGACGGGCTGGCGACGATCACGGTCACACGCATCGGTGATACGCTGGGCGCATTGAGCGTGGACTATGCGACTTCGGACGGAACGGCGGAGCAACGCTCTGATTATACGACGGCGACGGGCACGCTCTTGTTCGCCCCGAATGAATCGAGCAAGACGTTTACCGTGTTAATTACCGATGACGCTTATCAAGAGGCAAACGAAACGGTTCTCTTGACGCTTAGCAATGCGACGGGCGGAGGCTTGGGCTTGCGAACGACGGCGGGGATCGTCATTCACGATAACGATTTCGGCACGCCGACGGCTAATCCGATTGACGATGCGCGCTTTTTCGTGCGCCAGCAGTATCTGGATTTTCTGAGTCGGCAACCCGATGCGGGCGGCTGGGATTACTGGACGAATCTGATTAACGGCACGCCCGGCAATAATCCTGCGCCGTGCGCGACGAATGACGCGGCATGTTTGGACAATCGCCGTATCAGCGTCTCGGCGGCATTCTTTATCGAGCAGGAATTTCAAGATACGGGCAGCTTCGTTTATCGCTTCTACAAAGGCACGCTTAGTCGCCGTCCCAACTATGCGGAGTTTGTGCCGGACAGAAGCCGCATCGTCGGCGGCGCAACTTTGGAAGCGAGCAAGCAGGCATTCGCAGAGGCGTGGGTACGGCGCGCTGAGTTTCTGCAAAAATACCCGCAGAGCTTGAGCGCAACTGATTTCGTGAACACGCTGCTTGCTACCATTAAAGACACGAGCGGCGTCGATTTGTCATCGCAAAGGCAAATCTACGTGGATCAATTGCAGGCGGGCGGCAGCCGCGCGCAAATTATCCGCAGCGTTGTCGATACGGCTGCCTTCCAGCAAGCCGAATACAACCGTGCCTTCGTGCTCATGCAATACTTCGGTTATTTGAAGCGCGACCCTGACGCGGACGGTTACAACTTCTGGCTCGATGTTTTGAGTAATCGCGTGGCGGGAAATTATCGCGCGATGGTCTGCGCCTTCATCACAAGCGCGGAGTATCAGGACAGGTTCAGTTCCGTCAGGACGCGCGATGACGGCAGATGCTCTGCGGCGCAATAAATCAATCGCGCAGAACCTTCAATAGCTCGCGGGCGGCGGCAAGGATACCGGCGCGCTCTTGTTCGATGTCGGTTGCGCCCGCGAAGTGATTTGCGGCGGCAGCGGGCGTGCCGAGTTGTTCCTGTCTAAGCCTGCGCTGCATGTCTAGGAGTTGTTGCTTTTCTCTGGCGCGCGACGTAACGAAGCCGCCCGCCTGTATAAATAAATTCGACGATGCGCCGCAGTTCATCCGCGTCGAACCATGTGCCGTGCTCTTTGCACACGTCAACGATAACGCCGGAGCAGCGCGCGAAATTAACGCGGTTCATCAATTGCCCGCACTTCGGGCACGGCACATAGCGAACTTTATTCGATTGTTCGCCGCCCGAAGCTTCGTGGTTCGCATGAGGCGAGTTATTTGTAAATGTCGCCGCGCCAAGCACTGCGGATTGTTCTTCACGGCGGGCGCAAATGCGCTCGAAGGCTTCTGCCTCAACCCACAACCCGCCGCATTTCGCACACTCGCGCAAAGATTCTGCGCCGATTGTTACTTCTTCCATTTCTACGCGGCAGCGCGGGCAGCGTGCGTGCAATTCTGTGGCAGAAACGGCGCGCGCGGCTCTTGCCCCGCAGTGCGAGCAGTAATCGTTTCCGACAAACATCATCCCGAAACATTGCGGACACGCGACTGTCGCCAGCCGCGCCTCGCAATACGAACAGCGCGTCGCATCGATTTCGGCTGAGGCTCCGCACATCGGGCATTTGAGCGTTGCAGCGTGATTCATCTTTTGTAAATGTTGCGTGAAGGAAATTCGTAGAGTGTTTAAGAATATGTGGTGAAAGCTTCGGCTTCGAGCGTTGGCGGCCGGTCACAAGCGCGACTGCTTTTCGGCGTGCCGCAAGTGAACTTCAGATTATCACTCGACGAATTGAATTGCCACAGATTTCTGCCGCACGTTTCTACTGCATGGCCTTGCCTTGAAACTTCGATTGATGCAATCGGCAAACGCGAAATGCGATAGACGAAAACGCGTCGGATATGCGATGCTAAGCGAATTAGGTTAATCAAAATTGTCAGGGAGATTCTCGATGCAAAAATTCACTTCTATTTTGTTCGCAGTGCTGCTTGTTGCAGGCTGCGAAGCCTTCGTTCCCGGCACGGCGACAGTTGTGCGTGCCGCCACCGCCGCTGCCTTCGGGCAGGATCAGCAGAGCGGCGAAGTTCTGAACACGCCGCGCCGCAGGCGTCGGCGCAGGCGCGTGCGCGGCGATGTGTCACGCACGCGCGGCGTCGGAGCGCATTTCAATCGTGCTGGCAGGCGCTACGGGCGCGCCGGTAAATCGGCGGGGCGCGGCGGCGCGCGCTTCGGCAAAAACATCGCCACGGGCAGGCCTGTCAGAGCCGGAAAGGAACTCGGCAAAGGAATGGGCGGCTTTGGCAAAAACGTCGGTAAAGGCTCCGCAGATGTCGGCGTAGGCGTCGGCAAAGCCGGAGCTAAAACCGGCAAAGCCATCGGACGCGGCGTCAAACGAGTGTTTACGCCGTAAGCCTTGCACGCGCGATTCATTGCGAATTGCAAAAGCTTCTTCGTCGCTTTATCTGGCGCGTTGCCGTTGACTAAACTTCTGCGGCAACGCGCCAGCGTCGTAAAACAAGCGCGCTTTTATCAATCAAAGGCGCGTCACAAAGAAAGACCGAGAACAACATGAGCGCCCTGTCCCAAACATCAATGCGAAACATGCAACCGAACGCCGAACTGGATCAACTCTGCATCGACACCATTCGCACTCTTAGCCTAGATGCCGTGCAAAAGGCGGAATCAGGCCATCCCGGTTTGCCGCTCGGCATGGCTCCGACGGCCTACGTTTTGTGGACGCGTTACTTGCGCCACAATCCGCAGAATCCGAAGTGGCCGAACCGCGACCGCTTTCTTCTTTCAGCCGGTCACGGCTCGATGCTGCTCTACAGCTTGCTGCATCTGACGGGCTACGACTTGCCGCTCGACGAGTTGAAGAATTTTCGGCAGTGGGAATCACTAACGCCCGGTCATCCCGAATACGGCTTGACGCCCGGCGTCGAACTCACAACAGGGCCGCTCGGACAAGGTTTCGCCAATGGCGTCGGCATGGGCATAGGCGCGGCGCATCTCGCGGCGAAATTTAACCAGACGGATTTCCCGATCATAGACCATTATGTTTATTCAATTGTCTCGGACGGCGATTTAATGGAAGGCGTCGCATCGGAAGCCGCTTCCTTAGCGGGGCATTTGAAACTCGGCAAACTTATTTATTTCTACGACGATAACCACGTCACCATCGAAGGCTTCACAGACCTCGCATTTACTGAAAATGTGCCGCAGCGTTTCGAGGCTTACGGCTGGCACACCTTGCGCGTTGAAGACGGCAACAACCTCGACGAAATAGACAGGGCGATTCGTGACGCGCAATCCGTCGGCGACCGCCCGACGCTTATCAGCGTGCGCACGACCATCGGCTACGGAATGCCCACCGCCGGAACGCGCAAAGCACATTCCGACGCGCCGGGCGAAGAAGCCGTGCGCGAAACCAAGAAGCATTTGAATTGGCCTGAAGACAAAACTTTTTACATTCCCGATGAAGCACTGAATCACTTTCGCGCAGCCGTCACACGCGGCACGCAAGAGGAAACGGAATGGAATGAGCTTGTCAAAAAATACGAAGAGAAACATGCGGAATCAGGCACGGCTTGGCGCACGACGATGAGCGGTGACTTGCCTGAAGGATGGGAAGATCATTTGCCAACATTCACCGACGCGACAAAGCCGATGGCGACCAGACAGGCTTCCGGCGAAGTCATCAACGCGATTGCTCCCGTAATGCCGATGCTCTTCGGTGGCTCGGCAGACCTCGCGCCCTCCAACAACACGGACATCAAAGACGGCGGCAGCTTCGAGCCGGATTCCTACGACGGGCGCATACTGCATTTCGGCGTCCGCGAACACGCGATGGGCGCGGCTCTGTCCGGCATCAGCTTAAACGGCGGCCTCATTCCCTACGGCGGCACGTTCATGTGCTTTTCCGATTACATGAAGCCCGCCATACGCCTCGCCGCCCTTTCCGAAGTGCAGGTCATATACATCTTCACGCACGATTCCATCGGCCTCGGCGAAGACGGCCCGACGCATCAACCCATCGAACAACTCGCAGGGCTTCGCGCCATCCCGCGCCTCTTCGTCATCCGTCCCGCCGATGCACACGAAACGCGTGAAGCATGGCGCATCGCCATTCTGCGCCGCAATCTTCCAACCGCGCTTATTCTCACACGCCAAAAACTTCCTATCATAGACCGCACAACATACGCCGCTGCGTCCGGCGCGCAAAAGGGCGCATACATTCTCGCCGAAGCCGAAAGCGCCAACAACAAAGCAGTCAACAGCGCATCAACCGACAACGCGGCAACCTCAAACAGCAACGCCGCAGCTTCAAACAAAGGCCACGCTTCTTTTGTCACGCCCGAACTAATTTTAATCGCCACAGGTTCTGAAGTTTCGCTCGCGCTCGCCGCACGCGAACAATTGCAGCAAGCGGGCACGCCGACGCGCGTCGTTTCCATGCCCTGCTGCGAACTCTTCAACGAACAACCCGACGAATACCGCAACGAAGTATTGCCGCCATCCGTAACGGCGCGTCTCGCCATCGAAGCCGCCGCGCGACTCGGCTGGGACAGATACACGGGCACACACGGCGACGTACTCTGCCTTGATCGCTTCGGTGCTTCCGCGCCCGGCGATACCGCGATGCGCGAACTAGGCTTCACGCCGGAGAACGTCGTCAAACGCGCGCGTGCTTTGTTGAAATAAACTGTAAGCGGCAAAATACGCCGCTTACAGTCGCCCGCCACCAAATCTGAATATGAGATTTAAGCTAATAGCATGTCGGCTGAGAGGAGTCGATCGGCTGCGCGATGAATTTCAAGGCGCTTCTCTTAGTTGCACCTTAAACCAATTTACGATGTTGCTCTCAAGCTGCTGTTCCTTTGCGAACATTTGAGCACCATGACCTGCATTCTTGAACGTCAGCAATTTGCTTGCCCTGTTTTGAGATAGCCCGACGACTTCTCTCATCTCTTGAACCGCGCGACCATCATCCGCGCTGGCTGCGCCAAAGACTGCCACATCAGAAGACTTTCGGATGAAATTCTTTCCCGCTTCGTGAACAGGCCCTGATAGAAGAACGACAGCACGAACTTCTGGGTGACGTTGCGCCAGAAGAACCGCCATGCTCACATTGCAGCTTGCGCCAACAACTCCGATTAAGCGTTTGTTGACGTTCGGCTGAGAAAGCAAAAATTCGTGCGCGGCTGCCACGTCCTCAGGAAACTTTGGCATCACCGCATCCATAAGGGAGCGTTGATTAGCATACCGCCCGCTCGCGCTTTCACCGAAACCGCGAGAGTCAAAAGTCAAGACGTTGAAGCCTGCCGCCGCCAACATATCCGCAATGTTATTGTAGCCCTTCCGGTCTCCATTGCATTGATGAAGCAGCAGAATGGCGGGAGCAACTCTTCCAGCATCGAATAATATGCCATGCAGCAGGAAACCATCATCGGCTTCAATATCAACATCTCGCTTTTGTACTTGCGGAGAGACCGATGCCGTAATCGTTAGCGCGACAATGAGTGCAGCAATCAGCTTTTTCATGCTCATCTTAATAACGTACATTGGGAATGAGAAGCAACCGAACTGTGATTATCTGACAGCTAAAAGACGACGCGCAATGCGCGCGGCATGACGCGAAGTTCGGCGGGCGTGTGGCCGCGCACGTTGCCGTCTGCTTCGATCAGCAAGTGGTCTTCAGTGGCGAAAGTTTCAATGCGTATGCGGGCTGACCGTGTGTGGCATACGTTCGGATTCTGCAAATGTTTGCCCCTGCGTATGCGCGGCAACTCGCGCAAGACGGTTGCGCGCGAAATGTCGCAGGCCATTAAAAAATCTAGTTGACTGTCGTCGAGACGCGCATCCGGCGCGAACATCATTCCGCCGCCCGCGTAGATTCCGTTTGCTACTGCCAGCAAATTCGCCCTGCATTCAAACACGCGTTTGTTGTCAACCGTGACGCGCACGCGTCTCTCGCGCCATGCGGCAAGAGCAGCGAGCGCGGCACACGAGAAACGAACTTCGCCGGGCAAGCGCCGCATCAAATTGCTTTGCGCTGCGACGCGTTTGGCTACCTGCGCGCCCAATCCAATTGTCGCCACATTGAGGTAAACGAACGGGCGCGCTCCGTTGTCTGTTCGCGCCGCGACAACATCAATTGCGCGCGTTGTTTTGTCGTCGTGAGACTCATCGCGGCGAGAGTGCGCGACGAATCTTTTGATCCACCTTTCGAGCGGCTCGCGCGTGCCTGATAGCCCGCGCGCGAAATCGTCGCCCGTGCCCGCCGGAAGAATCGCAAGCGCGGCTTTCGCGTTAATTTGTGTGGGAAGAAAAGTCGAATCCCCGCGCGAGTCTCTGTGCGCTTCTTTTGCGTTCCATTCAAAGAATCCAGCCGCCGCTTCGCTCAAAGTGCCATCGCCGCCGACGACACAGATCGTTTGGTAATCAGCTTTCAGCGCGGCGCGGACGGTTGTTTCTGCATCACCCGCGTGCGTTGTTTCATACAATTCAAAACGAACATCATGGTGCGCCAGCGCTTGCTTGATTTTAGGCCAGCGGCGGCGCGCGGCGGCGGCCAAAGGATTGATGATAACGAGCGTGCGCGATGCGTTATTCATACGGCGCGCAACTTTAGCATACGGGGCGCGACGCGCAGACGCCTTTGGTGATAACCTCGCGTTGACTGCAAGTTTCCGTTAAGGAACAACCTCAATATGGATGCGGGAAAAATGAGCGCCGTCGTTATCAATGCGCACGGCGACGCGAGTGCTTTGGAAGTGCTGGAAGTTGAAAAACCGCCGCGTCCAACAGCGGATCGGGTGCTGGTGCGCGTGTACGCGGCGGCCTTGAATCGCGCCGACGTTCTGCAAAGAATGGGTCGTTATCCTGCGCCGCCCGGAGCATCGCAAAACATTCCCGGCCTCGAGTTCGCGGGCGAAATCGAAGCCATCGGCACGGAAGTGCGCGAGCGGCGCGCGGGCGAACGCGTGTTCGGCATTACGGCAGGCGGCGCGCAAAGCGATTACGTCGTTGTGCCGGAAAACACGCTCGCATTGATTCCTGAAAATCTCGATTGGGCGCAAGCCGCGAGCGTCCCGGAAGCCTTCGTCACGGCACACGACGCGCTCTTTACGCAGGCCGAATTGAAAATGGGCGAGCGTGTGTTGATACACGCCGCCGGATCGGGCGTCGGCCTCGCCGCCGTGCAACTCGCGAAGGCTTCCGGCGCATTCGTCTGCGGCACGTCGCGCACGATTGAGAAGCTCGAACGGGCGCGCGATTACGGATTGGACGAAGCGATTGTCGTTAAAGATGAGCCGCAAGTTTTCGCCGATGCAGTGCGCGAATGGACACGCGGCGCGGGCGTCGATGTCGTGCTCGATCTCGTCGGCGGGTCATACTTCGCGGCAAACACGGATGCGCTGGCGGAGCGCGGGCGTTTGATGCTGGTCGGCACGACGGGCGGGGCGAGCGCGCAGTTCGATTTCGGTATCGTGATGCGAAAAAGATTGCGGCTCACGGGCACAGTCTTGCGCGCGCGTTCAGGGGAAGAGAAAGCGCGTGCGACGCGTCTTTTTGCCGCGCAGGTGGTGCCGCTTCTGGCGCGCGGAATTGTGCGTCCGGTCATTGACAAAATTTATTCGATGAAAGACGTGCGCGCCGCTCACGAGCGCATGGAATCGAACGAGAGTTTCGGTAAAATTGTGTTGACGATGGATTAAAAAACAAGCGAGGCGAGCCGATGAATTTGCGTGCGGTTTTTATCTTCACATTATTCGCGCTGCTGTGCGGCGCGAACTTTTTATGCGCTGATGCGCAAACTCAAAACACCAACATGAACATTGATCCGGCGGCGGGCGTGCCGCGCGAACTTGCGCGCGAGCGAGCGCAGCAACTCGGTAATATTCGTTATGCGTTAAGCGTCGAAATCTCTCCCGGAGCAGCGATGTTGAAAGGCGCGGAAGAAATTCGCGTGACGCTTCGTGATGACAGCGACGTGCCTGCGCTACTCGCGCTCGATTGGCGTGTCGCCGCACCGAAAGAGAACGAAGCGCGTGCGCGCGTATGGAACATCAAAGCGAACGGGCGAGAAATCACGGACGCGCGCGAAGCAAACGATCATTTGTTGATACCGGGCAAGTATCTGGTCAAAGGCGAAAATAGAATCAGCCTTAACTTTGAATCGCCGATCAGCACATCGGGCAGCGCCGTGACGCGTTATCTTGACCGCGAGGACAAGTCCGAATACATCTACACGCTCTTTGTGCCGTCGGACGCGAGCACCGTTTTCCCTTGTTTCGATCAACCGGATTTGAAAGCGCGATTTGCTCTTGATGTTGGAAGTGTACCTGGGCGCTGGAAAGTTATTTCAAACACGGCGGGCGAAGTTTATCAAATAAACGACCGCATCGGTCAGGAAAGTACCCGACGCTGGCGGTTCCGCGAAACACAACCGATCAGCACATATCTCTTCGCATTCGCCGCCGGTAATTTCGCGGAGTTTGACGATAAGGCTTCGCCGAATCACACGCGGCTCTTTGTGCGTAAGTCGAAAGAAGCGCAGGCGCGCAAAGAACTCGCGGAAGTCTTTCGATTGCATCGTGAGGGATTGAAATTTCTTGCGGAGTATTTCAATTATCCATTCCCGTTTCCGAAGTACGATGTCGTGATCGTTCCCGAATTCGCTTACGGCGGAATGGAGCACGCGGGCTGCACGTTTCTGCGCGAGGAAAGCATTTTGTTTCCAAGCGATCCGACGGCGAATGATCTGCTTGCGCGCGCGGAAGTTATTTTTCACGAAGCGGCGCACCAGTGGTTCGGCGACCTCGTGACGATGCGCTGGTTCGATGATTTGTGGTTGAAGGAAGGCTTTGCGACGTTCATGGCGTATAAGGCGATGGAGCGAATTATGCCGGAGCGCAACGCTTGGAAGGCTTTTTATCAACGCACGAAGCCCGCCGCTTATTTGACGGATGTGACGAAAGGCACGACGCCTATCTTTCAGGAGATACCGAACTTGAGCGCGGCAAAATCCGCTTACGGCAACATCGTTTATCGCAAAGCGCCGTCAATGCTGAGACAGGCGGAATTCTTTTTAGAGCCGGATAAATTTCAAAAAGCCGTCCGGATGTTTCTCAAAGAACATGCCTACGCGAATGCGGAGTGGGCTGATCTGGTGAGTGACTTTGAACGCGCTTCCGGTAAAAAGTTGGACGTGTGGGCGGCAGCGTGGGTCAAGCGGCGCGGGATGGCAGACGTGCGCGTGAGTTGGAGCGCGAACGCGAAAACAAATCGCATCGAGCGCTTCACGCTACGGCAAACGGATGTGTTGAATGAAGGCGGCGCGTGGCCTATGCGCGTCAAGGTTTTGCTCGCTTACGATGATGCTCCGCCCGTCGTCTTGACGGTGGCGATGAATGGAGAGCGCGAAATGATTGTTCGTGAAGCCATTAATCGCCAGCGTCCGGCTTACGTGTTTGCGAATTACGAAGATTACGGCTACGGGCGTTTTTTGCTCGACGATGCGAGCCGCGCTTTTGTGCTGAATAATTTGGGCAACGTGCATGATGAATTTTTGCGCGCGCTGTTGTGGGGAAGCCTCTGGGACAGCGTGCGCGAAGCGGAACTCGCGCCGTCCGCTTACATTGAGTTGGCAATCAAACTCGCCGCGCAGGAACAAGACGAAGTGACCGTGCAGAGCATTCTGGGGCGCGCGTCAACCGCGTTCAATCGCTATCTCTCGGACAAGCAGATGCGCGATGTTGCCGCGCCGCTTGAAAAAATAATCGCCGAACGCATGATGCACGCCGCAACGCCCGGACTGCGCATTACTTACTTTCGCGCGTTTCAATCAATCGCCACAACCGACGGGGCGCGCGCCGAACTTAAACGAATCCTGAGCGGCGAAGAAAAGATTCCCGGCATGACTCTTCGCACGCGTGACCGCTTCGATCTTGTGACAACGCTTCTCTCGCGCGA
>JAABUK010005520.1_pt1 | contig 19575 bp, 19 predicted proteins | sample 5559141 | NCBI WGS metagenome assembly JAABUK01 (sample SAMN10711869, study PRJNA513367) | rock metagenome | isolation source: Antarctica rocks | place: Antarctica: Victoria Land, Pudding Butte nord | collected 2016-01-03 | reverse complement strand
CATCTCCTTGCCCATTGCACTGTCCTCAGAAGCTGCTCCCCCACTGACAGCAATTTCAACAGGCGTCAATGGGACCATAACAGGCCCTACTTCTGCCCCACTTGCAGCTGAAGCGCCCCAGGGCCCCAGTGCTATTGCTGATCCAGAAGGCACTGCTGGTGAAGACCCACCTGGTTTTGCAGAAGCAGCTGCAGAACTAGTTGCACCTGCCCTATCTTCAAGCAACTCCGCCTCCTCCCCAGGCAATACTGGCAGCTCTACCTCTGGCTGAAAAGCAATTCAAGACGCTGATGCTGAAGTTCAAGTTGTGGAAATTCAATGACTGCTGTACTTTTAAAGTAGACCTTGTGCCTTGTCCCAGGTTGTAATGTTAGCACCAAGTGCCAAGAAGCTGCTCCAGCAACTGCCTGATACAAAGCTGTATGATGATGGGTATTGTTATACAGTTGCAAAGATGTCGTCTAGAGTCAACTTTCTGTGACAGCAGAAACAAGCCTGACACCAGCACATGGTGCCCACCTAAGCAGCAACTGCCAAGTAGCCTGTGATTTGACTTCATGGCGATTGATCAGCTGCATAGCAGCAAACTGTGCATGCACTGTTGCAGCTGCAGCGTCAGAGGTGACATTGTACAGAATGAGCTGCTTGCAACTTAATTAGCTGTGCTTTTGGTAAGCGTACTGAGTACTTCTTGGCTGCAGATCATCTCAATGCAAGCTGCCTATGTAACCTTGCCCCTGAATGCACTTTTCACCATTCAGCATGCCTGGAAATAGCATGAAGCTCCTGACATGACTGAGCACAAATCCATTGGGTATTGCCAAGGCAGAGCAGACAGCAACAGCCCTTTTAGACAGCCCTGTATTGCTGTCATGATATGCCAAAGTGTCACAAAGGCCTAGTTATCATTGCATGTAGACCTAGGTATCACTGCATGTACACGCAGCATATGACAGCACTGCAAGCTCAAAAATGCATTGTAAGCTTTGTGACATGCTGAGGTGTGAGCGCATTAGTGCTGCGTGTGCTGCACGGCTGACTGAACTGCCCTACATCCCAGCTCTGCCTAGAGTCATTTGAACAGTAGTGCCATTATGGTCACAGTGCATGTGTGTACTGCAGACATCAGGTGTGCAGGTAAAAGGTGACAAAGGTACACTGTTTTCAATCAGGACTTGGCATGCTGATGCTGCACATGCTGCAGGCTGACTGAGACTGCAGCTGCCCTAGACCTCAACCCTGCCCAGACACTCATGAACAGCTGTGTTTTATGGTCACAGAGGGGGGACTTTACTCAAAATGCATCGACTGGCCTCCAAATTCCAATTTCGAAATTGCTAATTAGACATGTGAGACTACGGTTCGTGTGACCACTGTGCATCTGTGCATCTGCACAGGACGACAGGCAACGATCAAGAGGCACGCCCACTCGCGGCTTCACGTGTCAAGCTGCGAGTGGGCGTGCCTATTGATCGTTGGGCGCCCCGAAACTTCGACCAAAGTGCCTGCCTGTACACGGAAGGTTGCGCATAGAACAGAGCCCGATATGCGATCATAGTTACATTCACGCCTTCCGGTCAAAGCAGAAACCGCCACATCCGGTCAGTGCATTCAACGCTTTCGGTCCAACCTTGGCTGAAAATCTGGCTTCACCTGGCATCGACAAAGATGGCATGCACTGTAGGTCCAGGTCGCGTTTGACCTACTCGGTGCTGGGGTGCCCGCTTTTGCGACCACAGGCGCCACAGCGCACTGGCCAGAGCAACACAGATGGTGTTTGCTGTTGATTGCATACCACTGGACGCTCGCGGTATTTCGTGTTTCGAGAGGTTAGTCAAAGTTTGTGAGCAATCGTTGCAGGGCGACGGCAAGCAGAGCTGGAAGTTTAGCTGGCCAACACAGCAACTCCTCTGAAGCGAAAGGTGATAGGTTCACCACTCCATACAAATTTTGCCAGCTTGCCGACGAGCTACAGCTTTGCATTGCCCAACCCAACACTGCCAGAGATGCTGAGATTTTTGAACTCCCTTCTCAGCGACGACTTTGCAGATTTATGCCAAGGTCTGTGCTCAAATGCCCTACTTCAAACCTGCATGCTGCTCACTTGAAGGAAACAACAGGCAGCTTCATATGTCCTCACACATTCTACACCTTGTACATTAAGCCGCAACAATCACTCAGCAGCCTGGCACCACAGTAGTCTGAACCTATGAAGACAACAGGCAGTCAAGCTGGCGTCACACCAGAGCTAATGTGGCCAATGAACACTCTGCATTCGCTTCGTAAGGCAGAGGCGCACAGCTTGCATGCCATGGAAATGATGTCAATCGATCGAGGCAAATTCAGGCAGTGACAGTCGCGCTATTTATTTGCTTCACAATACTCTCTCAAGGCACTCGTTGTGGGACTTGTCATATACACTCAAACTATCATGACTTTAGCACATGTGACCCACACAGGAATCCTGATCAAATCAGCACATCTGCACTCAGAATCAGCGCTGACACTCACAGCAGACTGACTGCTCACAGCTTCTGTTGCACAGAGTGGGATGCGCTGCCTGGCAGCATTGCCAGAATCAGGCTCTTCAGGCCTCCTATATTCCCAACAAGGCTGGGCGAATAAAACATGCTAACCAGGGCGCATGCAAACTGGAAAGACTTGTCTCCAACAGGATACTGGAGGATAGGCGGGATGACAGTTTTGAGCTGCGTCCATGCTGGGAACCTGCAACAGTCACTCTACATGACTACCAGACCAGAGCAGCAACAGCTCAATCAGACACTTGAACATCAGCAAACAGAACACTTCATACGTGATATCACATACATGATGTCACAAGTGCACTCAGTCCAGTGCACAACAGCATACAATCCACAGTATCAGTGTGCAGTCTATTTGTCAGGCAGAGGTTGCATCCATGCAGCAGCATCAGCCACAGAAGTAGTGACACCGTGCCCAGTTCTGTATGCACCAGCGAGCAGCAAGCTGGCTAGGACAGGCTGATGAGACACTGAGGCATGGTCCGCCAGCTTGAAGGCGTACCTGTCTTGACAGACAGCCTTGGGCACACACAGGCCTCGCAGCCCTTCTATTCCAGCAAAGCGGTCAAAGCCACTGTCCTTCACCCCTCCAAAGGGCAGGGATTGACACATGTACGTGCTGCCAAAGTCATTGATGCTTGTCATCCCAGCCTGAATGTTACAGGCACACATACTTCGTGCCAGAGGTTGATGACGAGTCATGTATACGTCACACGAGCAGTAACGAAACAGTGCGAGCACAATGACTGTCTGAGTTGCAGCACGTGATGATAACAGACTGGCCAGGCTACATACAGTAGTTGATCATGTAAGCTCCTGATCAAAACAAAGAAGCTGTGGCATGTTTGCTAGACAGGAAGCATGGGCACCTGTAGCTGATGAGCAATGGCATTGGCACGTGCTTTGTTGCTGGAGAACACTGTGGAGCCTAGCCCAAAGGGACAGTCATTGGCTAGAGCTACTGCCTCAGCATCTGTGCGGAACTTCACAACTGCCAAAACAGGGCCAAACACCTCTTCCCTGCAGATCAGCATCCCCACGTGTCAAACTGAGTAGTAATTAAAGCAGTTTGAGTAGTTTGAGTGGTAAAAAGGTGCTGCATTGCATATCACAAAGGCCAGACATACAGTGTGATGTTTGTTTGGGGCCTTGCGGAAAGGACCAATGGTGTCTTTGCAAACAAGTCACGTCTGGATTCCGCATGGTACTGCTTCAGGAGCCACTCTGAAAACAGAGTCTGAGCGTCACAGTACTGTTTGATCATGATGAGACATACTGTCAGCTGTCTTGCATGCTACAAGGTGCATGGTACTATGTAACACGAGAACTCAACAGCCTGACCACACACCTGACCTTACCTCTACACCCATATATATGAATGTAGAAGTGTATCAATGAGATCCTAAGAGAAGACGCGTGTTGAAGAACTGATGCAATGACTGACTGAATGAATGAACAAGCAAACAGACAGACAGACAGACAGACAGACAAACGGACGCACACAAGGGATTTGCATGTGTAATCACACACCTCCATATGCGCATCTCTGAAGTGATGTTGACCAACACCGTAGGAGCAAAGAATTGACCTCCGCTGGGATGCTGAACCACATTACCTCCTGCCAAGACCTGTGCAGCAAGACACCTTGAAGTCACCATAAGCCTGAATCATTGTCAGCAGTTGGTGGGAGCTTCAACAACTATCAGTTATGGCTCTGTCCAGCTTAGGTAAAGCTGAGGCGCTTCAAACTTGGCATGCCAATTATTCTTTCTCAAGTGTGGCAGCTTCTGCATGCTGAGAAACATATCTCATGTCATGACTGAGAACACACAGATTTGATCTAAGGCATCAATTTGCCGCCTCAGGAGGCCCTTGTGTCCCTGTCATGATTGCCACAAGCGACACACTCTGCTTTTGTTTCTTTTGATATAAGAGATGAAGGTGCACCTTGGCGCCATGTTGCACAGCATCATCCACAAGGTCAGCCACCTTTTCAGCTAGGCCAGGCATGCACATGGCTCCACAGTCTATGGGGCCGCCCCCAAGAGCTGGCCCTTGCCTCATCCTCTTCGTCACTTCAGCCACTTGATTCACAAAGTCGTCGTAGACGGCTTCTTGGACGAAGAAGCGCTCGGCTCCGGCACAGTTCTGGCCGCAGCTGAAGAAGGCTCCTTTCATAGCTGTTGGTATCGTCTGCAAAGAATGCAGCCAAGGCAGTGTTGAAATGAGCATACACCCATACATCAAGTGCTTGTTTCTCCTAATGGTTAAGTATGTCAGTCTGGAGTACCTTTCTGTATGTGTCACACCCAAAATGGGTGATACAATGCAGCTTTTGCCAATGCACTGTGTGTACAAGGGCCTTCCTATTCAGCAATCTACATTGAACGGCATGTGAAGGGCATGAAAGATTAGGTGCACCAAAGATAAAGACACAGCAATGAAGAAATGCATAGATGAGGACATGAACAAAGGAGTGGCGGAAGAATGCCCAGATGGAAGATGGAACAAAGAAATGAATGCATGTACAAACATGTGCATGAGGGAACACAAGTGACCTCTGCAAGGTTGGCATCATCACAGATGATGAAGGCATCCTTGCCCCCCAGCTCCAGCACGACAGGGGTGAGGTTCTGGGCAGCAGCCTGCATGACCTTCTTGCCAATCTCAGTGGATCCCACAAAGATGAGCTTGTTGACGCCTGAGGTGACCAGAGCATTGCCTGCTTCTGCATAGCCTGTCACAATCTGTACTAGATGCTCTGGAGCACCTGCAGACAAGCGGCCAACAACAGTAAGCCCCGTTCTGGAACCAGCAAGCATTGACCATATACAACTTTGAGAAAGAGAGGTAGGTGTATCAGCTGTCTCTGGATGCACACAAGGTGACTGCTGTGGCTACTCACTTCCATGTTGCGAGAACTAGAAGACCCAGTTTCAGACAGAAAATAGCCTTCTTTTGTGCAAGCATCTGGCTTTGGGGTCCTATCAGATGCATGCAACAAGGTTGTTCATGTATTCAGGTCAGGCACTCATGCTTGCACAGAAGAGGGGAAAGCAACTGGAAGCCTGAAGGTAGTACAGAGAGTGTGGCTCACCAACGGACTTGAGGGCAGCCTTGATGATGCGGGCATAGTACAAGGACGACCAGGAGGCATGCTCTGACACCTATGCAAACCAAGCAGGATCAGTGCAATATTGCAGCAGACACCAGCACATGCTGGTTTGGCAAAGAGTGCTGAAACTTCGCCTCAGATGCTGCAGCCAACAACCAAGGCTGCAGGTCTGCAATATTGCGCTATTGGCGTGTGCATGACGTGTGCACATACTCACTGAAATGCAAGTTTCTTGCGGACTGTGGTATGTTACCTTGATGACAATGGCGTTGCCAGAATATATGGCTGCTGACAGAGGATTGAAGACGTTGTGGAAGGGATAGTTCCAGGGAACAATGGCTCCAACCTGGACGTCTCCAACAGATGTCAGCAGCATGTTCATGGGAGCACTGGACTGCATGATATGTAGCATGCTGCAGCATTGCCATGTGTAGCACTTTAATACAGCAAACAAAAGCAAGCTTGACAAGGCTGTCTGTGAGCATATCTTCATGACGGTGTACAACAAGCTTACCACGCCAACTGGGTGATACTCCACTCTTGCTGACTTGTAAAACATCTGCAGGGCAAAGAGATTATGTAATGTTCTTCTGCCACAGCATACAAGCTCTGTTTGAAAGCATGCCCTCATGCAACATCATAGCCACCATAGTCACTTGCCAAACACAGCAGTGTCATGAGGCTTGCCACAATGCATCAGGGCAGGAATGTGATTGGTCCGTAGGTCATGTAGCACATGCGAAAGATGAGCGATGTGCTTGTTGACCAAGATCCCAGCTGATCCTACAGAAGTAATGCAGCAATGTCGCGAGGCTCACCATGATTCCGGCAGAGCGCTGTTCTGGCTTCAGCCACTTCTGACCATGCTTGATCAGCCACCATATTTTTTCACATGTCACCATAACTTCTCCCAGAGCTGCGTCAACTGCTGTCTTACCAGAGTCTCTTGAAGACACTCTGTAGACTGCAGCCACTCTCAGGGCTTGTTGATAGTCATACGCAAGCTGTGCTTTACTGCCTTTGCTTCTATTATAGGCAAGTGTGCAATGTGCAGGTGCTGTTACCTGCAAATCTCTTGTTGATGCTCAACTGTATACTTCAAGATAGCTTTCAGCAGCAGCTTCCTCTGCTCAAAGCTGGAGTGTTTCCATTCCTGTAGTACAGAAGCAGGCCCTGAGGGGCATCAATGCATGAGCAGGTAGGGTCACTGGTAAAAGTGCCATCATGTCAAGAAGTTACAATCACTATGCTCAAAGCAACCTTTCTGCAGCACCCTGAGACAGCTGGTAGTTACCTTTGCTGCTGTCTGCGCATCAGCTACGACACTCTTCACCTGCAACAGGCTCATCACATTAGCCGAAGTGACGTCGCACCAGCCCGTGAGTCGTGACAAAGCGAACTAAGCATGCCTGTGCACTTGTCATAGCTGGTAGGTGACCTAACAACTGCATATTGCCCGGGTCGTAGCAAGGTATTTGATCATTTGTTGAGCCCTTGGATGGTGTGTACTTAGCCGCGGAAATTGAGTCTTGGGCTTCAGCTGCATGGACACACGAGCGTTCAAGGACAAAACTGCAGCATGACAGAATATGCAGTAAACGACGTTTGATCACCTTCCGAAAGCTCCACTCGCAAAGACGGGACTACCTCCTGTGTCACAACCCGAATCAAAGCAATCAACAAGAATGTAATGGCTGCTATTACGACACAGGAGGCTGCCGACAAAGGCATCTGAGGCATCGTCAGAACCATGGCATGCACTTTTGTTCAGACTCAAAATCCACACGGTGATGTCTTCACGGCTTCAGATCAGGCTGGACGGCACAAAAGTATGTTCAAGACGGCGTGGAGCCCCAACTTCTGTGACTTTCTGATGGCATGCGGCTCCTGCTAGAAAGACATTTGACCGCCCCTCTCAGTGACCCTGCAGACCCCCTGCATTTTCGTAAGGGAGCAAGCTGCAGCCATGGTTGAGCTCAGTGCCCAATGCCACAAGAATCACAAGCTGAAGTTGACAGCCTGGCGTGCGCCTTTCTGAAGCGGCGCTGGGCACGCCTGACTTCCGTCGACAGAGTGGCGTCCAAGTCAGGAAAGAGCATGTGCCTGGCACATTGCGCCAGAACAAGTAAGAAGATATTTGTATACACATGTATACAGATGATACATGATACGAAGCTAATATTTATATCATATATGCACCAGAATTGCAAAAGCACGAATACCACGTGTGAAGCTCGGACATGTGCTGTGCAGACTTATGACACCAGACAACTATACTGCTCAACTATGTGTTCACGGCCCATAATATGAGGCTTGCACATTATTCGACACGCCGCCAGCGGTGAGATGCAGCAAGCCAGTTGATCAATGCATCCAATATAGCAGCTGACTGTGCGCATGCTCTGGAACTTTTCTGAATGGCTTGATCGACTATACAATGTCACAGCATAACTCAATACCACAGGCTTACTCATTACCTGTATGTAACAACGAGAGTTCCATACCAGCAAAGCAAACATGGCAGTTGCACAAGCAGACACTGTCACAGCACATCAACATTTGCACATGTTTGATGCTGCCTATGGTGCTGAGTTCTCTGCTAACAAAACCAAGGAACTGAAACCATTGACACGAAATTTGACGGCTGCATATCCGACAGTGAGAGACTGCTTGCGTTTGGTAGCATGGCTGTAACTTGACAATAAGCAGGCTGCAGCATAGAAGCTGACAATGCTGGTAAGCGCCTGACATGCCCGTCTTGATGCTAACAGTTTCTTGCCACCGGAATTCCATCACAAGTTGCTGCAGCATGTCACAGTCAGGACTCTACAAGTGGTTCTTCACTGCAAAGTGTCAGCAGAGATGTCCTTTTTGTCACAGTCCATCAAAAAGCGCTTCCCAGTCTGGCAGCTCTGGCCGCCCAGCAGCAATCCATCGGGACTTTAACTCTTGCAGTGTCCTCTCGCCAGTGCTGCAGCAATGCAAAACATGAGGCATGTGCACTGCACCCCAATTAGTGCTTCAGCTGGAGCAACCTCTGCCAGCGACAAAGTGTCACCCCAGAAAGAGCAACCACGACAAGCTGTGCATGTCAGCAGTATGGTTAAATCCGGTACTTACTGTTGGGCAACACAGCTGTTGAGGTTTCCAAACTGCTGACGGCAAGCCCATGCAATGGAGATTGACCTTGTCTTGCAGCATTCTGCATATGCTCTAGCTTCCTGTTTACATTTCTGCATAGCTTCTTGCTTCATCCGAAATATAAAAGCTGCACAGTTGGCAGGTGGGTGTTTTGTGCAATAGCAGACAAGCTTGAGCACCACCAATCAAGGGCAATGAGGCATCAAAAAGGCTGTGCGCAACCATACGATCCTTCGTGAGTTACCTTCCTCAACTTTCGTCGATACCAGCGCCGCGGGCGCTCTGTCGGTCATGCCTCTCAGACCAGCAACTTTGTGACAAGCTAAAAGACGGCTTTCGACTGAAGCAACTCCTGATGTCAAGCAGCTCAACGCGCAGACAGTAACGATGCACTGACGCTTCTGCTGAGACCAACGATCGTACAGTGAGTGACAGGTGTGGGATCTTGCAGATCAAGTCGGCAGAAGTTTTGCGGGCACGCTACAGTATCTGACGCTGTTACTTGAGGGTGTACAAGCAGGCACGCTATTGGAGATAGGCTTGGCCTTTGGATCCAAGGTCGGGTGTAGTGTCCACGCTTGCTGTTAATATAAGCCAGTGCACCGGCACGGAGCGCGCGCACAGCTATGTCGGGTCGCGTTTTGGTAGCGTCAAGCGAAGCTTCCGCTTCGCCATATGAGAGCTGATCTGGAGGGTCCGCATCGAAAGTCTGCAGCCTTGGTTGCAACATCATCCTGCGACATTTTCGACTGTTATCGACTGAGCTCTCAGCGACTTCACGGCCGACGCCTGGGCACTGGTCGAAATCTGCCACTATTTGACAGTGTGAATGGTGAGGTTATGACGATTTGCAGTGTCCCGTCAGACTATTTTGGAGCTTTCATTGCGAGAAAGGTCTGATGAGCTATCTGTCGCGTGGTGAGACAATATTGCTCTGTACGCAGACCACACCGTTGGTGGCAGGCTTGGCTATAGGAGCTGCCGCATATGCGGGTAGGGCACTCATCCAAGTAGGGTCTAAATGGCAAGCAGCGGGATCAGCAGTTGGACGAAGTTTCTACAAGGTGAGATCTCTGTACCTTTTATGTCCTGCCTGCCGCAATCTTGCAGCCTGAATTTGTGGGTAGAAGGTCATGCCAAGTGCTTGTCAGAGTTACGGCGGCATATCTTGTCAATATTAAGTACATGTTGCTTGTCTCACACCACATGCATTGCACAACACAAGCTCACCCCTGTTGCAGGGCGGTTTTCAGGCAGAAATGACAAAGCGTGAAGCTGCTCTCATTCTGGGCCTTCGAGAATCTGCAGCTGCAGATAAGGTGAAGGATGCTCACAGGAAGATCATGATTGCGAATCACCCTGACTCCGGAGGCAGCAGCTTTCTGGCAACCAAAGTCAATGAAGCCAAAGAAATGATGTTGGGCAAAGGACGGCGACGAACAAACGTGTTTTGATGTCTGTCATCACATTGCTAGGTTTTTTTTGTTTTGGTATACTTCATAAAGCCCTGGATGTTGCCTGCTTAGCAGGCTGCAGATGGCTAGTACAGTAGCAGGATGAATGTGCATCGATGTGACACCTCTGGCCTTGTGATGGTCACCTGAGTATTGTGTGCCCAATAAGATGCATCAGCAGTTCCAGGTGCCTGCTACCCTGAAATTCATTCCTGGCCATAGGTGCAGGATATTGTCAGGGTGGCTTCCAATTGTTGCAGACATGTCCAAGAGTCATATCAAAATTATTGCACCTGTTTACTGCTGGATCATGCCCTGAGGAGTTGGTCAACTAAAATGCAAGGAACCAGGAGGAGAGGCAATTGTTTTAGTTTACATACTTATCGGGGAAGGACGCATGTTTCTACTGTGTCAGAGCAACACAGGATGTAACATATATCTTACAATCTGCCCAGCTTGACTGTAACACACCTACTGGAGATCATCAGATGCATCTGCATGATGTAGTGTTGTTTTGCAGGACCTGTGCACTTGGCAACATGCGCGCTACTGATCACAACTCTTATTCACTGATGCATGCTGTCATTCCAGCTGCACCATTGCCAGGGATTGCTGCAGAGTAAATCTAAACATGCTGTACAGGCACAAAGAGTGCACATTGCAAACTGAGGGAAACGGCTGTGTACAATTGCACGACAAGCTGAAACAGGACAAAACTGAGAAGGCCCTATTCACCAAAGCAAATGTCTGGGAAACAGGGCCTTGAAACCCAAGACACATATCGTTTCCTATCAGCATGCATTGCTTCTCAACATACTACGTAGGTATGTATTATTTTGGTGCAGCCAATGCAGTGCGCAAAGGCTGGCGAGCGCAACTGGAAATACACAGAACCCCAACAAGCAGAAAATGCTCGAGACCTGTAGCGCTGGCAATCATTGACATGAACGCGAATGTTGTCTCAGATATATGGCTTGCCAACTGGCATATAGTCTCACAAAATACCAAAAGTCATATTGACTATTTACTGTGTTGCACAGTCAACCTTATTGTAACTCACTTGTGACATGAGAGGCTTCATGTGATTAGCTTCACAATGAGCATGCTAGCTAAACAACTACCTTGGCACACGCAGTGTCTGCCAGTCCATGTTGATGCTGGGATAGCGAGTCATAGGTTCTGGAGATCTGTACGTCTCATACTCGTTTGGCGAGTCATTGACGTATGGTTGAGGCTGAGGAGCGTACTGGGGAGTCTGGTACTGCTGAGGCTCATACTCAGTGTGTGTGTCACCATTAGCCTCCTGACCATTAGTACGTGAGCGGATTTGCTGGTGCTGACCCACTGGGGTCTTGAGCATACCCCTCTGCTGGTCTGGCTGGGCCTTGTGACTCTGTCCCTTCTTCTCCTTCTTGCCGCCACCTTGCTCTTCATCCCCATCCTCTTCTCCACCTTCACCATCAGTAGCTGCAACCAACAGAGTGGTTATTCAGCACTGAAGATCTGACGTTCAGCTGTGCAAGCCCACAAAACAGACAAAGATGCATTACCGGACAACACAAGAGGACACACAGTTGAGGCTTGCATTTGGCACAGAGTTGAGAGTTTGATCAGAGGCAGGATGCTGCTCTGTACTGAGGCAAGAAGTCAAAGGAGGTGAGATGAAAGAAGGGAAGGAGTAAGACAGATGAAGTCGATCACCATCAGACAAGTCAATGTACAAGGGTTCACAGTGTTCGCAAGCTTCCCTTGGCAACTTTAGGAAGCTGTAAGAGTGCAAGCAGCACGCAGCCTGCACCAGTATAACACAAACAACATTGCAGAGTGATGTGCCAAAAATTCAAGGCTGTCAATCTGATGACTGGCAGGAAACGATGTGACTATGTATGAAGCAATTGCTTGTAACTCACTTGTCTTCATATCAAGAAATGCTGACACACTGGGTGGCAAGTTGTCAATCTGCTTTTGCACAGCAGTGTTTGCTTTCTTGAACGAGGGCCCAACCGCGTTTTGGAAAGGTCTGAGGACCTTGCGAGCCCAGGGACCTGCATGACAACATTTTCAGGAAGTCAACCACTTAGCAGACAATGGCTCCAATTGCTGCTCAGCAGCACCAGCTGCAAAGAAGCAGTTGCACTTTCACTGCCAGTAGAAGGTAGACCCAGCAACAATGTGTATGCCGTGAATGCTGAAACTGATGGCAGTGCTGGAACTACATTGCAGGAGCAGTGTCCAGGTGCACCCCTGACTACAGGCTTGGCTTCAGATGGGCACTGCTGAATTGTCTCAAGCAGCAGCGAATGATGCATGATGTGAGTCTGTTTTACCTGCAGTGCCGTACAATGGCCAGCTTATTATGCCTGCAGTAAGTCCTCCTGCAACAAACAGACAGTACCATGTGAGTCATGCTGTCACTGCTGTTGTAAGCTACCAGTTAATGCAATCATGAGGCAGGCAGGTATGACAAAGATTCCACTGTCCAGGACATCAAGAAGTGGTCTCAGTCAATTGAGCAGTCAGCCCAACTTGTTGATGACTTAGTTGCTACAACAGCATATGGCAGCCTGATATGTGCAAGTCTGCACGCACAGCATGATGTGAACAGCAACATTGGAATCAGCATCAGCAGCAGCAAAAACAACTCCTGCTTACCCAAGATTTCTGCCAGGACGTACACCCAAGCATAGTCCCAATTACAATGGTAAACAAATGTAGGCCCTAAAGTACGAGCAGGGTTCAAAGATGCTCCTGTGAACTGGCCACCTGCACAACCACAATGCTGACTTGTTCACACCAGAGCAGTGTCAAGCAAACAAGCAAGCAAGCCCAGCTTCACGTGTGCGCATTGTCCTTGCATTTCTTTGGCAAAAACACACCAGCACAGCTCATGATCATACAGGACAGAGGCAGGTAGTGTCTGTCTGAGCCTTGCCAAATTGCATGACAGACGCACAGCCTTCTGTCACATCAGCGCTTGTATGCTCACAATGATGGCGCTTGCAAGCCCTTTGCAAAGAACTGCATGTATATTGTATGCTGCTGAAGAGGTTGCACAGAGATGCCAGCAGAAGCCCAATTGCAATACACACTGACGGCACTCCAGACATGAGTCTTGAGAATTATTGTAAGCTTGCTGTAAACCTACCTACAAAGGCAGAGCACCAAAGCGCAAAACCAACAGCCAGAGGACCTGTTTCCGTGAAACTGGGTTTACCAATAGCCACTGCATACACCACTGCCACCAAAAGGAAGGTCATGACAAACTCCCAGCCAAAAGCCATGCCCTGCAGCATGGAGTCCACGCACTAGCACACAGCTGGCATCATAAAATTCTTGCTGCAGTGCACAACCTCGTTTCAAAGTCACGCATAGCCAGCATGCAGATGATGCATGTTGTTCTGACAGGCAGCTGACATTGCATGCGCATAGAAAATCCTGGGCAGCAACAGACTCAGCATGAACACTCAAAATACAGGTACAATGAAGGGTGATGGAATAGCTTCAGATGCTATCAGCATAGTCTGCAGTGTTATGGCGGGCTGCAAAATAGCTTGTCACTTGTGCCAATTTCAGCCTTCAATCAACACTATCTGATGCAATGCACATACCTTAGTCAGCCCAGTGCCAGCTTTAAAGCAACCCATACCAGCATCCCCCATGCCTATTGACTGGCCCGGCAGCAGCCCAATCTGCAGCAATCGAGATGTTTGACAAATCTTTTGACTGTGGACAGTGGGTGCACTCTTGGTTCCATGCTACGGCACAAAACCAGCAATCCTGAGCTGCAGCAGAAGCACCTCTAGTTGTTGGAGTGCATGGAAAGGTTTTGGCAGTCAGCAAAGGCAGCTGACAGGCTGGAAAAGTCAGCTTACCAGCAAGCATATCCCCAAGCAGGCTCCTGATATTTGTGCAATTATGTATGCAATACCAGCAAAAATGCCATGATGTCCACTGCAAGGAAACAGAGAATGTGTTGTCATTATTTTGCAGCTGCACCCGTTTGCAGGTGACCATAAGGCAGCAACCTTGGCAACATCGACCCACACCTGACCATTGTGGCGATAGTCACCGCAGGATTCAAATGTCCCCCAGACACGTTTGCTGTCAAGTACACTGCAGCATGTGAAGCACACAGTTTGCTCGTGTCATGACAGTATGCCCAGCAACCCGGTCGCGTCTAAGATGGCGCGTCTCGGAGATCCAAGATCTTGACCTACCCAGAACGGCTAGCGTGATGCCGTTTCCCCATGGGCCATACGTCGAGGCAACGGCGGACCCATACAAGGTAAAGATTAGCACACCGATCAATTCTGCGAAGAAGGCGGCCACAAACTTGACGCTGGCCACACCGCTGTCGGTGCTCTGCAGCAGGCCTGGCATGTTGGCCTGCAGCACAAGGAGCGTGAGTCCACGATTTTAAGCATCCTTGTGCGGCGTAGTTCTACGAGTGTTATTGTATGTGCTGAGGCCCCAAGGTTGCCAGATACTCGACACGATACAATCAATGCTAACGGAAGAGCTCAGCCCGAGGAGCTGTCGGCACTCGGCAGGCAGCGGGTATCTCACGAGTGCAAATAGGTGTGAATTGACAGTGTTTTTGATAGTGCTACAGTCAGAAGTTAAACCTGGGGTTCATCAGCACCTCAAGACAAGGATGTGCACACAAGTGCCAGGACAAACGCTTCGTACAGAGCCACGGCCAACCTGTTTTGACTGCTTCTGCTGTCGCACCTTCTCTGCTTGCGATTGCGCGGTCCTGTGTGCAGCGTGCTTCACAAGCAGCCGTCTCGGCTCCTCTTCCGTGACGCCAAATGATCGCAAGGCGTGAAAACTGATCGCAGGCCAATTTTTTCCAGGTGAGCCATGACATACATCGTACCGTTGTACTGCAGCACATGGGGCCACATGGCATAACTTTTGGCCCCAAAGTACTGCATGGGAAGTTGACATCCACTCTGCAAGGACAGCATAGCTAGACATACCAAGCGTTTCTATCACAGAGAAGTGTCGCTGTCGCTCTGCCTTTTTGCAGGGTAGTGCTGTCTAGTAGGATATACTGATCATGATTAGCTTAGACTAGTACTACCGGTAGTAGGACAGGCAAATATATGCTCAAAGCTCGAGGCCAGCTGGCCTGCAGGTGCCGGCTCTCAGGCCACGTCCCTCTAGCAATCACTTCGTAGATGCCCTTGATAAGCAAGGTACTTAGGCAAATACATATATATTTGCGTGACCGACTACGGACCGACATGACTACGTATGTGTGCTTCGGATTACCGTTTTACCGTGACCCTTGCAAGGGTCAATTCCTCCTGATCAGGGTCGTGACGTTCATCGTGATTTACGGTTGAACTGTGTAAAGCCTGTCTATGCCGTGCTGATCAGCTCATGAGATTGCATGGACGATGATACAGCGACTGAATGCCACTCCGAAACCATTCAAGCATGGAGGTGAGTCAGCCGTTAGAACCTTTTACAAGCTTCTATAATCAAAACTCGCAAAATTTTGCGCCCAAGCTCTCAGCGGTTTATCCTGTAGCAGGCAAAATCAACCGATCGTTATCATGGGCGCCGGTGGTGCTTATGAGGTCAGTCCAGTCAACAAACGTATGGCGCAACTGACCGGTCGGAAGGACTTCAGACGCAACAACCCAGTAACTCCTCTGCACCCAGCAAGCTTGCGTCACCCGCTTTGTGCAGCCTGCAAGCGCAAGCCTTTGACTACTAGGCTGTCTGCATAGAAAGCTGGGCTTGACTGTGCTGCAGATGACAGACAAGTTCAAGATGCACCGTTTCCATCACATCGAATATTGGTGTCCTGATGCCACTAATGCTTTTAAGAGGTACGAAGCAGAGACCAGTGCACGCCACTGAGCGGATCAGGTTGTGAACAGACAGCAGCCTGCCTGCAGGTTTTCTTGGGGCTTAGGAATGCCGCTGGTGGCCAAATCAGATCACAGCACAGGCAACAGCTCATTTGCCAGCTATGTATTGAAGTCCAATGAGCTGACCTTCATTTTCACAGCGCCATACTCCCGTCAAGCTGCACCAGCAGACAGTGCACCAGCAGTACCTTCCTACAAGCAAGACGACATATATGCATTTGTCAACAAGCATGGCTTGGCAGTGCGTGCTGTAGGTGAGGTGAACTACTGACATTAGGGGCGCTTTGCATTGTGCCTTTGACAATGATCTGCAGCTTGAGCATAAGGACTTTGCAGCACAGTCTGGAAACCTGTGTCTTGCTGCAGGCATCTCGGTTGAAGATGCTAAGCAGGCTTTTGAAGTAGCAGTGCAAAATGGTGGAAAGCCAGTGCACCCACCCTCTGTGCTGAAGAGCTCAGATGGGCAGGAGTCAGTGATGGCTGAAGTCCACATGTATGGCGATGTTGTCATGCGATTCATGAGCGGAACATTTAAGGTATCACTGTCAGCATACTGTGCACCGAGCATTCATCTCTGCATAGTGCCACTGCTATCCTGTGCACTAGCTCGTCCTAAGTGCTACTTGCTGTACATTGGCATGCATGTGTGTTTGCATCAATTGTAGCTTGGACAAAGTGCTTCCAGGGCTTGGCATGCCTGCTCCACCTGCACGACTGCACAGATTCAGCAGGCCTATGTTTGCTGGCATAGGGGCCTTTCTTGCCAACTTATGAGAGTCAGCAGGACGATCTGCAGCCAAGCTATGGCCTGCACCGCCTTGATCATGCTGTGGGCAATGCACCCAAGATGGGCCCTGTCCTTCAGTACCTTGCTCAGATGACAGGATGGCATGAGTTTGCTGAGTTCACAGCAGAGGATGTTGGTACATTGGATTCAGGTGACATCATTTAGAAGGTGTTTGATGCACATCACCCAGGACTTATTTTGCTGTCTTCCATCCTTCGCATGAATGCTTGTGCAGCATGATGTTGTGTGTTGAATACATGCGCATCAGTGTGTTCTGCCCAAGCATTGATCCAGAAAGACCTCGACAACTATCATATGCTGTTTTGATCGTCCACAAAGTTTACAGATCTGGTTGTCTAGGCGTACACTGCATGCAGAATTGCAAATTGATTTCAAGCAACATGGCATATCTGATCTTTACATCTCCTAATGCAGGTCTGAACAGTAAGGTTCTAGCCAATGACAATGAGATGGTGATCTGCCCTGTCAATGAGCCAACCTTTGGTACACCTAGAAAAAGTCAAATCCAGACCTACCTAGAGCAAAACGAGGGTGCGGGATTGCAGCATCTTGCTATCAAGACACATGACATATTCACGACGATGCGACAACTACGAGCAAGGTCGCATCAGGCAGGCTTTGACTTCATGCCTAGAGCATCCGATGCGTATTACAGGTGAACATGCAATGACATTTCCACCATCAGCCAGACCTTGACTGAGCAGCTGTGGACACCACGCTTCTGGAATGTATCAGACGCATGCCCTGATTCTTGGTTGTACCCCTGTGTGTGATGAACCCCAGTCTGTACAGATGCATGCCTTAATCATGGCACTGCTCCTTGGCTGCTGAATCTCAGTTGGCATCTCTGATTTGGCTGCAAGTATAGGTTGTTACAGCTCACACCAGGTCCTGGCTTGCATGAGTGAGTCTGTTCAGCACAACAGGCAGGCAAAACCTGGTAGTAGGCAGCTTCCCACTTGCTTGCAAAGCATTCAGCCTAGGCCTGCCTGGTTCTGTCTCCTACTGGACTACTCCACTGCTGTTTCATTGCGCAACACTCATGCAGCTTGTGCTGAATCCATTGCTAGTTTCATTACGCAACACTCATGCAGCTTGTGCTGCATCCATTGCTGTTTCATTGCGCAACAATCATGCAGCTTGTGCTGAGGCCAACAATGTGCTGTGTAGGAAGCTGCCAGCCAAATTTGGGGACCTGCTTTCTGAGGATCAACTGAAAGAGATCGAAGAGTTGGGGCTTCTTGCAGACCTGGATGATCAGGTATGGATCAGCTAACATTGTCACTCCACACTGTAGTAGCGAGTCATGCACAGGCAGTTGCTTGGACCCAAACTAGGTGACATGTGCAGCATCGTTTTTGGGTGGAAGTTGTCTCGTTGCAGGGCTTGCACAACCAGGTTGATCTTCTGAGCTGCTAAGTTGTGAACAGGTTTGCTCAAAACATAGGCAAGGAGATTTCATCTGAACGATCACAACTGTACATGTGTCAGCTTGCATTTGATCAGATTGCAGTGCAGTTCTTTGTTAAAGCAGACCTGCTGTGCACAAGAACGACAGCAGCATCACATAGGCAGGCTTGGGTCTACAACCAGGCCCTTCTTCATGAAAATTAGGCCCTTCTTCATGAAAATTGCCTTATGGTCTCGAGTCGTGCTTTCTTGGATTTCTCTGGGTTTTGGCTGCCTCGTCTCAGCAGTCTGGGTTGGTCTTTTTACCAGGCTGCGTCGGTATCTGTGCACCCCAGGAGACTATGCGAATATTCTGTATGTATATGTGTATGTGTATGTTCTTCAGCCTTTGTCATCCTTTGCTGCTTCTGTTCAGTCTTTCATTGTGCATTCAGGGTATCTTGCTTCAAGTCTTTACAAAGCCTGTGGGCGACAGGCCGACACTGTTTCTTGAAATCATTCAGCGAATAGGCTGTGAATACTCTGTCAAACAACCTGATGGGGAAGACGTCATTGAGCAAGCTGGCGGGTGTGGGGGTTTTGGCAAAGGCAATTTCAGTGAGTTATTTAAGAGCATTGAAGACTATGAGCGCACCCTGAAGATCTGAGCCAGTTGCTGCCTGAACTTATGACCTGCCAGCGCTCAACATGAATGCACATACGGCTTTTCTGTACGTCCGTTTTGCTGATTGAGTTGGTCTTGCTTTTGCTGTAGTCTGTCTGAGCTGGATGTCAGTAATGTGCTCATGATATATCATGTGAATGTCTTGTAGATCAGCCGCATCAAATGGTTTGTAGGTAGCCTTTATGCCGTTTCGTGACAGCTAGCTGATAGTTCAGGTGTTACTGGTACCATGGCTAACGGTTGCTATTCATTTGTGCAGTACTGCAGACATGCTTTGAGCACACATGCTTTGAGCTAAGTCATGACATCATGAAGAACTCAATAGCGCGCTAGCTAGCGTAGTATCGATAGTGTGCTTGAAAGGCTTGAAGTTGGCGTTAAACTTCCGCATTGAGGATTCGTGTCTAGGCCATGGCTGTGCACTTGAGCAGAGAGAGAGAGAGAGAGATTACAATGCTTTAGCCAGCCAGCAAGTCTGATCACATATAGAAGAAGACGAAGGTCAAATGTGGAAAACATCAAGACAGTCTAGAACGAACTTGAAAACCTGCATAT
>JAABUK010005519.1_pt1 | contig 19576 bp, 24 predicted proteins | sample 5559141 | NCBI WGS metagenome assembly JAABUK01 (sample SAMN10711869, study PRJNA513367) | rock metagenome | isolation source: Antarctica rocks | place: Antarctica: Victoria Land, Pudding Butte nord | collected 2016-01-03 | reverse complement strand
CCCCCCCCTGCTACAAAATGCTCCGTAACGCTCACATAACACCTGAAATTGCAAATTATCCGCAGCGTGGTACCAAGGTCAGTTCTGTGCAAGCGGTGACGTATATCTGACTGCAGTTGACATGCGTGCAATGCTCGTGCGCTGGCAAACTCGCTGAAGTGTCCAAACGCGTCAAAAATGCAGCATGTATGGTGTTGTCAGTGTGTTCCACTGCCAACCTCCGGTCTTGGGCTGAAACGGCAGAGTAAGCGTGCGCAGCATCGGGAAAAAACTGGACGCAACAGATATTTTGGGCGTCTGTCCCAGAAAGTGCAAAGCAACAGTGCAGCAACAACACCCGTCAGCACACCCGTGCATGCGGGCACGACTCCATATGGCAGAGGCTTACTCAGCTGCAAACAGCTCAGCTCTGGCACCAAACTACTATCCACGCCTTTTGCTGAGTTGCTGCTGCTGCCAGACAAAGTCGAGGGCCCATATGAGAAGGTGCATAAACAATTCTGGCATGCTCATGGTTCTGTGCCAGATGAGCTCTTTCGGTTCATCACTGGTCAGTCGTACAAGCACTTAGCCTGCTCTGCTTACAACTTTCTGCACCTGCATCACCTTCCAACAGGCTGCTGCCTGTCATCGTATGCATTAGCGCAATGCTCCTGATCGCGATGCTCGGCTGACAGGAGCGTAACAAACACAAAGACATGCTATAGACATTGCATCCTGATGTGGTATGTCCTGAGGTTAAGAACAACTCGAGGTATCTTGACCCTGTCTGTTTTTGACAGGTGCAGCACGGTGGGACTTGCGACTCACAGCATGGCTGCTTTGGCTCAGCAAGTATGGCAGCACATTTTGGAGACGTTACACTGCAAGCTTGCCCAGAGTGAGCATGATGAGGCGCTTGTATGCCGGCACTTGCAACCGTCATTAGTTTTTGAATCTACTTGATTGCCCTCAAACGAATTGCTTGTTCTCACATTAGCCACACGATGTAGATTCAGACAGTGTAAGAGTCCAGCAAGAATACACATTTCTGGATGGACTGGCTGCAGGAAAGCGAGATGACATGCCTGCTGAACTACTCACCAGAAGAGCAGCCTGAGCTACAATGGCTTGCAAATGAGGCAGCTGTGCAGCATGGCTGGGCTACAGATTCCCACGAAAGCCTGTTCTCCAGCCACACAGGCCATCTGAAGGGGCTGCAGCTGGCAGATACATTACAAGATACTCTTTGGGCCATGTCCCTTGTGCGCAGCAGAACCTTCTCAGACAAGGTAAGAGCTTGCCGACATGTTGCATGCTCTTCCTCTCCATAGTAGCACATGATATCCAATGCATATCAATGCAAGCAGATGGTGATCCCCACAATTTGCTGTTGACTTAGCAACGCATTCATCTGGAATTGAATCTTGCCCAGTGTATGTCAGCACATACTGGCAGTACACTACCTGAGACGATGTTGGCTGTCTTCAGGCAGATGTTGCATTGCCCCTTCAGTACCATGGAGTTATACATTATTATGTCATCATGGCAATGTGCTGACGCAAAGTGTTTTGATCTTCCTCATGGCATCTTTGTGTGGCTAGTACGCAGGTGCATGACACAGAAGTGGCATTGATGGTTCCAACAGCAGATCTGGCCAATCACTCCTTCCAGTACAACTCCACCTATGCTCTGAGGACGGCACAAGGTGCTTTTCAGCTGAACTCTTGCCGGCCCTTGAATGCTGGAGATGCCATATGCATCTCTTATGGGTCAGACAAAACAAACGCAGAGCTCATGCGTGACTATGGTGAGTTTGATATACTGATAAAAGCATTTGAGCTCTCACAGCCTTCGCACTTGAAAGTCTCTGTTTTCAGTGGTGTTCAAGAGGACTGTCAGGCATGTTGCTGCTGTACAGTCAACTGTGGTGTGGCATTGCTGTGGCTTGTGTGTCGTGAACTGATGTAAAGCAGCAGCACATGCAAATTCTCACGTACAAAGCTTTTGCAAGATTTGCCGTTGTGCAGGTTTCTGTGTTCCAGGCAACCCAAATGACAGGCTAGATTTCACAGCGAGCGACTGGCAACAGCATGCTGGCATCATTGCAAAGCCAGCCACTCTTCTGTTCAAGGTTCTGAACTCAAGCCCAGCACCTTTGAAAGAAGAAGAGAGACCGCAGCTGCTAGCAGGGCCACTTCTGAAAGCCTTAGGGCTACAAGGAAAGCTAGAAGTTAGCAAGGTTGAGTCAGTACCCCCATCTGCAATGTTATGTGTCTCATTGGTCACATATGCATTTCCCAGTTGTATCTAGGTCATATTGTACGCTGGAAAGTTGCATCAGCATGCACCAGGCAGAGTATTGTATGCACAAATGCAGTGAAGTGAGCAGGCACTTGAATTAAAGTCAACTGCAAGAAAACATGGGTTGAAATGACAACAGCATGGGGCGCATCACATCTAGTGCAAGTGCCAATTGGCATGCAGGTATACCCTGAAGACATGTCTAGCCAGCAAGCAGAACATGCATGTGCTGAAGATGCCAACCTTTCCAGGACATTGGCAGCTGTGCTCTCATTGCCTGTATGTGAATCAGCGTCGTCAATCAGGAATGGAAGCAGCAGTGAGTCAAAGTTCTGGCCACCAAAGTCTTTCACAGACTCAGGTAATTTTTGCTCACAAATCCTTTTGCACAATGTTCGCTTGGCAGCGGTCAGATGCTCTGCTGTAGAAGTATAAAGTCTTGATGCACCGTCAGAGACGCAGCATGCTTCCTTTCTTTGAAGGTGGGCATGGGTCACAAGCTTCCACTGTGCTTGACATCAATGGCTGTCCACACCTGGCCTGACTAGCTTTTTGAGTCTTTTACCGCATTCCAACTCATGTTCAACAGGGACAAACACAGAGCAATAGTTGAGGTGCTGCTGTAGGTGAACCAGCACTCAGGGTGACATTGACCAGGAAGGAGAAGGTGCAGCAAAGACGAGCCATTGATATGCTGCAACGGCATTGCAGGTCTCTACAAGCCTGGGGAACTAGCTTACAAACTGACGAAGACCTGTTTGTAACGCAAAGTCAGCTGTCCCCAAGGCACAGACAGGCAATCTGTGCTAGAATTGAACATAAGAAGCTCATTGAAGCTGCTCAGTCTGTTCTACAAACATATCATGAGTCTGTGGCTGATACTGCAGTACTGAGTCGTGTCTTGAACAAATGACATGCGCAAGGTGTGTGCATGCATGCAACAGCTTTGTGCCAGACAGGTGATGGTTTAAGCATGGCTTAAGACGAGCAGTGCAATGTACACAGCAAGGCAACAGAACCTGGGAACAGCAGGTGTAGACGTAATGCTGAAATATGTAGACATCACCGTAAAAATTATCACGGTGACTCAATCCTTGCCAAAACATACTAAGTCTAGGCTGCCTCTACTCGAACATCACCGTAAAAATTATCACGGTGACTCAATCCTTGCCAAAACATACTAAGTCTAGGCTGCCTCTACTCGAACAAATGGGTTGTGTGCAAAAGTCTGTGCTGAAAGAAGTTGACCTGATTGAAACACTTTGTACATAGATGCAGAGCATGCGCTGCTATGATGCAGCTCAACCAACATATCTCCTATGGTCTAAAGGCTGGCGCAGGCTTTAGCTCGCATTTCATCATATTCCCCAGTGCCCTTCCAGGCTTGTGAGATGAAGCTGGGTAGCTGGCTTATCTGAGCCAGCATCCTATAGAAAATGGGATCCCTATTCAGGCATCTGAGGCAGGGAGCAGGGATGGCACTTGAGCCTGTGACCTTGGCAGCTGCCAGTTCTGCTTCTAGAGTAGTGATGCGCTTCTGAGCATCTGTGAGCTGTGTCTGCAGACACAGCAGATCACGGACAGGACAGGACTGGTTGTAGATCATGGACGCCAAGGACCTTGACACAAGTCAGCGCTATGGCTTTGGGTGCAGTGCCTTCAGAGAGCACCATGACTGTGAAGATGCTGAGGTCAGAGGAGGAAGGTGCTTGTTGCCGCAGGACTGTGCATAAGGTCGCTTTCAGATATATGAGGTTGTGTTCAGAAGCTTGAATGCGCCTTCACATGCATCAAACAAAGCTTGATAAAGCTCTCCTGGTGACAAAAGTAGTCTGAACTCATGCAGTTAAGCAATGTTGTGCAATGCAAGGGGAATAGCGGATGTGTTCACCAGGACGTCAATTGGTCCGGAACTTCTTGAACCGCTTGAACCACTGGATCTGCTTGATCCTGTGGGCAAAACAGGGCTGCACCTAGATGTCTCAGGGATGCTGTTGTTGTGCATCATTGCCGGGGGGTCTGACTGCGGCTGCAGCCTGCCAGGGTCATGCTGTAGGTCAATCTGACTCAGCAGAGACTGGATGTGGGCATTGGCCCCAGCAAGGTCATTCTGTAGTGACTGGACCCGCAGATATGACCCCTGCAGCTGGTTACTAAGTGACTGATTGTGATGGCGCTCCTCTGCCAAGGTCAATTTCAGTGCATGCACATGACTTTCTGCTTGCTCTCTCAGTGAGTCATACTGCTGCATAGATTCCAGGAGCTCAGCACGTCTGCTTTTTCAGCAGTTGCAGCTGCTCAACCCAAGCTCATCGTTGCGCTCAAAGGTTTTGTGCAGCTGACCAGAGGTGTCATGCAACTCCTCCTGCAAGACATAACAATTCACTAATGAGAAGTCACTGATGCAGCTTGACCGCTTTATACTTGAGAATGTGATCAAATCTGTGAGGCAAAGACAGGCAATGTAAGCAAGAGTCGAACACAAGAAGCTCATGGAAGCTGCTCAGTCTGTTTTACAAACATATCACGAGCTCGTGACTGATACTGCAGTATTGAGTCGTACAAATGACATTCTCAAGTTGTGTGCGTGCTCGCAACAGCTTTGTGCCAGAGAGATGAGTATGTCAGCAAGGCTGCGGTGCGTGATCTGCAGCAAGACAACAAACCCTGGAAACAGCATAATATCAAATGCAGCGAGAGGAGCAAGAGGTGGATGCTGGTGGACCACAGCATATTTGCCTTACCATACCGTCACGATGCCTTGATCACTATGCCTTGTAAGCTGAGAGTGTTGTCACAACCAGCAAGATCAAAAGGAAATCAACGGCGCTACGCCCCAGCGCAAATATGTCAGGCTGAGCAGAGCTGACGTCACGACAAGCGCTACACTTGTGACAAGGCGCAGCAGCGATGGAGCTCGATAAGTCTACGGAATCGAAGAACGGGTCAGGGTATAGAACCGAATCAGTCCCATACTTCACACCTTTCCCGCCTTGTGACTATTGGTCTTATAGGCAGACCCTAAGCTTGGTCAGGCCATCAGCTCGGCAATGCACCCATTCCAGCTCTTCAGCTATAGCGGCAGCGGCAATGCAGCCATGGCAGAAGAGGCATCGCAGCTCTGGCAGCTCAGCAGCAGCTTAGCTTTTACAGCTCAGCAGCAGCTCAGCTGTTACAGCTCAGCTGCACCAGCAGCGCAGCAAGTTGCAGCAATCCCAGCTCAGACAGCCATGCAGCCATGCAGCCATGCAGCCATGCAGCCATGCAGCCATGCAGCCATGCAGCCATGCAGCCATGCAGCCATGCAGCCATGCAGCCATGCAGCCATGCAGCCATGCAGCCATGCAGCCATGCAGCCCAGACAGCCATGCAGCCATGCAGCCTTGCAGCCTTGCAGCCATGCAGCCTTGCAGCCATGCAGCCATGCAGCCCTGCAGCCCTGCAAACTAACTTCCTTGCAGCCTTAATTAACAGCTGCGCAGCCATGCAGCTGTTGTCAATAGCCTTGCAGCCATACCTGATGAACTTGCAGCCTTGATCAACAGCCTCACAGCTTCAACCAAGGGCCTTGCAGCCGTGTAGCCTCGTGACCATGCAGCCTCGAAGTCCAAACAATAGCTTTGCAACCTCAGCGTTTTACAGCCATGCACAATAGCACCTATGCAGTCTTGCAGCTCAAGCTGCAGCCTAGCAGCCCCATTCAACAGCCCTGCAGCCCTGCAATCCCCATCAACAGCCTTGCAAGCTCAAACCATCATCAAAGCAGCAGACAGCCATGCAACTGGTACGCCAGAGAAAGCTTGTAAGGTTCAACAGTTAACAATATGCTGCGCCATTGACCTTGTACTATGACAGCGTGTGTAGCTCTGTCAATACTCGAATATCATTTCAATGATGGCTGCTGATCAAATGCTGCCTTGTTCAAGCAATTCTTGCAGCTGATATCACTTTTTGACATAGCAATGAGGTGTTATCATACTTTGTCAAGCATCACAAGCAGATTATATCTTTGACACCTTGCACCTTTGAGGTGTCTTGCAGGTGCTGCACTCATAGTTTGCAGCCTGACAGAATCTAGCTATCAGCGTGTCACATGTGACAGTCATGGGATGAACAGTCGTGAATGTCCCAGAGACATGGCATTCAAGATGCATTGATGTTTAACAAAGGTTTGCATCATCATGATGGCATCACACAAGACTTCGCATGGTGTGCTGCACTACAGCATGGCTACTTTGTCACTCATGAGTGAGAACCTTTGATGATGGCAGCTTGGAGATCAATCGGAGGTGCACAGGGTGGAACACATTGTCAGCTTCTGCAAAGGGCTTGTTGCACATGCAAAAAAGTATTGCTAACGACTACATCATGGCACATTGTTCGTCAGTCATTTCGCCTTGAATTGAGAGCAATGCATAAACAGCTGTTGACGCTTACAACGTGCAAGACGACATTGAGTTACACTTACGAGACTTTATATCAAGTAACACATACAGGCTGCACATCATCAACTGCAGTCTCAACATCTCAACAGTGCAGAAAATTTCTTGATATCACAACACAACCCACAATGGCATATGCGCCGTTGACAAACAGAAAAAGCTCATGCTAGACGAAAACTCTCATTCAACTTGGTTGCCTGTAGAAACCGCTGAACACCACATAAGATTAAAATCAGGAAACACCAGCACCGTTCTGAGTTTAGCACTGTGCTCATGCGTTGCAGAATACAGGGCTCATAAGCATAATGTGATTCAGAACATTGAGTTTGTGCTACGCCACTTGTTCATGCACAGCGTGTGATATTCAGTAGTATTTGCTGCCTGCTGATGACCAGTGTTGCCAGGTATCATATTCTGCAGTGGTTGCAGTCATAGTTTTGGAATTGTGTGAGTTGCTGAAGAACCCAGGACGGAAGAAGCCTCCACATTTGGCACCAAAATTGTAGCCTAAACAGCTCCCTAAATCGCTTCTCCATTGCTCCTCCTCCTCCTCCTCATGAAGAGGGAGGTGCAGGAAGCTGTCTAGTCAGACGGGCAAAGGAGACAGCCCCCTTGCCGGCCCTCTGAGCCCAGCGGGGTACGCTGTCTGCAAATGCACTACCCCTCTGGTGGGGGTAGGGGATATGCAGGCGCTGACTTGGCAGGAACATCTTCATTTTGATGCTCTTGTGCAGCTCAACGAGCTCGTCAGCAGCCTGCATTGTCAGTCACTCTTGCATACATCAACACACATGCAAGCTGCTAGTCAGATGAAGGCCAGCAGTCCCACACTTGTGCAGGTGGCAATGCGCAACTGACCTAGTGTCAAGGTCAACTTGCAGCTAGTGTCATAATATGCCTGGCATATAAGTCGGAACACTTGCTGATGTACAGGGACAATTTCCAGCAGAACTCTGCAGCAGTCGTTTGACACCCAAAAACACAACGAACAAATGGTACATATACTGAGAAATTTATGATGCAGAGATCAGACAGATCTGAGTGATGTGCTCTGAGCTGACATACACACCTGCCACCACAGTATACGTCCGTGTTGTGCCACAACTCACCTTCATTCTGAGCTTGAATGTGAGGTCAGCTTTGATCTGCTGGGCCGGTCTGTCAGCCAAGGGCTGAGCATGAGTGGAAGTATCCCAGATGCCGAACCCCTCCCACTTGCCAATCTCCTCTGACAGGGTGCTCACATCCACTTCCTGTGCGTCATTGCCTCTGCCTCCTTGCAGGCGGACGCGCACAACGCCATGGACAGGCAAGGCCATGAGGCCATGAGAGCTGCCGTGTAGCACACTGATGCGCACTGCATAGGTTGCTCCAATGTGCATGATGAAGAGTGGGTCATCTGAGTTGTTGTTGGACTGTGACATGGGTGCCTCCTGCAAAACAACACACCGACACAGCTTTCAGCTCAAAATAAATAATTGTACATGATCAACAGCTGTTGGAAGACGCCTAGTTCGACACTAAATCCTTGCATTCGCCTGCCAACGCCCAGTAGAAGAGTGATGCATACAGCAAGCTTGCAGACTTTAAAGCATTCTCTTGCAGTATACTGCCACTACTTGAACATGCAGCACCGTCTGACGCAGTACAAACTTGACTATTCACAGTATTATCAGTCCCAAAACGTCTATACACCAATTCAGAATCGTCATCCCTAAACTGCAAATCCAAGCTCAGAAACGTCAATGGAAAACCACGTGTCTACATTGTGGAGATGGTTGAGGTACTGATCTCGTGTGATCCATCAGCGACATGGCAACCCAGGGTGCGAGGGGGGAACACAGAGAAAAGCCAAACACCTCAGGGGCAGCCTATGGGGCAGCATAGGTGGACATACCTTGACAGACAGGATCTTGGTGCGATACATTTCTCGGATGACAGCGCCACTGAAGAGGGCGACAGCAGCACCAGCACCACGTGACACAACCTCTTCAAAGCGCACAGCCAGCATGAGCACTGAGCCCCTGGACCCAATGCTCTTCACATTCACAAAGGGGATCTCCTGAAGGCTGTACTGCCTCGACCGCTGAGCACTGCTGGCCTGCTGTGCTGCGCTCACCTGTACTCAAAATTCAAACGCTCCATGAATGCAGGGGCTGCAAGCTGATGTCGTGCTTGTGACAGCTTTGACTGCTTTTGAAACAGCATGACAGCACTGTCTACACATGAGGGGGGAGGTTACTGAGAACAGCAGCGCTTGCTAGTGACTCAACTGGATTCAGGAAGAAGCTACAGCCTAGCTTGAGCAGCAGTATGGGGTACTATGACTGATGCAGTGTGAAGGGTTTGAGCAGCAGTGTGGGGTAGTATGACTGATGCAGTGTGAAGGGGACAGACCTGTAGCTGCTCAATGAGGTCATCACCAGTCTTGAAGATGCTGCACTCCATGACTTCCTGGATGTGCCACCTCTCCTCGGGATCACGCCTGCAACACACCAATGCCACACTCACAACACCATCCTCATAGCACCTACTCAATGATGCAGAGCATCCTATCTGGCAGGAGACAAAACAGCATTTGATGGTAAGTAAAAGAGACGTCTGGCAAAGCTGGGGGCAACTGAGCAAAGACAGCAGCTGTAATGGAGTCAGACATGAAAGTTGCAGTGATCACAAACAGTAAGAGACAAGGCCAGCAGTACTACGGGTGTCCAAGTTGCAGCAGCACCTAAAAGACGCACAGCATGTTTCAGATGCAATCAGAACTTCGATCAACCAACTTACATGCAGCTACAAGCAGGCACAGGCACAGGCCAAGCAAAACTTCGAGACCAACCAGCTCACAAGCACCAACAAGCACACAAAAGGCAAACACGAGCAGAGGACGTACTGTAGCAGATGGAGACAAACCAGCTCACAATCACAAACAAGCACACCACAAGAGACATGAGCAGATGGAGACGAACCAGCTCACAATCACAAAGAAGCAGAAACAAGGGCAGAACAAGAGACATGAGGGGAGGGCACATGCGTACTGTAGCAGATGGCGGATGAGGCGGCCAGCAGCAGGGGAGTGCACATGCTGTGAGATCATGGCTGGGTTGGCTTCCCAGGGCAGGGGCTTGTACCCCAGCAGCATGCCCACCAGCTCCTGCTCACTGTACCTAGGGTGGAACAGAGCCTCCCTGCACCCCACCATTCATTCCTTCATTCATTGCATTTACACATATCGTTCATTGCATTTACACATACTATTGAGGCCAACTGAGGCCATTTGACCAACCAGGCGAAGAAGAACATCAGCACCTGAATGGCTGAGGTCCGCAAGGAACAAACCGACAGATGGAAACAGGACTATATGACAGCAAAAATACTGCAGCGCAGCTGCTGCTCCAAAGCATAATCAGCAAAATGACAGGGTTCACAATGCGTACGTGCTTTGATATGCACCAAAAGGTCCAGGCTGCATGCTGCACAAAGGTTGCAAGGCACATGAGGGCACATCATAGTGGGAAGAAATGTCAGTGGGTAGGCCTCTGAAAAATGCAAGGACTCACCCAGCAAACATCTCATAGGCGAGCACGCCTAGGGCCCACATGTCAGTGGCAGGGCTTGAGTGCACCACCTTCTCTCCATTAGCATCAGCTGCTACCAACTGCACAATTGACAGGCAGTGTCAGTCATATATATTGCGCATCACACAGAAAACAAAAGCATGGACTGAATGGCTGGGAACACAATAAAGAACAGCCATCTGAGACATTGTCTGTTACATGCAGCCCAACTCGTTGCAGCAAGGACAATGCTCGCTTGAGCAGACAGGCACATCTGCAGGCAAAGCTATGCAAGTTGACACAGACAAGACTGCTGCTATACCCATGTGCGAGGTGCTGCAACTGAAACAAAGAGAAAGTACGCACCTCGGGTGCAGCACATGTGAGGGTGATGTTGAGGGGGGTGGGCATGCCCTTGTCAGACCAGCGCGCAAAGTCCACCAGTTTCATGCTGAAGCTGCTGCTGAACCACATGACGTTGGCAGGCCGTAGATCTCCATGAACAATCTCCCTCTGATGAAGCCCACTCACTGCCTTGCAAACCTGCATTGCGCAACCGACGTCAGCAGGAGTTGCTGTAGAAGGTTTGCATGGCTTGGTGACTTTGAGTTCAAGCAAAACCTGCAGTAACAATTGCACGAAGCACATCGAAGGTCAAAGCACAGGCAGAAGACCAAAATGAACACAAGCTGATGTGGCACAGCAGCTTACTTTGAGCGTGCAACGATAAGCTCAAACTGTAAAGCTTGGAAGCATGCAGTACAATGCCATGCAAGCTGTCAAACACAGCACGTGAAGGCTACTGATAGCAAGACATACATGCGCAAGACACAGAAACAGAGGAGAGATGGCAGGCTGACCATTACAACGCCATGCAAGCTGTCAACGCAGCGAATGAAGGTTACTGGTAGCAAAACATGTGCCCACAAGTCATACAGAAACAGCGAAACACGTGCCCACAAGTCATACAGAAACAGAGATAAGATGACGGGCTGACCATGTAGAGGGCGCTCTTGAGCTCCACATCATCGGGCTGACGCTGCAGCTTGTTGTTCCAGTCAGATAAGGAGTAGTCCCACCGCTCCAGCACTATGCAGGCAGGCATGGCACCGCTGCCTGGCGCCTCACCCTTGGCAAACGACTCCAGCACCACTGCAGTGCCATTTCAGCGTGACAGCAAAGCTACAAAGGCTATGCGACACACCGTTGGGCCCATAACGAGATGTGGGATAAGCATCACACACATAAGCATCACACACACACTTTTTGTCAGTACGCTCAAGAACAGGACAGGACAGTTCACTGCAGAAACACTAAGAATGTGCGATGTTGTATGACTGAGCAGAAACACTAAGGAGGTGCAACTCCAGCAGCACTGCTGATTCCATCAAGCCTGTAGGACAGTTGACTCCAGCAGCATTGATAGAATCAGTAAAAGCAGGTAGCACAAGCGGCTGGAGTTGTATTGTGATGTGAGGTGTCACCTGGTACAAAGTCTCCAGTGTGCACACGCTCAAAGAACTTCATCTCACGCCGGTAGCTGTCCTGGTCAGAGAAGAACTTGCAGACGACTGGCGTGTTGCTGCCCCTGCGCTTGGCTGAGAAGACGAAGGAGTTGCTGCCGCTCATCTGGCCAGTCTCCAACACATACTTGCCTGCAACCAGTCACACTTCTCTGCAACAGCTCTAAAATGATGATGATAATTGCAACATGTTTGTAGCCATCAGCTCTAAGAAAGCTTCAAACAACTGCCTGAATGCTGCCACATGTGCAATACAGCATTAGCAGGTCTGTTGCCTAAGCAGAACTGCAACATGACAATGTACCCTCTACCTCTGTCTTGCGGCTTCTCCAGTGAACATAGCTATGCAACCATCAGTGACGTGTAGCAAGGCATGTGTGGGAGTGTGACACACACAGATATTGACCTAATGCATTCTGCATAAGTAATATCACGACATGGTCTGACGGGCCATCATATGAGAAGTAATTTTGACCTAAACCAATTGGGATGCATGCCGCAGATGTGCATACCCTGAAAAGTCAGTAAGGGCACAACACACAATCCCAAGTGTCTGCTTTAACTCAGCTGTGGTGCACCGCAACACAGTGCAAGCAAAGTAAAATGAGTGCATACCTGCAAAGGCTTCACCCTTGGAAACCATGTCTGCAATGGCATTCTCAGCATTCTGGATTTTGTCAGTCTTCAGCTGCTTGTCCTGCAGGCGAGGTATGACAGTCTGCAGCACGGCCCCCAGGGGTTGCCCGGCCACCTTGGGGTGCACCTCCACTCTACGTGACCTCATCAAGCCTGCATTCACAATAGCATCAGTCAGTTGGAATGTAACAGTCAGTTGGAACTCATTGAGCTGCACAGGCTCTAGAGTGAGACATGGTGCTTTACGCCTTTGAGCTACAGTGTACAGCCAGAGGCTAGATTGTACGCCCAACATTGTGGCAAACTCCATCATATCTGCAGACACAGAAGCCAATGCTAGGATGCAGAAACGGTTAATTGTGCAGTAGTGCCTGGTGGCAAACTCCACAATTATTGCAGACACAAAAGCCAATACTAGGATGCAGAGACAGGTAAATGTGCAGGGGTGGCTTGTGAGATGCCCTGAGGTGGGATACTGAATAGGCAATTACCTGAGTCCCCACTGGCAAGAGATGCAGTGTCCATGTCACTGCCAGAGCCTTCAGAAGCCTGGCGGCGGTGCACCCGGGGGGTGGTCTGGGCCGGGGTGGTCACCCCTGTGTTGGCTGAGCCAGCGCTGAGCTGGCGAGTGAGGGGCCCCGGTGCATTACGCAGGCTGCGAGTGCTGTTACGCCTAGACTTACGCCGCCGCTGTGTGGGTGGGGGCTGCAACAATCAGAGCTGCTGGTGTCAGGATCATCTGCTCAAATTGAACGCTGACAAGTCGACCATTTGACTGTGCTTGACAGCTTGTCCTGACAAAACTGCTGCAGGTGTAGTCAGATGACATGCAGTTATACATGTGAGTAGTACAGCTATACATGCACAATTGTCAGGACAACAAGAGGAGCAAAAGAGGAAAACAGTGTCTTACCGGTCTTATTTCAGGCTGGGACAGCACACCCTTGCCCTTCTCCTTAGCCTTGGCAGCAGCTGCAGCTTCATCGAACACAAATGGCTCCTCCTCTTCTTCAGCCACAGACGAGCTCACACTGGATGCACTGGGTGAGTCAGGCACTCTAGTTTCGCTTGCTGGCTGTGGTACAGTAGCAGCAGGTTGAGAGGGCAGAGTTACCACCCTTGAAGCCACAAGCTGTCTGGTTGGTGCAGTGAAAGACCCTGAGGTGTCACTGCCGCTGTCTGATGGCGTAGCAGGCTCAGCATGCTCAGCAGGATGAGCGGGCTGGTGAGATTCAAACGGCGCTGCAGCTGCGTGCGACTGAGCTTGTGCTGGATTGCTGACTGTGTCAGCCAGGCTGGTGGTTGGCTGCTGAGAGGACTGTGCAGCAACTTCTGCTGCGCTGACCACAGACTCCGGCACTGCGCTCTCAGGCGACCAAGAACGGCTGGGGGGTGTGGATGCTGCCGCAACCTCAGGGGTGGGTCTGGCAGGCGTGGAAGGGGTGATAGGTGTCACAGTGCCTGACTGAAGACGTGGTGTCTGCATTGGCTTTACAGAAGAGGCCTTGAGAACTGGCTCAGCTGTGATTTCTGGTCTAGCAGCTGGTGTGCGCTCAGGCATAGCTGACCTGCTGAGAGAGATGGCAGGTGCCACACGCTCAGACCTGCCTGATCTGGCGGGAAACGACTCCACTGGCCGCAGCTGCTGCCTTGCTGGCCTGCCCGTCAGGGGGGAGATTGGGCGGGAAGGACCAGCTGGTCCTGCAAGACCTACGGAGCCCCGGACAGGACCAGCAGGCAGCCGTAAACGCTGGCTACGTTCCTGCTCAAAGTCAAAGTCCGAGACACGCTCCAGCCTGGGCGCGGAAGAACTGCGGGGGCTCTCCTTCGCTTTGTCTGCCATGTTGCGCAGTCTGGCAATGGCAGCAAGAGCGATCGCTGATAGATCCTCAGAGCTGCCCTGCTTGGGCAGACTCAGGCTCCTGGCAGTGGTCCTGTCAGCCGTGCGAGGGGACCCCAGCTCAACTGGTAGCTCATCAGGTTGCATGGCCCTGCCCCTGATCCTGTCAATGGCCCCCATGGCCATTGCGGTCATGTCCTCGGAACTCATGCGAGGCATGAATTTGCCTTGGGCTGCCGCAGCGAACGGCGACTGCATCATGTCCTGCTGGTTGCCTTCACCAGCAGCCCTTGGGTCTTGCAACGGCTCTGCCTCGGCGATAGTTTCTGGTGCTGCGCCCTTGCTGTGGCGAGACATGGATGTGTTCTGTGACAGAGATAGACTGGCTTCCACAGCAAGCGCGTCCTCGATTGGCTTATTGTCTTCCAGCTGTTTCGCCAAAGCCTTGAATTGCTTAGCTGTCAATGCCTTGGGCTGTTCGATCAGGCCAGAGCTGGTGCTGGCATCCCCAAAAGCAAGCTTGCTGGGTGGTACATCCACTAGGGGGGCTGTTGTGGTAGCCCTAGGTTCAGGGGCAATGGCCCTGGCCAGCTCAGCCGATCTGAGATCTTCCAGGATCTTGGCCTTTGGGTTGGTGGGAGCTGGCGTCTTGATGGCAGCCAGAGGCTGGCCAGAAGACGAAGCAGCTGATGAGGAAACTGCGTGTGAAGCTGACTGAGAATGCGCCTGCTCGGCTGCTACCTTCTGCTTGGCACCACGTACTATGCGGCTGGAGACACTGAGCGGCTGCTGCTGAAGCTGCTGCCCTGTCTGCGCTTCCTGTTCCCGCCGCATGGCCGCAGCCCGAACTTTGGCGGGAGGGAAGGCTGCCAAAGCAGCTGCAGAGTCAGCTGCTTGAGCCTGCTGACTCTTTGACTCAGGCTGCTGCCCTGTCACGCCTGAGAGCTGAGTAGGGATCTGAGGATCAATCCAGGCATCGGATGGAGGAGTTGACTGAGCAGGTGCCAGCTGGGCAACAGCAGCTTCTATGGCAGCTGCTGCTGGTGGAGCTTGTGTAGGTGGCCTGAAGGGCTGCTTAGGGGGTCTTCCTGCCACAAGAGTGGGTGATGAAGGCCGAGCTGACCTGCCTCTGACAGGTGAGCTTGCCCTGGAACTTGCCGGGGAATTCCGGCGGGAGTTCCTGGCAGAGCGCGTAGGTGAACCTGGGCGGGAATTTGCAGGAGATGCATAGGGAGAAGCTGCTGGAGAAGTTCTCCTGGAGCCAGAAGCTTCTGATCCAGGTCTGGAGGTGCTCTTCCTGCCCAAATCGGTGAAACTCTTCTTGGGGGCGGGTGAAAGTCTGCCAAATCCCATGAAGGGGCTGTGAGAGGGGCTGCCGCCCTGTGCCCTAGCCAGAGCAGTGGGGACAGGACCGTTGTTCCCGCCAGAAAGTGGCTTGACTCTGGTCCGGTCCTTGGAGTTGACATCTGTATTGCGCGGCGTCTGAATTGGCGCCAAAGTGAGCTCAGGCTGAGCGTCATCCAAGGCAGCTTGTATCTCCGGCACAGATTCCACAGGAGGGGGGATGTCAACTACCACTGGGCCCTCGGGGGTGATCACAGGGTCTTCCATGGGTGTTGCCACCTGAGAGGCCATGTGACTGTCCATAGGCACAATGACCGGCTCACCAGCCAAGATTGGCTCAGAGCTGAGGGGCGCAGCAAGGGCTACTGGGGGCTCCCTCATGGGGCTGCCTCGAGCCAGCATTGGATTGAACATCATGGGCTTAGTTTCCCGCTGCTTTGTGGGCTGAGAGCCGTTTGCCATCAGAGGGTTGGCAGCGGTGATCTCAGGCTGTCGGGCTGCCAGCACAGGGTTGGGAGTTGTGGTGGCATGGTCGGAAGCTTTTGTGATAGCCATGATTGGGTTGACTGTACTTTCCTCTTCTGCAACACAAGACAGGAAATAAAGGCAGAAATCACTGAACATGTGGAAGCGTGCCAGCAACACAAGCAATGACCTAGAGGAATGGCGCATGTGGTCAATGTAGCTCCAGGAGTGCAAGTGGTCATGCCCTTGACACTTCACATGACTTGAAGTTCTGAGCCTTCTTTGACAGTCATGCAGGGTGGATGCAAAGATGCAAGAAGTGAAGCTCCTAGATTGAACAGCATGTGCATTCTTGCTATCATATCAACAGCATGTGAGGCATGTTGTGCAGTGTGGTCACCTGGCCCTGGTCTCTTCACAGGATTCAAGACAGCATCTTCAGGCAGAGAGGTGGCTGAGCCACCAGAGCTGGACTCTGAATCATGAGGCACCTCGACAAGTGGAGCGCCTGCAACACAGCAAGCAAACATCAGACAGCATACACACGAGCAAAAGGATTGATGATACACCGATAACAAACAGTTTTGTGACCTGAGCAGCATACTCAAATGCTAGACCTGATCATTCAAGACTGGCCATCACATGCACATGCAAAACATAAGATGTACAGTGACAACACATACACTATCCCTTCACAAAGACAGAGACATGTAACACATGGATGCAGGGGGGGGGAGGGGGGGGACATGGGACATGCCTGTGCCAACAGTACCGTCACCCTTCTTCCTGCGGCGCAGGAAACCCAGCATGGAGCCAGAAGGCTGCTTCTTCTGCTTCTGCTGTTTTTCCTTTTTGGCAGCAACACGCTTCTCTCCCACTTGCTTGTTGCGCTTGCGGCGGCACACAAACCACAGGCACAGAGCCAGCAACACAGCCACCACAATGCCACCCACAACACCTGGAGGCAGGCACACCTTGTTATGTTGCTTTTACTATGTTTACCTAGGCGGGATCGCGTAGCCCTACCAAATGACATATGATCAGGGTAATGACAACATTGCTCTTTTCAATCCCGAAACATCTATTTCAATTCAGAAACAACATCCATACACTGGAAATCTGAACTCAGGAACGCCTGGGGACAGTAAAAATGCGTTTCTGCATTGTGGAGATGTGTTGGATGATAAGGCATGGCATTGCTGCATGCTGTCATATGCCAAGAGACAACTGCCACAATCTATGTAAACATACAATCACGATTACTGCATCAGTAGCTGACAGAGAAGAAGCTGTCTGGTTGTGCTTTGGCTTTGCAGCATGTCCCCCCTGTGCATGGCTAGCATATCACTGCTGATCCTGTGGTGCATGCACTCTGAGGCAGGACAATTCAAGACAAGACAGGCTGCAGGTCTGTCCAAGGTAGGCTGCAGTCCAGCGCTGCATGCCAGCAAGGCATATACCAAGTCACAACAGAAACAGAGGTGTCAAGAACAACAAAGCAGGTGGGCAGCTTGGACTGAGGCAGGGTACTAAAGGGGCTTGCTTGGACGCACGGGGGGGGGGGGGGCGGCAGCAGGGAGTTTGTACCACCAATGATGGGTCCAATAGATGTGGACTTTTTGGCAGCAGCGGCTGCAGGGGTGCTTGCAGCAGCCACATTAGCACCATTGGCCTGAAGTAGCTCCAGCCTGTTTAGGTCCGCCAAACCCCTGCAGCCACATCATGAACAAGCATAAGGCACATGCGTACAAACACCATGGCACGCGGTTTGCCAGAAGATGATCTCCCCTATAGCCACATGCAGAACAAGCCTCAAGCACATGCGTAGAGACACCATGAATGCTGGAAACATTACAACAAGGGGGTGGTGATGCACTTCACAGCTTTACACTGACAGCACCTAGATAACATGTGGCGCGGCTGTGAAAAAATTCACACAACAGTCTAGACCAGCCCCACGTGGTGATGTCAGCACCCCAGACAGTCTACATGGGGATGACAGCATGCTGGCCCAGGCAGTCTCCAAGGGGAAGACAGCAGTCTATATAGGGATGACAGCAGACCCAGGCAGTCTACATGGGGATGACAGCAGACCCAGGCAGTCTACATGGGGATGACAGCAGACCCAGGCAGTCTACATGGGGACGACAGCAGACCCAGGCAGTCTACATGGGGATGACAGCAGGCCCAGGCAGAACGTACGCTTGCTGAGCTGCAGTGAGCAGGGTGCCAGTGCCATTCCCAGAGGCAGCAGTCAGGGTGGCAATGGCCTGACTGATGTTTGTGCCTGCTGGCAGAGTGATGTTCAGGCCGATGTTCTCTGTGCTGGTCTGCAGCAGCCTTCTGGATGCTGTAGCAGCTGTGGTGGAAGTTGCTGTGACGTCTGAACTGCCTGGATTGACACACGGATATTGCTGGAAGACTGTGGTAGGAGCAGAAACAGAACAGTGTATATGCTTTTGAAATGAGGCGTTGTGGCCAATTGGAATGGAATGTTTTTGGGTACTGGTCAAGCACAACAGCACAATGCAGCACTTGATTAGGTGCAGAAACACAGAGGTAGCCTGAATGTTGGCATACAGGTACAGCTCAGCACAGACTTGCTCCTGACAGTCGCACATCTGCAGCCAAAATGCCAGCTACAACTTTTGGAGCTAGTGTTTCGCGTGATATCAACTTGCTGGGACGCAGCTCAGCCCATGCGTGAAACTTGTCAAAACAAACTGATGCACTGCTGGCATTGACATACAGCATGATTGATGTGAACCCAGCTCAGCATGTTGGGAGCAGCAAGCAGGCTCGCACACAATATAAGTGATGAAACTCAGCCAAGCACAGGCAAGACATTACAAAGCGGCATGAGGACTCACTTATGCCCAGGATGCCAGCAATGGCAGACGCGACTTGTGCATTGGTAGCATTTGACATGCTGCTGGAGGAGGTGGCTTGCACCACAATAGGCAATGTGGTGGTGGTGGCGGCTGCAGCTGCAGGCGCAGGTGCTGCCACTGCTGGAGCAGGTGCAGGTACGCCTGTGGCATGATTACACACATTGTCAGAACCCAGCTTGGCATGATAAACACATTGTCAGAACCCAGCTTGGCATGATAAGACACATTGTCAGAGCCCAGCTCGGCATGAGGCATCCTGAAGGGAAAGCGTCTCTTGGACTAACAGCTGAATCACAGCTAATGTCAGCAAGAGCATGGTCATGAAAGATGGGTGTACTGCCTCAAGAAGGGGCTAGGCTATAGTGGTAGGGTGTCTTACACCTGACATATGCTTTGTGCTAAAGGCATGAAAGGCAAAACAAGAACAGGCACCCAGACTGGGAGGCAAAGGGTGGCAAGGAATGAGGAGTTGAGAGGGACCTGCTTGGGGTGCTGGCACGGGGGCCACCAGGGGTGCTGGAGCAGGTGCTGGGGGTGTGATGGGTGCTGGGGCGGGCGCAGGCACCAACAGGGGGGCTGGCGCAGGCGCTGGCACAAG